>Ga0315331_10001131_pt1 | contig 19747 bp, 12 predicted proteins | sample M160m34915metaG_FD_203456 | JGI IMG/M metagenome (GOLD analysis project Ga0315331, IMG submission 203456) | Ammonia-oxidizing marine archaeal communities from Monterey Bay, California, United States - M1 60m 34915 | ecosystem: Environmental > Aquatic > Marine > Intertidal zone | place: USA...
CGTTTCCAGTCATCAAAACGGTTTTGAAGTTTGTCACGGGCATTATTCGGTTCGTCAATAATTTCTTTCAGTATTTTTTCAAATTGACTCATTCCTAGAGAAGTGAGGTGCTCTCCGCCTAATTGATCATGAAAACCATCTGAATACATGAATACCCAATCGGCATTGTTTAAAGAAATTACCTGCGTTGCATAGGTTCGTTTGAGTTTTTTGCTTTTTGAGCTATAATTGCCTCCAACGGGCAGTAAGTCGGCTTGAAGTCTTCTAGGTTCGCCATTTTGAATAATGAGTATTCCGTTTCTAGCGCCGCTAAAATGCATCTTTTTATTTTTTTTGTCAACTAAACATAGCGAGATGTCCATTCCATCTTGAATTTCACCACCGCTATTTTGCTTGAGCACCCTTATAATTTCCTTATTTAACTCTTCCAATATTTTGGCCGTATCAAGCTGGTCTGATTTTACAATTTTATCTAAAAGTAAGCTGCCCATCATACTCATGAAACCACCAGGAACACCATGGCCAGTGCAATCAACAGAGGCTATAATTGCCAAGTTATCGAAGCAACGGTACCAGTAAAAATCGCCGCCAACGATATCTTTTGGAAGATAGAACGCAAAGAAATTGTTGAAAAAAGATCTTAGGACTTCATCGTCAGGTAGTAGGGCATCTTGAATCCGTTTCGCATAATTTAAGGAGTCTGTAATTACTTTGTTTTTTTTCTCTACGTTCAGTTTTTCTGTGTTTAAGTCAGAATACGCAATTTCTATTTCGACTTTCTTCTCCTTAATAACATCTTTTTGTCTTCGAATAACACGAAATCTGTTGTATAAGAAAATTAGGAAACCTACAATGAGTATTAAAATTCCCAACAGACTATACCGTAAAAATTTCTCCCTTTTCTTTTCTTCTATGCGAATTATCTTAGATGTTAATGCTTTCTCATTATAATCTCGTTCTATTTTTTCAAGATCATTTAAAAAAGCAAATTCGGTTAAAGCATGCTCGGTCTCTTTTTGTTTTATTTTTTCAACTGAGTTAAAATAGATTTCATAGTATTTCAATGCAGAATCATGTTTATTCCAGCCTTTATATATTTCATACTGATTTTTAGCGTAGACCGTAATTTCCTCGTGTAGCTGGAGTTTTTCAGCACTTATTCCACTTTCTCGAAAGTATTTTAATGCTAATGACACCTTGTTTTGCTCTCTAAGAAGAACGCCAAGCTGATTGTGTGTTTTAGCTATTTCTCTTTTATAACCCACGTCATGTCTCAGATTTAAAGCGGCTCGTAAAAAATTGAAAGCCACGTCATATTCTTTTCTTTTTTGATAGACTAATCCCACTCCAGCAAGCGTATAGGCAAAATCATTTTTTCGTTGAAGTGCAGAAATGGTATCTGATTCCGCCATTTCAAGTAGAGTCCGGTGATCGATACTGTGGGTCAGATCAAAATAAAAGAGTGCACTATCTAATTGTAATTGACCAATATGGATGTAGGCAATATTGTGGTAAAAAGCAGTTAGTTTAAGATCGATTTTCTTCTCTTTAATCTGCTGAATCGCTGTTTTATAACATTGGTATTCTTGTTCGTATTCTTCATTTTTATGATAGATAAGACCGAGATTTGAAAGTGCCCGACAATTGACATCGAAATAATTATTGTATTGCTGTGTTCGTTTAATGACTTCTTTGTAATAAGCACAGGCTTGATCATCCGCACCAATATTATAACAGAGCACTCCTAAATAATTGAGAGAAAGAACTTCTAGTTCTTGAAACTCATTTTTTTGGGATAAATGCAAACTTTTTTCATAAAGCTCCAAAGCCTCAGATGGATTTGATTTTTCTATTATTCTTCCCTTTAAGTACATAGCATGACACAATACTGAATCATTTTCCGGTGCATTAATAATCAATTCTAGAGAATCGATAGGAGTAGATACTTGCCCAAGAGCTACAGCGCAATACATAGAGAAAAACAAAAGAAGCTGCTTCATCTGATGAATATAACAAGAAAAGTATTGAAGGAATAATACATTAGACACTTAGTAGCTCTGATTGAATCGGTTTGATTCTGTATTGCAATTCTATCTTTTGTAGATGTGTGCTGTTTTATGATGAAAAACAGTAAAGAATCTAATAGATTAAATTTTCCTCATGATACCAAGATCCTTGCTCGTTTGCCATTTGCCTCCGGTAAAATCAGGTACAGAAACGGATTGGCTCTTCTCCGAGACAGATAATTCGGATAGTGGAGTAATGGCGCTCCACATTACACCATCATAAACATTAATATCAAGAGGTAGCCCAAGATTAAGGCAGGTGATTAATCGGTAAATCATAATGAAGTCCATACCGCCATGCCCTTGCTTGAATTCTTGACTTTTCTCTTTCAATTCCTGGATTATAGGGTGGGTATATTTTCCCCGATATTTATCATATTCACTTTCAGATAACCAATTATGTCCCCAAAACACAGGCTTTTCTGAGTCGATAAACAATCGACTGGGATAACCATCATGGACAGCTTTTGTTCCTACTACTTTATTTATTCTAGAATATGGTCTGCCGGTATGAACGTCAAATTGTAATAGTATTGATTTGCCTAGAGATGTCTTAATTAATGTGTTATTCATGTCACCGCATTTGAAATCAAGATACTTTGAACCATTATTTTTTGCGGTACGACTTAGATTCAATTCGCGTGAGCTCATGGAGGTCAGGTGTTCAAAATTATCTCCTCGCCCTATGTTTAAGTAAAAACTTAGAGGGCCTAATCCATGAGTTGTATAAAAGTTGCCGTCTCGTGATATGTGGTGCTTAAGTCGCCATTGGTCTTGATAATAATCTGAGCTTAACATATGGGCTCGAAGGTCATGCAGATAAGCACCTTCAACGTGTGTTAAATCGCCGAACACACCATGCTCAATCATGTTGAGTACAAAAAGTTCTTCTTCGTTATAGCAACAATTTTCCAACATAATACAATGCTTTCTCGTTCGCTCAGCGGTCTGAATTATTTTCCAGCACTCACTTAGCGTATAAGCTATAGGGACCTCGGTAGCAACGTGTTTATTGTTTTCCATTCCATAAATGGCCATAGGTGCATGCATCTCCCATGGTGTTGCAATTATGATGAGATCAATATTGTCTTGTTGGGCTAAATTTTTCCATTCTGTTGCTTCTCCTGAATATATTTTTGGAATTACCTTTTGCCAAAGGCCAATTTTTTCTTTAGCACGAATCACCTTTTTTTCTTCTAAATCGGATAATGCAACAATTTCCGCTCTATCTTGCTCTACCAACCATTGAAACATTTCAATTAGAGTTGTTCCTCGGTTTCCAAGTCCAATTATGCCAATTTTCACTTTACCGATGGGCTCGGCACTGAATCCAAATAGATTGCCAGAGGTTGGTAAGGAAATTCTGTCAAGTAATTCGTTTATTGATGGACCACTTTTGCCATAAGAAGCATAAGGAATTGAAGCAAAAGCCGAAGCCCCAAGTAATGATTGTAAAAATCCTTTTCTATTCATAATTCGAAGTAATTGTATTCAATATACTTTTTATATACGAATCGTTGCAGACGATAATACAGAAAGCTTCTATTCAAATCAAGATTAATTCAGGAAATACTTTTGCATGAAATAAAAAGCTTTTAGAGGTTAATTTCGTTGAATTTCTATTTTTTTACTGTGTACCTTGTTCCTATCAGTAATGCGCACAAAGTAAACTCCAGTATATAATGTTTGTGTATCGAAATGAGCAATAGTTTGTCCTGCATTTATGATAGTTTGGCGAACTAATCGCCCTGATATATCTATCAATTCTACTTTCAATTTACCTCCTACTAGGCCATTAACTTGAACAGCAATCAAGTCCGCAGCTGGATTGGGATAGATTGAAAAATCGGTATCTGCAAAGTTATTTTGGGAAATGGCTGTTGGTGCGGTATATACAGTTGTTCCTCCGGGTATGGAAGGAACGGCAGCGTTAGAATAAATACCGTAAAAAGTAGGACCTACTGCATATGGGTAGGCTGAATTCCAGTTCTCATCAACGGTACAAAAGTAGGCGTATGTGCCAGCAGGGTATTCTGGAGTAATGCAGAATCTCCCATTGTGCTCGTCTAAGTATTCATCCTGACCAATGTGATCATTGTATTCGTAGTCTTCTCGAAAATAACCTAAAAAGTAGGTGGCACTTACTGATGGTCCGTCGTCAACATCTGTGCCGTCCGCCAAGTGTGTTCTATTGGTAATGCTTCTTAATTGGTATCCAGACAAGATTCGTTTAACCCCACCTGAACCATCTGAATTTTGAAATCCATATGCACCATAAATGGGATAACCATCGTAAGCAAACCCTATTAATGGTGAGTGTTGAGTACTGTCTATTCCATAGAGTCCATCTGCATCATATAAATTGCAAATACTTGAAACTACATTAATGTCCAAGTTGAACGCAGATGGATTTTGATGATGGTGATAATTACCCATTGCAGGATGACCTTTTGAACAATCAAACCCGTCCATTTCTGCAGGTATTGCATCTCGATTCCAATCCATTACTGCACCCATTCCGCCTGGACACGGGGGATTGCCTGGCCCACCGCATAAGGCACTTGTTGACGGATTCCAAGCAACTCCATCTCTATAATCATACAAAGAAACTCCATTAATAAAAATACCTACACTACCAGGTGTAGTTGCCGTAGGTGTTCCAGTGTTGGCTTGAGGATTGAGTGGAAAGCGATAAATCTGTCCTTGGGCAGAAGCTTGAGAAGGATTGCCGTCTAGAAATGGGCCTGTTGGATAAGACGGAACTCCTTCCGTAGTTACATATACGTACGTTGTGCTGTATGCAACTTCCTGACAATTCACAAGGATAGAATTCCCAACAGGAGTAGAGTTACCTGCCATGTAATAGGTTCCGGTTATTGAGGTATTCTGCAACCATGAAGTAACAGCAGGTCCTTGCGCTACCAATGAGAAACTACAAATAAATAATGAGGTAATTAATACAACTGTTTTCATTTTTAGGGATTTAATTTGTTACTAATATAAGGATGACGATCTTTAAAATGGGACAATCAATTTTATTCTTGTTAGAAGGCAAATGTGCCATAAACTTGCAGCTTTTCAATTAAATAATGTTTTCACTATCAATTAGAAGAGTTTTATTCTCTTGGATATGCGAATTCACTGTTAAATAAGAATTGCTTATCGCTTAAAGTAAGTAAGAAGGCAATTAGATCAGCTTTTGCGGTATCAGAAAGTACAATCTGACCGGATAAGTTTGGTGCGTTAAAGCTATCTACATAATGATTAATCACTTGTGATAATCTTTTAAAACGTCCATCGTGCATATAAGGCGCAGAGAACTCAATGTTCCGCAATGTCGGGACTTTAAATTTTAAGGAATCTTTGGGATTACTTGTAATGAGCATTCGGCCAAAATCATTTAATGTTGAATCTAATTGAAGTCCGTTATTTTTAAAATTATCGTTTGTGAAAAGCGGCTCTGTATGGCAATCGGCGCAGTGGTTTTGAAATAGCAAGTAGCCATTACTTTCTTGCGTTGTGAATTGCTTTTGATTGGCCATTACACTGTCGTATTTTGAATTTTTTGAAATAAGAGTCAATTCAAATTGACTAAGTGCTTTTAAAATTCGTTCGCCTGTTATTTTAGAATCTCCAAAAGCTTGTTTAAATAGCTGTCTGTAATGATTAGTTTCGTGTAATTTTTTGACAACATTTTGAATGGATTCTCCCATTTCGGAAGGATGACTAATGGGCGCCAAGGCTTGCATGTCTAGGTGATTTACGGCACCATCCCACATAAAAGATTTATTCCAAGCCAAATTAATAAGTGCTACTGAGTTTCTTGTTCCTATTCGGTCTTGAATACCATGACTCAGTGCATGGTCAATATGTGTAAATGCGGTGTAGGATAGATGACAGCTACTGCATGATGTCGAACTATCTTTAGATAGGATGGGGTCGTAAAATAAGCGCCTACCTAGGTAAATACCTTCGCTTGTTAAATTATTATTAGAAAAATCATAGGTCGGTTCGGGCCAATAGGAAGGGTACGACAGCGTTACGGGCTCATTTTTAAGAATCGACAACGAGGCGAATACAATGAGCAACAGAACAAGGGAACCCGCTATAATTATTTCTTTACTTTTTGACATCAATAGAAAACATGGATGCAGCAATGGTGGATAGTCTTTGTGCTTCTTGACTAGGGCTCATTACACTATGTACACGACTCCAGTCCAAATCGTTTGTGAAAGTTGAAAGATCAACAAGAACATCAATTGATTTTGATTTTTTTACGTCTAGCGTTATTCTTTGTGCAGCAGAATAGGGCGGGAGATAGCCTCCTAAATGAAAATGAAATTGATTGTTCCTGGTCGGGCAATCGTCATGGCTCCCCTCGAGTTTGAAATTGATGTAGCCACTATTCCACGCCCAATACATTCCATTGGTAGGATCTAGATCACCTCCATAAGCTCCCGATACACTGGTTAAGCTGTCAATGCCCAGTAAAAATTGTATTCCATCAAATTTCATACGCCGAGGACAATTTAAAGACATGGAAAGTGATTTGTTATCATTTACGTTTAAAAGGTGGTGACTGTTTTCTTCACGCCAAACCTCTGTGCCTCTTTTCATTAAAATAAAGTTACTTAGATAAAATTGGCAGGTTTCAATATGAGGCACCTTAATTTCTTTTGAGCTGGTTAATTGATCGGATTTATAAGTATCGCTGCCAAAAGTAATTCGAAATGACAATTTTATTGGTTCTTTCTCGTCCTGACATAAACTGCGGGTTTGCGCCAGCACAGTACAACTGATGAATAAAAAGATTAAAATATTATTTAATTTTTTCATGAATCCAATTTGATAGCTCTTCTAACACGAAAGGTGCTATGGTTTGTTCTAATTCTCCATACTCACTTGGAGCTCCAGTTCTGCATTCTTGAAACAAATGATTTAAATTCGGAAATTCTAATAGTTTTGATTTTGTATTGCCACCTCTGAGCAGTGCTAGCTCAATGGCTTCTAAGTTAATTTTTGCTGGCACTTGTAAATCTCGCTCTCCGTTCAAAGCTAAAACCGGGCACTTTACTTTTTCTAAAGCCAGTTTAGGGTCGTAGGTTAAAAAATAAGTCATCCACGGACTCGAAAATGTGCCGACATATTGTTCTACTAATTGAGCATAGGATAAACCGGACGGGATTTCTGCTTTTGTCGAATCGACTTCATTAAAGTATTGTCGTAAATCAATTTTTAATTCAGAATTTGACGTAGCCTTAGCAACTAATTCAAACGCTCCTTGAGCTAGTAATTTAGATTTCGCAAGGTCGTTTTCACTGGCTCCATTCACTCTACCTATCAATTCAGATTGTAGTAAGATTATTTTGTCACCGCGAATACCTGTGCCCGCTAAGAGTACGATAAATTTAACCTGATCATTTCTTGAGGCAATCATTGGTGCAATCATGCCACCTTCACTGTGACCAATAAGACCAATATTAAGCGGGTCTATTTCTGGCCGGGTACGCAAAAACTGGAATCCAGCTTCCGCATCTTTTGAAAAATCATAGGAGTTCGCATTACCATGTACTCCTTCTGATTCTGCAAATCCACGGTCATCGAATCTTAATACGGCGATTCCATTTCTTGTCAGGTAATCAGCAATTACTAAAAATGGTTTATGGTTCAAGATCTCTTCGTTGCGATTTTGAGGACCACTGCCGCTAATTAAAACTACTGCTGGGTGTTTATTTGCTTCAGGCGGTATGGTTAGCGTACCTTTTAAAACAATGTTGTCGGTCTTGTTGACAAAACTAACTTCTTCTTCAAGATATGGGAGAGGCCTTTTCGGCTCTTGAGGCCGATTTATTTTTTTTTCTAAGCTTTTTGTTTTTGAAAGGTTCAATAGGAATTTTTGTCCAGCTTGTAGGAATTCACCGACGATTTTATGCTTGCTTTCCATTCGACCATTGTAACGAATACCCAATTCTGAAATTTCAATACACAAAGAATCGTCTTTAAACATACTACGGGACGCTGTTATTCCTGTTACTCCTTGGTCGGGGCTATCCATTTCAGTTAGAAGACCTTCAGGGCTATCTACAATATTAAACACGATTGTTAATGAGTTTTCTTGTATTTGAATTTCGCCAACCCATTTCCCAGCGATCTGTTGTGTGTATCCTGGCGATGTCAGAACAAGCAAAAAAAGTATTTTAAAAAGTGAATACATGCTATAATTTTTGGGGCTATACAATATAATTTATCTTTATAAGAATCATGGAATAGTATAAGTTAATTCAATCTAAGTAATCTAAACGAATATAAGAACATAGTAGTATTGCGCTCCGAATGGCCTTTCAATTATTGCTCACATGTGGAAAAAAGAAATAACTAAATCAGTAAGAAGAAAGCGCTTGTTTCGATTAGTTGCATTGGTACTTTTAGCCATTGTAGCATTTCCGCTCTATCATACATACCAGTATTTGAAATCGGATCGCAAACTTCGTAGTTACATCAAGCACACAACAATTCCAGCCGTTGCAAACCGCATGTTTGGAGCGGATCAAAAGGACAGCACTTTTCTTTTAAGTCATACAGCGCCCTTAGACTTTGATCAAATAGCACTTCAAATTGAAGATTCGATTTGGAATTTGTTACAAAATGATTTGGATAATAAACTGGCTACTCCGCATATTATTCAAAACAACATTAATCTTTGGCGAGTTGCGGTTATTCGTTATAAAGGTGAAGACATGCCCTGTAAAGTTAAGTTACGAGGAGATACGCGAGATAACTACCAATATGGTTTAAAAAATGCTACGTTTCGAATCAATCTTCAGGGAGAGAAGACCATTAAGAATTGTAAGAAATTTTCATTGATAAGACCTTTCCATGAAAATGGATTATACGGAATGATTTATTATGATTACGCCAGGAAAAGTGGAATATTAAGCAATGAATTTGAATTTGTTTCTGTTGATTTGAGAAACGAAAAATCTGGTGTTTGGATTTTTCAGGAAGCATTTCATTCGGCCATGTTAGCAAATCAAAAAGCAGGAAAGGGATTGATCTTGAAATTTGAAAATGACTGTAATGAACGTTCCAATGTCTATAATGCCAGTGGATTTCCTAAAATTATTGCTTATAACATGGGAAGTGTTCGGGAAGATAGCGCATTACACCATCAATTTCAATTGGCAGTGAGGAACTTGCAAGAATTGCATGTGGGTAAGACACAATTGTCCGAAGTGTTAGATTTGGACTTGTGGGCCAATTTTGTAGCCATTAATGATCTTTTTTATGGGCATCATTCAATGACCTGTCATAATATGCGTTTATATTTCAACCCGAAATCAAATAAAATAGAACCTGTAGCATGGGATCCTTTTTGCTATCGGTTTCTTCCTTACAGTCATTCGCATCAATATTTTGCAAGTCAAAAGATGGGTGTTTCCCCGATTTATTCACAATTACAAGCGGATTCGGATTTTAATAATCAATATAAGCTGGCATTGAAGAAGTTGGTTAATAATAAAAGTTTGGATACTTATTTGGCAGAATGTGTAGAAATGAATAAAGTGATTGGTCCTTTATTACATCGACCAATCGTTACGCCCGGATTTGATTTACAGGTAATTGAAGAAACAAGAAGGGTCTTAAAGCTTCAATTGTATACAATGCATCCATTAAGGGTTAACGTGTTCAAGAACGAGCATAAAATAGAAATAATGAATACCAGCTTGTTACCGGTTTATTGTGAAAAATGCGTTTTAGAGGACACCGTTATAATAGTAGATAAGGTAATTACAGAAAGTGCCGAAGTGCATCACAATTTGTCTGATTCTGAAGATGTATATTGTGTGTTCAGGCACAACTTATTGGATTCCATGCTGGTTGAACAGGGTGAAATATATGATGTGAAAGTGGACTAATTCTTGAATAAAAACCTTCCTTAAATATGAAAATAAATTTACAAAAGAAGTTTAACGACATTGATGCCTATTTCTCACCTAAAATAATTGGTGAAGTGAATGAAGTGTATGTCAAGCTTGCAAAAATAAAAGGTGAAAAAATTCCATGGCACAATCACAAAGAGGAGGATGAATTGTTCTATGTGTTAGAAGGAAGTTTGCTTTTCGAAATGGAGGGTCAAGATGCTTTTACGATGAATGAGGGCGATATGTTCATAGTTAAACGAGGAATAAATCACAGAGTATCTTCTGTGGAAGAGTGTAAAATATTATTAGTAGAAAACAAAAGTACCGCGCATACAGGAGAGGTTCAAACTGACGTTACAAAAACGATAGAGAATCAAAAGTTTAAATTTTAACCAGTTGAATGGACTAGGAATTGCGTTTATTATTTTAGCTAAGACTTACTGTTTCTTAACCATTATCCTTTTCCGTTGCTCACCAATTAACTCAAGTATGAACATGCCATTTGGCAAGAAAGATAAATCAAGTTGGGTATTAAAGTTTCCCTCCAAAGCTATTTGACCCGTTATCGAGTATAGTTTGAATGTGTAATTTTGATCCTTATTCATTAAGGAAATAGTACTTGCTGTTGGATTCGGATAGACAAGTAATTCTTCATGTGTTGTGTAATCTTCAGCAATATTTGTGCTCGCATTATTAACTGTGAATTGACCAACCATGTTCATTGTTACGTGAGGGGTACAGACGTAATCATAAATTCCAGCAACAGTTGGGACATATTGAAAAAAGGTATCTGCTGGTGCTTGCCAAGTGTAATCAAAACTAGCTGCAGTGGCCGGTATACTTGATGAGGTTATCGTATGTGCCATGCTAGGTGCACCACCACCCAAAGGCAGCCATTGAATCGTATCGCCTAAGTCTATGGTTATAGCAGATGGTGTAAATTGAAAATATCCGTCCCAAACGTAGACTGTGTGAACTACGGCATGTGCCTTTAAAAAAAGAACGATTAACATCAAGGCTGTCATTAATTTTTTCATAGCTATTAATTTTTTGCTAAATATAATACTGTTAGCTTATTTAGCACTTAACATAATACAAAAAGGTTTTTTTCTATTTAATAATCCCATTCATCTATGGATAAAACCATTAAACATTTTTAGTATTTGAATTGAACAATAATTATGGAATATTGTAATATCAATAAGATTCAAAAAATGCGATTTTTAAAATTCTTTGCAGTCCTTACAATTAGTATTTGCGCCTCATTGTCTTTTGGCCAAACCATGAAAGTGGATGGGACAGTATTTGATACAAGTGGCGTAGCTCCCTTATCAAATGCATTGATTATGGCTACCAGAATTGATGATTCTGTATTGCTTGGTTTTACCAGGTCTGATGCTCAAGGGAATTTTGTGCTTACAGGATTTGAGGTAGATACTTTTATGCTTACGGTCGACCACCCTCGTTACGACGACAAAATCTTTTTTATGTTCGGGAGTGACAAAAATTATGAAATTTCCATTCCTTCAATAGTGATGCCTTCTAAGGCAGAGGAATTAGGAGAAATTGTAATTTATGCCTACAAAGACCCTATTTATTACAGAGGGGATACACTTGTTTTTACAGCCGATTCATTTAAAGTTGATCAAAATGCTGTTGTAGAAGATTTATTAAAAAAGCTGCCAGGTATTGAAATTGATGACAATGGGCAGATAAAATCTCAGGGGCAAGATATTAGTAAAGTTTTAGTAGATGGAGATGAATTTTTTGGCTCGGATCCAACAATCGCGACTAAAAATTTAGGAGCAAAAGCTGTAGAATCGGTAGAGGTTTATGAAACTGATAATGATAACAATGCGGAAGGAGAAGAAGATAAGATTCAAGTGTTGGACCTGAAATTAAAAGATGATTACAAAGCGGGGTACTTCGGCAAAATTGGTGGTGCAAGCGATTTTGCATTAACTCCAATAAATGGTGAAATAGGAACGAATCCATTTTATGAAGGAGAATTATTATTCAATAAATTCAATGGAACTCAGAAATTGTCCGTTTTTGCTTTAACAACAAATACCCCTAAATCTTCTTTTGGTTGGGGAGATGCCATGAAATTCGGACTGGATAATGAAAATACTTCTGGTAGTCGATGGTCGCCAAATAGTAGTTCGAATTCATCAGGAATACCGCGTACTTTCAGAACCGGCGTGTATTTTTCTGATAAAATTGGCAAACAAAAGAAGGCAAAATTAAAGTTTAACTATTCTTTTAACAAAACTGAATTGAATGCGATTACATCAAGTGAGTCTCAATTTTTCTTGCGAGATACAACTTATTTTACAGAAGACAAGACCAGCGACAACAACAGTCAAGAATCGCACAGAGTAAATGTCTCAATAGAATTACCCATTGATTCACTAACAACATTAGAAGTTCGTACCTCCGGGCAATTCGATAAAGCGGTTAGCAGCACAAGTGATGTTACCGAATTTATTGATAGAGAAGGAGTTAATTATTTAAGAACAGACGTATTTAATTCCAATCAATCTGAAGGATATGAATTGGATAATCGTGTTAGGCTGGATAAGAAATTTTCCAAAAAGAAAAGGCGCCTGGAATTGGAATATAATTTTGTTATTACTGATGCTCAAACAGATGGTAATTTGTATTCAACCAATTCGTTTTTATCTCCGTTAATTGGTCTGTCCGATACAACCGATCAAGAAAAATTAAACAGTAATGGAAGGCAAAACCATTACTCTACAGTTACTTATACAGAACCTATTGGTAAGCGAATGAAACTAGAATTAGAATATTTTCTTGAATATGGCCTATCAAAACAAGATAAAAGCACATTTGATTTTGAAGGAGATTCGTATTCAGTTTTTAACGATAGTTTATCCAATATTTTCGACAACACTAGAGTGCAGAACCGAATCGGATTGCGATGGATCTATGAGTCAAAAAAGCAATACTTTCATGTAGGCGCACGGGTGAGGAAAATAGAAATAGACAATTTTAATAAAGTGACCGGGTTAGGAATTAATCAAGACATTATTAATGTGCTGCCTAGGGTGATGTACCGGTACAAACCTAGTATGAGCAAACGGTTTGTTGCTAAATACGAAACAAGATCGCAGCAACCTACCATAAACAATTTGATGCCTGTTCCGGACAATACGAACCCTAATAATATTCGGATTGGGAATCCAAATCTAGTTCCGAATTACATGCATTCGGCTAATGTTAGGATGAGTTCTTGGCAAGCGATGTCTGGAAAGCACGTTTGGATTTCTTCCAATTTAAATTGGATTAATAATGGTTTTGCAGATTCCACCAGCTATGATGAAATCGGAAGATCTTACTCGAAGACAGTGAATGTAGATGGTAACATGTATACTTCTTTAAACGGCGGCGCAGGTTTCCCTATTTACAAAAGAATTATTGAGATACGGCCAATGATCAATGCGCAGTATAATAAGTATTACAATTACGTAAATCAAGCTAAAAATGAGACCAAAAACTTGATTGCTGGGGGTGGACTTAATTTAGAGTTTGAATGGGATTCTCTAGAAATTCAGTTAGGTGGAAATTGGTCTTATAATAATCCGGTTAGTTCTGTCAATATCGCCTCCAATACTCCTTTTACTACCCAACGGTATCGTGCAGAGTTTGATTTGACATTGAAACATGGATTTAAAATAGGAACGGATATCACATATACAATTAATAACCAACCAGGAGATGGTTTTTATGATCTACAATATTTGGTATGGAATGCAGAGCTGAGCAAGTCGTTTTTAAAAACTCAGAATTTGCAATTGTCTATTATGGGTAATGATTTATTAAATCAAAATATTCAAGCAGCAAGGCAAGTAAGCGCAAATTCAATCACAGATTACAAGACAACGATTATTTCGAGGTATTTACTTCTTAAGCTGACCTTGAGATTTAATAACAATAAAACAAAAGAAGATGATTTTAAAGGTTGGCATTAGAAATATAGCGTGTGTTATATTGCTCGTTTTTGTGTGCAATTACTCAACTTTTAGTCAGATTACTGAGGGCAGAGTAGTATTTGAACGAAAGACAAATTTGAAAAAAAAATATGCTAAAAATAAGCGTATGCTCGACTGGGTGACAGCGAAATCAAATTTTAAAATAGATCAATTTGAGTTGATATTTAATGATACAGCCTCTATATTTCGGCCTATAGAATCTGATGATCCCGATCAAATGTCATGGGTTACTGCGCAAAATAGTGTTTATCAAAATACATTAACAGATGAGAAAATGACCATTTTAGCGATGTACGGGCAACAGATATATGTTGCAGATTCAATTTCTAATCGTGAATGGAAAGTGACTGAGAGTAAGCGCTATATAGATAAATATCATTGTAGAAAAGCGGTTTATGAAAAAAATGATTCTACTCGAATTTATGCTTGGTTTGCCGTTGAATTAGAAACTTCAACAGGCCCAGAAGGATTTAATGGTCTTCCGGGTACCATACTGGGTTTGGCAACAGAGGATGGAGGGATTATTTATTTTGCTAAAGAGATAGAAGAAATGACTCCAACTACACAAGATTTGAATTACGACCTTGGAAAAAATACGATTTATACGATGACCATGTTGGAAAAGGAAATAGAAGAGAAGTTTTCCAATTCTAAATGGGGGAAGGGAATGTTTGACGAGCTTTTTAGATGGCTCTAGAAATCTTGTTTTTAGACCTTAATTCCAATGATACAGATGTCATCAATTTGAGCATAACCTGTACTCCAACTATTAAATTTGAGTTCCAATTTTTCTTTTTGTTCGTGCATCGGCAATCTCGAATTCTCTAAAAGAATGCGTTTAAAAGGTTTGTACATTAATTTTTTACCTCTTGGACCACCGAATTGATCTGGATATCCGTCCGAGAAGAGATATATGATGTCGCCTTTCTCTAGCTGTATTTCTTTGTTAACGAAAGGTTGCTTGTAGTCAGAGGATCCAACAGGTCTCCGGGTACCTTTGATTTCGTTTAATGCTTCTAATGATTTGACTTCAATTAATTCACCACTCGGTGATTTCAGTGGTTTGTTATTGTGTCTGATTATATAGAGTGGGTTGTTTGCGCCTGAAAAATGAAGTTTTAAATTCGTTTGATCTAAAGAACAGATGGCTGCGTCCATTCCATCTTTAATCCCAGTATTCGACCCGTCATCAAATGACTCTGTTACCAATTCAGATAGTTTTTCAAGAATTTCTGCAGGTTCCGTTAATTGGTACTCACTTACTGCTCGATTAAGACCACTATAACCAACCATACTGACAAAACCACCCGGTACACCATGTCCCGTGCAATCAACCGCTGCAATTAAAAGTTTTTCACCTATCGTCTTCATCCAATAAAAATCTCCAGAAACGATGTCTTTTGGCTGATAATGAACAAAACAATTGGGCAATTCTTTACTAATCATCGAAGAAGGTAAAATAGCGTCTTGAATCCTTTTGGCATAAGTAATACTATCTACAATTTCTTGATTTTTTTCTTCTATAATTTCATTTTGTTGATTAATTTTCTCGTTGCGACGTTTGATTTTTATGTTTGAAATTCTTATTTGATAATAAGAAACAATTACGAAAAGTACAGCAAGTGCACAAAGCGTATAAAACCACCAGGTTCTCCAGAATGGGGGAGTAATGATAAAAGAAAATTCAACCGGACTTTTATTCCATATTCCTTCATCATTAGAAGATTTTACTTGGAAGTTATAGGTGCCGAATGGAAGGTTGGAATAAGTTGCTAGTCTGTTTTTTTCTGCATTAATCCAATCTTTGTCAAAGCCTTCCAATTTGTATTTGTATCGAACAGCACTTGGGTTTCGGTGCGTAATACCAATAAAATGAAAAGTAAAATAATTTTCTCGAAAGCTAAGATTAAGATTAACGGGAAATCCTTTCTCATTTATTGAATCACTGAATTCTGACCAATTTGTTTTCTGAGAAAATAGTTTTATAGCTGTAATTTCAGTTTTCGTTTCAAAAGGATTAATTTGATCGTAATTCTTATCTAATGTTAGCAAACCTTGATTAGTTCCAATAAGTATTTTAGAATTTTCAAAAATAGAAATAGCACTGTTATTGCACTCGCTAGCCATGAATCCCTTTCCATCTTCATAGCTTCGATTACTTTCAACAGCAAAATCCTTAATTAGTAGTCGATCTAACCCATTTTGACGACCAATCCATAAATAGTTATCATTGTCAAAACACATAGAATAAATCGTATGCGAGATGAAATTACTTTTGTACTTAATTTTATTAAATTTTCCATTTGAATAGACCACAATATTTTCGCCGATTGCAATCCATAAGTTTGAAAACTTATCAATTATTATACTTCTAATTTTTTTTTGTAGAAGACCTTCTCCGTATCTAGGGTATGAAAGAGTCTCACCATCAAAAGACATTAATCCATCGTCGGTACCGAACCAATATGTCCCATTATTATCTTTCGCAATGGTGTGAACAGTTGTTGTGGGAAAATGAAATTCTTCGTTTAATGATTTAATTATTCCATCTTCTAATATGGCTAATCCTTGTACGCCGCCAAGAATTATTTTATTAGAGTCTACATGAATACTTTTACCTTTAAAAATAGTACTAGCTCCATTTTTTAATCGAAATCTTTTCGATTGATTTTGACTGTATAAAGTAATTCCTGCACCAGTAGCTACGTAAATGTTTCCTTCTGCATCCTCATTAAAAGAAGTTATATTATTCTCGCCTGATTTTTTGAATAGTGGTAGCGTATAGGCCGTGTCTTTATTATAAATATAGCAGCCCTTTTCGGTTCCAACCCATGTATTTCCTTTTGAGTCTATGAAAGTTGCTTGCACCTGATTACTTGGTAAACCGAAATCGACAGTTTTTAATTCAAACATGCTAGAATTGAATTTAGAAACGCCACCATCTCGGGTAGCAATCCAAATATTTTCTTCTCTATCTTGGAAAATCTTCCAAATGTCATTACTGGCTAAACCATTTTTTTTGGTGAATAATTTTGTTGAATTATTACTCAGTAATAGAAGCCCCATTTTTGTTCCAATCCATACGTTACCTTCACTGTCATTAAGTGCTGTTTGGAAATAAGTTTTATGTACTTTATGATTATTGGTTAGCTTTTTTCTGGATAATTTATTGTTTTTTAATTCAAATAACCCTTTAAAGGATAGCAGCCAGGTTCTATTGCTGTCAGGGTGGAAAGTAGAGAACGTATATTTAGTATCATTATCAAATGAAAATGACAGAATATCATTATTTGCAATTTTAAAAACATGACTCCCCATTGTAGAGACCCACAGATTTCCTTTTGAATCTTCAGAAATGTGTATACAGGAGGCTTTATCTAAATCATCATTTCCCGAACAATATGTATATATTTTATTATTCTTAAGTTGAGCTAATCCTTTACCAGTTGCTAACCAGATAGTGCCTTTTGAGTCCCCAAAAATTTGAAATATTCTGTTGTGTACCGTTGTGTCCGCAAATACAACCGAATCCATTTTACCATTTGAATAGCGAGATATTCCATAATTAGTAGCAATAAAAATGGTGCCACTTGAATCTTTGTAAAAGTCATATACGACGTTGTCTGTTAAACCATCGGATTTATCAATTATTCCTATTTCTGCACCGTTTAATGTGTTAATTCCCGCCGAGTTGGTTCCTAACCAAATTTCATTGTTATCTAATTGCGTAATGGATAGAATAGTGGGGTTACTTAAACCGTTTTCAACAGTATAATTGATAAAGTGATATTGTTGTGATAACAAAACAGGTGAACACGCCAATCCATAGGTAAGAAAAAATAAGATGTAGCGCCATTTGCTCATTCGGAGCAAAGATAAAAAAAAGGCCTGCATGCAGGCCCGTTAAATTGGTTTGTAATTTACTATTTCTTAATTAGCCTAATTACTTCAGTAGTTTCGTTCAATGCAACTTTCACAATATATAGTCCAGAAGCACCAATATCTTCAATCATAAAAGTAGTGCGACCAGACAACCCTGTGCTTGGAGGCACATTCATTATCATTTTGCCAGAAATATCAAATACCGAAATCATAATTTCCGTTCGTTCTTTTAAATTAATTTCAACACTTGCTTGATCTGTAAAAGGGTTTGGGTAAATTTTCACGTTGCCGTTGTGAGCATAAATAGGTTTAATGCCATTTACTTGCGCACTAGAATAGATGGAGTCAGCGCCTACTTCAAAATTTAGTTGATCAATTATAAGTCCGCTTGCAACTGTAAAAGAATAAGTTCCAGCCATTCTTAATCCCGGTATATCAACCCACAAAGTATAATCTCCATCGTCGAGAAACGTTAGTGTATAGTTTCCAAACATGTCTGTAGTCGTTTCAATAACAGGATCTTCTTCTGGATCTTTTTCTACAATTACATCTATACCAGGTATCGGATCGTTATTTTTCAATAAGCTATTGGAAGAAACATTTCCTTGGATGCTAACTGAAGTTGATTGTGGTGCCCCGTATAATATGTGGATATCAATCCCAGTCGTGTCATTTGAGGTAATAACTGTTTGGCAATTAATCCAGTCTGTTGTGTCGCCATAATAGGTGGTAAAGGCATGATTATAAATGCCCAGATCAGGTCTTGCTGAAATCCTATATTCACCGTAAGGTATGGAGTCGAATGTGTAGGTGCCATCAAAATTAATAGTGGTCATCGAAAGTATATCATTTTTGGTATGATTGGAGTGCTCTCTATATAAATACATTTCTCCATTGGTAACCGGTACTCCCGTAGTAGCATAAACTGTTCCGTTAATTGAACCGAAATCTACGGGTAGCGTATACCATCCGTATTTCACGTCGGTTTCTGCCATATTCGTATTAATTTGCATTAAATGCGTGCTTGCGAATGTATTGTTTCTTAAGAAATGAAATCGATGCCAATCGGTGGTATCCGCTTGGATTAGTGAATAAATGCCGCCCCCTGTTAAGTCTACCCACAAAGAGTCTATTTCATAAATAACTTCTTTTCCTAGCATAACGTCGCCATAAGTTGCATCTGGAGTAATAAGTGTGCCATAACCATCCGCAATCATTGTTTTTAAATTAACCCTAACAATTTTCGCATCGAATCCCATATAGTTAATGTATCCTTCGTATCGACTTGTATCGTAGATAGTGTCTAAATAATTTAATTCATCTGGCATTACAAACTCCATCGGGTCTGCGGTTATTAATCCTTGGGCATCTGCCGAAGTAGAGTAGTAGCCCATATTGTGTACACCCAAAGTATCAACAATAAAATAAAGCCAAAGTGAATCTGCTAATCCAAAAGGAGATCTTAAAAAAGAGGCATGGGTAGCATCGGGAAAGTCACTAAAATAAGGAGTTGTACTAGGCGTTTTTACGGCAAGATCAAATGTGTCTAAATTAACTAAAGTTAATGATGGATCAAATGCCATTGAATAATCCCACAACTGATTTGGTCCAGTTGTCGGAACAGGCATCAATGTAGCACTTGTATCCCAAACCTGCTGAATTCTGGTATTTACTACAGGAAGGTAGGTGCCTTCAATGGTTACTTGGGCATAAAAGGAATGACTATTAAAAAGAAAAAGGATGGCAAGAATTGGTGCAAGATTTTTCATTTGATGGTATATTTTTTGACTCCATACAAAGATAGTTATATACGGCAATTTTTATTCTATTGAGTCATTTTTTACATGAAATCTATTTTCTGCCA
>Ga0315331_10001132_pt1 | contig 19728 bp, 11 predicted proteins | sample M160m34915metaG_FD_203456 | JGI IMG/M metagenome (GOLD analysis project Ga0315331, IMG submission 203456) | Ammonia-oxidizing marine archaeal communities from Monterey Bay, California, United States - M1 60m 34915 | ecosystem: Environmental > Aquatic > Marine > Intertidal zone | place: USA...
CAACCTGAGCCTGATGTTTTTCCGGACGATAAAACAGATTTCGCAGGTCGTCCGGCAGCTGGCTTGCCAGAATTGATCGGTGCTGTTTGTCCGATCCCTTAAAGACGGACAGACAAGTGCGAATTGACCTGGGATTACCAGCCAGTTCTCCGTTCGCCAGCAGGTCCTCACATTCTTTAATCACGGGCCAGACATCAGTTCGCCCTTTCGAATCGTCCCACGATACTACGATACGCAGCGATCTTATGCCGTTCATGAGTTCGTCGCAGTCACGCATGGTTTGCCACGCTTCTGAACTGGTGGGCACACGGTCGGTGAGCTTGTCGTCAGGAATCAGTCTCGCTGCCACACGCATACACAGAATCGTGATCATGATGCCACAGATGGTGACCGACAGCGCCTGCCGCGATGAAAACTCAATCAGTCCTGTGCACCGGTTCATGAAAAGCGTGACCGGGTCTTTTCCCGAAACCACGTGCATTCGATCTGACAGCCACGAGTTTGCGAGCAGCGGTGTTAAGAGAACAACCGAAAAAAACGTCACCACAACGCCGATGACCGCAGCACGGCCGAATCCGGAGATCATTTCCGCACTGGACCACATCAGCGATCCAAAACCAATGGCTGTGGTGATCGAAGTCAACAGGCACGCGGGACTGATCATTTGAACCGCATTGTAAATCGCATCGCGTCGATTTTCTCCGCCGGCTCTCAGTTGGCGAATTCTTACCACAAGGTGCATGCCGTCGGCAAAGCCAACCATGGTGATCAACACCGGAAGAATAATTTTTGCAAGTTCGTTATCAGCCTGACCAATCAACCGCAGCCACCCCATCGTCCATACGACCGCCACGGTCGGTCCGCTTCCCGCCACAAAGATCGCAGCAGGTCGCCGAAACATCAGCACAGCCAGCAGGCCGACGACTGTATATGCCAGCATCTGAATGCGGAAATGGTCTTCTGCTAATGCTTGGTCATGTGCTCCATGCAGAGCCAGCGGGCCGGTAGCGCGAACACGAATTGCCGCTGGATTGAGAATTGCCGCAGCGCGACTTTGAACCGCGTTAACGTTTTCTCGCTGCTCTACGTCGATCAGCATCATTGTCGTCCTGCCATCTCCGGAAATCAGGCTTCCGGCCGCCATCGGGTGCTCGATCAGACGCGAACGAGCGACGGCAAACTCCTGGCTGGTCCCGTCAGCATCGGGAAGAATCGGCGTGACGTGTCCAAGCAATGAAACTTCCGGAATGTCACCGATCCAGACAACGTTGCGAACGCACTGCATTTCGCGGAGTGCAGCAGCAGCAGCGTGTACCGCGACGGACTGTTCAGGTCGAAAGAAATCCTCGTTTTCAAGCACAAGAACAAGAGGCGCATTCAGTGTGAACGTTTCTTCCGCCTCTGTCAGCGCCGCGGCTGTCTCGGGCGTCACCCATGTCGCAGGAACAGACTCCGCTACACGACAACCCAGGAAACCGAGCGCAGGCGGGATGGAAAGAACAATAACGAAGCACCAGCCGATCCACGGATGGTCTGCAATGATTCGCGCAATGAGGTTCATTCGGACAGTGCTGCCGCACAATGGAGTTGTCGTTTCACTGTGCTGTGTCTGTTACGGATGTCACTGGACTCAGGATTGATTCTGCAATTGAAACGGACGCTGAGTTTTCTTTGCGAATGGTCTTCAGAACAATCTTAATTGTCAGGGATAACTTGTTGTTTGCGACCTGACGAGTCGAAAATACCATGCTCTGCATGGAGATCCCAACAAAGAAAATACCGATTTTTGATTTTCAATCGGGTACCGGTCGATGAGTCTCATTATTCTGACAGTCACCTGAATTGACAGCCGGATATTGTGCCGATGGTCGCGACCGGGTTCATGAAATGATAAGGTGAATTCTGATGTCAGGCAGAAGAGCAAGTACAACAGTCAAACGAACGGGAGAATCCTGTGCACCGTATTATTTCCCCGGTCCTCACCTGTGGCCTTGTTATTGGCGTCGCGACATCCGCCGCCGCGACTGCCCCGGAAACACGTATCGTGTTGATTGCCGGTGCCGTCAGTCATCCTTCCGGACAGCATGAATTCAACGCCGGATGTATTCTGCTGGCACGAGCGTTGAATGAACACAGCAAGCTTGCTGTCCAGGTGGATGTGGTTCGTAACGGGTGGCCGGAAGACGAATCAATCTTCGACAATGCGCGGGCTGTCGTTATCTATTCTGATGGAAACGACAGGCACCCCACAAAAGGACACGAAGAAACACTTGATGCGATGGTCGACAGGGGAATGGGCGTGATGTGCATGCACTACGGAGTTGAAGTGCCTGCCGGACCGCGCGGTGAATACTTCAAGAAATGGATTGGTGGACATTATGAAGGCGGCTTCTCGTGCAATCCGCACTGGACGGCTCCGCTGGAACCTCATGCCGAGCACCCGATTGCCAACGGTGTTCCCATGTTTTCTGCGAATGACGAGTGGTACTACAACATGCGTTTTGCAAAGCCGAAAACTGCGCTGGACATTCTTACATCTACACCCACACGAGACCGAATTAACCGATACATTCACTGGACGCCGGCGGGTGAGAAAAAACTTGGCACACGCCAAACTCTGATGTGGGCGGTGGAACGCCCGGACGGTGGTCGAGGCGTCGGGTTTACCGGCGGCCACTGGCATCGAAACTGGGCTATCGATGACTTCCGGCGAATCGCTCTGAATGCAATGGTCTGGACGGCTGGAATGGAAGTGCCGGGTGGTGGTGTCACTTCCCTTTGTGTTACTGAAGCTCAGCTCAATGAAAACCTCGATCCAAAGCAGAAGATGATTCATATTTCTCTGCCGAGTGACGCTGACCTTAATCAACCCGTTGCCGCTGCCGTGAAGTTTCGCTGGCCGGGCGGGCCCAGAAGATAGCTCTCATTTATTCGAAAAGAAGCAGGCCGATATGATTTACAGGATGTTATTCGCTGCGATGGCTGCCCTGGCGCTGCCTCACCTGCATGGGCAGAATGCAGCCCGTCCGACCGTCGTTCTGACAGACGAAGCTCGCACGGTGCATTCTTCAGGAATGCTGTTCGACGGTCACAACGACCTGCCGTGGGAACTCCGCAAGAGCGGTAACTCGTCATTCGATCAGGTGGACATTGCCAGAAATCAACCGCGTCAGCACACGGATATCCCTCGATTAAGACGCGGCGGCGTGAAAGCACAGTTCTGGTCGGTGTACGTGTCAGCGGACACGATGCTGACCGGTGACGCTCTGCTGCAGACCATGCAGCAGATTGACATCGTCGACAGGATGATTAAGCGGTATCCGCAGACATTTGAATTCGCGTCGTCGGCAGCCGAAATAGAACGCATCGTGAAGTCGGGGAAAATTGCATCGATGATGGGCGTCGAAGGTGGTCACTCGATTGAAGGTTCACTGGGCAACCTGCAGAGGCTGTACGATCGCGGCTGTCGCTACATGACCCTGACCCACTCAAGAAACCTGCCGTGGGCTGATTCCGCGACGGACGATGCGAAACACGGTGGGCTGACCGCTTTCGGGAAAGAGGTTGTTCGCGAAATGAATCGCCTGGGCATGCTGGTGGATCTTTCCCACGTTTCTCCGGATGTGATGCATCAGGCGATCGATATTTCCACAGCACCCGTCATCTTTTCTCACTCGTCAGCACTGACGATTAATGACCATCCTCGCAATGTACCGGACGACGTACTGAGGCGGATGTCAAAGAATGGCGGTGTCGTGATGGTGAATTTCTTCTCAAAGTATGTCATCCCGACAGCACAGCGAAATGAAAACGAAAATGCGCGCGGCACGATTCATGACGTCGTGGATCACATTCACCACATTGCCACCGTGGCCGGCGTCGATCACGTCGGTATCGGCTCAGACTTCGATGGAGTCCCTCGCCTGCCGGAACAGCTGGAGGACGTTTCGACTTACCCGCTGATTACTCAGGAACTGCTCAATCGGGGCTACACGAAATCGGACATCCACAAGATTCTGGGCGGTAACGTACTGCGTGCCTTGCGAGGTGCCGAAGAGGTCGCAAAACACTGAATGCCGCCAGGCGGCGCCTACTTGACCTTGATCTCGGCCACAGGAGAACTGGCGAGCACCGACAGCTTCTTATCCGGAGCCAGTGAGAAGATCGTGCGAATGTGCGGATCTGCAATCAGCAGGTTCTGACCGCTGAGGCACAGCCCGACGGGACGATCCATCGGTTCTCCGACAACCCACTTCTCCTTTTCGCCGTCCGCGGTCACCTTCCACACACAGTGCTCGTAATTGTCCGTGACAAAAAATGTGCCGTCACCCGTTCTTACGATGTTATGTGGCAGATTGAACGGGTGTCCTTTCACAAACGGTTCAATGTTTCCATCCGGTGTGACCTTCTGAATCTGACCGTCCTTGCTGGATGTCGACAATACCCACAAATTTCCATCAGGGTCAAGAGTCAAACCACGAGGTGAATTGATGACGGCAAATTCCTCCGGTTCTTTCAGACCTTCCTGCGGCATTTTCCAGATGCGATGCAACTCCAGATCGGCAGTGTAGATTGTGCCATCCGGGGCAACCGCCAAAGCCATAGGAATTCCGATCCAGCCATCAGTCAGCGGTTGTGGCGTCCCGTCGTTGTCAAACCGATAAACTTCGCGAGTCGAGGAATCGCCGGCAAGAAGGTTACCTTCGTGGTCCATCGCCAGACACCTGACGGCATTCAGAGGAGTGCGAAATTTTTTCGAACCCTGAAAGTAGACGCTCTTCTTTCCGTCTTCAATCTTCCAGACGCCGGGCATATTTCGGTCGGCGACGTAGACGACGCCGTCAGCCGTTGCTGTAACCGCCAGCGGATAATCGAATTCTGTAGGTGCGTCCTGTGCGAATGCGGCGGAAACAGAAACCATGACAAGAAGCAAAGCAGGATTTTTCACAGCAGATAACTCGATGTGTTGAAACCAAATGTAATTGTTACTTTGAGACAGCCTGGCGACAGCGAAATGATTTCGGTCACGGTTTTCGCAACGCATCCCGAAATTCGTTGAGGGAATACTCGCGAGTCTGCCAGCCATCGACATACTGCCGGTACTCGGCAGTATTCGGAACCTGATCATCCGGTGAAAAAGGATACCGACTCATTGCCCGGAATGGGAACGGTTCTGAGGATTGCCCGTAAATTGTGTTCAGATCGGCGTCTTTGTCGTAGCCGACGTTTGTCAGTACAAAATCCCGTTTCCAGCCGTCCGGTACAGGTTTTTTCGGGACCGCAAATTCCATGGTCAACTCGTCCCCCGGCCCCATCACAACCATCTGATCGTCGTGATCGGTCAGTAGAGCTGTCGACTCTCCGTAGCGAGTAAATCTGCCATGAATCGTCGGCCACCGCGGTGCTGTCGTTACTGCAGCGTAGTCGTAGCTCTCTGGGGCCCGGCCGCGGCGGAACAATGCGTTGTCGGCATATATGCGTCGGCTGAAGCCTCGGAAATGCAGGTCCGCGGCCAGCAATGGACAAGACTGAGTCATGGTGTCTGCGGTCTCTTCATTGACCGTAAAGAACGCGTGGTCCCAATACAGTTCCATGCTGGAACGAATGCGAAAGCGATAGTCGCTGTCAACAAAGATGTCGGAAATGTCAACGACCATCGCCTTAGTCTTGCCACTTGGAAAACCGATAAACGGGCGCACAACTTTCCAGCCACCAGCGCCGGCCGGCACTTCGATTGACGGACCGGCCGGTCCGGCCATTGCGGGGTTCTGTGCGATGCCAAGATTCAGTGACGTGTCGGTCGGAAAGACCCAGCCCACAAGAAACAGACGAATGTCCCGAAGCGCATCCTCTTGATCTGTCAGGTCGCCCAGATCAAACTCCAGCGTCCATTCGTCGGTCAGTCCCTGCATGATGCGGCCCTTGAAGGCCTGCACATAGTGGCCATCAGCAGCCGCCAAACCTGGCAGCAGATTGTTACCACGACCATCAGTAATTGACACCGCACTGCGAGGATGCCGGACGGTGTGAATTCTGTGAGTCGCCATGTCCGGTGAGCCGACTTTTTCGTTGCTGAATATATCCACGTTCGCCGGATGATCGATGGCGGTCAACTGCACTTGATCAAAGTACGCCGTCTCCCACAGCTCTTCGGTGAGCTGCAGCATGTAGCGTCCGTCCTTCTGAACAAGTGACTCGCCTCGAATCAACAGATTCTCCCACTCTCGAGTTGGGGCAATTTCTCCACTGGCCTGCACCAGACCGAGCGGTGCAGCCCACAGACAGTCGCTGAAGAACTCGAACCGTTCACCCGTCCAGGTATAGATGTAGGGACAGGACCCCTTCAGGATCTGTGGTGCCAGTACGCCGATCCGCTTGCGCAGCAGGTTAGGAACGGTGATGTTCTGAGGAATGCCGTCGGTCCAGATAATGCGTATGGCGTCTGCTGATTCTGCTTTCCCGAGCCCCAGGTGCAGCTTTGGTTTGTTCACGACTTCTGCGTGATACAGGCTGCCCGCTCGCACTTCGATTACGGAACCGATCCCGTGCATGTTCACTCGATTGGAGGGAAACTGTGGATCGTCGGGAACAGCGCGAGCGACAACATCGATCCAGTTGTTGCTGTTTCCACCATCGTTTGTGAGCAGTCCGAGGGTACCGTCACTTGCAGAAACGTAAATGATATCGAGGTCACCGTCATCGTCGATGTCCGCGGCCGTGCCGGACGACGCAGTCGCCGGCTGTACGGTTTCCGGCAGGATTGAAACAGTCAGCGGTTGTTCAATGCCGTGGCAGTTTACAGTATCCATAGCACCATCATTGTCGAGATCTGCAACGACCACCTTATTTCCAAACCAGTTGGACTGGTCATCCGCGCCCGCACCGGAACACCAGAGCAAAGTTCTGCCGTCAGCACCTGGCCCCACAACATGACAGCAGGTCACGGAAGCTACATCATTCGCAACGACACGGTCCGAATTGATCGGGATCCAGCGGAACCGACCATGCAGCATGTTCTCAAGACAGCCGGTGGTTCCGTCGGCGGAGACTCCCACGACATCCATCGCAACATCGCTGTTCCAGTCAACGACGGCCAGTGACTGCAAACCGTGCTCAGGCAACGACGCTGAGCTATTTATGTTCTCAAACACCGTGCCATCGATATTCTTCCATAATGTCATTCCTGCATCGGTTGCGAAGATCAGATCAAGGTCTCCGTCCGCTTCCAGATCTGCAGCGACGATGTCGTTAACTGCCGGAACGGCTTGCTCCTGGGGAAGAACATTCAGCGAACGACCTGCGTCGCCGTTCATCTGGTTGCGAAACACAACAACGCCTTCACTACCCCAGGCGATGATGTCAGCATCTGTATCATACCAGCGATTCAGGCCTGCGGGGTCCGTAACAATTTTCTGGTCACCGTCAGCGTCACGCAACAGTGAAGGATTCTTGATGTCGCTGATGGCTTTGTCAAAGTCCCGATCGATGTCGGCCAGCAGGAATTCGGTCACATGGATCTGCTGCTCCGGCGATTTCATCAGCAGTGTCCATTCTGCGGCCATGTTCGTGCCACGAGAATAAACTTCGATGCCGCCCTCACGTGCTACGATCAGGTCATCAAAACCGTCCAGATTCATATCCAGCAATTCGACCTGTGTGACTGCTTTGACCGGCGGCAGGCTATCCGTCGTCAGGAAGGCTTTTACGACTGTCGGTTCCGCAGCAGGAATTGCCCCCGTTGCTCTGGCCGCAGCCATAAATTCTGCGTCAAATTCCAGCAGCAGGTATTCCAGCAGATTTCGGTTCAGTCGGCGCTGGTCAATCTGTGTGGCCAACTCCGGCAGCAACAGGTTGCCGGTCATCATGGCAGGCCCCATCAACGTGGGCGCATTGGTACCGTCAAATTCGTCCAGAGCCTTTGTGATTGTTCCCACCAGGTCCATCCGACGTTGCTTCCTGATCGATTCATTAAGCGGAGCAATTAATGTTCTGGCAGCCTTTAGTGTCTCAGTAATCCGGAGTGCCAGAGTCCTGGTGTTTTCGTTCTTTGAATTCAGACTGAGTGCCTGTCGCTGCATCAGTTTTTGCAGAGCGAACAGATTTTGTGGAGCGAGTTCGAATGACTTCTGCAATGCGATCAGTAATTCCGGTGAATCTGCGTAGTCGCGGTGGCCATCCATGGCCATGGCCAGTGCAAAACGAAAGTCAGCTGCCTGCGGCAGGGCGTCTGCCGCATTACGTAACAGTGTAAGCCCCTGAGTAATACTGGGGGATTCCGGGGAGTCATCGTGCACCAGAAGTTTACCCATGAGCATATCCGCCAGAGCAGTGTCGTATTCGTCCGTTGACGCCTGGCGAAACTTCGTGACAGCCTGTCTGGAATTTTCAACAGCCTGCTGGTACGCCTGCACTTCTGCCGGAGTTCCGGCCTGTTTGAATGGAGACTCTCTGTCGATCAAAGACAATACACGCGACACCGCAAGGTTCCGGACGGCCAGACGATTGCCAGGCAGCAGTTCCGTCAGTTCCACAAACGACTTTTCCGCCTCCGGCCACTCCTTATTCTCCAACTGACCGACGCCCCGGCTTCTGACCGCTATCGCTCTGGCATACTGCTCCTTCGTCACAGCAGCGGGCACTCGATCTATTGTCTGCGAACCCGACGACGTTTCAGTTTCGCCATTTGGCTTGCCGCTGTTACAGCCGGAAGCCGCCCAAATGACGGCCCCGAAAATCAGCCCGGATGCATAGCGTTGTAACATTATCCAGCTTCCAGATTCATACGACGGCACCGGCACAGCGGCGGATCGCCATCATCGCAGCACGGTCCACTGTTTCCGGGAAAGTCTTTCAACACATACGCATCGTATCTCTTTCCGGCACGGATAAAAATCGGGCGGGCTCTCAGATTCTCCCGACTTTCTGTCGAAAAATGCCGCGAAATGTCACGTTCCGCGACAAAGCTCCTGTCTGCTGTCGTATGCGCGCGAAAAAGCCGCGCTGGTTGCCAGCGCGGCTTCCGGTTTTCCAGGTGTTGCAGACGAATCTGCCGTGACTATTCGGTGTCCGGACGTCGACGTTTGCCGCCATCTTCATCACGTGGCGGTCGGTCACCTTCTCGAGTCGGACGATCCCCTCCGGGACGACCATTTTCCGCGCGATCGCCACCCGGTCGACCATCCCGTCCCTGGCCGCGACGAAAACGCTGCAGCATTCGACCGAACTCTTCCTTGTCGACAAATCCGTCCTTGTTGCCATCCAGTCGGTCAAAGCCTTCCTTCATGCGGTCCGGGGCCTCTTCCTTTGACAACTTACCATCCTTGTTGGTGTCCGACTCATTAAATCGCGCCATCATCTGTTCGGGGCTGAATCCTCCGCGATCACTACGTTCGCCAGATGGACGGTCACCGTCACGGGGTGGACGATCACCGTCACGGGGTGGACGATCACCGTCACGGGGTGGACGATCACCGTCACGGGGTGGACGATCACCGTCGCGAGGTGGACGATCACCGTCACCGGGTGTGCGGTCACCGCCGGGACGCCCCAACATGCCCAGTTCGTCAGGCGTAAGACGACCGTCTTTGTTGCGATCCATCCGACGCAGCACCACGATGGCCTGGTCAATTTCGTCGGAGTCCAGCGTTCCATTACCGTTCCGATCCAGGGCTGCCACGATGGTCCCGCCAACAGCTGGACGTCGACCGTCGCCACCACGAGGTGGTCCTGCATTCGGCCGCCCACGTTCACCGCCACGGCCCCGGTCTCCCTCACGTCCTCTGCCCCGCGGGTCGCGGTCTCCTCGTCCTTCGCCATCTCGCTGGCGAGCTGCTTCACGAGGTTGCTCTCTTTCTCTTTCCTGAGCACCTTCGCGCGGCTTGTCGCCGTCCTGTTGTGCGTTTACCCAGTCAACCGTCATCGTCACTGCTGCGGCTGCCAGCAGTCCTGTTGCAAGCTTGTTCATATGTCTGTCCCGTGAAATTAGAGAATCGTCATTCGTGATTTCGCTGTCAAAAGTCTACGCTGTGAATAAACCTTCGACAGGTGCATTGGGTGTCGCTGTTTTTGGACAATCCGGGCGAACCAGAATATCAACATTGTGAATGAGCTCCGACGGTCGCTGTCGAAAACAGTCGTGAATACCGCCGGCAACCTGTGTCACGCTTCGCTTACTGGTAAGACGACTCCGTGCCGGAAGAGCGATCGCGCGGGTGCTGGCCTGCCTCTTGTGGAAATGATTATCGTCTCATTGGCCGGTGTTTTGCTGGCGAATTGCAGCTGCGGATTCCCGGACAGGTCAGTAATTCCGGCGCAGTGGGAGGTCTCGTCTTGTATGGGCTTGTGGTTCACCGTCCGAGCGTTTGTAATGTCGCCAAGGCGACTGCAGCAGAGTCGTCTTTCGGCATTAAACGCTCCTGCGGCCCTTCAAAGCCAGAACGAAACGACTGATGACATTGATCCCGATCATACTTGAAGATCTGAAACAAAGCCGCGCCTATGCCAACGACATGCTCAGCCACGTCGATGAATCCTTGTGGTTCAAACAGCCTGCTGAGGGGATCAACCACGTGGCATGGCAGGTCGGGCACATGGCCATCGCACAATACGGGCTGTGTCTGAAACGGGTGCGAGGATTTCATCCTGCGGATGACCTGTTGATTCCCGCCGATGAATTTGGAAAGCTTTTTGGCAAGGGGTCTGAACCGTCGCCCAGTGAGCACGAATACCCGACTCCTGCTGAGATTCGGGGGGCCTTTGACCGTGTTCATACTGCCGTCGAACGGGAGATTGCCGCACTGGACGAAAGCATTCTCACAGCAGCAGCAGGTCCCCCGCACCCGATGTTCACAACGAAGGACGGGGCACTGCGATTCAGTGCAAAGCATGAAATGCTGCACGTCGGGCAAATCGGACTGCTGCGGCGACTGTTGGGGTGCGAGATAATTCGCTGACGTTTCTGCAGTCGCCGGCAGACCACCGGGACAAAAACTTCCCGAATTCGGTTTTACTCTCTTCTGTGTGACGCCGAGATTGTCAGAGCGTCTGTCCGCCTCTTGTGTCGCCGGGATTTCCGGATACGCTGTCGGTTCCTCGCCTCAATTTCCAATCGATTCAGAAAGCATCTCCGATGCGCGGTACGTCTGCATCACTATTTATTTTCCTGGCGTGGTGTGTGTTTCCACCGTCTGTCACCGCTGACGAAGTCAATGACAAAGACCGGCCAATTCAGGCCCTGCTGGTCACCGGCGGCTGTTGTCACGACTACGACCGGCAGAAACTGATTTTGCCACGCGGCATCAGTGCACGGGCCAATGTTCGCTGGACCATTGTCCATCAGGGTGGCACAACCACGGACACACCCATTCCTCTTTACAACGATCCTGACTGGGCGGACGGGTTTGATATCGTTATTCACAACGAGTGTTTTTCGCACGTCACTGATCTCGAATTTGTGGATCGCATTCTGCAGCCGCATAAGGACGGCCTGCCGGCGATTCTGATCCACTGCGCGATGCACTGTTACCGAGTTGAAGACGATCGCTGGTTTAAATTTGTGGGACTGCAGTCACCCGGACACGGGCCTCACTATTCGTACACGGCTGAAAACGTAAAGCCCGATCATCCGATCATGCAGGGATTTGGCCCGATGTTTGTCGCTCCTAAAGGAGAGTTGTATCACTCGATGAAGGTGTTCGATACGGCCACGCCTCTGGCTCAGGCAAATCGCCTGGCCGACGGAATGCCACAGATCTGCGTCTGGACGAACGATTACCAGGGTACAAAAGTGTTCGGCTGCACGATGGGCCATTACAACGAAACCATGGCCGAGCCAAAGTACCTGGACATGATGGCTAAAGCTGTGCTGTGGGCGGTTGGGCGTGATCCGGAAAATGACTTCACACCGTCAACGGAAAAAATCGACGAAGAAATCAAAGCTCTGATTGCTGTCCCTGTTCAGAAGAACGCAGCCAATCATCTGCTGCCTCAGAACTGTTGTGGCGACGGGAATCTGGCGTACGGCAAACCGGTTACATCCCGAAGCGAACAATCCGGCAACTTCCGCAAACACCTGACTGATGGATTGCTGAATACTCGATATTGTCCATCCGGGCCACAGACCGATGAATGGGTCACGGTTGATCTGGAAGAATCGCAGCACGTCCGCGCTATCCGGCTGCACTGGGAAAAACCGAAGGACATTGTTTACAGGTACATCGTCGAAACGTCCGCGGATAATGAAAGCTGGACTCAGGTCGTTGACGATTCCAGGAACGAAGACCCAGGAGCCATTCGGGCTCACGTCATAGACGCTCCGGACACACGATACATCCGCACAACATTTCTGGGTGCCAGCCGGGGATTGTGGGGATCCATCTGGGAGCTCGAGGCTTCAGCCGGCGAACTTCCGGAATTGCCCGAATCTGCGGTACCCCGGACTGCAGCCGCATCTGTCGGGGATGTGCAGGCTCCGCCAGGCTTCAACGTGACCATGTTCGGTCATCCGCCTGAAGTCAACTACCCCGTCTGCCTGACAGCAGCGGCCACCGGCGAAGTTTTTGTGGGCGTCGATGAACAGGGTTCTCTGGGTAAGGAAACCGGCCGCGGCAAAGTGTTGCGCTGCATTGATACAGATGGAGACGGCACAGCCGATCAGATCAATGAATTTACAATGGTGGATCACCCTCGTGGTCTGATTTACGACGATGGTTCGCTGTGGGTTCTGCATCCTCCGTATCTGAGTGTCTTCCGCGACACTAATGGTGACGGTGCTTCGGACGAAAGCGAAGTACTGATCGAAGGCATCAGCACGGAAGAAGTCAACAAGCGTGGGGCCGACCACACGACCAATGGTATTCGAATGGGCATCGACGGCTGGATCTACATCGCCGTTGGTGATTTCGGGTTCACAAAGGCGATTGCAAAAGACGGCACCACGCTCAGCAAAAGAGGTGGCGGCATTGTTCGCATTCGTCCTGATGGCACGGAGATGGAAATTTACTCGTGGGGTCAACGCAACATTATGGACGTCGCCATCGATCCTTATATGAACATCTTCACGCGAGATAACACAAATGATGGTGGTGGCTGGGACATTCGAGTTTCACACATTCTGCAGTCCGCCAATTACGGCTATCCGTCGCTGTACAAGAACTTCTCAGAAGAAATTATGCCGCCTCTGGCCGATTACGGCGGCGGCTCAGGCTGCGGGTCGATGTATTTTCACGATGCACGCTGGCCTGCTGAATACAGCAATCTGTTGTTGACGTGTGACTGGGGAACCAGCAATGTCCACAGCCACAATTTGCCCGGCAACGGAGCAACCTTTGATCCTCAGCAGGATACGTTCCTCAGAATACCTCGTCCCACGGATATCGACGTCGATGCCAGCGGGCGAATGTATGTCAGTAGCTGGAAGAACGGCAAGTTCGCCTACGATGGGCCTGACGTGGGCTTTGTCGCGCAGATCACGCCGGCTGAATTCCTTGCAAAGCCGGTGCCCGAAGTAAAAGAACTGCAGCGCGCTGCACTGGTCGATCTGCTGCAGCATTCGTCCGCTGCGATGCGACTGCATGCACAGCGGGAAATTCTTAGACGCAGTGATGCAGACAGCCATGTCAGTACTGAGGAGCATGACAGTCCTTCCCCGCTGCACGAGACAGTCTTCGGACTTGCTTCTGACGCCAATGCCCCGTTGTACGGCCGCACGGCAGCCGTCTTCACAATAAAACAGGCTCTTGGTCGACAGGCCAACTGCAGGTTGCTGCAGCTGGCGAAGGACGATTCGCTTACCGAATACTGTCTGCGAGCCATTGCTGATCGCAGATCGGAACTGGATGGTGTGGCTCCGGCGCCATTTCTGAATGGCTTACAGAATCCGAATGCCAGGATTCAGTCCGCGGCGCTGATTGGGCTGGGGCGCATCATGTCTCATGCTCTGGACAATAATTTGATTGTTAGTGATGCGGATGGCAGTCAGTCCGTGTCTGAGTTCCTCAAGCCTGTGGCAAACGCCGTCCTGCCTCTGACGGTCCCCGCAAACGTCACTTCGGACAGTGACAGTGACGACTGGCGAGTGCCGCATCCGGAACGGGTGATTCCACATCTGGCCGTGACAGCGCTGGTCAGGATGCATGCCACGGACGAATGTATTGCTGCATTGAACGGCCCTTACCGAAAGGGAGCACTGTGGGCTCTGAAGTCGCTGCACAGCAAACGAACCATTAACGGTCTGTTTCAAACTCTCAGCACGACTCGCGACAGGTCGCTCCGCCGTCAAATCTGGACCACGCTGATTCGCCTGTATCATCGTGCAGGAGAATTCACTCAGGACAGTCGCGGCTGGTGGGGGACACGACCGGACACGACCGGACCATATTATGACCGTCAGAAATGGAGCGAATCTGAACGCATCGCTGCTGCTGTCAAAGTCGCTTTGGCCGACAACGACGAATCACTGGTGACTCATATTACAAAACAGCTCAAACGTCACGTCGTTAAGCTGGACGGCAACAGTGACGCCGACATTGCATCCATGAAGGAACCGGAATCCGCAATTCAGATGCCCAAAGTGGATCCGAATAATCCCGATCAGATCGCCAATCTGACGTACGAAGCGATTCTATCGCGAGCGGTGGCCGTCCAGGGGAATGCTGAATCCGGAAAGACGCTTTTTCACAGTCAGTCCTGCATCAGTTGTCACACGATTGCCAACGGGCAGCAGCCCAGAGGACCGCACCTGGTCGACATCGGTAAGCGATACAAACGGAACGAATTAATGGAATCGATCGTGGATCCCAGCAAGAAGATCGCTCAGGGATTCGATTCATGGACCTTCGTCATGTCCAGTGGAAAGGTCCAAAGCGGCTTCGTTGTTCTGGAAAGTGCCGAAACCGTTACGATCCGGCAGAACGACGGACTCAGCGTGGAACTGCTGCAGGACGATATTGACGAACGAGTCAAACAGGAGATTTCGATGATGCCGAAAGGTGTCGTTGGCAACCTTACACCAGAACAACTGGCCGACCTGGTCGCCTGGCTGCAGACTCTGCATTGATTTGTGTGGAACCCGTGGCTGTCTGCCAGGAATCTCGTTGACGCGCAATGTCATTTGCTGCGTATTGAGCCGCAGCGTGCCGTGGGTTAGACTCACGGAACGGACCATCACACAGATTGGGCCGGTTTGGCGGATTTCATGTTCGCCATGAATGTTCTTCCAGGACCAGACCGTGGCTTCGCGTCAATTTGCAATTCCGAACCTGAATCGCCGACAGTTGCTGCGGGTGGGCAGCATCGGTCTGGCGAATCTGTCACTGGCAGACCTGCAGCGATGCCAGGCCGGGGCGAATATCGGGGTAAATGATGATCGTCCGATCCGGTCCGTTATCTATGTGTTTCTAAGCGGCGGACTGTCGCAGCATGAAAGCTTTGACATGAAGCCGCATGCTCCAGATGCTGTCCGCGGAGAATTCGCTCCCATCGCAACAAAGACGCCCGGACTGCATATCTGTGAACATCTGCCGCAGCTGGCACAACGCAGTGAACGCTGGAGTCTCGTTCGATCACTGACTCACCAGAGCAACGATCACGGCGAAGGAATTCACATCATGAACACGGGCCGCAGCGAGCTGCCTCCCGGGCTCAACCGCAATAAACCTCAGCCGACAGATTTCCCGTCAATGCTTTCGGTCGCGGGAAGTCAGCTGCGTGGCCCGGGCGGATTGCCGGCAACAGCTGTTTTGCCTCGTTTGGTCGCCAACGTCAATCGCCTGGAACGCCCCGGGCAAAGAGCCGGTTTGATGGGCTCTGCACACGATCCGTGGTTAATCAAGGCGGCGAGTGAGTGCGACGGGTACGGTGCGTGCCCTGACTGTTTTCACTTCTCCAACAAGCCGGCGTTCAAGCACTCGATTGATCCGGTATTTCAATCGCCCAATCTGCAACTGCCGGAGGGGCTTTCACTCAACCGACTGGACCGACGAGCCGATCTGCTGGCGGAAGTCGAACGGCAACGACGGGATATTGACCAGCAGGCCACTGTGGCAAGCCTGGACCGGAATCGAACAGCCGCCCTGTCACTGCTGACTTCAGGAGATGTGCGAAAGGCTTTCGATCTGCAGAACGAAGACCCGCGACGGCTGGATGCTTACGGTCGGAACGTGTTCGGGGCATCGATGCTGCTGGCCCGTCGGATGGTTGGGGTCGGTGTCAGACTCGTGCAGGTGAATCTGGGACGAGGTTCCACCTGGGATCAGCACGGCGATGTGTTCCCGGCCCTGCGCAAATTACTGCCGCCGTTCGATCAGTCCCTTTCTGCGTTACTGGATGATCTCGCCGATCACGGGCTGCTGAAATCCACGTTGGTTGTTGTCGCCGGCGAGTTCGGTCGCACACCGAAGATTTCCAAACTGAAGGTTTACAAGCTGCCCGGTCGCGATCACTGGGGAGCCGCCCAGTCGATACTTCTGGCCGGTGGAGGTGTTCAGGGCGGTCGCACGATCGGAGCAACGGATGACATTGGGGCGTATCCGGTCAGAGATCCGCAGACTCCGGAGAAACTGGCCGCGACCGTTTATTCAACGCTTGGCATTCCGAAGGATGCTCACTGGCAAGATCCGACCAGTCGTCCTTATCCCGTGTATCATGACTCGCCGATCGCCGGTCTGACCTAGATGCCGTTTAACGCGCCAAACAATGAACGCAAATGCCTGCGTCAGCCGCGTTGCGCCTTGTTCATACCCAGAGCTGTCAACAGCACCGAGACGAACAGAAAAAAAGCTCCGGCGGGAAGCAACAAGATTCCGATGCCGGGATCACCGCTATGGATCTGAATACCCCCCAGAAAGAAACCCAGCGGGATCATCAGACTCGCGGCACCTAAGGCACGGGACGCCAGTCGGCGTCTGCCGGATTCCCAGCTGGGTACCAGCCAGGTGGCCGTGGCAAATGCAATGTGGACGAGTGCCAGTAAGGTGCCATGTGCGTGAGCCAGCGTCCACATCAATCGTCTTGTTTCGTTTGAGACGTCAAGGTACCACCCAATCTTTAATCCGTGCATTACCTCGAGTACGGCACCAAGGGCGAGGAACACCAGTAAGGACCACCAGGCAAACTGCAAATGCAGGACTGTTGTCCGCGAGAGCTGCGGGGCAGATGTACGACCGGAATTCGGTGAATCTTGTTCTTTTGTCATTCTGCAATCACAATCGGTCTGTCATCACGCTGCTGTAGTAGCCGATCAACTTCGTCACGCTTCAATTGTCCGCGTGGATCGAGCAGCAGAGTACTTGGTGCAGGGCCCAATTCACGGCTAAGCTGTTCCCACAGAGACAACGCTTTCTGGTGTGCGCCAGCTCTATCCGATAGAGGTCCAATGTGGTCGAATTTGAAGCCGCCGAATCCCGGCAGCCCGGTTAGTGACTCATGCGCGATAAAGCGAACCATTGAGTAAGGGTCTTCAAGAATCTGGGCCAGAAATGGTGCCTGCCACGACTTTCCGGAGGCTTTATGCGCCGGCTCCCACCCCATGTGCCATGCCGTAATCACACGTTGTGCCGCATCGCCGCGAAGCAGCCAGAGCAGTGACGCCGCGATCGTTGTTTCGTCCTCACCCATTTCCACGGCCGGCGTTCCATACCATTCGGACAGACGACCTGCAGACCAGGCGAGTGTCTTGTCCAGATGGCACAGGTTGCAGGCATTCGGGCGGCCCAGTTTCAGACTGGAGGCGATGTCAGGGCTGTCAACGCGATGACTTCGCATCGTTGTAAACAACGCATAGGTTGTGTGTGGCATGTGACAGTTGTAGCAGCGGCTGCCACTGGAATTCGCGAGATGATGGGTATGGCCTTCGATGTCGTCCTGATACGACGAATGACACTGCAGACAGGCATGATCGCCGTCCATGTGTTCTGCAAGTTGATCGCTGGGATCACTCTGATGCATCGAATGGCACGAAAGGCAGGACATTGTCCCACGCAGGTAGCAGGCCGACTTGATCAACCCAAGGTATTCGTCGCCGCCAACGCAACACGTTCCGTCACGCCAGTAGGTCGTGACTAAGTTCTGACCCTCCTCTTCTTCCCCTTTGAATTCCTGCACATTGTGGGATTTTGCGAGGTCGTCGCCAGCGCGATATCGCAACCCGTTGGCCAGAAAGTCCGCCGTGTTCTGCGGATCAAAGCTGATGTGACACTGACCGCAGACCTGCGAAGATCCAGTGTGAGATAATCGAGCAGGGTTCACGATGGTCGGGTCACCGGTGTCATCAAAATGGCGGCGATATCGGTTGATGGGGTTGCGGTGATGGCGAATGTGTTCTTTGGCGGGCCCATGACAGGCTTCACACGAAATTCCGAATTCGCTCACTGAAGTCTTCAGGCCGCGCCCTGCGCTCAATCCTGGTTTGCCGCCCACGCTGTGACACTTAATGCAGTCAACACGCCATTCCGAGGAACTCACTCCCGCATCGGGCGGCTGTGGCGGCGCCAGCAAAGAGTCGTCGCGCGGGATCCATCGTTGACCGTCAATGTGATAATAGAACGGCAGTTCGACCATTCTCGAATTGTTTAGAATCCAATAGATCTGCATATGATGAGACCCGGTCGTCAGTTCAACACGTCTGGTCAGAAAGGGAGATCTGGACGTCCCGATCACCGACAGCGGCTCGATACCTGCAGCCAGATAACGGTCTTTCCAGTTGGATTCGAAAATCGTTGCCCAGAATTCATCCCCGCGCCGCTCGAGTCGACAGGTCAGGGCATCGTCCTGAAGTTTGACAGAGTCAAAAGGGGCAGCGACCGCCTCAGGTGTTGCCAGCTGCGTCATTGTGCGGTGATAACTGTCGTGCCAGCTGGAGTATTCATCCGGGTGACAACTGCGACATGTATCAGACGTTACGAATTCATCATTGCTGATCTGGTGTGGCATATCGAATCGAGAGATTTCCGAAACCTCGTCCCGGCGGGGCGCCGGCGTCCAGATCATCGCTGCACCTGCGGTGAGTGCAATCGCGACGACAGCTACGGCCATGGTTGCGAATCGTAAATGCCGTTCATTTACACTGTGCGAGATGTCCATGTTATTGCCTGGAGAAGCTGCGGATCGAAGATCCGACATGTATCAGACGGCTCGGCCTACCACCAGATCTCATTCGGAAAAAAACGTGACACCAGATCGTGATAGTACGGCATCAACTTCTCAAGCTCAGGAACAGCGTCAATTTTTGTGTACAGATCGTAAGGGTTGAACTCACGTACATGATCGAACATTCTGCGATCTTCATCGTTCATCAGATGTGCGTATGCGCCTTCACGATGAGCCGGGTAGAACGAATGATACCGGATCATGTACTGAGCCTCGCGGGGAACAAAATCCTTCACAACGTTGTACAGATATTCGTCGTGGCCCCATGACATCAGCACATTGTCCAGCCCGCATCCGAACTCATAAATGCCATTCACGGTTTGATATTCCTCATTGTGCCAGTCGGGATTCTGCTGAAAGAATTCCTGATAAACGATGGACTCCGAATAGCGGCACCCGACCGGGAAAGTGTCTCCCGTAACGGCCCATTGAGGTTCATCAAACAGACACAGTACCTTGCCCATGTCGTGGATCAGTCCCGTCAGCACGAACCAGTCGGGGTGTCCGTCCGCGCGGATGGCTTCCGCCGTCTGCACGGCGTGAACGATCTGGGGGAATTCGGTATCGGGGTCGCTGTCGTCAACC
>Ga0315331_10001134_pt1 | contig 19719 bp, 19 predicted proteins | sample M160m34915metaG_FD_203456 | JGI IMG/M metagenome (GOLD analysis project Ga0315331, IMG submission 203456) | Ammonia-oxidizing marine archaeal communities from Monterey Bay, California, United States - M1 60m 34915 | ecosystem: Environmental > Aquatic > Marine > Intertidal zone | place: USA...
GACCGCACAGGCAGAACGACTGACACGCTGGCGGGCACAATCGACCTTCCGGCGACGATTCTGGACCGGGCCGGATTAGTGCCATTTCAGGGCATGCAGGCCGAAAGCTTTTTGACAGTATTGACTGGGCAAGAGGAGGCGCATCGGCCAGCAATATTTACAGAATATAACGATGGCGGCCCGCGTCTTGGCTTCAAATCGCCCTCACGGGTCAAGTCCATCATCACGGATCGATATCGTTTCACGCTCTATAAGGGCGAGGACTGGGGCGAGTTGTACGATATGGCAGCTGATCCGAACGAGACGCATAACCGTTGGGATGATCCGGACTATGCTGCGATTAAGGCAGATTTGTCGTTGCAACTAAACCATATGCTGGCGGACCTCATGGACGAAAGCCCAAGAGCAAAACGCCGGGCTTGAGGTCAGCATTTCTTAAAGCTTCGGCGCAATATCGGTGGCAAAATGCTCCATCTGCTCCATTTGAACAGCGGCGCTGTCACCTCGGTAACGGATGACGATCTTCTGGAAGCCTGCATCCAGGATGGCTTTTAGATCATCCGTAATTTGTGCTTCTGATCCACTGCCAATATCGCGTGCACCAAACGGGCCGAGCTTGGGCTCTCCGGGGCTTAGAAATATCTTGTAGACAAGATCAATGTCTTCGAACCGCCGGCCTTCAGCGATGGCAATTTCCTTGAGCTTGGCCATGCGTTCCGGCAGCTGCTTTGGCCCAAGCGCTAGCGCCAGCCACCCGCCATGGCGGACGACACGCCGTAATGCCGGATTGGACACGCCGCCGATTAGAATAGGCGGGTGCGGGCGTTGCACTGATCCAGGTACAGAATGCACAGGCGGGAAGCTGTAGGTTTCGCCATCAAAGCTAGCCTCGCCGCCAGCGGATAGCGCCTTGAAAACTTCCAGATATTCGTCCGTCGCCTTGCCACGAAGCGCGAAGTCTGTCGTATCGAGAACCTTAAACTCCTCCTTCAGCCAACCAACGCCAGCACCTAGGATGACTCGCCCGCCAGAAAACTGGTCAATCGTAATTAGCATTCGCGCCAGCAATACGGGATTACGGTAGGGGATGATCAGAACGGCAGTGCCGATCTTGATAGTCTTAGTCGCGCCCGCCAGAACCCCCATGGCGGCGATTGGTTCTAGCAGTGGATCACTCGTTGACGCGGGGAACCTCCCGTCTGCGCTAAACGGGTATTTCGCTTCAAATTGGGTTGGGAAGACCACATGGTCCGCCAACCAAATGGAATCAAACCCTGCTGACTCAGCAAACTTTGCCAGGCCAAGAACAGTATCCGGTTCAGCCAATGGTCCGTAGATGCCGACATCAAGGCCGAATTGATCCATGCGCGCCATACTGTTCGCCTTCACCGCTGCTGTAAGCCCGGCGGGCTTGTAAGATTGCGCCGGGCGCCCAAGATTGGGCAGGGAGTCTGAAACAATCAATCCTCATGCAAAGCGAGCCTTACGTTATGACCAATCCTCCAAATCAACCCGCCGATTATACACCACCCAAAGTATGGACCTGGGAGCCAGGTAATGGTGGAAAGTTCGCCAATATTAACCGGCCAACTGCTGGTGCGATTAAGGAACAGGAGCTTCCGCGCGGTAAGCATCCTCTCCAGCTCTATTCGTTGGCGACGCCAAACGGCGTCAAAGTTACGGTGATGTTGGAAGAGCTGCTGGCCATTGGCAAAACAGGCGCCGAATATGATGCCTATACGATCCGCATTGGCGATGGCGACCAATTTGGTAGCGGGTTCGTTGAAGCCAACCCGAATTCTAAAATTCCTGCGCTGATAGACTACAGCACGGACAAGCCAACGCGGGTCTTCGAATCTGGCTCAATCCTGCTGTATTTGGCTGAAAAGTTCGGCGCTTTCATTCCGGAAAACCATGCTGGCCGCACTGAATGCATGAACTGGCTGTTCTGGCAGATGGGCAGTGCGCCCTATCTCGGCGGCGGTTTCGGGCATTTCTATGCTTATGCGCCATTCAAGATCGAATACTGCATTGATCGGTTTGCCATGGAAGTGAAGCGGCAGATGGACGTGCTGGATCGCCAGCTGGCGGATAATGAATACATCGCTGGCGATAGCTACACCATTGCGGATATGGCGATCTGGCCTTGGTATGGTGCGGTCGTTTCCAACTCGGTCTATGACGCGGCTGAATTCCTGGACGCGAAGAGCTACACGAACGTGGCGCGCTGGGCTTCTGCTATCGCTAAGCGTGACGCCTTGCGCCGGGGCCGAATGGTCAACCGCGTTACGGGGCCGCTCGATAAGCAGTTGCATGAGCGCCATGACTCCAGCGACTTCGATACGAAGACGCAGGACAAGCTGGAAGCCGCTGCCGACTGATAGCCTAATCGGTCTCTTCTCTCACGGGCGAGGGAAGGGGCCGCTCGCTATCTGCACATCCTTGGATATACTAAGCATTCTCATTAGCAGGGGAGAGCGTTATGCATGCTGTAGCGAGCGATGAGGCCACCGAAGTTGAGACTAAGCGTCCGGACGGCGGTATTGGCCGCAGGGTCGATTATATTGGCAGTCCGGGCCTGATCGACCCGCATCCGCAAGCGTTTCTGGTGGATCGGCTCTATCCAGGTGCACGGATTGACCCACACTTCCATGATATCGACCAATTTCAGGTTGTCGTAGATGGCAATTGCCGTATGGGCAAGATAGCCGCTGACCCGGTGACGTTCCAGTACGCGGACGCTTACACACCATATGGCCCAATTGTCGGCGCAGACCTTGGCTTTGCGTTCTTCACGCTGCGGCCCATCGCCAGCGGCGGCTTTTTCCGGATGCCGGGGAACAAGCACAACATGCTCGGTCGCGCGGGTCGTAATATTGCAGGCCGCTTCGATACAAGCCAGCCACGCCCTGCGGCGGGCGCAAGCATAATTGAAGCGCTTATGGCTGATCAGCCAGACGAGGTAGACGCCGTTGGCATCCGCCTTGGTCCAAGTGCTGAAGCAAAAGGCCCAGAGTCCAATGGCGGCGGGCAGTATTATCTCATTTGTGAAGGCGATTTAATAGATCAAGGCAAGGCGCTACCTTGCAGGTCATTGATCCATGTACCGGAAGGAGAACCAGCGCCAATGCTGACTGCGAGCGCTGCGGGTGCCGATGTATTGGTGCTGCAATTTGCTAAAGCATCGGAGCGGCCAGGGTCTGACCCGGCGCAACTGGCAACGCGCGATCCGAATGCCTATATGGCAAGGCCTGAAGGGGCTGGTCGCTGAACTTGGATGACCTTTAGTTAAGCACCGCTTTCATTCTTTGCATCCAGGCTGCGACGGGGTCATCGCTGGCGACGATCTCGCAATCGCTAATCGCCTCTGCCCATAGAAATGCGCCTGCAGGAATGTAATCGGCATATGCTGGCGTATTACCTGCAAGGAACGCCTGGCTTTTTAGCGTTTCTCGGATAGGGCTAAGGGCGGCGCGGAAGGCTTTTAGATGCGCATCATGGTTCTCCACGAAGGCTTCCAATGTCATCCCAAACTTTGCTTCCCGATCTGAACGGAAATAGGTCTGATTTTCGACGTCTTGGGCATTAAACACGTCGAGCAAAATAAGGCGGAGCAGCGGTGGGTGGATTGTTGGCGTCCAATTGTTCATGAAACGGGCATGTGCTTTCCCGCCGGGGAACAATGGTGGCCGATTGATATGTTGCGCCTCCAAGTGCTCAGCGATAGCCCAGCTGTCGACGATGCGAGTATTGCCATCATCCAGGACTGGTAACGTCAGGCGAGGGCCATCGTCCAGCGCATCAATATCTGTGAAGCGCGTCGCCACCGTCGTGTAATCTAGGCCTTTGTGAGCGAGTGCCAACTTGGTGCGCCAGCAATAGGGGCTGAAACGTCGGTCGCCGCTTGCCGTTAGATCATAAAGAATACAGTCCATTGGAAGGTCTCCTATAAGGCTAAGGCGGCGGCTTGTCCGGCATGAATGGCACCCATCAGCGGGCGCGGGCTTTGGCAATCGCCGACACGGACCAGATTGAGATCAGCGAGGGCGTCTGCAAGATCAAGCATCGGCGAGCGTGGTGTCGCGTAAACGAATAGATCGACGGCTGGAATGACCGCATCCGCTTTTGTGTATGGATTGCGCCAAGTCAAAGCGCCGTTTTCGAAACGCGTTGGCGCTGACGCAGGGGATAGCTGTACGTTCGTGTTATATAGGCGGCGCAGAACACCAATGGCGCTACAATAGTTGACGCCTTCAGCAAATCCGCCGCGCGGCGTCATCAGGATTAGCTCATCAAATTCCGCTGCCAGTTTGTCTGCAACGCCATAGGTACTGGCGGTATGGTCTTGATCGAACAGCACTGCCCGATGGCGCGGGCCGTTGTACCCATCCGCCGCATAATCCCGGGCAGATATGGCGTTCTGCGCATTGGACGGCGCCATCCCTTCAGGCCAACGCTGGGTGGCACCAGTCGCTAACAAAACGACGGCTGGATTGGTCGCGCGGATATCGTCGGCGGAAGCGGTCTCACCGAGCCGATAATAGACACCGTGACGTGTCGCCATGCTGGTCTGCCAGTCCAAGATGCCAGCCATATCAGCCCGTCCGGGCATGCTTGCCTCAAGCGCCAGAGCGCCGCCATCACTCCGTCCAAACAGTGTCACCGTGTGCCCACTTGCTGCGGCGACCCATGCGGCCTGCAATCCAGCAGGCCCGGCACCGACAATGGTGATGCGTTTTGGCGTTTTCGCAGGGGTGGGTGCCCATCCACTTTCAGCATCAGTGCCGAGCATCAGATTCAGATGATCCATAAGTGGCTTGCCTTGATGGACCAAACCCCATGCGACATTATCGAACGTGGTCGGGCGCACGGCTGCTACATCGCCAGCCGCTGTTTTGTTGATGAAGTCTGGATCGGCGATCAGCGCTCGGCTCATGGCAACAAGGTCGCCCTTGCCGTCGCGGATCGCAGCGTCCGCTTCATCGGGTGATCCAATTCGCCCAAGGGCTATGACGGCGGCACCATTGGCCGCGGGGCGCATACGGGCGTGAATGTCCAGGAAATGGCCGGGTTTATAGTAGATATCCGGCACATGAGATTCGAGGCTGAGCGAGAAATTACCCTGGCCGTAGCAGAAATAATCAAGCAACTTCGGGGCTGCGAGCGCTGTCGTCAGCCGTTCGGCTTCATCCGGATCAATGCCGCCTTCAACTTCTTCCGTACCAGGCATTTTGAGGCCGATTATGAACCCAGCGCCAGCGCGCTCCCGGATACCTTTTGCGATTTCCATCGCAAATCGGGTGCGGTTTTCAATTGACCCGCCCCACTGATCATCGCGGAGATTTGACCATGGTGACAGGAATTGGTTGATTAGATAGCCGTGAGCGCCATGCAGCTCGACGCCCGCAAAACCGAGCTTTGCCAGATTACATGAAACATCCACATAAGCCTGAATGACGGCGCGAATATCCGCGTCTGTCATTACCCGCGGTACAACCCAGGAATATGCATCCGCCTGATCTGAAACGCCCATGGGGGATGAAGTGGCACCCCAAAGCTGCTGCTTTCCGGGATGCCATAGCTGCCCGACTAACTGTCCTCCCTCTGCGCTCACACGCGCGGCCAAGTCCCGAAAATCCTCGTCATTGACCCGGTCAAAGCCCGTGACAACCGCGGGCTGTGCGATAGCATTAGGGTCAACAGCGATGACTTCCGTCACCAGCATCGCAACGCCGCCCTTCGCCCGCTCAATTAGGAAATTCTTGTAGCTTTCCGTGATGCGGTTCTGCTTGGCGTAGTTGGTAACGGTCGCCGAGAGGACGGAGCGATTCTTTAATGTGCGGCCAGCAAGTGTGTAGGGCGAGAGTAGGTGTTGATGCATCGTCACGTGCGCGGGGCTCCGTTCAAATCTTCCAGATATTTGACGACATCCTCGACCGGTTCCACATCGCCAAATTTGGCATCAATATCGAACAGGTTCCATTCAACCGCACCAGCAATCCTATCACCGATGGTTTCGCGCGGGATTATGGGGCGAAAGCCTTCAGCAATCGCATCTTCGGCTGTATTGCGGACGCAGGCGCTGGCGGTCGTGCCGGTTAGGATAACGGTATCGATGTCGCAGGCGCGCAGAAGTCCAGCCAACATCGTGCCGTGGAATGCACTGGCGCGTTTTTTAACGATGATGTGCTCATCGGGTCGGGGCACCAGACGGCTATCGATCTTTACTGCCTCAGAGCCAGCAACGAGTGTTTCCGTCGGAATTTTCTTGCCCCACATGCCCATGTCGGAATTCGGGCCTTCGGTGACAGCATAGGCTGTCGTAGTGAATATGATTGGGATTTTGAGGGCGCGGGCAGGGGCAAGCACCCTATTGGTTGCTTCAATGATCTCATCGCAATTCACGCATGTAAACGCGTGGCCCGGCCGAGTCCAAGCATTGGCAAGATCAATGTTGATGATGGCTGGACGGCTGCCATAGCCGATGCGGCGTTGAAAGCCGCGGTTTTGATAGAGGTCTGAGTTCGCGCCGAACACCAGCTCCAGCGCTTCCTTTATCTTTGCGTCATCCATAACGGGTTCTCCCGGTCTTGTTTCAGTCGAGGGGGGGACCGACGAATTTGAGGATGTATGTCTCCGCAAGCGCATCGATTTCGGCTTGATCACCTCCTCCAAGTCCGCGCTCTTTGATCTCCAAGAAGAATCCATCGCCGCCGCCGGGTTGCCTGAAGACCGCATTGAGGGCCTTCGTCATTGCACTGCTCCTGTAGCGCGCATGCGTTGGATATCTTCAGCGCTGTAGCCAAATTCCGCCAGCACCTCATCGCTGTGCTGACCGATATCTGGCGCTGGCCCTGGTTCCTTTTTCTCCTGTCCGCGCATGAACACTGGGCTACCGATTGTTTTGTCCGATGGCGTGTTCGGGCCGCTATCTATAACGCCGCCAGCGTCTGCGAAGGTGCGATCTTCCGGGATGTCAGCGGTCTTGCGTACAACGCCGAAGGTAATATCGTGGGCCGTCAGGATCTCCTGCCATTCCTCCCAATCCTTCGCGGAAAATACGCCATCCAGAATTTCGGTAAGCTCAACAGCATTGGCCTTGCGCGCGTCCTGGGTAGCGAAGCGCGGGTCTTCTAGAAGGTCAGGGCGCTCAATCGCAGCGATGAACTTGTCAATCTGCCGCATTTCGTTGACCAGCGCCAGGATGAACCAGCGACCATCCTTGCACTTGTAATGGTTTGATAACGCGTTGAACCACTCGTCCCGGTGCGGTCGCGGCGGGATATCAGCGCCGCCGAGGGCAGCCTGCACATAGAAAGAATTCCACCATGTTCCATTCGCCAGCAGCGAGGACGATACATATGAGCCCTCGCCCGTGCGCTCCCGCTTGTAGAGCGCCATAGTGATGGAGGCGAATAGCGCCGTGCCAGTCGGGTGATCACCCATGCCGGGCGCAGAGCGGGCAGGGGCTGATTCGGGCGAGGACTTGATCATGTCCATTAGGCCAGAGCGCGCCCAGAGTGCTGTTGAATCGAACCCGGTTTTGTTAGCCTCAGGCCCGTTCTCGCCATAAGCCGTCAGCGAAGCGTAGATGAGGTTCGGTTTGATTTTGACCAGGTCCTCGTAGCGGAGCTTCAGCTTCTCGCGCACGGGAAATGGGAAGTTTGTGATGAAAACATCTGTGTCGGCGAGCATCCGTTGCAGCGCTTCTTGGGCAGCATCCTGCTTTAAGTCCAGGCACAAGCCGCGTTTAGAGCGGTTATCGGCAAACCAGGCGTAATCGAAGTCCAGATCAGGCATGCCTGGGCCGCGATACAGGGAGCGATAAGGGTCACCGCCGGGTGCTTCGATCTTTATTACCTCTGCACCGAAATCACCCATAATCGTGGCTGCGACAGGGGCGGCGATAAAGCTGGCGCAGTCAATTACTTTAAGTCCATCGAAAATTCGGCCAGTCATTAGCGGCATCTCCAAATGCGTCTTTCAACATGATCGCAAGAGTGCCTGCACCGATGCTACTGGCGCAAGTGCGTTCGCGCCGCTAGAAAACTAAAATGAACGATTTATCGAACCTCCGCCGCCCGCTCCGTATCGGCACGCGCGGCAGTCCCTTGGCGCTTTGGCAGGCGCGGCATGTGGAAACACTGTTACGCCAAGCATGGCCGCAATTAACTGTTGATGGCGCGCTGGAAATCATCGAGATCACCACCACGGGCGATAAGGTGCAAAATCGGCTGTTGTCTGAAATTGGCGGCAAGGGCCTTTTCTCGAAGGAAATTGAGGAGGCGATGACTGACAGGCGGATTGATCTGGCTGTCCACTCAATGAAAGACGTTGAGACGATTCTTGCAGACGGGTTTGTGATTGCAGCTGTTCTGGAACGTGCGGACCCGCGCGATGCTTGGATTTCCACGTCTGGCCACAGCCTGGATTACATGCCAACCGGTGCTAAAGTTGGCACCGCATCGCTTCGTCGCCGTGCGCAGGTGCTGGCGCGCCGCCCTGATTTGGAAGTAATACCGTTTCGCGGCAATGTTGGCACACGCCTTCGTAAACTGGCTGAAGGGCATGCAGACGCGACATTGTTGGCCCAAGCTGGCCTTGATAGGCTTGGCATGAACGACACAGCAACCGAAATCCTGGCCCCCAGCATTATGCTGCCGCCTGCGGCTCAAGGCGCAGTCGGAGTTGAGTGCCGGGCGAATGATGAGGTTGTCTTGCAGGCGTTAGCCCCGCTGAATCACGCAGAAACCGTATTGACCACAATGGCAGAGCGCGCCTTGCTTGCGGCTCTGGACGGCTCTTGTCGCACGCCAATTGGTGCCTATGCGACATTGGATAAGACCGGCGGTATTCATATCGAAGGTTTGCTCGCGAATGACGCAGGTACGAAGAGATGGCGGGCTAGCCGCAGCGGCCTGGTTGCTGACGCTGCAGCTCTAGGGGCGGAAATAGGCGCAGAGCTCCGCCTTGAAGGCGATTTCCAGGTCTTTGAATAGTATGATATGCTCGTAACTACACTGCTGATCACCCGTCCAAAAGACGACGCGCGACTTTTTGCGGAGGAAGCAGAGGCGTTAGGGTTTACACCGTTTTTTGAGCCACTTCTAACGATAGTGCCGTTAAAAGCCCCACCCCTGCCGACCCAAGCGCCGCAAGCCCTGCTATTCACCAGCGCCAACGGCGTTCGCGTGTTCGTTAACGCTTATGGACGGCTCAATTGCCCGGCATATGCAGTTGGTGATGCTACGGCGCAGGCCGCGCAACAGGCAGGCTTTGCACCTGTTCAAAGTGCTGGCGGTGATGCGAACGCTCTAGCCGCGCTAGTTCAAGACGAATTGGAACCTTCGGCTGGCTTACTCATTCATGCAGCAGGAGAATCGGTGGCCGGGAACCTTAAGGGTGTGTTGACTACTGTTGGCTTTTCGGTAACGCGGCTACCGCTCTACCGGGCTGAAAAGGCGCGTTCTCTTACCCGAGACTTGCTGACCCGCTTTGAAAAAGCCGAGATTGTTCATGCGGCGTTTTTTTCGCCACGCACGGCGGCGGCATTTGTTAAGCTGGCGCAGTCGGCGGGTATAGGGGATAAGATGCGGGCGACAGGTGCATCGGCGCTCAGCGCTAACGTTGCTTTCGAGTTACGCGCTCTTCCTTGGCGTTCGATAGATTATGCGTCTGAGTCGACGCAGGAAGCGTTGTTGGCCAAACTCTTGCAAGTACAGCAGGAGAGGGAAAGCCGCGTCCGAATTTGAGACTTTTGCCAGCGCCCGATTGATGGAGCTAGAGGCGGACGATGACACGTAAGCGCAACGAATCCGGCGGTAAGCCGGGTAACGCCAAAAAGCCCGCGTCTAAGCCGTACGAAACAGAGACGCCTGACAGCGCCTCAACAGATGCAGTCATTGACGCTGAGTTATCGGAATCAGATTCCGGCGATGCGAATGCGACTTCGGAAGCAAAGCCGGAGGAAGTCGAGGTTGCACCTGAAGCGCGTGACGGTTCCGCGGAGACAGCTGCTGCCGTTACTGCGCTAGCTCTCGCGGCAGCTGACAAGCAAGAAGCAGAGCGAAACGCCGCTCAGGGTCAAGAGAAGCGCAGCGCTGGCGGTTTGATTTACGGTTGGCTCGCCTTGCTGACGCTCTGTGCGATGGCTGGCCTGTATATTCTGATCGTCAATCCGACCTATTTGCGGGACCGTATGGGGTTGGCGGAGTCTCCTGAACTGTTTGCTCAGGCGAGCGCTACCCGCGAAGCCGGTAAAACGGCAGAATCAAATGCGGCGTCGATTACCGCCAATGAGGCGACAATCGCCGAGACCCAATCCCGCTTAGATGATACCGAGGCAGAAGCCAAAGCAGCGAGCGCATCTGCCATCAAGGCAATTTCACTGGCGGAGAGGGCGCAAGTTATTGCTGGCGAGCCTGTTGCAGATCTAAGAGCCACAGTCGATAAGCTTCAAGAAAATATTGCATCTGTTCGGGCTGCTTTGGTGAAGAGCAATCGTGCAGCAGCATCAGACCATCCAATCGACGGCTTGGCACTTGCAGCCGCGGCTGAGACCGCTGACGCAGCCATGGTCGCCGCAACTGCTGCAGACAATAAAGCAAGCTCTACTGCAGCTGACCTTGGCGGCCGACTGGACGCGATTTCCGCACAGCTCGCAACACTTGGCGGGCAGGTGGCGGCGTTGGAAGCGAAGGCACCCAAGCGCGGTCCGGTATCGCTCGCTGAAGCCATTCTAGCATTGCAGGATTTGCGGACAGGTGTTGCGAGCGGTAAGCCTTTCGCAACTCTGCTAAGCCGGGCGCAGGCCGCTTTGCCTGATGCGGCTGAGCTGAATGGTGTGCCCTGGGTTGGCTTTGCCAATACCGGCTTACCCACTGAGGAGGCGCTTACAGCTGATATGCAAGGCCACGCGTTCGGCATCGGGCAAGACAAGCTTAAAGCTAGGCTCAACACGGGTGAGGATAGCTGGCTTGACCGAGCCGTTGGCGGCGTTGTTGGTCGCTTGAAGGTGCGCCGTGTTGGTGCGGGTGTGAAAGGGGATGACCCTGCCTCAGTCGCCGCACGGGCAGAAGCTGCACTGCAAGAGGGCGACATCTCGAAGGCAATCCAAGAGGTGGAAGCGCTTGAAGGTGAAGGGGCTGCTCGGTTTACCGAATGGCTAAAAAAGGCGAAGGCGACCGCCGCTGCGTCTAATGATCTGGAGGCCTTACAGAGGGCCACAATTGCGGCCGCGGATGGGGCATAAACAATGTTTCGCGCACTAATATTCTTCGCTATCTCTGCAGTTGTTATCTGGGGCGTTTATCTGTTGAGCGGCATCACTGCCCCTGTCACGTTGACATGGGGTGATCGTATCTTTGGTCCTTATGCGCCTTTTGAGGCCGCTGTTGCAGCCACAGTCGTGGTTGTGCTGGCCTTGGTTTTTTGGAATATCTTGGCCTGGCTGCTTTGGCGAAAGCCGAAAGATATCTACCAGAGGATGGGCCTTCGCCGTCGTGAAGAAGGCTACAAAGCACTGACGAAGGGCATGGTCGCCGTGGCTACCGGGGATTGCCGCGAAGCCGCTCGCCAGTCATTACGGGCCGAAGCGCGCTTGTCAGAAGATCAGCCGCTCGCGCGCATGTTGGCCGGCGCCATCGCCAAAAAGAATGGTGATGAAGCCGGTGCCGCTGAACAGTTCGAAGCAATGACGGAGCAGGAGGAAACGAAGTTTCTAGGCCTGCAAGGATTGTTTGAGCAGGCGAGGGAAGCCGGCAATTTGCGCCGGGCTGTAACGCTTTTGGAACAGGCGAATGAAGCGAAACCTGACACGCCTTGGGTTCTAGAAAACCTCTTCCGTCTGCAGGCCATGTCTGCCCGCTGGGAAGGTGCGCGCGAAACGCTGGACCGCTTGAAGAAGAAAAAGTTGGTCGAGAAAGAAAAAGAAAAGCATTGGCGGGCTGTGATCGACGTTGAAGCCTCCCGCGAACGGGCGGAAGCTAAGGACGGCGACAAGGCGCTGTCCTACGCGCAGGAAGCCTACAAATCACATCCTGAGTTTGTGCCCGCCGCTGTTCAATATGCCGATATGGAATCGTCCTATGGGCGCAATGGGCGGGCGGAAAAAGCTATTCATGATGCTTGGATAAGGATTCCCCATCCAGACCTTGTCTCCGTATATGAACGCGTTGTCAGCGTTTACGACTCAACTAAGCAGTATGAGATGTTCAAAAAGCTTGGCGAAAAGAACCCGAATCTCATCGAAACCCGCATCATGCTGGCCCGTGAAGCAATTCGCGCTGGTGCCTATGATGATGCGCGGACGCATCTCCTGCCACTCACGGAACGCGGCCCCGATGCACGTGTTTGCCGCTTAATGGCAGATCTTGAACTTGCATCCGGCGGAGACCGTACAGCAGCACGAGATTGGATGGCGCGGGCGTCGAATGCAGCACCTGATCCAGTCTGGGTATGCTCAGATTCTGGCGATGTTGTTGTAAAGTGGTCAGCGATTAGCCCATCTGGCGGCTTCGATACTCTGGAATGGCGTCGTCCGAACTACGTGCCTTTAGAGTTGCTCTCGAACCCGGTCGATGCTGAGGCGCTGCTTGAGGATCACCATGATGAGCGAGAACCCGAACCGGTGGACGCAGAATTACTACTGCCGCCGGTTGTGCGTGGTAAGCATCTGGAAGAACCCGTTGGCGAAGAAGATTTGAAACCGGTGAACGACAAAGCAACCGAAGCACAGAAAGCAACCGCGACGACATGAGCTATGACAATTTCATTGATGCCCTCGGCGTTAAATTCGTCGAGGTCTCAAAGACCCGTATTCTGGCTGAAATGATAGCACGCAAGGAGCACACGAACGGCTCTGACGTTGTGCATGGCGGCATCTATATGGCGTTCGCGGACACGCTCGGTGCCCGTGGCGCTATCATGAACCTGCCGGATGCATCGGTTACCTCAACGCTTGAAAGTAAGACGAATTTCCTGCGAGGTGCTAACCCTGGTAAAATCATGGGGGAGGCGAGGCCAATCCATGTTGGTCGGACGACCCAGGTTTGGCAAACAGTGCTGACAAATGAAGCGGGCAAAAAGTTAGCAGTTGTTACCCAGACGCAAATGGTGATGCCCGGCCGTGGCAGTGATGCCGAGAAACGCCAGCAGGCCATGCGGAACGGGGGATAGCTTAGGGCTTGCAAGCCGGGCCATCCGGGCGCAAGGATGTGGCCGATTGATGTCCTGAATACCTGGAACCGCTGATATGTCCATCGCGCTTACTGGCCCGACCTCACGTTTTTATATTTCTCAGCGCCTACGTCTGCATTATGTAGAGTGGGGCGATAGGGATGCGCCGCCATTAGTGTTGATCCATGGTGGGCGTGATCATTGCCGGAACTGGGATTGGGTCGCGACGGACTTGGCTCGTGATTATCGGATCGTGGCACCGGATTTACGGGGCCATGGCGATTCCCAATGGCTCATCGGCGGTGTCTATCGTATGACCGATTATGTTTACGATATCGCGCAGCTTTTTTTCCATCTGGGCTTGGAGAAGGCCCCGATTATTGGCCACAGCCTTGGTGGCGCTATCACGCTAAACTTCGCGGGTGCATTCCCAGACAAAGTCACCAAGCTCATTGCGATTGAGGGGCTGGGTCTCTCGCCAGAGAGCATGAAGAAACGCTCGAAGGACTCGACCCCTGAAAAAATGCGAAAATGGGTTGAGCAGATGCGCGGCGTTGCCGGCCGCTTGCCGCGCCGATACGATACGATTGAAGAAGCAGCATTGCGCATGCATGAAGCCAATGCGCACTTATCAGCAGATCAAGCTTGGCATTTGACCGTTCATGGCGTGAATCAAAATGAAGATGGCACCTATAGTTGGAAGTTCGATAACTACGTCCGCGTGGATCGGCCTTTTGGACTATCGCCTGACGAAATGAAAGATTTCTGGCGTAATATCGATTGCCTGACTCTACTTGTTCGGGGAACAGAAAGTTGGGCAAGCGATCCATCCAAAGATGGCCGCGCCAAGAGCTTTAAAAATGCCCGGGTGGAGAATATCGAGCGCGCTGGTCACTGGGTGCATCACGACAGACTTGATGCGTTCATGCCAATGACACGTGATTTTCTTCGCTAGAGCAATTTCTGATCAATCTGAAACAGATTGATCAGAAATTGCTCGATATCAGTGTGATAGAGCGCCGGACAGCGCCCAGTCAGGCGCACGGCACTCTAGTCGGCAGTCGCAGGAGATGCTGTCCGAGCGGCCCGCCGCCATTCTTTGAGTTTGCGATAAATCGCGGCGCGCGCGATCCCAAGGCGCTTAGAGGCCTGGGTAATGTCGCCACCACAGCGCGCAATGGCGCTCTCAGTAGTTTCCTATTCAATCTCCGCCAAGGGCCGACTACCTTCTGGCGATGTAGGCCCTGCCGGCTCCGGATAAGCAGCCTCATGCGAAATGTACTGCATTGTGGCTTCTGCATCGATAGCAGGCTCAATGTCCCGTGCTTCCGTTTCCATTGGGGCAATGCCTGCGGCCTTCTGGATGCGATGAGGCAACATGGCCGCCGTAATAACGGTTTCATTATGCATCACAACGGCCTGACGCACGGCACTTTGGAAGTCACGAATATTCCTAGGCCACGGATAGGATTGCAGGATTGCGCGTGCGTCTGGGCTGAACTCGCTCGCAGCCTTGCCTTTCTCGGCCGCTAGAGCTGCGAGCAAAGCTTCTGCAATGCCAATGACATCCTCGCCACGATCAATCACGTTCAGACGGGTTAATAACGTAGTATGCTTCAAATTCCACACGGCGATTTGAACTAACGTCCTTTGTACTGGCGCTGAGCAACCTCTCTGCACCGCGGCCAACAGAGACCATACGGTCAGGCTGCACGCCAAGCTTTGTCAAGGCATTGAAAGCCCAGTCAGACCGTCTTTGCGAAGTAATGCGATTGTCTTTGACAGTGCCGATGCTATCTGCAAATCCTACTATGCGCAGATTCAAACTTGCTGGCATGGACACAGCGACGTCAGCCGCCTTGCGAAGTACTTTAAGCGCTTCGTCATTATCATCTGGTTGATCACTGCTAATAAAGGTAACAACCAGCGGACGGAGTGCTTTATTCGCTGCCTCCAAAGGACTTTCCGCTTTCGGCTCAGCGGCCCGAGCGATTCGGTCAATACGTTGGTCTAGCATAGCTATGGCCTCGCCGGCGCGCGCCTCAAGGTCTTCAACTCTGCTTGTTAGTTCGGGGTTTGGTCCTATCGACGCGGCCGGCGCTGTACGAAGCTTAGATACGGCCAGCTCAACGTCGCTAAGGCTAACCGCCAGCTTGTTGGCTTGAGCAAGCGCTTCTGTCTGGCTTGCATCGGTCTCTGCTAAGCTTTTGATCCGAGTTCTGAGGGCGTCGATGTCGGCTGCGAGCGTGTTGATCTTATTTGTGTTATCCTGAGCGGTGGTTGGTGTCGTTGCCAATGCTGCGAGAGTCCGCTCCGCCGCCGTTATTCTGTCTGTTTCGACCTGAATGCGGCTGTTGACGCCGGCAAGTGCGGTCGCGATGGCTTGCAGGCCTGCAGAATTGGTCACCATACCATCAGGCAAGGCTGCCAAATTTCCCGACTGTTGCTCGACTTGCGCCATCCTTCGGGTCTCTGCCTGAATTCGACTGGAAACATCCTGAACGGATGCATTCAAAACCGTGAGAGCACGGGCAGTTTCAGTGACTTTTGTATTCGTCCCTTTGGCAGCTGACGCGAGGCTTGCCGTATCCGACCGCACCTGTTCAAGCAACGCAGTCAGGGTTGAAGTGACCCTGGCCAGACGGTTGTCAGCAGCGTTAAGCGCTACCCGCGTTTCGGCCAAACGTTCCGCTGTATGGTCCTGTGTGCGCTCTGCTGCGGCGACAGCTCCATCAACGCGCGCGAGTTGGGACTGGATATCGGCGGCGATTTGGCGGCGGGCGGCTTCGGCGCTTACTGCAGTCGCTGCGAGCCCTGCGCGGGCATCGGCCAGGGCGTTCTGTAAATCTGCAACAGCAGCGGCTTGTGCGTTGGCGAGGATGCTATTGTCTTCAACAGTGTCTTCAAGGTCTTGGGTGCGGAAGACAACGTCAGCCAAGGCGCGTGACAAAGGTTCCAGCCGTCTCTCGACTTCAGGCAAGAGGGCATCGGCAACGGCGGATACGTTCTGGTCGGCAGAGGCGGGAAGTGCGCTGACGGATATCGTCAACGGCGTCTCGGCATTCGCAGCCGTCCCTGTAAGCGACGTTCTTAAACGGTCCAGGGTGGCCTGGGTTGGCGAAAGACCAGTTATGTGAAGTCCATTGTCGTCCACAGATGCTTCTACACGGTATCCGGTGAGTTCAGGCATACTAGCGATGATGGCGTCTGCCTCAGCCTTAAGGTTCGTTCGTGCGCGCTGTTCAAGCCACATATTACCGCCAAACCATAGGCCAATCGCAGCAATGGCGGCGACGATAAATCCTTTCCGGGGCGGACCTTTTGATTGTTTTGCGCTGCTGGTAGACACGGCATCCAGCCGCTGCAGCAGATCAGCGCTCAGTGTTGCACCGTTTTCTGGTTCAATCGGGCCGATAACATTAAGGATTTGACGATTGGCGCTCAGAAAATCAACAAACAGGCGTTCGAGCTGTTGATCAATATCCGCCGGTGGCGGCCCTGCGGTGCGGACTGCGAGCAGAAGTGTAGGCGATGTGCGCAGGAAAAGTTCAGCGCCGCCGAAATCTAGCCTCCTAACGTCGCCGCCTTCGTTTCCCCTGAGCGCATCACGGGCGAATGTCAGTGCAGCGTTGTGCATGCCAGAAAACAGTTCGTCATCACTCTCGCCATCACCATTTTTACGACCAAATCCTGCATGGCGCGCAATGGAAGATCCTGTCGTTCTATCAGCGACCAAAAACGCCTCAACCCGGAAGCGGGGACGGTAGCGCAGCAGGATTTCAGCCTGTGAGCGCCCTGTAACGCGGGAGATGATTCGTGCACGCCAACGGTCAAACGACAGAGCGTTATCAAGCCTTTGGTCAACCTGCTGAAACGCTTGCTTGATTGCATCTTTAACGGCGGCAGCGACCAGGCGGCCTGTAATTGGGTAAAGCGCCTCAACGATCGTGTCGCGCGAATTGCGGATTTCCGCACGCATTGATGAGACCATCAAAGGAGCCAAGGCGCTGGCAACGCGTTCATGATCCCGCGCTTGTGCGGTTCGCAAGATCTCGACCAGTACGGTTTCTACGCTCAGCGTCAACGCAGGGCCGTCACCAACGCGGGCCTCGATTTGATCGGCGCGACGCTGGAGGTCTGAAAGCTGGGCGAGCTCGCGCGACAACAGAAGCTGCTTCAGCTCTTGCTCCGTCTGCGCGCCCATCTCTCCAGGTTCTGTCGTCATTTGCGTAGTTTACCGCTTGGGCGAAGTCTTTTGGTACGAATAATCTAGTCTGTTCGCTAAAGTATAGAAACCGTTAAGGCCACGATTCTGACTGTATTCAAACTTCATTGTGACATGACCCAGCCGGTCGCCCAAGGAATGTGTCATTATGAGAGTAAAATGGTCCCATTTTGGCTTTTTTTCAGATAATTATGGGATTTAGAATCTGCGCTGATTTAACAAACCAGCTAGAGAGCATGATGCGCAAGGCTCTTTGCGCTAAGTTGATCGGGGCATGCTTCGTGATGGGCGGTGGTATCGCGGGTGCAAGTTTCATCCGCTATGTCGCTGCACGTGGCGCGGTCATGGCTGATCGGACATTTGTTACTAACCGCAGTTAAGACGCTGCTGAGGTTGCTTATGGACCTTTTAAAAAACTGAAGCGGGTGCCTATTCTGCCGAGATTCTGGTTTGCGATGCTGCCTTCGCCGCCTTTATGCTTCAGGCTGTTTTAGGCGCGAATGGAGCAGGCGACGAGCATTTGGCGGCTTTGCGTGAAGATGCAGCCAGCAAAGTCGAAATCGCCGACCGCTAGACGGACTGCACTTGTAGCGCGGACTATGTCCGGGAATACTCTTTGCCTGAGTGTTTTGGGGCATTGGAGTAGCGACGCATGGCAGGTCTAGCAGCGTTCAATTTAAACCAGTGGATTGCGGATAATCGCGCGCTTTTGCAGCCGCCGGTCGGCAATGCACAGCTCTATAAAACCACCTATAAGAACTTCATTATTATGGTAATCGGTGGGCCGAATGAGCGCACAGATTATCATGATGATCCTGGTGAAGAGCTATTCTTTCAGGTCGAAGGTGACATCGTCCTGCGTGTGATTGAGGACGGTCAGCCTGTGGATGTACCGATACGTGAAGGCGAAATGCTGTTGTTGCCGCCCCATGTCCGACATTCGCCACAACGATCTGCTGGCAGTGTCGGCCTAGTGGTTGAGCGGATTAGGCTTCCAGGCGAACTCGACGCGTTTGAATGGTACTGCGAAAAGTGCGACGCTTGCCATCATCGCCGCGAATTTGAATTAGCAGATATCGAGAAGGATTTTCCGCCGATTTTCGCAGAATATTATGGCGATGCTGCGCTTCGAACCTGCAGTTCGTGCGGCCAAGTGAACCCTGGAAGGCCAGGCTGACCTGCTACGACCGGAATAGGATTTAGATATATGCGCGCAGTTGTTTGCTCTGAATTTGGCGAGCCTGAAAAGCTCAATGTTGGAGAGCTTGCTGTTCCGTTGCCCGGACCGGGAGAAATTTTGATCGATGTCGCTGCGGCTGCTATTTCGTTCGCTGACACGCTGATGATCCGAGATATGCACCAGAACAAGCACGACCTGCCATTCGCACCTGGAATGGAGGTCGCTGGCACGATTGCGGCACTTGGTTCTGATGTAGCAGGGTTTTCCGTGGGCCAGCGCGTAATGGCGCTTGTCTATGATGGTGGTTACGCCGAACAGGCAAAAGCGCTCGCGATCGAAACCTTTGCGATGCCAGAAGGCGTGTGTTACGCGTCTGCCGCTGCGCTCTGCTCCGTCTACCTGACTGCGCATTGCGCGCTGGCGTTTGATGCGCGGTTGGCTGCTGGAGAGACTTTGCTGGTATTGGGCGCTGCTGGTGGCGTCGGGTTGGCTGCGGTTGAAGTTGGTAAAGCGCTTGGCGCAGAGGTTATCGCTGCCGCTGGTGGACCTGAGAAAACTGCCGCGGCGACGGCACATGGAGCCGACGGGGTGATTGATTACCGAAGTGAGGACTTGCGTGCTCGCGCTATCGAGTTGTCGAATGGTGGGGTCGATGTTGTCTTTGATCCGGTCGCTGGTGATTATTATGAGCCATCGTTTCGTTCGCTTGATTGGGGCGGCCGCTATCTCACGATTGGTTTTGCAGGGGGAGCAATCCCTAAAATTCCAGCAAACCTGCTGCTCGTGAAAAACAGAGCGGCCCTTGGGTTCGCGCTGATGCACTATCGTCGCCACAAGCATGATTTATTGCAGCAATCTGGTGCCACCCTGCTGAACTGGGCAGCAGAAGGTGTTATCAAACCGCATATTGCTGAAACTACGGGCCTGGAGGGCGCGCCTGAGGCGATGCGCGCTATAATGGATCGTAAAGCCATCGGGAAGTATGTTCTGACAGTGTGATGGAACGTGCTTGATCTGCGTGAGTTTACATAAAGCGCGGCCTTATTTTAGCGCATTTGGCCCCCATCTAAGGCGTAGGTCAAAGCATGGGGTGAACGCACAAGTCATTGTTTGATATGCGAATTTTTCCAAAGACGAT
>Ga0315331_10001135_pt1 | contig 19713 bp, 8 predicted proteins | sample M160m34915metaG_FD_203456 | JGI IMG/M metagenome (GOLD analysis project Ga0315331, IMG submission 203456) | Ammonia-oxidizing marine archaeal communities from Monterey Bay, California, United States - M1 60m 34915 | ecosystem: Environmental > Aquatic > Marine > Intertidal zone | place: USA...
TTGAAAATGGTGGATTTCAATATAGGACTTTACCAGGAATTTCTACTATTATAACAGATAATGGAAAAAATGCAGTTTTAGAAACAAAAGGAAGAGGTATAGGTAGAATAAGTAAAAATGCTATTGAGGATATTGGGTTTGATTATCCTGTAGATAGAACTTTAAGACCTGAAGCTAATGTACCTCAATTAATAAAGGTAGATTTACTCACTTCCTTAGATTATATTGGAGTTAGCTCTGTAGGTAAAAATTACTTAGAATCTCCAGGTTTAGTTCTTTTAGATGGGTTGACTAATAAAGTTGTTGATGATGTTGAGTTGGATTATGAATTAGGAGATACTCAAGTTAGTATTTTAAGAAATACTAAAACTTTGAATAACGTTACTCCTAAGATAATTCCTATTAGTAATTCTAGTGGTTATACTATTAATAATATTGATTATGATAGTGGGGCAAAAAATGTAACTATAACTATTGGAGCAAGTTTTAGTGATGCTGCAGATTATCCATTTGAGGTGGGTAAGAAGGTGATGATTGAGGGTGTTAGTGTTGGAGTTGGAAGTACTGGAAAGGGATTTAATAGTGAAAATTATAATTATACTTTATTTGAAATTTTAGAGACTGATCCTAATATTGGAGGATCTCTAGGAACAGTAAGATATAGTTTATCTAATATTATTGGAGAGGGTGAAATTCCAGGAACATTTAAATCCAATATTTCATCAGCTAAAATTATAGCAGAAGAAGATTTCCCAATATTTGACCCTCATTTAAAAGTTGATGAATTTGAAAAAGGAGAAAATGGAGTTTCTGGAGATAAAATTGGAATTATCCAATCATGGAATAATAATTATGGATATATTAGAATATCTTCTATTCAAGATTTTGAAGTTGGAGATAATTTTATAGGAGAATCTTCAGGAACTAGAGGAACCATAACAGAAGTTATTTTAGATAATTCTCTATATGAAATAGGATCTTCTTCTATTGTAGTTGAAGGATTCCAAAAAAATACTGGATTTTTAAATGATAATTTACAAAGAGTTTTTGATAGTGATTATTATCAATATTTCTCATATTCTTTAAAATCTGAAGTTGAATTTGAAAAATGGAAAGAACCTGTATCTACCTTAAATCATACTGGAGGATTTAAAAAATTTAGTGATTTAGTTCTTAGAACTGAAAAAGATGTTGGCATATCTACTGTCCAGACAGAAACTACTTTTGAAGTAGTTAATGATCTAATTTCATTAATGGATTTGAATACTGTATTTGATTTTGATCTTGTTACTGAAAAAACATTGGAAATAGATTCATCTGTTATTTCTGATGAAATAGTTTTTGAATCTAGAATTTTACAAGATTATAATGAGTCTGTAGGTAACAGGGTATTGACTTTAGATGATATTAGTAGTGAATTTAATAATAATGCTAGAACAGACGCATTTATGTCTGTTGATAGTTTTACATTAGCAAGTGTGAGGTATAGAAAATATCTTACTTTTATTAGGGATAAGAGATTTACTAAAGAAAGACAAATACTTTTAGTATCTGCTCTTCATGATGATAGTGGTAATATCTTCTTAAACCAGTATGGTAGAGTTGAAACTAACACTGACCTTGGTGAATTTGGTGGGGATTTGGGTTCCTATGATATGGATATTGCTGGTGATGATGGAAGACTTTTATTCTATCCTAAGAAGTTTAAGTATAATAATTATGATGTTTCTAACATAGCATTTAATATTTCTGATAGTGTCGCTGGAGTAGGTTCTACTGGATTGGGTGGTATTGTTAATATCGTAAGTAGCACAGCAACTATACCTTTAGGAATTACTACACAACATAATATTGTCTCTTTTGCTACCACTTATAGAGGGTCTAAGGTTCTAGTATCATATGCTGCTAGTGATTCATCATATTGGGAACATGATGAAATAACTTTGGTTCATGATGGAACTAATGTTGATATGATTGAGTATGGACAATTAACTACAGGTAATGTTGGTAGTGCCTCTGGAGAACCTGGTCTAGGAACTTATAGTGCATATATTGCTGGTTCTAGAGTTCATTTAGATCTTCATCCTACTGTTAGTACTGCAAGCACATATGTTGCTAATACTGTTCATGTTGATTTCGGAAATGCTTCATCTGCTGGAGTTGGTACTACATCATTAAACACTTCTAATTTAGATTCTAGATATACTGCTATAACTGCTAGTGGTTCTCCATCTGCTACTACTGTAGCACAGTATGAAACTGAAACATTTAATGGTGCTTATTATGTTGTATGTGTAGAAGATACTACTAATAGTCATTATCAAATATCTGAAGTCATAGTAGTTGATGATGGCACTACTTCTTACATAACAGAATATGCTATTAACCAAACTGTAACCAATCTTGGTGATTTTGGTGCTGCTATTTCTGGTGACTATACTACTTTAACATTTACTCCTATAGCAAGTGCTAATGTTCAAGTTAGAGTATTCCAAGCTGCACTGAGACTAGTTGATGAGGCAAATTCTGTTACTGAAATAGATTTAACTAATGCTACTATTGATACTGGGTATGGTGCTTATACTGCCACTGAGACTGATGTTAAGAGGGCATTTGAACTTAAGCATAGACAACTTCCAGTCTTTAAGAGGAACTTTGTAGGAAGTGCTACAACTACTGTTAGTCTAGCAGAAGATACTATTAGAATTCCAGATCATTACTTTGTAACTGGTGAAGAACTATCTTACAGATATACTGGTTCTGGTACTACTTCTGCTATTGAAATTACTTCACAATCTATACCTGGATATGGTACTACTGATAAAATGCCTTCTACAGTTTATGCTGTTAAGGTGGATGACTCTACTCTTAGATTTGCTACTTCTGCTGAGAATGCATTAAAGACTACTCCTACTTACTTAGATATCACTGCCGTTGGTGTTGGTACTTCTCATTCCTTTACTTCTACTAAGCAAAACTCCAGATGTATATTAAGTATTGATAATATAGTTCAATCTCCAATAGTTTCTACTGCTGTAACTACCACCATTACTGCTGATGTATCTGCTACTACAGATAAGATTAAAATCTCAGGAATAACTTCTATTACTGGTGGTGATATGTTAAAGATTGGTGATGAGATTATGAAGGTAGACTCTGTTGGATTGGGTGCTACCAACGTTCTCCTTGTTACTAGACCTTGGATGGGTACTCAATCAGCATTGCATAGTGATGGTACTTTAATTACTAAGGTGGAAGGAGCATATAACATTGTAGACAGTACTGTTAACTTCTATACTGCTCCTGTTGGATTAACTCCATTATCAACCACTACAAATGAACCAGATGAAAGGGATTGGGTTGGTATTGCAACTCATTCATCCTTTAACGGAAGATCCTTCATGAGGTCTGGTATTACTGGTAGTGCTGATGAACCTTATGCTGGTAACTACATCTTTGATGATATTTCTGGCAATTTTACTGGATTGACCACTCAGTTTACTCTTAAGTCTGGTGGAAGTAATATAGCAGGATTCTCTACAAGTAATGCTCTTCTATTAGTAAATCAAATACCTCAAGGACCACAAAGATATACTGGTAGTGTTGCTGTTCCTGGTGACTATACTCTTATTGAAGGTGCTACAGGAATCACTAGTGTACAATTTACAGGATCTATATCTTCAGTAACTTCAGATCCTAATAGTTCTAATGTACCTCTTGGTGGTGTTATTGTTTCTGTTGGATCTACTGAAGGATTAGGGTATCAACCATTAGTTGCTGCAGGTGGTACTGCTGTTGTTTCTGGATTGGGTACTATTAGTTCTATAAGCATAGGAAATAGTGGATCTGGATATAGAACTGGTATACAGACAGTAGTTAATGTAGGAGTTCAAACATTAAGTACAGGAGCACCTAATATTGAATTTATTGGTACTGCTGCTATTAGTGGTGGTAATATTGTAAGTATTGCTATTACCAATCCTGGTACAGGTTACACATCAACTAATCCTCCATCAGTTGTGATAGATGAACCATTATCATATAGCAACATGCCTTTATTCTATCCTTCAAATCAATCTGGAGTAGGATCAGAAGCAAGAGCTAATGTGGTTGTTGGTTTAGGTGGTAGTGTAATTGATTTTGAAATTATTAATCAAGGATATGGTTATGGCGAAACTCAAAAGTTGACTATAGGTGTTGGTGGTACTGTTGGTATTCCAACTGCAGGAGCTGCAGAATTTAGAGAATTCCAACTCACAGTCAATGAGACTATAAGTGATAGTTTTGCTGGATGGACAGTTGGAGATTTCCAAGTTTTAGATCCTCTAGATTCTCTATTTGATGGAAAAACAACTTCATTTGCATTAAATTTAAATGGAGTTCAGCAGACTATTCAATCTAAACCTGGATCAAACATAGATGTTGAAGTTGCTATATTAGTGTTTATTAATGATATATTGCAGGTTCCAGCAACTGGATATGAATTTAAAGGAGGTAGTTTTATTACCTTTAAGGAAGCACCTAAAGAAGGTGATACTTCTAAGATTCTTTTCTATCAAGGAACTGGATCTGTAGACGTTACTAATGTTGATATTTTAGAAACAATTAAGAAAGGAGATGAGGTTAAAATATATGATCAAGATATATCTTTAGAGGAAAATAAGAGAATAGTAACTGTTATTAATTCATCTGATAGTTTGAATACTAATATCTATCCTGGTCCTGGTATTACTACTAATGAAACTTTCCAAAGAGCTTTAACATGGTCTAGACAAACTGAAGATAAATTTATTGATGGTGAGGTAGTTTCTAAAGATAGACCTCATTATGAACCATTAGTATATCCTAATACTAATATTATCCAATCTGTAGGTGTTGGATCTACTGTTATCTTTGTTTCTAATATAAGAACTTTCTTTGATAGTTCAAAAGAAAACTATAGTGGACAAAGTGATATTAGAATTATTTCTCAGGATAGTATAGTAGGAGCATCTGCTACTGCTTTTGTTTCTGCTGCTGGAACTGTAACTTCATTTGATATTACCAATCCTGGTGTTGGATATACTATAGCACCTACAGTTTCTATTACTACACCTGTAGGATATACTACTTCTCAAGGTGCTAGAGCAACTGCTACTATAAGTGGAGTAGGAACTGTCAATGCTATTACAGTTTCTTATGGAGGAACTACTACTGATGGAACTGGACTTGCATATACTAATACTGCTGCTCCATCAGTTCTTATAGGAGAACCAAAATTAGTTACTTCTGTAGAAACTATAAATGATGTATCTTATTCAGGTGATTTTGGTATTATATCTGGTATTTCAACTACTTCAGTTGGTGTAGCATCTACTGGTATTGTCTTTGATTTACTTCTTCCAAAAGATTCATTATTCAGAAATGCTGCTACTGTAGGAAGTGCTCTTACAGTAAGTGGAATATCAACAGGATATTACTTTACAGTATTTAATTCTAATGTAGGTGCTTCAGTAACTTCTCTATATCAAGATGGTACTGTGGTTGGTATAGGAACTTCCTTCTTAGATAATGTCTATGAAGTTGCTCAAGTTTCTATTGCTCAAACTATGGGTATAGGAATTGGATTAACCTATGTTGCACAAGTAACAGTTAGTGTTCAAGATTATAATGGGTTGACTGGACTTGGACATAGTGAGTTCTTTGGTGAGTATAGTTGGGGAAGAATTGCTACTGCTCCTAGAGGATCAGCAAGAGTATTTACTTCTTATGTTGGTAATTCTACTGGATTAAGTGGTATATCTAGTTCTCCAATAATTGAAAGAGTGAATCCTTTAAGATACGTAAATTATAACACCTAAATAACTAAAAAAATACGTAAAAATGTCCGCCATTATAACTGATCAACTTAGAATATTGAATGCGAAGAATTTTGTCTCTGCTGCAACTTCTTCAGTCAATTCTTATTATGCTTTTGTTGGTTTACCTAATGCTACTAATTATTCATCAACTTGGGAATCAAATCCTCCTGCACCAAAGGATAGTTTTGATCAAGAAGATGATTATTGGGATACTATGGTTGCACTAAAGAAAATTAATGCTTCTGATGTGCGTAGAATGGTTAATAAAAATACATGGACATCTGGTATAACATATGACATGTATAGAGGTGATATTAGTAGAACAAATACAGCAAAACCTTCTGGAGCAACTAATTTATATTCTTCCAAATATTTTGTAGTAAATGAAGATTTTAAGGTTTATATTTGTTTGCAGAATGGAACAGATCCAGAAAATACTTCTGGAAGACCTTCTCTAGATGAACCTACATTTACTGATCTTGAACCTAAAGCAGCAGGTGATAGTGGAGATGGATATATTTGGAAATATCTTTATACTATTAAACCAGGAGATATTGCAAAATTTGATTCTACTAATTTTATGCCTGTTCCTGATGATTGGAAAACAAGTACAGATAATTCTGCAGTAAGAGATAATGCATCTAATAGTGGTCAATTAAAAATAGCAACTATTACTAATAGAGGAGCTGGTATAGGAACTGCTAATAGAACTTATACTGGAGTTCCTATCAATGGAGATGGTTCTGGTGCAGAAGCAACAATTGTTATTAATAATGATGCTAAAGTAGAATCTATTAATATTGCAAAAGGTGGGTCGGGTTATACTTATGGAACTGTAGATTTAGCTTCTGGTGGTGTTCCTACTGGTACAACTTTACCAATATTTAATGTAATTATTCCACCTCAAGGTGGACATGGAGCAGATATTTATAAGGAATTGGGATCAAATAATGTTTTAGTTTACTCTAAGATAGAAAATGATGCAGAAAATCCTGATTTTGTAACTGGAAACCAAATTGCTAGAATTGGAATAGTAGAAAACCCCCAATCTTTTGATTCAACTTCCAATTTAACTCTTTCTAAAGCAAGCTCTCTTTATGCATTAAAATTAATTGGGGCAGGTTATACTACTGCTACCTTCAATTTAGATGGACAAGTAACTCAAACCGTAGGAGTTGGATCTACTGCTGTAGGAAGAGTTGTTTCTTATAACCAAAGTACAGGAGTTCTTAAATATTGGCAAGATAAGAGTTTAGTTGGATTTAATACTGATGGATCTTTAAAAACTGATCCTACTTATGGATATTCATTACATGCATTTACAGCAAATCCTACTACTGGAGGAAATGTTAATATTGCTAGTAATGAGGGTACTTTAGGAATAGATACTAACTTTGGAAGTTCAGGTAGTCCTGGTATAAGTACCATAATAAATAATAGAACATATTACCTTGGACAGAGTTTTAATCAAGGAGTTTCAAATCCCGAAGTTAAGAAGTACTCTGGAAATATAATTTATGTTGATAACAGACCCTCTATTACTAGGTCTGCTAACCAAAGAGAAGATATCAAAGTCATTTTGCAATTCTAAAGAATCATGCCACAGGAAACAAATTTAAACGTCGCTCCTTATTTTGACGATTTTGATAGAAATTCTAATTATGTTAAGATATTATTTAAACCTGGAACTCCAGTACAAGCAAGAGAATTAACTGGTATTCAATCTATTCTTCAAGATCAGATTGAAAAATTTGGCAGTCATATTTTTAAAGATGGATCTTCTGTAACTGGTGGTGGAGTTAGGTGGAATCCTGGACTTCACACTGTTAGAATTCAACAATCCAATGAAGGAATAGATGTAGGTTCATATCTAGGTGATCTTAAAGGTCAAATAGTAATTGGTAGTGATTCTGGAGTAAAAGCAAAAATAAAATCTTTTGTTAGAAATGATGATGCTTTTGTTTTATTTGTTTCTTATTTAAATACTGGAGGAGAAGATAATGAAAGATTTGTTGCGTCCGAAAGTTTATTATTAGATAATAAAGTATTAACTACAACACTTGATGGTTTAGTTTTTCAACCAGGAGAATCTTTAGCTCAAGTATCTCCTACAAATGCTACATCCTTAGGATGTGGTGCTCAGTTATCTAGTGGAATTTATTTTATAAGAGGATATTTTGTTGAGGTAAAGGAGCAAATTATTTCTGTTAATCCTTTCACCACTGATGTTGATGCTATAATTGGATTGAAAATTTCTGAGACTATTATCAATCCAGATATGGACCCTGATTTAAATGATAATGCAGCAGGATATAGCAATTATACTGCTCCAGGAGCTGATAGATTAAATATAGAAATAGAATTAATAGCTTTACCTGTAACTGAAGATAAACCTGTAGATTTTATAGAATTAATGGAGGTTAGAGGTGGTATTATAGCATCTGTTTCTAATCCTAATACTCAATATAATGAATTGTCTGAAGAATTTGCAAGAAGAACTTATGATGAATCTGGTAATTATTATGTTAACCCATTTTCAATTGTTGCAAAAAATACTTTAAATAATTATGAAGGAAATAATGGTATTTTTACTTCAGATCAAATAACGTATAATAATAATCCTCCATCAGATGATTTAGGTACTTATAAAATTTCTCCTGGAAAAGCTTATATTGAGGGATATGAAGTAGAAACTATAGTTCCTGCATTTTTAGATTTTGATAAACCTAGAAGTACAAATTCTTTAGAAAATCAAAGTATAAATTATGTTACTGGTCCTACATTTACCTTAAATAGGGTTTCTGGAGCTCCTCAGATAGGAATAGGAACTGATTATACAGTAAGTTTAAGAGATCAGAGAGTAGGTGCTGCTGCTACTACTGCTGCAGGACAAGAAATTGGTTTAGCTAGAGTCTATGATTTTGCTTTAGAATCTGGTTCCTATGATGCTTCCAATTCTAATATAAATGAATGGGATATTTCTTTATATGATATTCAAACTTATACTAATATAACTTTAAATACTGCTGCTACCTTAGCTGTTCCTACTCATATTAAGGGAAAATCTAGTGGTGCTACAGGATATTTAAGATATGAGATAAATGCTGGAACAGCTCTGACTGCGTATAACACTAAAGGTAAATTTATTACTGGAGAGCAATTTATTTTTAATGGTGTAGAGAGTGGAAATATCTCAGTAGGATCAACTGCATATAGCACTAGTGATATTAAATCTATACGTGGAGCAGTCAGTACAGCAAGTACATTTAGTGCTGATGTAAAACAAACTCCTCTAGTTACTATAGGACAAGTTAATGTTAGTTCTGCTACTACATCGGGGGCATCTTTAGGAATTGCTACTATTACTAGTGTCGATCCTAATAAATTCTTTAGTGGTATTGCTACTGTTGGAAATATTGTAGAATATACTAATACTAGTATTAGTGGAGTTAATACTATTTCTTATGCTAGAATCACAGGAGTTTCTCAAAGATCATTAACTATATCTGGAGTTACCACTGTTGCTGGTATTTGTGAAGGTGGTTTGCCTACTGTAATTGCTGGAGATAGTAATTCTGGAGCAATTAACCCTTCTAACTTGAAGATACTTACATCTCAATTCCAATCTTCTACTGATAATAACTTATATACTTCTCTTCCTAATAAGAATATATCTAATGTAGATCTAACAGGAGCATCAATTGTTATTAAAAAACAATTTGATGTAAATATTACTAATAATTCGACTGGAGTTATTAATAGTGGAAGTTCAGATGAAACATTTTTACCTTTTGATGAAGAAAGATATGTTTTAATAAGAACTGGAAATGGTGTAGATGATTTTGGTGGAACAGAATCACTTTCTGCAGATAAGATTAATTTTAATACTGGATCAACTCAAATTACTATTAATGGTTTAGGTAGTAATAGTGCTGCTAAGTTGATTGCTACTTTGAGAAAAATTAATGTTACAGAAAAAATTAAAGAAATACAAAAAATTAATACTTTAAATGTAGTAGGTTCAGCAAATTCAACATCTGGTATTGGAGCCACTACACTTAATGATGGACTTTCATATAATAATGTATATGGTACTAGAGTACAGGACGATGAAATTTCTTTAAATGTTCCTGATGTTATGAAAGTTTATGGAATATTTGAGTCTAGTAATTCTAGTGATCCACTTTTACCTAAAGCAACATTAACATCTATCAATAGTTCAACTGGTAAAACAGGAGATCTTTTGATTGGTGAAAAATTTGTTGGAAATATTAGTAAATTTACTGGAATTTATGTTAGTAAAAATACTGATTCTATTATAAATTATATTGCTTTGAATGATTTTAATCTTCAAGTAGGAGAAATTATCACTTTCCAAGAATCTGGAATTTCTGCTACTATAAGTGCATCTGCAATAGGGTCTAATAATATTACAGATGAGTTTACTTTAGATCATGGACAAAGGGATACCATCTATGATTATTCGAGATTAATAAGAAAACCTGGTTACGATTCTCCTTCTAAAAAATTAACAGTTGTATTTGAATCTGCTTATTTTACATCATCTGATACTGGAGACTTGACAACAGTTAGTTCTTATAATAATTTTGATTATAAGAATTTACCTAAAATTAATGATGATAGAGTTAGTGATATTATTGACATAAGACCTAGAGTTTCTGATTTCTCTGGAACTTCTTATTCTCCTTTTGAATTTTTAGGAAGAAATTTTGATGCTGCTGGAAATTCATCTAAGAATATTTTAGCTTCTGAGGAATCTAGTGTATTGGGATATTCTTACTACTTACCTAGACTTGATAAGATATATTTAACCAAGGATGGGGTTTTTCAATTAGTTAATGGAATTCCTAGCGATAATCCAGAATTTCCAAATGATATTGATGGAACTTTAGAAGTTGCTTCTATTAATTTACCAGCATATCTATATGATATAAATGATGTGAGTATATCTCTTGCTAATTATAAGAGATATCAAATGAGGGATATTAGTAGACTTGAGAATAGAATTGAAAATTTAGAGTTTTATACATCACTTTCTTTATTAGAAGATAAAACTTTTAATACTCAGATTACTGATGTGGATGGATTAAATAGATTTAAATCTGGATTTTTTGTAGATGATTTTTCAGATACAGAGCATCAACTTAAAAAGACAATAGTAAAGAATTCTATTGATTATCAGAATGGAGAATTACGTCCATCTCATTACACTACAGAACTTGATCTTAAATTAGATTTAAATAGTTCTAATGGTGTAAGAAAAACTGGTAGGGTATTAACTTTAGATTATGATAGTGTAAAGTTTATACAACAATCCTTTGCTTCAAGAGTTGAAAATGTCACACCTTATCTTGTAAATTATTATAGTGGATCTATAGATTTACTCCCATCATCAGATATATGGATAGATCAAGTAGAACTTACTGCTACTAATGAAGATCTTACTACTTATACAGAAAATAAAGAAGAATTAAGTGCTGGTGAATTTGATTCAAGGAGTGGATATGGTCCAGTAACATGGGGTAATTGGAATAATAATTGGTCTGGAAATAGTGGAACTGCTACTAGAGTAGGAACTAAAAAACTTGTTAGAGAAATATTTAGTACTAAGAATGAAGGACCTAAGGTAATTGATACTCAAATAATCTCTAATATGAGATCTAGGAATCTTAAATTTGATGCTAAAGGATTAAAACCTCAAACTTCAATTTATGCATTTCTTGATGGACAAGATATTAATAAGTATATTGTTCCTAAACTTCTTGAAATTTCAATGACTACTGGAACATTTGCAGTAGGCGAAACAGTTGTAGGAACAAATAGTAATGGAGATGAGTTGATTAGATTTAAAGTAGCTCAATCCAATCATAGAAGTGGTCCTATTGATGATCCTACTTCAATATATAAAGCTAATCCATATTATCAATTTACTCCCTTATATTTGGGGTTGTCTATTTTAGTTGATAATATTGTTCCCACTCAATCAGATACTGCTACTACAGATTCTTCTCTTGCTGGAGAAGTTATTACAGTTCCTGAATTATATTCTTCAACTTCAAGTATTCTTAATGTAGATACCACCAGTTTATCTGAAAAATCAGATAACACATATTATGGATATGTTGAGAAGGGTATTAAATTAGTAGGACAAACATCAAATGCACAAGCTACTGTTTCTGATGCAAGACTTAGAAGTGATAGTACAGGAAATTTAATTGGTTCTTTCTTTATTCCTAATCCTAATAATACTAGTTCTCCTAAGTTTGATTCTGGTAAAAAAGTGTTTAGACTTACTAGCAATAAAGTGAATAGTCAAATACCTGGAAATGTTACTACAGATGCTACGCAAATATTTGAATCTACTGGATCTCTTAAAACAGTTCAATCTACTATTATTAGTGTAAAAAATATTCATACTAATGTTTTAACAAGAACAGAAAGTAAATCTATTAGTCGTGGAGGTGGTGATACTGCTACTTATACATCTAATAGAGGAGGAAGTACTCATACTCCTGCAAATAAAGTTAGTACAGTTTCAATTAGTGTAGGAGATTCTCCTATAACTAAGAATTACTTGCCTGGTACTGTTACAAAAGAAGTTGAAATTGATCCTGGTAGTGGTGCTGTAGTTAGCGAAACTGTAGTTAAAATTGATGACCCAATTAATGATGTATATGTAGATATATTGGGCAGAAATGCTGATGCAGGTGGAAAATTATATTGGGCTAATAAAGCAAAAGCAGCTGGAGTTGATATGACTGACAGCAAAGCTGTTTATGATTATGTAACTGTAGATGTTGCTGCTTCTAAGGAAGCTTCAGAGATAGGTACAGGTGGAGGAGGAGCAAAAGGACAAAGGACTCAAGCTGAATATGCTGCAGAGAAGAAAGCTGGAAGTATTGCAGATGGTTCTTGGATGAAAACCACTTGGGGTGGACATACATCAGGTCAATATCAATTAATATCAGAACTTAATCCAGATTGTCCTCCAGGAGGTGATCCTTTAGCTCAAACGTTTAGGGTTGAAGCTTCTAGCGGAGTTTATATTACTGAAGCAGATGTTTATATAGCATCTAAAGATGAATTCTTACCTTTAGTTGTTCAGTTAAGAACAGTTAAATTGGGAATTCCTACTACTGAAATTATTCCTTTTGGTGAAGTTGTAATTGATCCTGAGGATGTTAATGTATCTGAGGATGCAACTGTTCCCACTAAAGTTACTTTCCCATCACCAGTTTATCTTCCAGGTGGGCAAACTTATGCTTTAGTTCTTCTTTCTATAAGCAATGATTATACTGCTTGGATTTCTAGAATGGGAGAAGTTGATATTCAAAGTGTAGATAATCCAGAATCTGAACAAGTAATTATCAGTTCTCAGCCAACTTTAGGATCTTTATTCAAATCTCAAAATGGAGAAACTTGGAATGCAAGTCAATATGAAGATTTGAAATTTACTCTTTATAAAGCTGTATTTACTACTCAAGAAGGAAATATTAATTTTACCAATCCACCTTTATTGAATTATTCTGATGATATTCCACCACTACTTAAAGATTCATTTAGAATCTCATCTAATAAAATTAGAGTAGGATTTAATACTACTATTTCTGATACAGGAATAACCTTAGGTAATTTAGTTCAGCAAGAAGGTAGTAATGCTACAGGAAGATATGTTGGATATGCTGGAACAGCAAATGGTAATTTAACAATTTCAAATCCTGGTGTTGGTTATACACCTTCATCTGGTAGTGAAACATATAACCATGTTCCTATGGTCACTCAAACTGGAAGTGGTAGAAATGGAACATTGAATATGACCATAACCAATGGAGTTGCAATTGCTGCAACTGTAGTAAATGGTGGTAGTGGTTATGAAATAGGTGATGTGGTTGGTGTTGCTACTGTAGGATTAACTTCTTTAGGAAATGATATTCAATTCTCTATTGCTTCTTTAACTGGGACTAATGAATGGGTTTTAGATAATGTTCAAGGGGAGTTTGCTACTGGTGTGGGTAAGACATTCCAATATGTAACAGGAGCTGGTACTACTATTCTTAATTATACTGCTGGAGGAAATGTATGGTTATCAGGATCTCCAGTAACAGTTACAGATGGTTTGCATATTAAGGTAAATCAAAAGAATCATGGAATGTATTCTACTCAGAATGTAGTAACTCTGAACGATGTTCAATCTGATGTTCCATCAACTACTTTATCTGCAGATTATGATTCTGCATCTACAGGATCTATCATTGTAAATGATGGAACGAACTTTAGTGAGTTTGAGAATGTAAGTGTTGCTACTACTAACTTAGGATATGTTAAAGTTGGAAGTGAAATTCTATCATATAGTGGAGTATCTGATAATGTATTAACTGGTGTTACTAGAGGAGTTGATTCTACTCAAACATTATCTCATAATGATGGTGATTTTGTTCATAAGTATGAATTGAATGGAATCTCATTGAGAAGAATTAATAAAGATCACAATCTTTCAAATTCTACAGTATCTGATTCTATTGGTCTAGATCATTACAATATTAAAATTGATACATCTGCTAATGGAGTAGATAGATCAGTTGGGACAAGTCTCCCAATTCTACATTTTAATGATAGCAAGTCCACTGGAGGAAATAAGATTCTTTCTACTGAAAATATACCATTTGAAATTATAACTCCCATAATACAGAATATTACTCCAAGTGGTACGAATTTAAGTGCTCAAGTTAGAACAGTTACTGGATCTAGTGTGGATGGATCAGAAACTCCATTCAGAGATAATGGATTTGAGAATATTAGTTTGGTTACTGATAATTATATGTCTAGTCCTAGATTAATTGCTTCTAGAATAAATGAGACTACATCATTAACTACTCTTCCAGATAATAAATCATTTACTTTAAATTTATCTTTAACAGGAGGTGCTCCTTCAGTTTCTCCTATGGTAGATCTTGATAGAATTGGAATGATTTTTACTTCAAATAGAGTTAATAATCCAATTAGCAATTGGATTACTGATAATAGAGTTAATACCTTGAAGGATGATCCTAATGCTTTTGTATATGCATCAAAACCAATTAGTTTAGAATCAGGATCTACTGGAATTAAGATTTATGTGGCTGCTCATATTAATTTGACTAGTGATATTAGAGCATTTTATGCTATCTCTGAAGAACCTAATGATGAATTGGTTTATCAACCTTTCCCTGGATATAAAAATCTTTTATCTACAGGACAAGTAATAGATCCATCTAAAAATGATGGATTACCAGATAAAGCTCTTCCTAAGACTGATGTTATAGCATATACATCAGATCAAGTAGTATGGAATGATTATGAATTTACTATTGACGATCTTCCTACTTTTAGATACTTTAGTATTAAATTGGTAGGTACTGGTACTAACCAAGCTCAACCACCTAGAGTAAAAGATCTTAGAGTAATTGCACTTGCATAATATGAAAGTTAAAGGACATAATAATCTCATAAGAGATGAAAATAGCAATGCTATTCTGAATACAGATTCTTCTGAATATAATAACTATATTTCACTTCGTGCTAAAAGGAGGCAAGGAAGTGAAAGAATAGATAATATGGAGGATGATTTAAAATCCTTAAAGGATGATATTAATGAAATCAAAACTTTACTAAAAGCACTATCTAATGGCTAAAAACACTCTTACTTTCGACCCCAGTTCAGGTGTAGCCTATGGTGTCAATCTAACCCTTAATACTGGAGCAGACTTGGATGCTGACTATACTGTAGTTGGCACATCTGGCACGGCTTTTGACTTTACTGGATATAGTGGTTCTGCTCAACTTGCAAAGAGTGTAGCAATTGGGTCATCTCAACATGCAATAAAAACATTTGAAGTTGGTTTTACTAGTGCTAAAGGTGGAGAGTTTAGGTTATCATTAGGTTCTACTGCTACTAGAACTTTATCAGAAGGAAGATATGTATATGATGTTTTAATTGGTTCTGGTTCTTCAGTTTATAGGATAGTATCAGGAGATGTGTTAGTTATAGCAGGTATCTCTTCTGCTCCTTCCTAAATAATCTTATACTAGTAAAGTAGATAAATGGCGCAACCAAGCACACGTGGGGAATTAATAGATTACTGTAAAAGGCAGTTAGGTGCTCCTGTGCTGGAAATTAATGTCGCAGATGAGCAAATAGAAGATATTATAGATGATGCTGTACAGTTCTTTCAAGAAAGGCATTTTGATGGAGTATATCAAAGTTATAGAAAATATGCCATAACTCAAGCAGATATAGACAGAGGCCAAGGAGGAACTACTGGAGCAGGTATAACAACTACTACAGTAGATACAACAGTTGGAGTTACTACTCAATTTAGTTACACTGAAAATAGCAATTATCTTCCCATCCCTCCAGAAGTTATAGGAGTCACTAAGATATTTCATTTTGATGGAAGTAATACTATCACTAACAATATGTTTAGTGTGAAGTATCAGTTATTCTTGAATGACATTTATTATTGGGGTGCTACTGAACTTCTTTCATATGCTATGGTTAAGACTTATTTGGAAGATATTAATTTCCTATTAACCACTGAGAAACAGATTAGATTTAATAAGAGGCAGGATAGGTTATACTTAGATATTGATTGGGGAAGTGTTTCTGTAGGAGATTATCTAGTAATAGATTGTTTTACTTTACTAGATCCTTCTTCTTATCCTAGAGTATGGAATGATTCATTTATAAAACCTTATGTTACTGCTCTTATTAAGAGGCAGTGGGGACAAAATATGTCTAAGTTCCAAGGAGTTAAATTGCCTGGTGGAATAGAGTTAAATGGAAGAGAAATGTATGAAGATGCAGAAAAGGAATTAGAAAGAATTAGAGAGAATATGTCTAATACTTATGAACTTCCTCCTCTTGACATGATAGGCTAATGGCATTAAATCCTTATTTCCTACAAGGGTCTTCTACAGAACAGAATCTGGTCCAAAGCTTAATCAACGAACAGATTAAGATGTATGGGGTGGAAGTATATTACATCCCCAGAAGATATATTACTAAGACTACTGTAATACAGGAAGTCATTGAGTCTAAGTTTGAGGAAGCAATTCCACTAGAAGCATATGTAGATACTTTTGATGGGTATGAGGGACAAGGTTCTCTCCTATCCAAGTTTGGCGTTCAGGCATTGGATGATTTAACTCTTATTATATCAAGAGATAGATATGAGAATTATATTACTCCACTCATTAAGAATATACCAAATATAGAATTAGCAACTAGACCTAAGGAAGGAGACTTAATATACTTTCCATTAGGAGATAGAATATTCGAGATTAAGTTTGTAGAGCATGAGAAACCTTTCTATCAGTTAAAGAAAAATTATGTTTATGAACTTAGATGTGAGCTTTACAGATATGAGGATTCTGTTGTTGATACAGGAGTAGGTGATATTGATGATAACCTAGAGGAAGCAGGTTATATTGAAACACTTACTCTAGTAGCATCAGGAACCCCTGCAGTACTTGCAACTGGATTAGTTGATGGAGGAGTCTCCTTTGTTACTATATCCAATAGAGGGGAAGATTATACTAGTCTTCCAAGAGTTGCTATCTCATCTGCTCCTGCAGGTGGAATCACTGCTATTGGTATAGCATCTATGACTGATGATATAGTTGATTATGATGGAGTTAAGTCTTCTAAGATACAACGTATTGATATAATTAATCCAGGTTCTGGATATACAGTAGCACCAAGTATAGTGGTAGTAGGTGGTGGAGGAGCAGGTTTTGCTGCTACTGCCACTATCAGTGATGGAGCTATTGGAATAGTAACCATTACTACAGGAGGCACTGGATACTCCACAGTTCCTACAATCACCTTCACAGGAGCACCTGGTAGTGGTACAACAGCAACTGCAATTGCATATGTAGGTAGTGGTAATACAGTGGGTATTGTTACTCAGATTGGAATCACCAATGCTGGTGCTGGATATACTGTTGCTCCTACTGCAACAATCACTTCACCTTATACAGGTGGTTCAGGTAACTACATCTTCAATGAAGTTGTTACTGGTGCTGCAAGTAGTGCTACTGGTAGAGTTAAGTCTTGGGATGCATCTACTATGGAACTTAATGTTTCTATTGCTACTGGTGCATTTACAGTTGGTGAGGTCATCACAGGAAGCACATCAGGTGCAACTTATGAATATCAGATAGTTGCTGCTACAAATGCTGATGATGGATTTGCTGAAAATACTCCTATACAGACTGCAGGAGATAATATTATAGACTTTACAGAAACTAACCCATTTGGGATGCCCTAAATAATACACTAGGATTGTAACAATGTTTGAATATTTCTATCATGAAATAATGAGGAGGACCATTATTTCCTTTGGTTCTATCTTTAATAACGTTAATATACAGCACGACAATAGTGATGGTTCTGTTGTTAGTACTACTAAGGTTCCTCTTGCTTATGGACCTACTCAAAAGTTCTTAGCAAGATTGGAGCAAGTACCTGATTTAAACAAACCAGTTCAGATTACATTACCTAGAATGTCATTTGAGATGAATGGACTTAACTATGACCCTGCTAGGAAATCTACAACTACACAGACATTTTTAAAAGGCGTAAAGGGTGATAAGAAGACTATAGCAAAAACATATTTACCTGTACCATATAACCTAGACTTTGAACTTAGCATCTTCACTAAATTGAATGATGATATGCTTCAAATAGTAGAGCAGATTCTCCCATACTTTCAACCTGCTTATACAGTATCAGTAGACCTAGTTGATACTATTGGAGAAAAGAGAGACATTCCTATTGTCTTAAACTCTATTACTACTAGTGATGATTATGAGGGTGATTTCTCTACTAGAAGAGCACTCATCTATACTATGAGATTTACTGCTAAGACATACTTCTTTGGACCAGTCAATACAGATGTATCTAAGGATATCATCAAGAAGGCATCTATTGGATATGTTGCTGGTGGTAAGACAACTACTCCTACAAGGGAAGTTACTTATGCTGTTGTACCTAGAGCAACTAAGGCATATGGTGATACAGTCACTACAAACCTCAGTGAGAATATAGATGAGAGTATTGCTATTATTAATGTTAATAGTGCCAGTGGTATTACTGCTAAGGATTACATATACATAGATCAAGAGGAAATGTTTGTTGACTCTATCTCTGGAACTACATTAACTGTTAAGAGAGCACAAGATAACACTACTGCTGCAGACCATGTTCTAGGAGCAGAAGTTAAAGTAATAGGTGCATCAGATAATGCTGCAATAGAATTTGGAGATGACTTTGGTTTTGATGGAACTATCTAATGACTAAACAATTTGAAGAACTAGATGATGCTTTTAATGTTTCAAGTGAAATAGTCCCAACTGAATCTACTGAAGTTGGAATATCTAAACCAGAAAGACATATTAAAAGTGATATAGAAAAAGATTATGATTATACCAGAGGAAATCTTTATAGTATAATAGAGAAAGGACAAGAGGCTATTAATGGTATTCTTGAACTTGCTCAAGATAGTGAAATGCCAAGGGCATATGAGGTTGCAGGACAGTTGATTAAGAGTGTTTCTGATGCTACTGATAAGTTAATGGACTTACAGAAGAAGTTAAAAGATGTAGAAGAAGAGAAAGCATCTAAAGGTCCAAGCACAGTTAATAATTCATTATTTGTGGGTTCAACTGCTGACTTAGCAAAGATGTTGAAGTCTGTTAATCTTGAAGATAATAAATAAAGTATAGGGAGAGAAATCCCGCAGTATTTTGATACTCATAACATGTCTGACGACTATAAAAATTTACCATCGATTGACGACTTTACAGAGAGTTT
>Ga0315331_10001136_pt1 | contig 19710 bp, 19 predicted proteins | sample M160m34915metaG_FD_203456 | JGI IMG/M metagenome (GOLD analysis project Ga0315331, IMG submission 203456) | Ammonia-oxidizing marine archaeal communities from Monterey Bay, California, United States - M1 60m 34915 | ecosystem: Environmental > Aquatic > Marine > Intertidal zone | place: USA...
AACGGCCAGCCCTGGGTGCTTGCTTTAGTGATCGCATCTACACCCTGGTCGATGGTTTCTGGCAACAGCTTCCCGGCGAGGGCGGCGATATTGGAGTAGGTGCTAACGGTTCAGTATGGGTAGTTGCGCCGGCAGAGTTCGGCTGGGATGGCCTCGAAGAACCCAGGAGCATTTTTCGCTGGAACGGTTTTGATTGGGATCGCATCTATGGCGATGCCATCGATATCAGCGTCGGCCCAGACGGCATGCCCTGGGTTACCAATATGTTCGCCGAGCTCTATCGCGGGTTTTAGTAACTCACGGGCTAACCGCGACTCTCGCCCCGGTGCTCAACCCAGCTCTCGCCCAATGCTATCCGTGCTGATCGATCATAATCGGATTGTCATCCGGGTCCACCAGAGTCAGGCTACCTGGCCGAGTGCCTGGATCGTCGGCTTCCTTGATAAGGGAAAGGCCTTCCGCCTTAAGATGCTTTAGCAGCTCCCTGACGGCCGCAAACTCACCTAGGGTTTTGCCTTTCTGGTTCGAGCCCAGATTAAAGGTCAAAGTATTTTTATCAAACATGCCCTGAAACACACCAATCGTACATTGGCCGTTACGCGATATAAGCCAGACCTGACTCTACCCTCCATGCACCTCGACAAAGCCCAGCTTCGAATAAAATGCCCGTGAGGCTTCAAGATCTTTAACCGTCAGACTGACTGAAAAGCTGCCGAGTTACATTTGGTTTCCCACCTTTTATTGATATCGATTTCTAGTTGGCACTTCAAAAACTCTAGGTTGGTGTTACTAGGCAATCTGAGAGTCGGAAACAGGTTCAGCCCTTGCTTCTGCGACACGCCGTAAGGCATCGGAAGCGGCATTTCGGCTCGGGACCATGCCACGCATGGATGCAGGGCCCGAGCCCCAAGGGAGGGGTTTACGGCGTGTCCAGAGCAGAGAAAAGGCTTTAGGCGCCCATGCGCTGAAAAAGGTCGGTTTAGAGAAACAAAACCTACGGTGTCTTTTTCATTACACTAATTGATGGCCTTAATAACCTCTCTGGCGAGTCCCCACCGATCGAATCCCTGCCGTCCATAATCCAGGCCGCGTCGCACTATCACCAGGTCATGAGATGGCACGATAATGGTGAATTGTCCGCGGTTGCCGTTAGTCATGTAAGCATCTTTAGGCACATCATTGCGATCATCTGGCACTAGCCAGAACTGGCCACCATACATATTGCCAATTTCTGCGGTTGCAGGTGCTGGCGTGCTGACGAAATCAATCCAGTCCTGCGAAAACAACCGTTCTCCATTCCACACACCGCCCTGCAGATAAAGCAAGCCGAAACGCGCCAGGTCTCTCGCATTAGTATAGACCTGGCTACTAAGCACAAAATCACCAAAGCGATCAGTGCTCACAAGAGTGTTGCGCATACCAATTTTATCCAGCAACGCTTTGCGTGGAAATTCAGCATATTCACGCTCACCACCCAGCGCCCGCTTCATGGCATAGATCGCAAGCAAGGTGTCGTAGTTTTCATAATCCCAGCGCGTGCCTGGCTCGCGAATCAAGCCTCTAGCACGGGCACCTTCCACTGAACTGTCTCCAGCCCAGTAAGACATCCCGGAACCGGTGGCATATTCCAGGCGGTTATTGTCGATGGACTCCAGTCCAGTAGACATGTTCAGGGCGTGACGTAGGGTAATGCCATTGCGAGGGTCGGTCTCTGGCGAACTGGCTTGCGGAAGCCAATCGAATCCCAATGGTGCGTCGAGCTCCATCCGCCCCTCATCTACCAGCATACCGATGAGGGTAGAGGCAATACTCTTGGCAGTAGACCAGGTTCGCGTCCGCGTAGTCATATCAAAGCCATCTGCATAGCGCTCGTGAACAATGTCGCCCTTGTACACCACCAGCAGGCTAATGGTGCTCTGTTCCGGAGTTGGGCGGTCAAACGCCCAATCCGAAGCCGCCTGCAGTGCTGCAGCGCTGACATTGGTCGGTAGCGCTTTATCTTCAATCAGGTCACCATCTGGCCACGCTATTTGCGCTGGATTTCCCGGCGGGTAGGGAAGCGTCAATTCTGGCAGACGGTCGGCATCGGCCAAGGTCTGATCCGGGGGTAAGATGACGCAACCGATTCCTTCCCGAAAAACAGCACGCATGATGGGCACCTCACCGGGCGCGCCAATTTCAACGCCCTTAAGATCCCTGTCTACGTTGTAATCACCGCCGTCCGGTGTGCCTATGGGGTCAGCGAAAAACGCCAGCTCCCGTTCATAAACCTGCTCCAGAGTTCGATTCGATGTGAACAGCCCGTTGCACATAAAAACTGCCTGCTGACCACGACGAATCATTTCGCGCTGATGCTGCCAGTAGTCATAGTTCAGTTCCTGCTGTGCCAGTGCAGATATGGGTAGCACAATAGCAGCAGTGCTAAGTAGGCGGGTGAGTATTCTCATCTTCTCTCTCCATCTGGTTCTGGTTTTATGACAGTTATTCTAGATCGCAAGCTGCTGAAGTCCTACTGTTTTTGCGCAAAGTTTATGGCATCTCCAGTGGCCGCTTTGAGATCCATTTGGCCCGCATGACCAAATAAGGGCTGCTAACCGGCTTGCTTAAATGGTAGGAGCTGCCTGGCCTCTTCCTGATAGGACTTGATGTGTGGGCGCTCTTCTTGCAGAAAATTCGCGATTGCCTGAGCAAAGCCCTCATTGGCTATCCAGTGCTCGGAATAGGTTTCGATAGGCTCAAACCCCCGCGGGATTTTGTGCTCTCCCTGGGCACCGGAGTCGAAGGACTTTATCCCATTGGCGATCGCATAATCCTGGCCCTGGTAATAACAGGTTTCAAAATGTAGGAACTGGTAGTCAGCTCGGCAGCCCCAATAGCGTCCGAAGATTTTATCAGTGTTTTTAAAAAACAGGGCCGCAGCGATGGTATTGCCTTCCAACTCGGCGTTGATCATAAAAATCTGCTCCGGCATAGACTCCGCAATCCCCCTGAAAAAGCTGCTCTTGAGATAGCCCTGCATGCCCCTGACCAGATAGGTTGATTGGTAGAACAGGTAAAAATCAGCCCATTGTGCCTCTGTAATATCGGCGCCTTCAGTAACTTTAAATTGGAACCCCTGTTCCTGAACGTTGCGCCGTTCCTTGCGAATGGACTTGCGCTTGCGCGAATTCAGGGCCTCAAGAAAGTGATCGAAGCTTTCATAGCCTTTATTGAACCAGTGGAACTGGGTCGCAATTCTTGGCATCAGCCCCAGTGCTGAAAGCTGCTCATGCTGATCAGGGTCAGGGAATAGTACATGCCATGATGAGACTCGCATGGACTTCGCTTTTTCCTGCACATTTTTAATAATGGCCTCAGAAACTGCCCTCTGCTCGTGACCAGCTGCAACAAAAATACGCTTACCCTGACTTGGCGTAAACGGGGCCGCAGTGACTAACTTTGGATAGTAATCGAGGCCATGGCTCTGATAGGCATTAGCCCAGGACCAGTCGAAGACATACTCACCCCAACTATTGGTCTTGAGATAGAGGGGCATCACCGCGATAGGCTGATCGCTGAGCACACTCGCTTCGCCCCCTGCATAAACGGCTACGTGAAAAGGCTGCCATCCCGATGTTTTTGACGTACATCCGGTTCGCTCCAGCTCATGCAGAAACTCATAGCGCGTAAATGGATTATCTATGCCGGTCAGCTCATTCCATTTGTTAGCGCCCAGGATTGTCAATGACTCCAGGAAATGGACAGTGTAGGTCTTGGGGTTTTGTTCCATCGAAAAAAGTGCGCCCGGAGAACTAATTGGGGTAGCATGGATGAGAAGCAGAATATGCGCCATCAATTTTACAGACGCACCGTGCAATCACCTAATCTCATACGTCGAATCACTGACAACAGGTCAACCCTGAGGAAATCGGAAGCCAAAGTTGCCGATCTCGTTCTCGCAAGTGCCAGCGATGTCATTTCGATGCGAATAGTCGATGTGGCGTCAAAGGCGCAGGTTAGCGAGCCAACGGTGATTAGATTCTGTCGGGCCCTGGGTTTCGACGGCTTCCAGTCCTTCAAGCTTCAACTTGCCCAGCTGGTAGGTTCCGGCAGTGTTTACACGCAGTTTGCGGTGGACGATAGCGACACGGTTGAAGACCTGCGTAACAAGGTATTCGATACCACCGTGGGTTCATTACTCACTGTGAAGGATGAGCTGGATCCTGACGTCCTGGAGAAAGCGATCGATACCATAAGCAATGCCCGCCGGGTTGAGTTCTATGGCTTCGGTGCGTCGGGCTCAGTTGCAGCCGATGCCCAACACAAGTTCTTCCGGCTGCAGTTATCAACCACTGCTTATACCGATCCGCACATTCAGCACATGTCTGCTATTTCACTCGGGGCTGGTGACGTCATCGTGGCGATATCGCAGTCAGGGCAGACGCGAGCCCTGCTGGAAAGTGTCCGGCTAGCGCGGGAGGCGGGGGCGACAGTAATTGGACTTGCGCCGGAAGGCACTCCACTGAACAAGGCCTGCTCAATCTCCATCACGGTAAATATTGAAGAAGACTTGCAGGCAGCCACGCCAGTTTCTTCGCGCATCGCACACCTGGTCGTCATTGATGTGCTCGCGACCGGTGTCGCATTGCATCGCAAGCCACTGTTGAAAGAGCACCTAAAGCGGCTTGAGAAAAGTCAGAAAGCCCTGCGCACCCCTGACACATAAATTGATTACACGATTGGATACTGTCTTTAACCAAGACCGGTTGGATTGCCGCGCCAGATAATAAGGGATGTGGTTTTATAGAATTACTCTTCCTGATAGTCCTGATCAAGGATACCCTTAAACCTTAACTCTTTAATAAGTTTCTCTGTCCTGACCAGCGCAACTACACCAACCAAGGAAAAACAAAAAGCTGCCGCCGCTAGTCCTTCCATAATTATTTCCTTTTAGATTCAATTGATTGAAAGTGGCAATCCGATGCCAGTTTCATGTTTTAAGTGAGCAAGTGGCGGTTCGAGGCATTTTTAGCTTTTGCTCGGACGTTTCCATCCGGCTATCAAGCGTTGCTTGCCCCTGGCGACAGCGAGGCTGTCAGCAGGCACATCGCTTGTGACGGCTGATCCAGCAGCTACGAAGGCGTTATCCGCCAGCGCTACCGGCGCAATCAGTACACTATTGGATCCAATGAATACGTTATCGCCTAATTTTGTCTTGTGTTTGCTCACTCCATCATAGTTACAGACGATAGTGCCGGCGCCGATGTTACAACCCGAGCCGAGTTCAACGTCGCCGAGATAGGCCAGGTGGTTAGCTTTAGAGCCGTCACCCATGATGACATTCTTGGTCTCGACAAAATTTCCTATTTTTGTGTTCGCACCCAGCTTGGTGCCGGGGCGTAATCTCGCTAACGGGCCAATACTTGCTTGTGGTCCTATCTCAGCGTCTTCGATGTTGGTTCCAGCCAAGATGACAGTGCCGGCCGCGATGCTTGCGCTCTTGATGACGCAATTAGGCCCAATTGATACGCCGTCACCGAGGCTAACTTCCCCCTCAAAGACCGTGTTAACGTCTACTACTACGTCTTGGCCACAGCGAAGCGTACCACGCACGTCTATGCGCGCCGGATCTTTTAAGGTTACTCCGCCTTTCATCAGGTCATTGGCAATGGTCATTTGCAGATGTCGCTCTAACAGTGCCAGTTGTACCTTATCATTGACGCCCATGACCTCCATCTTATCCTTAGCCATGAAGGCACGGGTCGTTACCCCTTGAGAGTGAGCAAGTGCAATGATGTCTGTCAGATAATATTCGCCTTGATCATTATTATTGCCAAGAGACTGCAACCAGGAAGGTAAGATTTGAGCTGGAATTGCCATAATGCCGCTATTCACTTCACTTATAAGTTTCTGTGCCGCAGATGCATCGCGCTCTTCAACGATGGCAGTTACCGCAGCATCGGAATCCCTTATGATGCGCCCAAATCCAGTTGGTGGGCTTGCTTCAAAGGTCAGCAAAGAAAGCTCGTCCGCTTGTGGTTCGGGCAACATAGCAGACAAGGTTTCTTTGCGAATAAGTGGCACGTCACCAAACAGCACGAGTACCGGGTTGTCGTCAGAATCGGTGTTGATGCCAGGTAAAGCCTGCTGCAGCGCATGCCCAGTGCCCAATTGTTCAGTTTGAGTTACCCAATTAACGGGCACATCTGGAAATTCGTCTTCTATTTTTGTCGCAACCTGGTCCGCTCCATAACCAACTACGATATGAATCTTATCGGGCTCCAGTTCCAATGCGCTGCTGATGACGTGGGATAGCATCGGACGACCACCAATTTCATGCAGGACCTTGGGTGATGATGAGTTCATCCTGGTGCCTTTGCCGGCGGCAAGAATGACGACTTCCATAGTTTGGCTCGTTTTTTCGGTGATTTAGTTTTCTGCGGATAGACTATCAAAAAAAAAGGTAGCTCTCGCTACCTTTTCGTAATCAGACTTCATTATGCCCGTGTAATCAAACTGGTGTCAGTTTGCTATGGCGTCCTGTTTTTCAGCTGTCTGAGCGCTCGTAGCTGCGCAGCCGCTTCTGCCAGTTGGGCAGCAGCCGTGCCGTAGTCGAGCTCAGCGCTGGCATCCTGCATAGCCCTTTCGGCCTCTTCCATTGCTTCAACGGCAGCGGCTTCATCAATGTCATCGGCGCGTAGCGCGGTATCAGTTAACAGGGTCACTACGCCACTTTGTACTTCGAGATAACCGCCGGAAACATAAAACACTTCTTCGTCACCGCCATCCTTGATCAGGCGAACCGGGCCAGGAATGAGGCCAGTTATCAGCGGCGCGTGCCCTGGCACAACACCAAGATCACCGAGCGTGCCGGTCGCGACTACCATCTCAATGCGACCAGAAAATATGCCTCTCTCCGCGCTTACGATGTCGCAATGCATTGTCATCGCCATGTGTTTTAACTCCTCTTAGTCAGCACTTAATGCCAACTCAAGAATTTGTTTCCTGCTGCAGACTGCTCTTGATAGGAGCAGTCTGGCAATTAAAGCGTCTGTTGTTTAAGCCCAGTCGCTATTACAGCGTTTTGGCTTTCTCAACGGCTTCTTCAATAGAGCCTACCATGCTAAATGCCTGTTCAGGCAGGTGGTCATAGTCGCCGTCCAGAATACCCTTGAAGCCTGAAATCGTGTCTTTCAGCGATACATACTTACCCGGGGCGTTGGTGAAAATTTCTGCCACGGTAAAAGGCTGGGACAAGAACTGTGAGATACGACGCGCGCGAGAGACGGTCTGCTTGTCTTCATCAGACAATTCATCCATGCCAAGAATCGCAATAATGTCTTTAAGCTCCTTGTAGCGCTGCAGTACGGTCTGTACGCCGTTCGCCACATCGTAGTGCTCCTGGCCAATAACCAGCGGGTCCAGTTGACGTGAGCTGGAGTCCAGTGGGTCAACAGCCGGATAAATACCCAGTGACGCAATCTCTCGAGACAGTACGACCTTTGCATCCAGGTGAGCAAAGGTTGTGGCTGGAGACGGGTCAGTCAAGTCATCCGCGGGCACATATACGGCCTGGATTGAGGTAATAGAGCCGGTCTTGGTCGAAGTAATGCGTTCCTGCAGGGCACCCATTTCTTCCGCCAGAGTAGGCTGATAGCCCACCGCTGAAGGCATACGACCGAGTAGTGCTGATACTTCAGTACCAGCGAGTGTGTATCGGTAAATGTTGTCGATAAACAGCAGTACGTCACGACCTTCGTCGCGGAATTTTTCAGCCATGGTCAAACCTGAAAGAGCAACACGGAGGCGGTTGCCCGGCGGCTCATTCATCTGGCCATAAACCATTGATACTTTGGATTCGCCTTCCAGATCAATAACACCGGATTCCTGCATCTCGTGATAAAAGTCGTTACCTTCACGAGTTCGCTCACCTACACCAGCAAATACGGACAGACCGGAGTGCTCGGTAGCGATGTTGTTGATCAGCTCCATCATGTTTACGGTCTTGCCTACACCGGCACCGCCAAACAGTCCCACCTTACCGCCTTTTGCGAATGGGCAGACCAGGTCGATTACTTTGATGCCAGTTTCCAGCAACTCGTTAGTGCTGGAGAGCTCTTCATAGCTTGGCGCCTTGCGATGAATGGGCATGCGTTCCTGTTCACCTATATCGCCACGCTCGTCGATGGGTCGACCCAACACGTCCATGATACGTCCCAGAGTTTCAGTACCAACTGGGACAGATACTGGTGCGCCAGTGTCCTGAACGCTCAGCCCGCGGCTGAGCCCTTCGGTACTACCCAGTGCAATAGTGCGCACCACGCCGTCACCCAGCTGTTGCTGAACTTCCAGTGTGATGTCTCTGTCGTCGACAGTCAGGGCGTCGTAAACCTGGGGTACGCTTTCACGCGCAAACTCCACGTCGATGACCGCGCCAATGATTTGTACGATGCGACCGCTACTCATGTTCGCTTCCTCTTTCAGTGCGGCTGCTTAGAAACAGCCAGTTCAATCTTTAAGTTTAATTCGATATCTGTGCGTCATGGCACTTTGCCAAGTGCGTCCAGCTTATTTGTTTGGTGGCCACACTATACCGCCGCGGCACCGCCAGCAATTTCTGACAGTTCCTGCGTAATAGCCGCCTGACGTGCCTTGTTGTAAACAAGACCCAGCTCTTCAATGAGGTCGCCCGCATTATCCGAGGCGTTCTTCATCGCCAACATACGCGCGGCCTGTTCACAGGCATTATTTTCAACTACCGCCTGATACACTTGAGATTCGATATAACGCAGCATCAAGCCTTCCAACAACTCCTGTGCATCGGGCTCATAGATATAATCCCAATGGTGCTGCAGGTCCCCTTCCTCTGAAGGCAATATTGGCAATAACTGCAGCACGGTGGGTTGGTGAGTCATAGTATTTATAAAATCATTACTCACCAGCATCAGTCGATCGATTTCACCGTTATCGAATTTGTCGAGTAACACACGTACCGATCCGATTACATCGGTAAGCTCCGGTGTCTCGCCCATATCCCGAACCGAGGCAACAACATTGCCGCCGTAGTTGTTGAAAAACGTTGCGGCACGTCCACCGATGGTGGCGATATCAATGTCAACACCTTGATCGGCGTATTCCTTCATCGAGGCCACTGTTGCCTTGAACGCATTGATATTCAACCCGCCGCAAAGACCGCGATCAGTCGAAATAACAATGTAGCCAACTCGCTTCACTTCGCGGGTGTCGAAATAAGCATGTCGGTATTCGGGTTTGGCATTGGCAACGTGGCCAATCACTGCGCGAATACGATGTGCATAAGGCTTACCAAGCTGCATGGTATCTTGTGCCTTGCGCATCTTGCTCGCGGAGACCATCTCCATCGCCTTGGTGATCTTCTGAGTATTCTTGATACTCGAGATCTTGGTGCGTATCTCTTTGCCGCCGGCCATGTGTCTTAGTTACCTGTCGTTTTACTTACGATAAATATGCGCTTGTTCTTTTAAACCCGGCTTACCAGGTCTGGGTCTGCTTGAACTTATCGAGTCCGGACTTGAACTTGGCTTCGATGTCGTCATTCCAGTCGCCGGTCTCATTGATATTGGCCAGCATGTCGCCGTGCTCACTGTTCATGTAGCTCAACAGTGACGCCTCAAAATCCAATACTTTATTAAGCTCGATGTCCTTCAGATAGCCTTCGTTTGCCGCGTAAATTGATACGGCCATCTCGGCAATTGAAAGCGGCGCGTATTGCTTCTGCTTCATGAGTTCAGTCACGCGCTGACCGTGTTCCAGCTGCGCTCTAGTCGCATCATCCAGATCAGATGCAAAGGCGGCAAAGGCGGCCAGTTCGCGATACTGGGCCAATGCGATACGAATACCGCCGCCCAGCTTCTTAATGATTTTGGTCTGTGCCGCGCCGCCTACTCGAGATACTGAGATACCGGGGTTCATGGCCGGGCGGATACCCGAGTTAAACAAATCGGTCTCCAGGAAGATCTGACCATCAGTAATTGAAATCACGTTGGTTGGTACGAAAGCAGATACGTCACCAGCCTGCGTCTCAATAATAGGCAAGGCGGTCAGGGACCCAGTTTTACCCTTCACTTCACCATCGGTGAATTTTTCTACGTAGTCAGCGCTTACTCGCGATGCACGCTCCAGAAGGCGGGAGTGTAGGTAGAAAACGTCGCCCGGGTAGGCTTCTCGACCAGGTGGTCTACGCAGCAACAGGGAGATCTGTCGGTAAGCCCAGGCCTGTTTGGTCAAATCATCATAAACGATCAAGGCGTCTTGACCGCGATCGCGGTAGTACTCGCCCATGGTGCAACCGGAATATGGCGCAATGAACTGCATGGAGGCTGGGTCGGATGCGGATGCGGAAACCACTGTCGTGTATTCCATCGCACCGTGCTCTTCCAGCTTCGTCACGACACTGGCGATTGAAGAAGCTTTCTGGCCTACCGCCACATAAATACACTTAACCCCTTTGCCCTTCTGGTTAATGATTGTGTCGATGGCAACGGCCGTCTTGCCCACCTCACGGTCACCAATGATCAGCTCGCGCTGACCTCGCCCAACCGGCGTCATCGAGTCGATAGACTTGAGACCAGTCTGCACCGGTTCAGATACTGATTGGCGAGCAATTACACCAGGTGCCACTTTTTCGACAGCGTCGGTCATCTCGGATTCGATGGGACCCTTGCCGTCAATGGGCTTACCCAGCGCGTCGACTACGCGGCCTTCCAACTCTGGGCCTACCGGTACTTCAAGAATTCGGCCCGTACACTTACAGGACTGGCCTTCCTTCAGACTCAGATAATCACCCAGTACCACCGCGCCAACAGAGTCGCGCTCGAGGTTTAGGGCCATCCCGTAAATACCGCCTTCGAATTCGATCATCTCACCGTACATCACATCAGCAAGACCATTGATGCGGATAATACCGTCAGACACACTAACAATTGTGCCCTCATTTTTGGCCTGGGCAGTGACATCCAGCGACTCTATGCGCTGCTTGATAATTTCACTGATTTCGGATGGGTTCAGTTGTTGCATGCTTGTTTCCTTTGTTCCTGAACGTTTCAGGAATTAATTGATTCAGTCAACTTGGCTAGTTTGCCGCGCACAGAACTGTCAATCACCGTGTCACCGGCCCGGACCACAGCACCACCAATTAGGCTCTGGTCAGTGCGGGTCGCCAGCTTCACTTCTCGCTGCAGACGAGACTTCAGGGCAGCGGCCAGTTGATCCGACACTGCACTGCTGATCTCGTAGGGAGTAATGACCTCCACATCGAGTGATTTTTCCTGCTGGGCTCTCAGGTTTTCGTAAATCCTGGCTATTTCAGCGAACAGGGTGATGCGCTTGTTTTCTGCCAGTAGGTGTACGAAGTTCTTGCCTTTATCATTTAGCGCATTGTCGCAGACATCGATAAAAGACTCGGCCACCTGCTCTGAAGTCAGCGCGGGTGCTTGTAGCAATAATCGCACGCGGTCATGCCGAGAGATGGCTGCCGCCAGCGCGAGCATGCGCGACCAGTCATCCAGGGCATTATCGTTAAGTGCTACCTGAAACGCTGCCTTGGCATAGGGTCGTGCCACTGTGGTTAGTTCGGCCATTTATATTGCCTTATCCGGTTCCTGCTATCTGAATTACAGTTCGCTAGCGAGCTTGCTGAGCATTTCCTCGTTGGCGGCCTGGTCCACGGATTTTTCCAGGATCTTTTCCGCCCCCGCTACGGCCAGTGCAGCGACCTGCTCTCGCAGATGTTGCTTAGCCCGGTTTATCTCCTGCTCAATTTCTGCATTGGCGCTGGCAATAATGCGCTGACCTTCTTCTCGAGCATTTTCCCTGGCCTCGTCGACAATCTGAGCGGCCCGCTTGTTAGCAGAATCGATAATAGCGGCGGCTTCCTGCTTAGCCTCTTTCATCTGCTCGGACGATCTTTCCTGAGCCAGAACAAGGTCTTGCTCTGCTCGGCCTGCTGCTTGCAAACCCTCAGCGATCTTGTTGGCGCGCTCCTCCAAGATGGCCACAATAGGGGGCCAAACAAATTTCATGCAGAACCAGACGAAGAACGCGAAAGCGATGCTTTGTCCAATTATAGTGGCGTTGAGATTCATGAAGCGTCTCCTTCAGTCTTGGTGAACAACTGTCCTGCCATGACAGGACTGATCAGTCGTTTCCCTTAGATGAAAGGATTGGCGAAGATGAACAGAAACGCGATACCCACACCAATGATGGAAATTACGTCCACGAACGCAGCAACCAGGAAGAACTGGGTTTGCAGCTTCGGCGCAAGTTCCGGCTGACGGGCTGAGCTTTCGATCAGCTTGCCGCCCAGGTTACCGAAAGCTACGGCTGTGCCGGCTCCGCAGATACCAAATATGATGGCAGCCGCCAGCAGAGTAAAAGCCTGTACTGTTTCCATTAGAGTCTCCGTGTTTTACAAATAGTCGTTAAATGTTAATTAAAAATCAGTGTTCCGCATGGGCCTGATCCAGATAGACAATCGTCAGCATCATAAATAGATAGGCTTGCAGGGTCACAACCAAAATGTGGAATACCGCCCACCCAAAGTGCAGGGGCAGTTGCCAATATCCGAGCAGTGCGATCACTAGGAAAATGGTCTCGCCCGCAAAAAAGTTTCCGTAGAGTCGCAGTGCCAGGGAAACTGGCTTGGCCAGAAAGCCGGGCAACTCAAGCAACAGGTTCAAGGGTATGGCGTATTTTCCAAAAGGTTGAAAAGCGAACTCGCCTAAAAAACCACCCAGACCCTTAACCTTGATGCTGTAAAAGATAATAAGGAAAAACACGCTGACCGCGAAGCCAAGGGTGATATTGAGATCTGTTGTAGGAACCGCCCGGAAGTAGGCATGAGAATCGCCCATGACGGTTTGTGCCAGCAGCGGTATCCAGTCCACCGGTACCAGATCCATCGCATTCATCATGAATATCCAGACGAATATAGTCAGCGCCAGCGGGCCCATCATGTCATTGCGGGCGTGGAAGCTGTTTTTGATGCTTTCTTGCACCATCTCAACAATCATCTCAATGACGTTTTGCCAGCTCTTGCCCTTTGGTGCCTCAACAGTCATGCGAGTGATAACAAATTTAAAGAGGCCGACAAACAACACACCCAGAAGCACAGACATCAACATGGAGTCGACATTAATCGCCCAGAAGCCCATTTCTGCAGCTTCCTCTGGGGAGTGTGCAAACGCCCAGTGCCCATCGATCTTGCCAAACGTAAGATTGGTCAGGTGATGAGAAACGTATTCTGTTGCGGTTTGGGGGGTTTCCGCGTATCCAGCTGAAGCCATTTTAGGACTTGCTTCCTCTCGCTTAACTAATTAGTTAGTTATTTCTCAAATTCCAGCCTGGTTATAGGTTCTCACCACATGCATGGTGCTAACCATTCCGACTAGATATACAGCTATGTAACCCAAAAACACCAGCAAAGGTGTCGCAGCTGGGACATAGATAAAGGTCAGCGCGAAACCAACCGCGCTCAGGAGGATTTTGTAAACCTCTCCCGAGACGAATTCTTTTACTATTTGCTCAGTGGCGGAAGCACCCCGATACTTGAAGGCTTTCAGCGTAAACACTGTATTGGCAACAAAGCAGATCAGACCACCAAGTCCCAAAGACAGGGCTGTCTGTATGCCCGATAAACCGAAACCGATCAGAGCCAACAGAATCTCTGCGCCAATTTGGCCGCCGATAATGCTAGAAATGGAAGGAGCCTTAATGTTAGTCACGATTAATACGGACGCTAGCTCTCTTTCAGGTTCGCCAGTTTGGGTATTGCCGTTTCGATGTGGGCAGCGGGTTTAACACGCTGAATCCCCGATAAACTCAGTGCTTTTTGAGTCCACCAGACTCAAAGCACGCGCATTATAGGGGCTTTGATGGGCTATCGCAACTACGTCCCAGTATCAATTTTCGCCTTGAAACACCGGGGTTTCAGGGCCCTGTGCGGGGTTAAGATAGAGGCCAGGATAGGGCCTAATAACAGGGCTGATAAAGCGGAGACAAAGTGGGCATTCGGGTTCTGAAAAAACGCGGCTAGATGCCCTTTGGGTGATTAATTTATGTGGGAAAGAATCCCGTCAAGTTCATCGAGGTTATTGTATTCGACTACCAGCTTGCCTTTGCCTTTGGCGCTGTGCTGAATCATCACCTTGGCACCTAGTTTGTCCGCAAGGTTGTCTTCCAGGTTTTTGATATCCGGGTCAAGAATCTTGCCGGCCGGGCGCGTTGAGTTGCCTGCCATGAGACGCCTAACCAGCGCTTCAGTTTGACGGACCGACAAGCCCTTACCTGCAACTGTGCGGGCGACCTGCGTCTGCTGCTCGTCTGGCAAGGACAGCACGGCCCGGGCATGGCCCATTTCGAGGTCGCCATGCTCGAGCATGCGACGCACATCAATATGCAGGCCAATCAACCTGATCAGATTGGTTACAGTGACGCGGGATTTACCCACCGCATCGGCAACCTCCTGCTGGGTCAGCTCAAACTCGTCCTGCAGACGTTTCAGCGCCATGGCTTCTTCGATGGGGTTGAGGTTTTCTCGCTGGATATTCTCTATCAGCGACATGGCGATGGTGGCTTCATCGCCGACCGGTTTAACGATAGCGGGTATGGTATCGAGCCCAGCCATTTGCGTGGCGCGCCAGCGGCGCTCACCGGCGATGATTTCATACTTTTCGGGGGAGATAGGGCGAACCACGATGGGTTGCATGACCCCCTGATTCCTTATCGATGCGGCCAGCTCTTCCAGAGCCTCCTCATGCATGTCCGTCCGCGGCTGGTACTTACCACGTTGAATAAGGTCAACCGGGATATTCTTTAAATCACCGTCTTTGTCCGGGGCAGCAGCAGGCGGGGCTGCGTCGGGTTCCCTGGGTTTGCCCCCAAGCAGGCTAGCCATAGTCTGCGAGCTGCCGGTGGAAAGCAGCGCATCAAGACCTTTGCCAAGTTTCTTCTTATCGTTCATATGTCAGGTACAGCCCCGGGAGCCTTCGGGGTTAGTGAATACTCACTAGCACGGGGGGCTTGAAGTTGTGTTTTAGCTTAACGCCCTGGCTGACTCATCATCGCGTCGGAGTAGTTCTCCCGCCAGGGCCAGGTAGGCGATAGCGCCGCGCGATTGGCGGTCATATTTAATTACCGGTTTGCCATAGCTTGGCGCCTCAGCGAGACGCACATTGCGCGGCACAACGGTCCGATATACCGCATCTCCAAAATAATTGAATAGCTGACCATTGACTTCACTGGTCAATTTATTGCGCGGGTCGTACATGGTCCGCAGAATACCTTCGATCTTCAGCGTCGGATTGATGCGTTCCTGAATCGCTCGAATCGTATCCATCAGCGCCGATAAGCCTTCCAGCGCATAGTATTCGCACTGCATGGGAATCACTACCCCATCTGCTGCCACTAGGGAATTGATGGTCAACATATTCAGTGAGGGCGGACAATCAATAACAATGAAATCGTAATGCTCTCGATTCGCTTCTACGATTTCCCTGAGTCGTAGTTCTCGGTTTTCCAGGGCAATCAGCTCGACTTCAGCCGCCACCAGATCCCCGTTAGCAGGCAACAAGTCATAATCAGATTCTTCAGGGTGAATGACCACATCGTCGAATTTAGCCTGACCTGTGAGCAAGTCATAGATCGAGAGCCCGAGTTCGTTCTTATTGACGCCTGAACCCATGGTGGTATTTCCCTGAGGGTCCATATCAATAAGCAAGACTTTCTTGCGCGTTACGCTCAGAGATGCCGCCAGGTTTACTGAGGTAGTGGTTTTACCCACACCCCCTTTCTGATTAGCAATGGCCAGTACTTTACTCAATCTGACGTCCTGATTAACTGATGCCGATCTTTATGATTCGCCATCTCAGTTTTGATGACAATAGTTTACCCTATTGTGGGGTCGATTGTGGAAACACTCTCAGCGCTGGTTCCTATTTCCACCAAATGCCTTTCACCGTCAATGCCGGGAACCTGAATTTCTGTGACGGAAAGCGCCCTACAGTCTGGCGGCAGTGCAGCCAACTCTGCCGTTGGATAGCGCCCCTTTAACGCCAATAGGCAAGTTCCAGGCGTCATCAGGTGGCGTGCTTTTTCCAGCGTGTTGCCCAAGCTAGCGAATGCCCTGCAAGTCACAATATCAATTTGCTTAGGACTTTGATAGTGCTCCAGACGACAATTCTCCACCTCCACATTGGCCAACTGCAGCTCGGTCTTTGTCTGAAACAGGAAGCGAGTTTTCTTGCCATTGCTATCAAGCAGAACGAATCGTGTGTTGGGGTAAAGGATCGCCCAGGGGATACCAGGAAAGCCAGCCCCAGATCCAACATCGAGTATTCTCTGGCCCGCGTTCGGTCTCACATAGGGAGTCACTGCAAGACAATCCAATAAGTGTTTGTTCACTAACTGCTGATCGCTGCTATTCGCCACCAGGTTAAAACTGCGATTCCACTTTTGAATCAGTTCCAGATGACGGATCATCGCTTGCTGCTGTTCTGCCTTAAGCTGGAGATTCAGTGTCGCCAATCCAGCGGATATTTGAGTACTAATAGGCATATGAAAGGGAAGTTGAACGCAGTGCATTCAAATAAAGTTTAGGTCCCCTGCTTAACCAGCTTTTCGAGCCGTGCTTCTAAACTTTTTCAGATAAATCAACAACAGTGAAATGGCGGCTGGTGTCATCCCAGGCAGTCGCGACGCTCTGCCGATATTTTCAGGCCTGGCAGCTTTAAGTTTTTGTGTAAGCTCAGCTGACAATCCTTGCACTAAGTTGTAATCAAACCCCAGTGGGATCGCTGTGTTTTCCTGTCGCTTGACGCGAGTGATCTCTTCTGACTGTCGCTCGATGTAGCCCTGGTATTTGATTTTAATATCGGCTTGCTGGCGCGCCTGATTTTGTATCCGCTGTGACATTGAATCTTCGTTTGAGTCTGCCTTTTCCGGGGTTTTATTAATAACCGCAGACAGAGCCGCGTAGCTCAACTGCGGTCGTGCTAATAATTCTAACAGACGGTATTCTTTACTGATTGGTTTCTCCAATAACATGTTCAAGCGCTCAGCTTCTGCGGTATTTGGATGAATTAGAGTCTGCTCCAAATATTCCAGTTCAGCCTTCACGGCAGCCGATTTGCGCGTAAAGAATTCCCAGCGCTCATCATCAACCAGGCCAAGATCGCGTCCAATTGAGGTCAACCGACTATCCGCATTGTCCTCCCGCAGAGTGAGACGATACTCGGCGCGACTTGTAAACATACGGTAAGGCTCGTTAGTTCCAAGCGTGATCAGGTCGTCAATCAAAACACCGATGTAGGCCTGGTCCCTGCGAGGACACCATGAGTCTTTGCCCTGAACGGCCAAGGCGGCGTTGAGGCCAGCTAACAGTCCCTGCGCTGCGGCTTCTTCGTATCCAGTGGTGCCGTTGATTTGTCCGGCAAAATACAGACCGCTGACAAATCGGGTTTCCAACGAGTAGTTCAGATCACGCGGATCGAAGAAGTCATACTCAATCGCATAGCCTGGCCGGGTAATATGCGCCGACTCAAACCCTTTTATCTGACGAACCATTTCGACCTGGACATCAAATGGCAAACTGGTGGAAATTCCATTGGGGTAAAGCTCGTTAGTTTTCAGCCCTTCTGGCTCAACAAATACCTGATGCGAATTTTTGTCAGCAAATCGCATAACCTTGTCTTCGATAGACGGACAATAACGAGGGCCAGTGCCTTCGATGACACCGGTATACATGGGGGATCTATCCAGTCCGCCCCGGATAATATCGTGGCAAGCTACATTGGTACTGGTGATAAAACAGGGGACCTGATCTGGATGGTCCGACTGCTTACCCAAAAACGACATTACAGGCAGCGGGCTGTCGCCTTTTTGAACTTCCATTACAGAAAAATCAACGCTGCGCGCATCGATTCGAGGCGGTGTGCCAGTCTTCAGTCGTTCGACGCGAAACGGCATTTCTCGAAGCCGTTTAGCTAAAGCGATTGAGGGTGGATCACTAGCTCTACCGCCACTGCTCTGCTGCATACCAATATGAATTTTACCGCCCAGGAATGTGCCTGTAGTTAAGACAACTTTTTTGCCAAGTATCTCCAGGCCCATCTGGGTTTTGACGCCAGAGACCTTACCATCAACGAGAAGCAAATCATCGACCGCGGACTGAAACAGCGTGAGATTATCTTGAGATTCTAAAAATTCTCGGATAGAGGCCTTGTAGAGAACACGATCAGCTTGGGCACGAGTTGCCCTAACCGCTGGCCCTTTGCTTGCATTCAGCACCCTGAATTGAATTCCAGCATGATCTACAGCCCGCGCCATGGCTCCACCAAGGGCATCGATTTCTCTCACCAGGTGGCTCTTGCCGATACCCCCAATAGCCGGGTTGCAAGACATCTGACCGAGCGTCTCAATGCTGTGCGTAACCAACAGCGTGTTTACACCCATACGCGCAGCGGCCAATGCCGCTTCTGTGCCGGCATGGCCTCCACCGACCACGATGACGTCATATTCAATGGGGTAACGCATTGTCTTTAGGCCTGGCCGCAAATTCTGGGGCTGTGCAGTATATCGGGATCCAAGTGAATTGCCAGCATAAAGCTAATAACGTGAAATACTTAAAAACCTAGTATAAAAAATAGTTAAATAGTAATTAATGTAAATATATAAAGTATTGATACTGATATAGATAGTGCCGCGATTTTCTGTTGAAAAGCTACTATTACTTAATAAAAACAGCAGTTTAGCTACTTCGTAAGTTGGTGTGTAAGTGCTGTATCAAGACAAGATAGCCTCTGTGTGAAATGTGGGTTGTTTTTGGTCGATCGATTTAGTGTGAGTCTGGCACTTTCTGTACACAGGCTTCTCTCTCGAGACTGGCAGTTACAAACATGGTGTCATTACAAAATATATAATCCTTCCATCGTAACTTGGCACTATTTTCCAAGACAGAAACTCGAAAAAATCTCCCCCAACAGGTCATCACTTGTTACGTTACTAGTAATAGCCCCAAGATGTTGCTGGACCATTCTAAGATCCTCAGCAATAAGCTCTATTTGTAAATGGTTGCTAACACCTTTTATTGCCGATATTAAAAAGCTCTCCGCTTCTTTAAGGGCGGCGAGATGACGCTCCCTGGCGCTGAAGTTCTGTTCGTGGGTAGATTCGAAGCCTGCCACTTCTAGTAAATGAGATTTCAGGCCTTCAAGGCCGGCACCGGTTTTAGCTGAAATATAGAAAAACTTGAGGCTGATATCTTGAAAGTCAGAACAGTAAGTTTGCTTAAATTTATCTGATAACAGGTCAACTTTGTTGAAAACCACGCACAAGCGTTTGAGTAACTGTGGAGAAATTGTGTAGGGAAGGTCCCCCGTGTCTGTGTTGATCTCTACCAGAGGTTGCATGATCTGTTCGATATCACTGTTATCGCATGCACTGGCATCAGTAACTAACAAAATGAGATCTGCCTCACCCAAGGTAGAACGTGCTCTTCTCACCCCCTCCTGTTCTACAACATCAGCACTTTCTCTCATACCGGCAGTGTCGTAAATATGCATGGGCAAACCGGCCAGGCTTATTTCTTGTCGCAGAACATCACGGGTTGTACCCGGGATATCAGTAACGATTGCAGCATCAACGCCGGCAAGGGCGTTTAGCAGGCTGGACTTGCCGGCGTTCGGTGCGCCCGCTATG
>Ga0315331_10001137_pt1 | contig 19702 bp, 15 predicted proteins | sample M160m34915metaG_FD_203456 | JGI IMG/M metagenome (GOLD analysis project Ga0315331, IMG submission 203456) | Ammonia-oxidizing marine archaeal communities from Monterey Bay, California, United States - M1 60m 34915 | ecosystem: Environmental > Aquatic > Marine > Intertidal zone | place: USA...
GAGTACTGCTGATTCTTTATAACTCAGCAGTGATACCTTGTTGCCGACATGAAGGCTAGACCGTTCCGAAAATGGACTTGCCGGTGCTGCGAAGGTCGTCGCACGCACGCATCAGGCGGTCAGCGACGCCGGTTTCACCAAGCTTCAGATAGGTTCGAGGATCATATGCTTTCTTGGAGCCGATCTCTCCGTCGATCATCAGGACCTCGTCATAGTGCTTCAGGATCCAGTCCGCGATTGGACGGGTGAACGCGTACTGCGTGTCCGTATCGATGTTCATTTTCACGACGCCGTAGTCCAGTGTTTCCTGAAGCTGCGCGGTGGGTGTGCCGGATCCTCCGTGGAAGACCAGATCGAATTCTGAGTCCGCACCGTACTTTTCGGTGACTGCTTTCTGTCCGTCCTGCAGGATTTCGGGGCGAAGTTTCACAGCTCCCGGCTTGTAGTGACCGTGTACATTGCCGAAGGTTGCGGCGAACATAAACCGGCCAAGGTCGTGCAGCGACTCATGAACCTTCACCATATCCTCCGGTGTTGTGTACAGCTTTTCCGCAGGCATGTCCGAATGATCGATGCCGTCTTCTTCGCCTCCGACAACTCCAGCTTCAACCTCCAGTATGATCTCGTTCGCTGCACAGAGTTTCAGCAGCTCCTGGCTTTGAGCGATGTTTTCGTCCAGCGGCAATTCCGATCCGTCGTACATATGAGACTGGAAGAGATTACCCTGCCCGGCCGCGCGGCGGGCTGTGGTGGCTTCGATCAGTGGCTTGAGGAATGAGTCAACCTTTTTGGGCTGGCAGTGGTCCGTATGCAGAGCCACCAGAATGTCGTATTTTTCCGCCAGTCGGTGAGCTGCTTCCGCCAAAACGATGACACCATGAACGGCGTCTTTGACATTCAGGCCGGACGCAAACTCCCCCGCTCCGGTTGAATACTGAATAATGCCGTCAGATTTCGCATCGGCAAAAGCCTTCATCGCAGCATTCATGGTCACGATCGACGTGACATTGATACCCGGATAGGCGTAGCCACCCTGCTGGGCCGCATCAAGCATCTTTGCATATTGTTCGGGAGTGGCGATTGGCATTCTGATGTGATCCTTGAAACTAAGACGGTGTTGCAGTCGCGGTGCACGACTGGCAGGGACGATCATTTCGCCGAAATCATGTTTTCGGCGACTGGCAGCGGACAAACTGCCAATCGGTCACGGACCTCACAGACTTCACCTGCGTCTTGTCAAAAGAGTGGGAATCTGTGGTGATTTTCCGTCGACTGATCTCTGAGACATTTACAGAGTACCGACTGGGCCTGCATCTGCAAGCTTCATCGTTGTCCAGGAGTGATCCGCCAACGCATTCTCAGGGAAACGACTGGATGGAATATCCCGCGCCCTGCACACGGGAACCGCGTGTGGGCCGGGAGCCCGCCGGTTGTGCGGTTTCTCCAAATTTCGGAAGGGTTTCCGCTGACGGCAGACGTGCTTGTTGGACAACCGAAAAATCGTCGATAAATACTTCCGCCGAACCTGTCAGTGCCAGCCATATCCTGAACGGTCCTGTTTTCGACGCTTCGCGAAGAATTCGGAAGGCTCTCCATGACGGTTCCAGCTCAGGCCGCACTGCGAACTCGGGACCCAGGTCACTGTCAAAAACAAGAAACGGGGCGTCGTTCGCAGATTGCACACCCTGACCAATCCGAACTTTTCCGCTGATCTCAAATACGTCGCCGCGCTGGGCGATGATCTCCGGAGCCTGAACCAGAAGCGTCGGTTGTCCGGAGATCGCTGTCACTTCGGAGGACCGTTTCCATGCCCGCATTCGCAGTACCTGATTGGGACCACGATTCTCGGTCACAATATCCGCGCTGGAATGATATGTCGCAGGCTGTGGAGACACGGGTTCCCACAGACTCTCAGTCAGAAGTCTGAGACTGTCGAATTTTCCGGACGGAATCAGATTTTCAGACGCCTGACTTGACTCAATTCGCGTTAACATTCGCCAATGGTCGGGTAACGCAGCAAAGTTGATTGTGTGAGGACTGGCCGCGGGAGTGGTCAGTCCACGAAGCGCTGCATTCCAATAGAGATTTTGAACTGTCCTGACGGAGTGCATAGATTGACGGGCATGGCGTTCGGCGCCGCGGAAATCACGTCGTGTCTGCGCCTGATGTGCCATTTCGATCTGTTCTTGTGCCTGAGTAAACAGCTGGGGCGTTGATCCAGCAATCGACGTCATGCTGTCGATCCTGTGACAAGTGGTCTGCACTCGGGCAAGTTTGAGTTCCGCCAGTTCGATAAAAAGCTGACCTGCTCGTCGGGCGTGAGAGTGCACGCGCGCTTCCAGCCGTTTCTGTTGTTCCTGATCCGACGATATCAGGACTGTCGCAACCTGGTCGAAATCGCGGATTGTCAGTGCCAGACCACCCGCTGTCGGCTGACGTCGCAAACCCTTAACGCCTGTCGCAAAAACCTGCCACGCCGAGGCGGTTTCACCAGCCGCAACGGTCAGTTCGGCGGACCGTGCATACAAATGCTGAGGCACAAAATGCGAAGCATGGTCCCAGAATCCTGCGAGGATCAGTGATGGTCCCGCTCCGTTCAGCATCGCTGCATCAGGAACCTCAGGAATCTGATTGTAACCAGGGTCGGCCACTGTCGTTCCCGTTACGGCATTGAGCCATGAGACGTCCTTACTTTCCCGCTCCGCGTCAGTACCTCCCAGAGTCATCGCAATGTGACCGTGAACGCGACTACTCGCTAGCAATGGAGCCAGAATGTCGACGTACAGGTTGGCCAGTTCGATGATTCTGGCCGTTTCGAGTTGTGCCGGGTCATTCGATTCGAGCGATTGTGTTTTCCAGAATCCAATGCCACGAGATCCCGCCGAAAGTGCAGCGACGACCTGCATCATCACCTGTTCAGGTTCCACAAAGACCGGTTCTGCGCCAACCGAACGGCGCCACGCCGCAAGGTGACCGGATGGTTCTACATGAATCCACTCCCATGGTAGTGTCAGCTGCGCAGAAGAGTTTAGCCTCAGGTAGGACCTGTTTCGAGATTCGCCGAATGTGGTCGTTCCCCCGGGCAGTGTTTGGCTGATCCCAACGATATCTATCTGGCGAGAGGCCACTCCTTCGGCAGCCAGAACATCTGCCATCAACGGGCGTCTCATGATTCGGTCAGCAGTGCGGATTGCCCGAGCCCAGGCCAGCAGATGCGGTTGCTGTTCTGTCCCCACGCGCGTTCCCAGCAGCCAGGCATCTGGATCCGGGTGCAACTGATCGAGTGGAGGCAGACCCTGGAGCGGTGTATTGAAATCGGCTGGATCGAACTGTGGATGTGGCGGTGTGGCAATTACCACCATCCGGATATCCTTCAGCGTCTGCATTCGCTCCACGTTGTTTACATCGGCCACCCAAACCGCATTGACACCAAGCTGCAGCAGAGTCTCCGGAGATTCTCCATGATCGGGCATGAATATCGGGAACGTTGTGACATTATCAACAAGAATTCTGTCACGTTCAATTTTGACTCGCCGTTCAGTCACATCGGATTGCACGGGGGCAGCTGGATTCCTCACAACAATTCCTGCACGCGGCGCAACTATGGGTCCATAGGCTGATGCACCGATTTCAATGAACGTTGTGCCGGAATGCACCTCGGCCACCAGCACGCACGCGTCAAAATACGCATCGGAAAAATTCAGATTTGACTGATGCAGCGCCGCACGAAGACGTCTGACCTCAGATGCCACTGCGGACCGACTGCCCGCTACAGACAGCGTTTGCCAGGTCTCTGCCCTTTTGTACGTGTCGCCCGCTACGAGGCCAGTCAGAGGCTGACCGGTTCGAGGATCTTTCTGACGCGGCAGTACCAGCCGCAGTGCCAGCCGCAGTCCCGATTGCGTGGCATTCAATCGAACCGTTGCGTTGAATTCATCGACAACCGTGGCCGGTTGACGGACGGAGATGACGCGGACCTGTTGAAAGTCCGCAGACGAGCCCAGCTGAATCTGAAGCGTCTCATCACTATCATCGCTCGCCACTTGCTGTTGTTCCATCTGAACTGACTGTCCTGACGGAATGATGACTTGCCATTTTTCACTGGTGTCGTCGGCCAGTCCGGCTGAAGCTGACGCCGCAACCATCCCCAACAGCACCTGAACCCCGGGGAATGACAGGCCGCGGCCTGTCGTGGGGGGAGATTCTTCCTGAATAATGGATCGCGACATCCGTGTCACAACTTCCCAGACCGTGATGGAAATATGATGAAACTGAGGGCTGGCAGAATACCATAGAACAGCGTTCACGGAGAGACCAGAAATGACACCTGTTCTGCCCCAGACCTCGTTACGAGACAGGCATTCGGGCCGTGCATTTCGTGAGAAAAAGTTGACTTGGCCGCCGCATTACCAAAGTATTTGTTGAAAAAGTCGGCTTTGCTTTGCGGACGTCTGACCTGTTTGCTGAATGTCAGGTTTGTCGGTTATCGGGGTTACCGGGAGAAAGGGGCAATATTAATCCGTTCCGGTCATAACGACGACAGGGGCCGATTGTGAAATCGGCATCGGTATTTCCTTGCGAGTACAAGGCTGATTCTGCAGAATTGTCTTCCATATCAGCAGTTCTTACTGCGTGAGCATGAATAGTTCAGGATACCCTATGAGTCCCCCAAAACGATTTGAAGCTCGACCTGCCGAGGATCTGCCTGCAGAGCTTGTTGAACTCGGCGACTTGATCCGTGGCATCGACATCGATGCGGCCAGACACGAGGAACTGCAGGCGCTGTATAGCCGTGTCACAGAATCAGCCCTTCGGCGAAGAAGGATTCTGGGACTGGTTCAGGAGGCGTTATCGCAGCTGCGTCTGGATGTTAAATACTTGATGTTCGATCTCGAAGTAACTCGTCGTGAGCGAGACGAACTGCAGGCGCAGATCGAAGGCGAAGAATCCGGCTTCTAAGAGCCGAGGATGCCGGATGCAGAGGTGTTTCGGCTTTTATTCTACTGTTCTGCGTTTGATTCTCCGGCACGAACGTGCGGGGGACAGGTGTTGAGGAAACGCCGCATTCGACGCTGCTGTGCGGGAAGCCAGTGTCAATGTTTGTTCAACGAACATGCGGCGAGCCCGGGAAGCGGGATTCAGCAGCGGAATCAAGACGCAGGCTGCTCCACTTGTGTGGAGCAGATTGACGACGGACCAACCTCTGCTGACCCTGTGAATAAGGCACCCTGTCGAGGCCCGGCAGGGTGCCTTTATTTCTTAGGGACTGATTGCCTGTCGTACTGCTCAGTCAGGCAACGTCAAATTGCTCGTCTGCTGCAGTCGTTCCGTCCACTACGATATTGTTGTCCACAATCAGATTGCCAACGCTGCCAGGACCGTGGTCGTAGCAGTCATCGTTGTGCCACAACGGCAATCCAGCTGCGTAACGCGCGGCCAACATCATCACTTTTTCTTCTGACCCCGGCTTGGCAGCCGTTGGTGCCCCGGGATCAACTCCCAGTGATTTCAGTTCTTCTTCAAACCCGGCGTCCAAATCACTTAGGAACTCATAACCTTCAATTGCTGAAAGTGATTCGAGAGTTCCGTCCAACTCAGCTAAAAACGACGACATTCAATGGCTCCAATGTTAGCAAAGCACAAGGTTGCTGAACTTTCGCCATTCCATTGGCTCCCTCTATGGCCCGCCCTGAATCGGCTGGTTGTCTACCTGGCCTTCCAGGACCAACAACCGAAAACACACACTCAGTGACAGTGAAATCCGTTCGACGCCGATTCTTGAAGCGGCGTGGCGAATTGTCAACAAAAAAGAACAATCCGGGATAACGATTCCTGGGGAAGCTTGAGCTATCTTGGTATCTCAGCCGCTGGGCCCCCGAAAAACCAGTGAACTGAGGCGATTTTTTAGAAAAACTATTCTGGTCTTGACACGTGGTATCGTTTCAGTTTCCGGTCCAGAGTTGAGCGTTCGATGCCCAGAATCTGTGCTGCCTGCGACTTATTCCAATCGGTAAAATCCAGCGTTGCCAGAATATGATCGCGTTCCACGTCACTCAGCGACATTTCGTGGTAGTTCACAGTGGCGGCAGGCAGTGTTGGCTGAGACGACAGTCGACTGGCAAATGAAGATAACTGGACATCTGTTCCACGGATGATCTCGTTGCGACACAGAATAACAGTCCGTTCGATCGTGTTTTGCAGCTCACGGACATTGCCTGGCCAGTCGTAGCTGGTCAGCAACGACTGTGCGTCTTCAGAATAGCCGGAAATCACGCGCCCGGTTTTCTCCACGAATTTTTGCAGGAAAAATTCAGCCAGAATCGGAATGTCGTCCGGACGCTCCCGTAACGGTCGAGCGATCAATTCTGCCACGTGCAGTCGGAAATAGAGGTCCTTTCGAAAGTCTCCACCTTCCACGGCTTCTTCCAGATCCTTGTTCGTGGCCGCGACGATGCGGACATCGACCTCAATCGGTTTGCGGCCGCCAATTCGCTCGAAGGGATGTCCTTCCAGTGCTCTGAGAAACTTCGCCTGGATCGCCGTACTCATCTCGCCGACTTCATCCAGGAACAACGTTCCCTGGTGGGCCTGTTCAAAACGTCCGATCTTGCGGTCAGATGCTCCGGTGAAGGCACCTTTTTCGTGACCAAATAATTCGCTTTCCAGAAGGTTTTCGTTGAGTGCCGCGCAGTTCAGGCAGACGAACGGTCCTTCCCGTCGCGGGCTGTTGAAGTGGATGTTGCGAGCGATCAGTTCCTTGCCGCATCCGCTCTCGCCACGTATCAAAACGTTGGCATGTGTCTCAGCAATCAGCACAATCTTCTCACGCAGATCCGTCATGGCAGAGCTGTCGCCGATCAGCTTGAACTCAGTGTCAAAGTGCTGCCGCAGCGACTTGTTGACGTTTCTGGCTTGAGCGAGTCCTGACTTGAGCGAATCACGTTCGCTGAGATGGTCCAGGGCCAGCGCGAGCTGTCGTGCGACAGCCAGGGTGTACTCCAGGTCGTGCTTGTCCAGTGCATTATCCGGATTCGTCGCATACAGATGAACCAGGCCTCGAACCTGATCGTCACAATGAATGGGCGCACATATCACGCTCATGGCTCGCATTTCGCCGAGGCTGTCAAAGACGGCCAGTTGCTGATCGTCTTCCACGTCGCGCGCCAGAACCGCTTCTCGACTTGATAACACAACACGTGAGAGGTTGTCTGAAACGCGTCTGTACGGCAGGTCTTTTCGACTGTCATAGGCCACCACCAGCAAGTCCGCCGGAGCGACACTTTCCGCAGCATTGGGGCGAGCCAGCAGCACTGCCGAGATGTCCGCCACCGTCTCTGCAGCCAGGCTCTTAAGGACGACTTCCGTCAACTGCTGCCGAGTTTCTGCAGCCCCCATTTCGAGGCCAAGGCGATAGAGTCTGGCAAGTTCCTTCTCATGACCGGACTGCCGTCCGGGGGGGGCCTCAGCGGTGAGGAACTGTGGTACAATGGACCGATGCAGAATGGGCGGTTCTTCGTGAGGTGTGGCACTCGCTGACAGCGACGTTTCTCGTTCTGTCACGTTTGTGCCAGCGTCCGGCAACCGAGGCTGTGAATCCAGGCTGGTGGTGAATGCCAGACGACACTGTCCGATACAGACCACGTCGCCTGGCCTGAGTTTCAGGTTGCCCTCAACTGGATGTTCATTGACCAGTGTTCCGTTGCGGCTTTCCAGGTCGCGAACCTGCCAAACACCGTCCGAGTGAAACACTTCACAGTGATTTCGGCTGCACGCATCGTCATGCAGCACCAGCTTATTTGTTGCGGATCTGCCAACTGTTATGACCTGTCCCTGGTGCAATCGCACCACATCTCGCCACGTCGTTCCGTCCCAGCTAAGGAGGAAGGCTTCCTGATTGGTGTCGTCTTCCGACGTTTCTGCCATGATTGCGTCCAAAAGCCTGAACGTGTGGTCTTAATAGAAAAAGGCAAACGCCCAACCTGCGATTTGTTCACAGAGTACGATCGTTGCTGTCGACATAATGACACAGCAAATACAGAATCGCGGTCGAGAATGAGATACTTGTTGGATCCTGTGACCCGCTCGCGGCCGATACCGTCTTAGTCTCAAAATATACGGTATTCGGCCCTTTTACGATCCTGGATACGATTTTGCCTCGGATTTAGGCCGGTACAGGCAACACCTGACCTGACCGAGCCCCCCCTGAAATTACAGGATTTCTGTTCTCAGAATGCGATCCGGCGCACTGTTTGCATACTGGTAAGATCCATTCGGTGGTGACGATCGAACGACTTAATCGGAAGATTGTACGCAGGTGCTCCGGGCTTTGTTTGCGATGAACAAAATCCACCGGCAATGCTCGTGTCTTGATAGGTTCTACATCTATTTTCGATTATAGAGTGTTTTACAACACTCACACCTCTGTGGCTTCTTTCGTGCCCTATTCTGATACAGGGGTGACGCATTTGTACACAGACAGGCAGTATGCAGGGTGGGGATATGACTTCGAGTGTCTTCAACATGTCTAACGAATTCCGTGGTATTAAGGGTGCGTGGCAGGGAGGACCGTGCCCCAAATGTGGAGATGACATGCCGGCCAATGTCGTGCATTGCATGACGTGCCGCGCGTTGCTGAATACGGAGCTGACGGAAGACAGTGTGGAAATCCCGGCATTTGTGCCCCTGCCTGAGATTCGGGAAATGAAGACGGCTAAGGCCAGAGGACACTTTGTTCGGTGTGGCGGCTGTCAGGAAGAGCTCAGAATCAACGCGAAATACGTGGGGGCGACAGTGCAGTGTCGGCACTGCAACCACGGTTTTGAATACGACAAAGATGTCGAACGTCTTGCGATGTATGCCACCTGCCCTCATTGCTCCACGGAAATTCGTGCAAGCGCCCAGTTTGTCGGACAGAATGTCGCCTGCCGGTTTTGTCAGGGTCCGCTGAACCTGAAAAGCTGACAGAACCAGCCTCTGCTGTCTTCCAGGAGGCTGGCGGCAGAGTTTGTGGCAAAGCCACGGGGGCTGCAAACGTGATTTCCGCCGTGTCCTGCAGCAACGACTAAGCGAACTGCTTCAGAAACCTCACGTCGTTCTCATAGAAACGACGGATATCGTCGACTTCGTAATGCTTCATGCAGAAGCGTTCAATGCCCAGACCAAACGCGAATCCCGACACTTCATCGGGGGCATACCCCACCGCCCGGAAGACGTTCGGGTCCACCATACCCGCACCACCCACCTCCATCCACGAGTCTCCCCACTTCATGTCAACCTCCACTGAAGGCTCAGTGAAGGGAAAGAACGACGGGCGAAAACGGATCTCGACGTCCGGTCCCAGAAACGAACGAGCAAACAGGCTGAGTAGCGTCTTCAGCTGAGCCATTGTGACGTTCGTGTCGACCATCAGCCCCTCCATCTGGTGGAACATGCAGGAATGCGTGGCATCCATCGTATCCGGTCGATATACACGTCCCAACGATACGATACGAACCGGTGGTTTCACTGCCTCCATCGTGCGGATCTGAACGGTTGACGTCTGACTCCGCAGCAGAATTGGTCCGCCTGCCGTCTTTGCGGCGGTGGCAATGTAGAAATTATCAAGCGGGTCACGCGCCGGATGGTCCTCCGGGATGTTCAGTGCGTCGAAGTTGTGTCGTTCATCTTCGATTTCCGGACCTTCCACAACGTCGAATCCAAAACGTCCCATTAACTCACGGAAGTGAGCGATGGTCCGAGTGATCGGATGTACGGCGCCCAGTGGTGGCAGTTGCCCCGGCAGCGTCGGGTCGAAGTCGCTTATCGCGGACTCGCTGCGCTGGCTGAGTCCCGAAATTCGCTGCTCAAGCTGTGCGGTTACCTGCGTGCGGACTTCGTTGAACGTCTTGCCGACCAGGGGCTTCTCTTCTTTACTGGCTCTGCCGACGAGACCTTGAAGCTCACGCAGTTTTCCCTTTTTCTGACCCAGGTACGCGATGCGAACCTGTTCCAGTTCTTCCGCTGTAGCTGCGCCGGCAATGGCCGCAGTGGCGGCTTCCTGGTAGTCACGGAATGCTTTCAAAATATCCAATTTACGAACTCCGACTCGACTTGACGCTTAGGATAATAGTGGTCTGGTAGTTTAAACGATGTGGATGTTGGCCGAATCAAATGGAGTCGCCCATGAGCAGCCGCACCAAGCCTGCAAACCGCAGGGATTGTCGCATCCATACGTGTTATTGTGGCTGACGGTGCCACTGTGTATTCGAATTCGTTCTGTTGCGCATAAAAAAACGAGAAACCTGTGAGCAAGTTTCTCGCTGTTATCACCGATTCCCGGAAGCCTCAGGCAACCGCGGCCGACTTCGCAGATTTGACCGCCGCGACAACCTCGTCAAAAACCTGAGGGTGTACGATTGCCAGTTCGCTCAGAGACTTGCGGTTCAGCTCGATCCCTGCCAGATGCAGCCCATGAATGAACTGTGAGTAGGAAATACCTCGTTCCCGACAGGCGGCCGTCAATCGAATGATCCACAGCTGACGGAACATTCGCTTGCGTACTCGTCGGTCACGGAACGCATAGGCCCGTGAACGAATGATCGTCTCTTTGACGGTTCGTAACAGTTTGCTGCGACCACCTACGTTACCGCGAGCTTCCTTAAACAAACGCTTTTTGGAGCGACGGCGGGCTTTTCCGATTCTGACACGCATGATTCAGTCTTTCGACCAGGCCCGGTACGACATTTTGAGACGTTTGATACCGTGGATTCTGGTATGGGATCTTAGGAGGCTGGTGCCTCAGACAATTGGGACTGATGCTCGCACCTGAGCAGCCAGTCGCATTCATGGCCGAAATTGACTCAGCCACAACATATTTTCACGAAAATGCTCAACTACAGAGACGGACGAAGAGCTTCAATGATGTTTTTCGCATCTTTGCCCTCAGAGATACCGCCATTCCGCAGATTTCGCTTTCGTTTGGCGGGCTTGCCGCTCAACAGATGACCACGAAATGCGCTACGGTGCTTCGCTTTTCCCGACGCCGTGATCTTAAAGCGACGTTTCATCCCTTTGTGAGTTTTTTGCTTTGGCATATTTTTTCACCTGGCGAGGGCATCGCCCTCAATTATTCGAGCTGCCGGTCAGAAATGAATGTTCCAACTCCGAACGTCGCTCCCAAGACATCAACATCAAAACGGAGGTGAACAAATGTATATTATTTTGGCAGCATCGAGCCGAGGAGTATAGTCGGCCGCTGTCCGTGAAGTCCAGCAGTGTTGCCGGGAACCAACAAAAAGGAAAGGGTTGATACCCTGATTCCGATTTCCAGGGTGCAGGGAGTATCGGCATCTCACACGGTGGATTCAAACCAGACACGTGAGAACGTTGTGATTGGCGTGTTTCCAGGATTCAGTGATTACGTCGGCAAGTGCTGTTTTTCACCACAACTGGCAGCTAGCCGCCCGTTTTCGGGGGCTCACGGCCAGACATTCAAAAAACGTTCGATTTCATCGCGACCGTTCCCGGATGACGAGCGAATGAGATCGTCATTACCGAGAGTGCGGTGGTGAATGCGACTAACCGAGATTCGGGACCGGATTGCCCTCACTTAATCGTCTCCGCACGCGCTGAAACCGGTCGAACCATTCCTGATGTGGATCGACCCCCAGATGTCTTAGAATTGTGGCTGTCAGATCTGCGGGAGTGACCGGATTGTCGTCCACATAGCCACCGGTCGACGTGGTGGTTCCATACACCTGACCTCCACCGACGCCTCCGCCGGCCAGCAGAGCGGTAAAAGCGTGAGGCCAGTGGTCACGGCCAGTTGGCTTTGTCATGCCGTTTTGTGTGATACGACCGATTCTGGGAGTCCTGCCAAACTCGCCAACGGCGACAACCATCGTTGTCTCCAACAGTCCGCGGTCCTGCAGGTCCTGAATGAACGCCGCAAAGGCACGGTCAAAAACCGGACACAAGTCTTTGCTGAGACGTGAAAAGTTTTCATCGTGGGTGTCCCAGTGAGGCGACACCTTGTTGACTCTGCTTTCATCGTCCCAATTGACGGTGATCATTGACATACCAGCTTCGACAAGACGACGCGCCAGCAGCAGGCTTTGTCCAAACTTCGTTCGACCATAACGATCCCGACTCACGGACGACTCGTGCTGCAGCGAAAAGGCGGATTGTGCACGTGAGGCATCAATCAGTTTTTCGGCTGCGGAATATCTTGCTTCCAGCAAACGCACGTTTTCGAGGTGCTGCAGGTTTTCCCCGGACTGAGTTTCAAGTCCGCGGCGAAATTTCTTCCGGGCTTTGAAGCGATCCGCGTTGACGTCATTGGGCAACTGCAGTCCCTGCACGTCGAAGTCTGCATGTGTGGGATCACCTTCCACCAGAAACGGGTCGAAGTGGTCTCCCATGCGACCTCCGGTCTGTCCTGCAATTCTACGATCCTGTCCGACAAACTGTGTGTACCATGGCAGCACCGCAGCCTCCGGCAGACTGCCTTGGTCGTTACCGAACTGGCTCACGAGCGACGACAGCGAGGGCCAGTCTTCCGGTGTCGCCTGATCAGTGACAGGCGGGCCGAAGTACGGACGTCCGGTATAAATTTCGCTGCATGCCGGACCATGGACAGGCATGCGGTGTGTCATGGAGCGCAGCAGGCAGAGCTTGTCCGTCTGTAGAGCAATCAACGGCAGGTGTTCACAGACGTTTATGCCTGGCACGCTGGTGGCGATCGGTTGAAACTCACCGCGAATTTCCGTCGGAGCCGCAGGTTTCATGTCCCACAGGTCAATGTGACTGGGGCCGCCAAACAAAAAGATGAAGACGCACGAATTTGCTCGGTGTCTGCTTGATCGGGTATCACTGGCCGAAAGGCCACGCAGCCTCGCAAGCTGAGCGGCGGATAGCCCGACTGAAGTCAGTCCGCTGTGGTGCAGGAACTGACGTCGGCAGACCGTTCGGGCGGATGGAACGTAACTGTTGCGCATGGGCGAACTCGTAGACGATACGTTGGCGGTGCAGCACCCGAGCAGTGACGGTATGATCGTATCTCAGTGACGCGACACATGCAATCTTTTGCTGCCCGTGCCTGCCATCTGTTCACAGGAACGACACATGAAGCGACGCAACCACCGATCGTGCGTGAATTCTCTGCACTTGTACAATTCGGCGGCAGTGTCGAGTATGCACCGAAGTGAAGTGTGCCGAGATGATCGTCATCACGCACAAATTTTATGTTGAAGTTACGTAGTGCAAATGCCGGGTTCGATGCTTTCATTCCGCACGGGAACTGTCACCGTTCTACTGATCGCCATCAGTCTCAGCGGCGTATGGCGATTTCGTCGGTCAGTGTCAACCGGCGGTTTAGCCGACACGATCACGCTGGCGGATGCCGGTCAACCGATTGAGATCGTTGTCCATGGTCTGGATTTCTCCTGGCGGTTTCTGAGCCCGGGCCCGGATGGAATTTCTGATACGAATGATGATCTGTTTTGGTATCATCAACTGGTGTTGCCACCACATACGCCCGTCGATTTTATTTTGCGCAGTGACGACTACATTTACACGTTTGCGCCGGGAAATCTGAAAGGCGTTGCCATTCCGGGACTTGAAAATACCGTGCACTTCGAGACTCAGGCGGCTGGCTCCTATCCGCTGGAGGTCGACCCGTTGTGCGGCTACCGACCCTATCACGATGACATCATGGGAGTGATACTGATCGATCCGGCCTTGAGGCCAGGAGAGGTTCATGAAGGAGGTCGTGTTGCAGGGCCAGATTGACAGTGACATTATCGATCGTGCGACTGGTCGCAGAGCAAGCCGTCGCCCGGGCCTGCCGATCAGACTGTTTCGTCCCGGGCATCGGCTGTGGCCATATTTGTCGAGCATGGCAGTCGCGTGTCTGATCAGCTTTTCCAATATTGGCTGCCAAAGCGGCGATTCCGTTTCCGACTTGAATGAAACAGTTGCGAACACGGTGTCGGTCGAGCCGCTGTTTCTGGATGTATTCGAAGGGCAGGACATCCAGGCCGCGCTGAATCGTGCTGCGATGGCGGGGACGGGGTCGGTTGTCCGCGTCCATCCGGGAACCTATGCCCCGCAGCGTGCCGGGCAGGCATTCCTGCAGTTTAATGCTGAACATGACGGGCTGACTCTGGAAGCGGTTGGCGAAGTGATCTTAACGGCTGCCAATGCGGACATGGCGGATGTGAACGCGGACTCGTATCCGGCGATTGTTAATCATGTGGTGTATTTTGGAGACGGGATTACTCAGCTGACAGCGATCCGAGGCTTCACCATTACCGGTGCGAACAGCTTTCTGACACAGGCGGAAGCAGCGACACCGCTTGAGCCGGCAGCTCGTGATCCGCGCCTGAAGCCGGCCTTGTTCTTTTACGCCGATGGTGGTGCGATTAAGATCTTTGGACGTTCTTACCCGAAAATCGAGAACAATCGAATCGTTGACAATTCCACCAGACTGTGCGGGGGAGGCATTTCCATTGAACATCGCGGCCTGCAACAGGGGCACGTTGCAATTCGACACTGCGTTTTTATTAATAACCGCTGTCCAGGAACGGGAGCCGCTGTTGACGTTCTGGAACGCAGTGGTGCGATCATTGAAAACTGTCTGTTTGTCGGAAACATCGCGAACACCGGCATGGACAGGATCGCAGGCGAATTCGGACTCCGATACAACGGTGAACACGGCTGTGGTGCGTTAACCGTTTTTCCGGGGTCGAGAGTCGAAGTCCGTCGCTGTACATTTACCGCAAACTGGAATGCCGTGGACGACCGTGGCGCTGGTAATCTTTATGAAAACAGTATTTTCTGGCATAACACGGCTGGCGACGGATCACGTCCTGGTGCTCCTTACGAAATCGACATTCTGGACGCAACGGGTGTGAGTGGGTGCCTGTTGGGTGGCAATACGCCCGATTTGCGTGGAACTCTGGACGCCTCCCGCAATACACTGGATGCTCCTGATCCTGATTTCGATGAAGACTTTCTGCCCAGATCAGCAGCTTATGTGGACGTGGGCTACCGTACAGCAACTCACACAAGCTCCTCTGACTCGAAATGATCATTGAATTCCTCGGACGATTGTATGAAATCCTCGGCATTTATTTTGTTTACCGCGACTGCACTTGTCGTCCTGGGCTTCCTGCTCTGGCCTGCTTTTGATCAGGGGGAACCGGAACAGCCGGCTCAGACGTCGTCGAGCGTTGAACCGTCAGCGGTATCCCCCAACGGTGTCGGTGTTCCCGTCCTTAAGCGGGCACCCGAGTTCGAATTGACCGACCAGAGCGGCGCCGCTTACGGCAGCGCACAGTTGCAGGGCAAAGTCTGGATCGTGAACTTCATGTTTACCCGCTGCACAAGTACCTGCCCGTTGCAGACCACGCGTTTGATGGAAGCTCAGGCTGCTTTGAGTTCTGATCCGGTCTGGGATGGACTTCGGTTTGTGAGCATTACGGTCGATCCTGAATTCGATACTGCTGAAGTGCTGCAGCAGTATGCGGCGGGGTACCAGGCGGATCCCGACCATTGGAAGTTTCTGACGGGTTCGCGCGAAGCGATCTGGCAGCTGTCGGCTGAGGGTTTTGGGTTGCCGGTTCGAGACGACGCTAAGAATAGTCAGATGCCGATCCTGCACGATCCTCGGTTTATCGTTGTTGATCGACTGGGGCAGTTGCGTGGCGTGTTCAACTCGCAGTCGCCCGAAGCGATTGTCGAATTGCGGAAGACACTTCAGTTCATCGTCGGTGAGATTGCCCCTCCACCAGAGTGGCGCGACGAATTCCCGACATCTGCTGAAACAGAAGCTCCGCAGATGACTCACCTGGTTCAGCCGCCGGAAGTTGCGGACACCGAGTGGCTACAGCGGACGCAGCAGGCCCAGTTGGCGACACGGGATCAGTTCACAGTGTTCTGTGACTTTCAGTTTCAGGACCGGCGGGCAGTCAGTGGAATCGATTTTCAGCCACAGATCGTTGATGAACAGAGGTGGCGTCTGCAGGTCAATCACTACGATCACGGCAACGGCGTCTGTGTCGCGGATGTTGACGGTGACCGTCTGTACGATCTCTACTTTGTCAGCCAGGCAGGAAACAACGCACTCTGGCGGAATCTGGGGGAAGGTCGTTTTGAAGATATCACCGAGCAGTCAGGGGTGGGAGTATCCGACCGGATTGGTGTGACAGCGAGTTTTGCGGATATCGACAATGACGGAGATGCCGACCTGTACGTCACCACCGTTCGCGGTGGAAACATCCTGTTCGTGAACGACGGGGCCGGGCATTTCACAGATCAGACTGAGAGTTCCGGGCTGAATTACGTTGGGCATTCTTCAGCCTCAGTCTTTTTCGATTACGACCGCGACGGATTGCTCGACATGTTTCTGTGCAATGTCGGGCAGTATACCACCGATGAATTTGCGCCCCTTCGCGTGGACCGAACCAGCTCTTTGCCCGCCGGGACGGACCTGAGCTATTACGTGGGAACAAAGGATGCGTTTGCCGGCCACCTTAAGGACAATCTTACTGAACGCAGCCTGTTGTTTCACAATGAAGGCGGCCTTAAGTTTCAGGAGGTATCGGAAGCAGTCGGGTTAGCCGATGAAGGCTGGGCCGGTGATGCCACACCCGTGGATGTGAACGGCGACGGTTGGCTCGATCTGTACGTGCTGAACATGCAGGGGAACGACCAGTACTATGAGAATCAGGGCGGTCAGTCATTCGTACGGAAGAGTCGCGAAGTATTTGCACGCACACCCTGGGGAGCGATGGGAGTCAAAGCATTCGATTTTGAAAACGATGGTGACGTCGACCTGATGGTCACCGACATGCACTCGGACATGAGCAAGGATGTCGGCCCGGCACTGGAAAAACAGAAGTCTGACATGCAGTGGCCCGAAAGTTTTCTGCAGAGCGATAATGGAGGCATTTTCGGGAACGCACTGTTTCGCAGTGACGGCGCTGGCGTTTTTTCAGAAGACTCTGATGAACTGCGTGCCGAGAACTACTGGCCGTGGGGGCTGAGTATCGGCGATCTGAATGCTGACGGATTCCAGGATGCGTTTGTCGCGTCCAGCATGTGTTTTCCGTACCGCTATGCCGTGAACTCGGTGCTGCTGAACGACCGTGGAGAACGTTTTCGCGATGCGGAGTTCATTCTGGGGGTCGAGCCGCGCCCGGACGGGCGGTTAACCAAACCCTGGTTCTTGCTGGATGCTTCCGGTGAAGACCGCCAGCATCCGATGTGTCAGGGGCGTGAAGGAACGGTCGTCGTCTGGTCAGCCCTGGGGTCCCGGTCTTCTGTGCTGTTCGACTTCGACGACGACGGTGACCTGGACATTATCACCAACGACTTCAATTCTGAGCCGCTGGTGCTGGCCAGTGATCTGTCTGCCACGGCGACAGCATTTAATTATCTGAAAATCAAGCTGGTTGGCAGTCGCTCAAATCGAGACGCGTTAGGAGCCACCGTGAGAGTCGTGACAGGGGAGACGACACAAACTCAGTATCACGACGGGAAATCGGGCTACCTGTCTCAGAGTTTGCTACCGCTGTATTTCGGTCTTGGCACGGCCGAAACAGTCGACCGGATCGAGGTCGTCTGGCCAGGCGGACAAACAACCTCGATCGACGGACCGATTAAGAGCAATCAGTTGCAAACGATTCAGGAGCAATGACGGTGCGACAACAATCTGTCGCGGCAACACGAACCAGAGTTTGTACTGCGCATCCCGACCGGGCTGACTGATAATAACCGACTACTCTTCTTGTTCCTTGGCCTCTGTGGCCTGAGGAGAATCCATCTCGGGCATGTTCGCTGGATCAGTCATATCCAAGTCCGAGCCCTCAACGGCTGGCGGATCCTCGTTCTGGTGCGAACCGTCACTGGGTTGCTGGCAGCCGATCGTTACAAACGTCAACAGGAACAATCCCATCAGGGATGTCAGGGTGCGGGCCATCTTGGTACTTCTCCAAATTCTTAAGAGTCAAACAGAGTTTTTTGATCGGAACCGCCCAAGCATCTGTCGAGCGCCGACCGAACAACACATTAATTTCACCAGCTTCAGTTCCAAAAGGCAATCCAACCGTGTGTGCCGAATCGAGATAACTTGAGAATGGCAGGGAGTGATTATGACAACGCCTGAATCTGACACGATCTCTGGTGCCGACGCCACATCTGCCGCTAAGTCCGTATTGGGCAGGCACGGGCCTGGTCTCCGGAGGAAGGTTATTCTGTTCAGCATCGGCGTGCTGGTGCTTGTTGCCGCGTTTGCCACAAGGCCGCTGTATGAGTCCTGGCAGGCCCAGCAGGCGGCGAAGTTTCGGAAAAAGGAAGCTCTCTTTCGTGTCGACTGCCTTGCCGCGCATGACAACTACGACTGGGAAAAAGTTGCGTCGATAGCACGTGAATGGACGGCATGGAATGCCAATACAAGTGATGGCTGGCTGTTGCTCGGTGATGCTCTGCAGCAACGGGCTGACTACATCGGAGCGGTCGATGCCCTGCTCAGCGTGCCGGAACAAAGCCCCAAGGCACCGGCCGCCTATCTGGAGGCCAGCCACATTTTGTTTGGGCCTGCAGGTCAACCGCTGAAGGGAGTCGAGATTTGTAAACGCGTGGTGGAAATCGATCCGACCAGTGTGGATGCATGGCGGCGGCTGATCTTCTTCAACGCCATTACGCTGCAACGCACCGAGATGTTGACGGAGATTGAAAATGCAATTCGGGCTCAGGCCGCACCTCCGGAAGCCTATGTGTATCTGGTCCTCGCCGATCATTTGATGTTCACCAACGGCATTGAACTGACGTCACGTTGGGGGGCAGCCCAGCCGGACGTCGATCTGTTTAATGTGGCACGTTCAATTCACCTGAATGAGACTCTGGACCTTGCTGAAAGTCAGGATACAGAACCCCCGTCTGCCAGAGATGCGCGCCGCAAATCATTGGCGGGGCTGTTGTCGCAGTTTCCACAAAATCCTCAGCTGTTGAGGCATTTTCTGAATCGACACATACTGGACACGCAAACGGAGGAAGTTGGACGAATACTGGCCATGTTGCCCGAAGAATCCGCTGGCGACAGCCTGTTCTGGCGGTTTCGCGGATGGTATCTGAGTCAGCAGGGCCAGCTTCAGCAGGCGGCAGAAGCCTATCGGACTTCCCTGGACCTGCACGCTTTTGACTGGAGAGCCAGGTTCGAGTTGTCTGACATCGAACGCCAACTCGGGAATGCTGACGAGGCGCGTGAATTGCGGGCGGTGGGGTTGATGGGGAAAGACCTTCGGAAAGAGCTTACGCAGCTTCCCAATGCACTGGAGGTGCCGCCGGAATTAATGCAGCGAATCGAATTGTACGCCAGACGCTGTGGGGAACGTCCCATCGCCGACGCGATTCGAGTTCAGTTCTTTCAGTGATTAAGCATGCCTGTTCTTAACTTGAGCCTTAAGGGTGGGGTGGCCTGAGGAGATAGGGGTGGGGTGGTCTGGACAGACAGCAGATAACGAAATGTCAACCTCACCCGTAGGGTGGTCAGGATCACGGGTTTATGCGGCATCCCCCGTGGTTTTCAGCAGGTGACCCCCGGGTCTCCCGGTATTTTTCTGGAAAAAAATGAATCACTGCTGGATGTAAAGTAAGCTCTGGGCACTACGCAGTTCCTTGCGTCACGTGATCAGATCGCCTTGGTACTGAGGCATATGACGTC
>Ga0315331_10001138_pt1 | contig 19699 bp, 20 predicted proteins | sample M160m34915metaG_FD_203456 | JGI IMG/M metagenome (GOLD analysis project Ga0315331, IMG submission 203456) | Ammonia-oxidizing marine archaeal communities from Monterey Bay, California, United States - M1 60m 34915 | ecosystem: Environmental > Aquatic > Marine > Intertidal zone | place: USA...
GTTCCAACGGTCGGACAAGCTGTAACAGATAGGTATTGATCAGAACGAAGGCGCCGATGGTCATCGCGCCGGACGCGACATCCATGCCGCCAAGCACGACAATCGCGCCGGCACCGATCCCGAGCACCGTCATCTGCGCGACCCCGAGCAGGCTGCGGAAGATCAGCGACCGGACGGTAAGCCGTTCGGCCTCGGCCAGTTCGCCATCATAGCGGCTGGACACGTAGTTCTCATTGCCGAAATATTTGACCGTCTCGTAATTGATCAGGCTGTCGATGGCCTTGCCGTGCGCTTCCGATGCCTTGATCACCGCCGGGCGCTGGTAACGGCGCAGAATCTCCGATCCGAAAATGACTGCGGACAGGAATAATGACAGCGTTACCGCCATGATCAGCGCGAAATGCGCCTCGAACCGCGCCAGCACGACGGCGGTGATGATGATGATCTCGGTAACCAGCGGGGCAATAACGAAGACAAGGTTGAACAACAGTTCTGCCGTTGCTTCCAGCCCGCGTTCCTGGACCCGGCTCAACATACCGGTACGCCGCGACAGGTGATACCGCAGCGACAGCTTGTGAAGGTGTTCGAACGCGGCAAGACCCAGGCGACGGCGGACACGCTGTTCGAGCGGACCGAACAATATCCAGCGAAGCTCGTTCAGCGAGCGCGAAAACCAGAAGATGAATCCGTAGCCCAGCAACAGGGCTACCGGGGCCGCCACCAGCAGCGACGTGCCGCTTGGGGTCAGACGGTCGATGGCGATCGCAAACAGCACAGGCAATAGCGCGTTGAGGATCGCTGTCAGAAACAGAATACCGACCGACAGGCCGACCCGCAGGCGCATGCTGCGATCATCACGCGGCCACAGATACGGCATAACCGCGGCGATGGCTTTTAGATCTGCCTTATGGCCTGCGCGGATATCCGGAGCGACAGAGGGGAGGAAACGCGACATCAGCCGCCAAAGCTTCGTGAGTTCATTGCCCTAGTATATATAATTCACGCGTCGAATACCTTGCCGCTATGATGGGTAAAAATACCCAACCGGAGGAAATCGAAATGGACGCCCGCCCCTATCTGCGCAGCTTGCTGGAATATAACACCTGGGCAAATGCCGAGCTTTACGCCAAAGTGCGGGAGCTGCCGCCGGAAGAGGTCACCAAACAGCGCAAAACCCTGCTGCAATCCATCCATGTCAGCATGAATCACCTGCTCTCGGTCGATCTGATGTGGCATGCCCATATGGAAAAACGCCCGCACGGCATCAGCGAATTGCGCGCCGTCCAGCACGAAGATATGGATTCTCTTTGGGAAGCGCGGCAGGCGATGGATCAGACATTGCTCGACTATCTGGATGGGCTCAGCGACGCCGATCTTGAAGAAATCGTCGATTACGAGCTGATCGGGGGCAACACGGGCTCATTATCCCGTGCGATGTGTCTGACCCATCTGGTGACCCATGGCAGTTATCACCGCGGCTGGATTGCCGACATGTTCGGCCAGGCAGAAAGCCCGCCGCCAATCATCGACATTCCGGTCTATGAGCGCGCGATCAAGGCGAACAGTCTTAATCCATTGCCCTGAATTCGGAGCAAGCGGAGGAGTGCGCCCGCCTATGGTAATCATCGGTGGCGGAGGTCTTGGCGGTGCCGCTGCCGGGTTGGCGTTGCATCGACGTGGTGTCGAGGTTGAGATTTACGAAAAAGCGCCGGCGCTTTCCGAGATCGGTGCCGGGCTTAATATCAGTCCCAATGCTTTAAAGGCGCTCCGCTATTTGGGCATCGAAGAGACGGCGATTGCCGTCGGCGTTCAGTCCGTTGAGCAGGTCATCCGGAGCTTCCGGAGCAGACGGGTGATCGCACGGCCAAAACGTACGGGCGATATCGAGACACGTTACGGCGCGTCTTTTTTGACGATCCATCGGGCCGATCTGCTCGATGCCCTTTTGGCGCCTTTGCCAGATAGTATGATCCATCTCGGTGCCGCCTGTACCGGTGTCGAGAACCGCGATGGCGCCGCTGTCGCACATTTTTGCCGATGGGCGTTCGGCCGAAGGCGATGTCGTTATCGGCGCGGACGGCATTCATTCCGCTGTGCGTGACAGTCTGTTCGGCCAGATTGCGCCACGGTTTACCGGTTGCATTTGCTGGCGGGGTCTGGTGCCGAGGGAAGCGCTGGCCGATCCGCGGCACGCCGAGCAGATGATGGCCTGGTGGGCCCCGCACGGTCATGTGGTGCACTATCCGGTGCGGCGCGGTGAACTGGTCAACTTTGTTGCCCATTTCGACAACGACGGCTGGACCGAGGACTCCTGGACCTATGAATGCGACCGGGCCGAGCTCATGCAGACCTATGCCGGCTAGAACAGGAATCTGCTCAAACTCATCGAAGGCAGTGAAAAATATTACAAATGGGCGCTGTACGATCGTGATCCGCTGGAACAGTGGACCCAGGGTCGCGTCACGCTGCTCGGCGATTCGGCCCATCCGATGCTGCCCTAGCTCGGGCAGGGGGCCTGCATGGCGATGGAAGATGCTTGTATTCTCGCGGAATCTATCACCCGCACGCCGGATGACCTGTCGGCAGCGTTGCAAAACTATGAACGCCTCCGAAAACCCCGCACCACGCGCGCGCAGCTTGGTTCGCGATTTTGAGCAAAACAGAACCATCTGGTATCGCCCTTCGCCCGGCTGAAGCGGGACGTCCGTATCGCCTATAACAGCAGGTTCGGTGCGGACAGCACCCCAGGGCAGGTAGCCGCCTTTTACGAATACGATGTCGCAGCCGAGGACGGCTATCGGTCGGGAAATAGCGCCGCCTAAAGCCATGCCGGCTATTCCCAGACCGGTTTGGCATTGAAAATGGCTGCCCGGCGCACATTTCTCGTTAACGTTTGATTAACCATGTCGGCATCTAGATGGTCGGGCACTGAGATATCGGAAGTAGATTCCATGAGATATATCAAGTCGCTGGACGACGCCTTGGACATTATCACCCGGGAAGAACGCCAGAAGTCCTGCATGATTACCGATCCGAACCAGGTCGATAATCCGGTTATCTATGTGACGCCGGAATTCGAACGTCAGACCGGCTATCGGCAGGACGAAGTTATTGGACGCAACCCACGGTTCCTAAAGGGGGCGGACACTAATTCCGACGCGGTTGAAAAAATTCGCCATACGGTTGAACACATGCTGCCTGTCGAAGTAGAGATACTGAACTATCGCAAGAATGGGTCGCCGTACTGGAACACGGTTTCAATCCGGCCGGTATTCTCCGATGTCGGGAAACTGAAATCTTTCGTTGCGTCTCTATAAATGCGGGAAATCGGAGACATCCAAACGAAATCCAATGACTCTATCCAGCAAATCGCGGGAACAGTGCTTCTGCGTGCCGGCGGTTCACGCCATCGCGGTCTGTCTCGCTTAACCCTTCCCACGCGTCGAAACCGTTCGTCTCATCCGTGACGACGTTCGGCGATATATAAGGATAGTCGGTCCCGAACAGGATACGCGACGTGTCAGCGACAGCGGTCAAACCGGCAAGCGGCACCGCATCGCCTGATAACGCAGTATCGAACCAGAACCGATTGATATATGCCAGCGCGCCGTCAGGATAATTGTCCCGAAACGGTGTCTGTTTGTCGAAGACCGATACGCGGTGGGCGAGAAATGGCAGTGTTCCGCCCGAATGGGACAGAATAAAGCGGATATCGGGATAGCGTTCCATCACCCCCTGAAAGATCAGGTTGACCGCGACCCGCGTCGTCTCAAACGGGTAATCGATCAGCATACGCGGGATGTCCCAGCCGTCGGCTTCCGTGCCCGGCGGATAGCACGGATGAATAAATACCACGGCCTTGCGCCGGTTCAGTTCGGCATAGAGCGGCTCAAAATCCGGATGGCCGATATATTTGTCGTCGATGCTGGTCAGCAGCGTAATACCGTCGAGCTTCAAATCATCGAGCACGCGCGCGGTTTCGGCCAGCGCGGCATCGATATCGGGCAGCGGCAGGAACGCAAACCCGCCGAACCGGCCGGGATGGCCCGCCGCCAGCGCGGCCAGATAATCGTTGCACTGCTCGGCCAAGACTTTTGTCTGCGCGATATCGCCGAACCAGATGCCGGGCGACGTAAAAGATAAAATGCTCGTCGCGATGCCCTCTGTTTCCATCACGGCCAGGCTGTGTTCGGGCGTCCACTCCGGAAACCCGCGATAGGCGGTGCCGGTAATGCCCGCGCCACGCTGTGCCTCGATATAGAATTCCGGCAATACGTGGTGATGTACGTCGATCCGTCCGGTCGCGGTCATGGCGATGGCTTTCCCTGTTTTTACTGCGTGGGACTTTACCGGGTACGCGGCTGTGCCGTCGAGGCCCGCGATCTGATACCGTAATCAAAACGGGGAGAATAAAATGACGACATCGACCGGTATCGAGATCATCGCCCTCGAAGAGCACTACTGGGATCCTGTAATCACCGACACGTTTTCCGGGCGAAATTCGTCCCGCCGCGGCACGCTGCTCGACCGGCTTTACGATGTTGCCGATCTGCGTATCCAGGAAATGGATGCCTCCGGCATCGATATACAGGTGCTCAGCCATGGTGCGCCGTCGGCCCAACGGCTCGATGCCGATACCGGGCCCGCCATCGCGCGCCAGGCGAACGACAATCTGGCGGCCACCGTCGCCGCGCATCCGGATCGATTTGTGGCTTTTGCAGCGCTCGCGACCGCACATCCGGAATCCGCGGCGGACGAGCTCGAACGGTGCGTGAAAGATCTCGGTTTCAAAGGCGCGATGATCCATGGTTTGACGAACGGAAAGTTTTGCGACGGCAAGGAATACTGGCCGATCTATGACCGGGCCGAAGCATTGGACGTGCCGATCTATTTGCATCCGGGCTATCCCCACCCCGACGTGGTTGCCATCTATTACGAGGATTACCTCGACGATTTTCCCGCCTTGGCGACGGCCGGGTGGGGTTATACGGTGGAAACCGCAACCCAAGCGATCCGGATGGTGTTGTCCGCTGTGTTCGACGCCCATCCGCGCCTGCAGATGATCCTCGGCCATATGGGTGAAACATTGCCGTTTCTGCTATGGCGGGTGAATCATGCGCTGTCGCGTGTCGAAAATACGCAGACGCGTTCGTTCCGCGAAATATTCGAAGCCCATTTTCACGTCACCACCAGCGGCAATTTTTCCAATCCCGCGCTGCTCTGCACCGTGCAGGAAATGGGTCTCGACCGGATTATGTTTTCGGTCGACTACCCGTTCGTTGAAAACCAGCCCGGCGTCGATTGGGCGGAGCAATTGAATTTCAGCCGCGAAGACCGCGAGAAGATTTTGAATGGGAACGTGCGGCGGCTATTGAAACTTTAGCTGGGTTTCTTGCCGTCTTGTGCCGGTATACTCCACGGGTGGGGTTTCCGGTTGGGATCATGGAGAAAAGTCAGCAATACGAACCGCTCGCCGCGGGTAACCGGCAGCGCTTCATGGACATGCGCACAGGAAAACACGATCCCCGCGCCGGCGGCGGGCGAATAGGGCTGTCCGCCATATTCCGGGAATAGCAGCGCACCGCCGTCGTAACCGTCGTTCAAATTCAACGACAGTGCAAACCGGCGCGTCGCCATTTGCGGGCTTAGATTGTCGCGGTGCCGGAGGAAGTAATCCTGTCTGTCGGCTTCATAACAGGCGACGAGAGGGGGTTCGAGAATGAAATCCTGATAGCAAAATGATTTTCCCATCTCGGAGACAAGACGTTTCGCGATTTTTCCCATGACGCGGTTGCGCAGGTTTTTGTCGTCGAGGAGGCTGTCCCGCCGTTTTTTCTGGCTAATATCCTTTGCGTCGATGAACTTTCCGTCCTGATATCCCGATACGCCGCCCTCGGTGTTCGTGGTCTGCCAGTAGGCGGTCAGTGTTTCGCATTCGACAGTTGAGAGAAGATTGGGAATGATCAAAACGGGTGCCTGGCCGGCTATCGGCTCGGTTCTTGCCAGGGAGGGTTCCCGGGCGACGAGACAAAGCGCCTGATCGATCAGGGAAATGTCGCCGGGCACTAGTGTATCGAGAATACGCTGATTAGAATCGTAAGCGAGACCGAACAGAGTATTGCCACGTCCTTCCTGAAACGCCGCCGCGCGGAATGCCGCCGTTATCTGGCCCGCGGTGTCCCGCAGGACCGGGGCCGGTTGATCGATGGTTGCGGCGAACGCCTGGCAGGCCTTGAGATTGCGGCGCGTTACGATAAAAAGTTCCAGCCCCGCCTTTTCCATTTGGGTTTTGGCGTCCCGGATGGCATCGATTTCCCGGTCGGTCGAACCGCCCTTTTCCGCCTCGATCAGGATCAATCCGGGATTTCCGCGTGCCATATCGTAGAACGTCATGCCACGGCCATCGTGGTTGGGAAGTGAAAAACTGGGTATGCGGTCGCCGCGCTCCAAAGCGACAGCGTTGCCGGGGGTGGCCATGGGATATTCCTTTTCGCCATGCACAATGCGGGGCGGCGCCAGATTATCCGACAACACGGCGTTTTCAAGCTCTTGTGACTATCCCGTCATTTCACTCTTCGCGCGTCCGCTGCGGGCATACATCTATGGCCGCGAGAGGAATTTGCTACACTGACAAAGCTGAATAGTTCGATCCGGGGAGGATGTGGCGATGAGTGAATTACAGCAAAGCTATGCCAGCGGCACATCGGACGTGCCGTTGATCGGTTCCACCATCGGTGCGCAGTTTGATGCCGCCGTGGCGCGCTGGGACAAGCGTGACGCGCTGGTTGTGTGCCAACAGGATGTTCGCTGGTCGTGGAATGATCTTAAACAACGCGTCGATACCTTTGCGGCGGGATTGATGGATCTCGGCTTAGAGCCGGGCAGCCGTATCGGCATCTGGGCACCCAATTGCGCCGAATGGACGATCACCCAGTTCGCCACCGCCAAGGCCGGCCTGATCCTGGTAAATATCAATCCCGCCTACCGATTGTCCGAACTGGAATACGCGCTGAACAAGGTCGGCTGCACGGCGCTGGTGACAGCCGTGGCGTTCAAGACCAGTGACTATATCGGCATGATCCGCGATCTCGCGCCTGAATTAGACAGTGCCGCGCCGGGCGAATTGAACGCGGCGCGCCTGCCCGATCTGCGCCACGTCATCCGGATCGGCGGTGGTGACGTGCCCGGCACCTGGGCCTTCGACGATATCATCGAATGCGGACATGTCGCGGGACAGATAGCGGTCGACGCGCTGGCGCCGACGTTGCAGTTCGACGATCCGATCAATATCCAGTTTACCAGCGGCACCACGGGCTCGCCCAAGGGCGCGACCCTGACGCACCACAATATTCTGAATAACGGCTTTTTCGTGGGTCGTGCCCAGGCGCTGGGCGAAGACGACCGAATCTGCATTCCCGTGCCGTTGTATCACTGTTTCGGCATGGTGATGGGCAACCTGGCGTCGGTCACGCACGGGGCGGCGATGGTCTATCCGGGCGAAGGGTTCGACCCGCTCGCCACGCTGGAGGCGGTTTCCGCCGAGAAATGCACGGCGCTGTATGGCGTGCCGACCATGTTTATCGCTCAGCTACAGCATCCCGATTTCGCGAAGTTCGACCTGTCGAGCCTGCGCACCGGCATCATGGCGGGCTCGCCCTGTCCGGTGGAGGTTATGAAACAGGTCGTCGACACCATGAATATGGAAGACGTCACCATCGCCTACGGCATGACCGAAACCAGCCCGGTGTCGACCCAGACATCGGTGGACGATCCTGTCGAACGGCGGGTGTCCACCATTGGGCGCATCCAACCGCACCTGGAGGTCAAGATCGTCGACGGCGACGGGCGGATCGTTCCGCCGGGTGAGACCGGTGAGCTGTGCACGCGCGGCTATTCGGTGATGCGCGGTTACTGGGACGACGCCGAACGGACCGCCGAAGCCATCGATGCCGGTGGGTGGATGCACACCGGCGACCTCGCCACGATGGATGGGGAGGGGTATTTCAACATCGTCGGGCGGATAAAGGATCTCGTCATCCGCGGCGGCGAAAACCTGTATCCGCGCGAGATCGAGGAATTTCTCTACCGTCATCCGAAGATCGCCGATGTCCAGGTGTTCGGTGTTGCTGATGAGAAATACGGTGAGGAAATCTGCGCATGGATCAAACTGGCTGAGGGAGAGTCCGCCGACGAGGCGGAAATCATCTCGTTCTGCGAGGGTCAGATCGCCTACCAGAAGGTGCCGCGCTACATCCGCTTCGTCGATGAATTTCCGATGACGGTGACCGGTAAGGTTCAGAAATTCATCATGCGCGAACAGATGGAAGCCGATCTTGGGCTGACCGCGGCAAAAACCGCCTGAACACCCGCCAAACACCAACTGAGGCGTTGTAATCGGTGGCGTGCCGTGTCAAACCGCGCGCCATGTTGCAGATCGAAAATCTCACCTACCGGATCGGTCCCCGGGTCTTGCTGGACAACGCATCGGCGTCGGTCCCGGCGGGGCATTGCGTCGGGCTGGTGGGACGGAACGGCACCGGCAAGACGACGCTCCTGCGACTGATCACCAAGCAGCTTGAGGGCGATGACGGTTCGATCTCGATCCCGCCGCGGTGGCGGATCGGGATGACCAGTCAGGAAGCGCCGGAAGGGCAGGGCACGCTCGTAGAATCCGTGCTCGCCGCCGACACGGAGCTGACGGAATTGCAGGCCGAGGCCGAAACCGTGACCGACCCCGAACGGATTTCCTATATCTACGAGCGCCTCGGCGAGAAGGATGCTCACAGCGCGCCGTCCCGCGCGGCCCGCATCCTGGCGGGCCTCGGCTTCGATGAAGCTGCCCAGCAACGCACGCTTAGCGAATTTTCTGGCGGCTGGCGGATGCGGGTGATGCTGGCGTCGCTGCTGTTCACCAAGCCTGACCTGCTGCTGCTTGACGAGCCGACCAACCATCTCGATCTCGAAGCGGCGCTGTGGCTGGAAGATTACCTACGCCGGTATGACGGCACGATCCTGATCGTCAGCCATGATCGCGGTCTGTTGAACCGCGTGTCGCGCGAAATCCTACACCTGGAGGGCAGCAAGCTCACGTTGTATCAGGGCGGTTACGACCAGTTCGAGGCGACGCGGCGTATGCGGCTGGAACAGAACGAACGCGCGCGGGTGAAGCAGGATCTTCAGCGTGCCCATATCCAGAAGTTCGTCGACCGGTTCCGCTACAAGGCGACCAAGGCGCGTCAGGCGCAATCGCGCATCAAGATGCTGGAGCGCATGAAGCCGATCCCCGAATATAGCGACGGCGCGCCGGTCACGTTCGACTTCCCCGACCCCGATCCGCCTTTGTCGCCGCCACTGTTCAGCGTGCTGAACGCGTCGGTTGGCTACGATGGCACGCCCGTGCTGAGCAAGCTGTCGCTGCGGCTCGACGAAGACGACCGGGTCGCGCTTCTGGGGGCGAACGGCAACGGCAAATCCACGCTGATGCGCCTTCTGGCCGGGCGGTTGAAGGAAATGTCGGGCACGGTGACCGCGGCGCCGAAACTGAGGGTCGGGTATTTCGCGCAACACCAGACCGACGAGCTGGATATGGATGCAACGCCGGTGATCGAGCTTAGTCGGAAGCGCCCCGACGACCGGGACGAACAGTTGCGCAGCCAGCTCGGCCGCTTCGGGTTTAGTCAGCAGCGCGCGGATACGAAGGTTGCGAACCTGTCCGGCGGCGAGAAAGCGCGGCTGTTGTTTGCGCTGATGACCTGCGAGAAACCGCACATACTGCTACTAGACGAGCCGACCAACCATCTCGATGTCGATTCCCGCCAGGCGCTGATCCAGGCGATTAACAGTTTCGCCGGCGCCGTGGTGATCGTCAGCCACGATCCGCACGTGATCGAACTGACCGCCGACCGGTTCTGGCTGATCGCCGACGGCGCGGTGCGTCCGTTCGACGGCGACATGGAGGCCTATCGGTCGGTATTACTGTCGACCGACGGGAGCAAAACGCCGGCCCCGGTCGCGGAACTGGAAGCCGAAACCAAGCCGTCCGAGGTCGTGGCAAATGTGGACCGCAAGGAACAACGCCGCCAGGCCGCCGAACAGCGTCAGGCCCTCGCGCCGCTGCGGAAACAGTTACAGCGGATCGAGAAGAATGCGGCGAAGTTTGAGGCCGAGAAAGCGGAGATCGAGGCGAAGATGGCCGATCCTGCGATTTATGACGGCGACAGCGCAAAGCTTGTCGAATTGCAAAAGGACCTGGGCTGGGTGGCCCGGCAACTGAGCGAGGCCGAGGAAGCCTGGCTCGAACTCCAGCAGGAACTCGAACAGGCATCCGCCGGGTAGCACTCCCCGAGGGCTGGCATCGCCCGGCGCTTCGAGATGTGCTAATCAGGTCCCCAAACGGGACAACCTATCAGGGGGATGAGATGATCGATCTGTACGCCGCGCCCACGTCGAACGGGCTGCGCGCCAAAATCATGCTGGACGAGACCGGACTGGATTACACGCTGCATCCGATCGATCTTGCAGGGCGCGCGAACCAGAGCGACGAATACCTCAAGCTCAACCCCATGGGCCTGATCCCGACGATCGTCGACCCGGAAGGCCCGGCGAACGCCGACGGCACGCCCTTTACGCTGACGCAATCGATGGCAATTCTTGCCTATCTCGCCGGAAAGTCCGGCAAGTTCCTTCCGGAAAGCCTTTCGAAGGACATGCATTTCCGGCGCGATATCATGAGCATCGCAACCGATATGACCGGCGTGCTGATGGCGATCCTGACCATCGGCCGCATGCCCGATCCGCACCAGCCGACGATGGACGATTTTGGCGCCCGCTTTAACCGCTACATGAAATACTGGGACGGGCTGATGGCGGGCCGGAAATATGCCGGCGCGGATGAAGTTACCATCGCCGATTTTGCCTTCTATCCTGTCGTTTACCGCGCGAAAGCCGTGGCGCCGCAATACACCGAAGGCTGTTCCAACATCGATCGCTGGTACGCCGAGATCGATGCCCGCCCCGGCGTTCAAAAAGGCGTCGATTTTTCGGCAAACTGAGCGACTGGCCACGACCAAAAGGAATCAAATATGAAAATCGCAGTCCCCGACCTGATCTCCAATTCTTATTTCCCCGCGCCTGCCGCGGTCGAGCTAGGCTTCTTCGAAAAAGAAGGGCTCGATATGAGTTACGAGCTCATCTTTCCCGTAGACGATGCCAACAAGGCCTTGCGCGACGGTACCGTGGATTTCGTCGGCGGCTCGGCGCATTCGACACTCGCCGGATTCCCGGAATGGGAGGGCGCGAAACTGGTCTGCGCGCTGTCCCAGGGCATGTACTGGTTCCTGGTGGCGCGCACTGATCTGAATATCGCCCTCGGCGATACCGAGGCGTTGAAGGGTCTGAATATCGGCGCCGCCCCCTGGGTTGATCTAGGTCTGCGCGCCCTGTTCAAGGAGGTCGGCATCGACCCCGATAATGATGTGAATATCGCACCCATTCCGGGCACAGTGGTCCCCGGCGTGTCGTTTGGCGTTACCGCGGCGGCCGCGCTCGAAGACGGTAAGATCGACGCATTCTGGGCTAACGGCATGGGGGCGGAGGTTGCCGTCACTCGCGGTGTGGGCGCCATCGTACTCGACCCCCGGCGCGGCGTGGGCCCGGAGGCGTCGTTCAATTTCACCCAGCCGGTATTCGCCACCACGGAAAAGATGATCGACGAACAACCGGATAGGGTTGCCGCTGCCGTGCGCGCAATCGTGAATGTCCAGAAAGCGATAAAGGCCGACGTCAGCCTCGCCACCGAGGTCGGGCGCAAAAGCTTCCCCGAAGCGGAAACCGCGCTGATCGCCCAAGTGGTTGAACGCGATCTCGATTACTACGACGCGTCGATTACGCCGGAATTCGTCTCCGGGATGAATTCGTTTTCGCGCGACATGGGTCTGATGACAGGCGATCCGTCCTTCGAAGACGTTGTCGCCACCCAGTTCAGCGATCTCTGGAACGGGTAGGTCTCTCTATCCCTGCGTCCGGTACCAGTCGAGGATCTGGTCGCCCGTCATGACGACCACGCTCGGCTTGGAAAGCATGTATTCGAGCAATTCGCGGACGTAGCGGATACGGTGCGGCGAGCCCGAAATATAGGGGTGCACCGCGAACGACATAACGCGCACGGTGTCGGCGCACTCCTCGTAGATCGTATCGAAATAATCGATCGCGCGGGTCTTGTAGACCCGGGAATCCTGGTTCTGAATCATCGAGACCACGATGTCGTGAATTTCGAAATTGTACGGCAGTGAAATGATATCGCCATGCTCGGTCTTTAAAGGCACGGGCTGGTCATCGAATGCCCAGTCGCCGATATATTCGAACCCGGCTTCGGCCAGGTAATCCAGCGTTTCGAAGGTTTCGGTCAGCCCGGGGCCGAACCAGCCGCGCGGTTTGTAACCGCAGACCGCTTCGATTGCGTCGATGGTCTTGCGGATGTTTTCGCGCTGATCGTCGACCTTGTGCATCGGAATCTGTTCGAACGCGTGGGCGTTGAATTCCCAGCCCGATTCCAGACACGCCTCGACCACACGCGGATATTCGGTACAGGCGCGGCCGTTCATCGTAACCGTGCCCTTGATGCCCATGTCGTCGAACAGCTTGCGCAGCCGCCAGAATCCGACGCGCATGCCGTATTCGTGCCATGACCAGTTGGGGATATCCGGCAGCATCTGCTGGTGCTGCGGCGGCGGCAATACGGTGCGTGGCATGGCGCGGTCCACATCCCAGACTTCGAGCGACATAAGCGGCCACAGGATCATCCGCCCGCCATCCGGCAGCGAGAGCTTCGGGCGGTCCTCTATCGCCGAATAGGGGGTCCGTTCGCTCGGTTTCATCGCTGCCATTTTCTCGCTCCCATCGTTCTTCGGGTTGTTCCCTCAGGCGGCCTGTCCTTGACCCGCGTTTCTGCTTGGCTACAAACAACGGGGAGACGCATCAAGTCAACATGCCGGACGGCCAGGGAGAACAATTCGATGTTTCGCGATAAAGCGCTGCGCACTACGGTGCCGGTTACGCCGGTGGAAACCGCGGTCTTCGAATCCTGGCTGAAAAAAGAACCCGGGGCGGTTCAGGCATGGGTTCGGTCGTCGGGGTTCAAGGCGCGGGCCGGGCAGGTCTGCCTCGTCGCCGGAAAGGACGGCAAGCTCGCACGTGTGATTGCCGGTGTCCGCGATCATGACGGGTTCTGGGATTACGCCGGTCTGCCGACCGCGTTGCCAAAGGGCTCCTACCGCATCGATGCCCGAATGAGCGCGTCGGGCGCAACGGCGGCGGCTACCGGCTGGGCGCTCGGTTGCTACCGGTTCGAACGGTATAAATCGACCAAGGGCAAGAAACTGCCGACCCTGGTGTGGCCGGCGCGGACGGACAAGGCGCGTGCCAAGGCGATGTCGGACGCGATCGGTCTCGTCCGCGATCTGATCAATACCCCCGCCGAAGATATGGGGCCGTCCCAGCTTGCCGCCGCCGCGCGAAAGCTCGGCCGCGGGTTCAAGGCCGACGTCAAGGTGGTTACCGGCGATGCCCTGCTCAAGCAGAACTACCCCACGATCCATGCGGTCGGCCGGGCGAGCGACGACGCACCCCGTCTGATCGACCTGCGCTGGGGCCGGAAGTCGGACCCAAAGGTCACGATCGTCGGCAAGGGTGTGTGCTTCGATACTGGCGGGCTCGATCTCAAACCAGCCGCGGGCATGCTGCGGATGAAAAAGGATATGGGCGGCGGGGCGCATGCGCTGGGTCTTGCCCATCTGATCATGTCGCTGAAGTTGCGCGTTCGCCTCCGCGTGCTGGTTCCGGCGGTGGAAAACAACGTGTCGGGCAATGCGTTTCGCCCGCTGGATGTGATCACCACGCGAAAGGGCATCACTGTCGAGATCGGCAATACCGACGCCGAGGGCCGGCTGGTGATGTGTGACGCGCTCGCCGATGCCGACAGCGAAAACCCCGATATGATCATCGACTTCGCTACCCTGACAGGCGCGGCACGGGTGGCTCTCGGCACCGAACTGCCGGCGCTGTTCACGAATAGTGACGATCTTGCTGCCGATCTTTCAAAGGCAGGCGAGGCGGTCAATGATCCAATGTGGCGGTTGCCGCTTTGGCGCCCCTACCGTCAGATGTTGGAAAGCAAGGTTGCCGACATCAATAACGTCTCCGAAGGCGGCTTTGGCGGCGCGATTACGGCCGCGCTCTATCTTCAGGAGTTCGTGCGCGACGAAACGCCGTGGGCGCATTTCGATATCATGGCCTGGAACGTCGGTGGGAAACCGGGACGCCCTGTCGGTGGCGACGCGCAATCGCTGCGCGCCGTGTTCGAGATGTTGGAAAAACGCTACCGCTGATCAGAGCCAGTCGGGTGCCGGCAGGCCTTTTTCGGCTAGGAATTCCGGGTTGAACAGTTTCGATTGATAGCGTTGTCCGCCGTCGCACAGGACGGTGACAATGGTGTGGCCGGGGCCAAGTTCCTGCGCCAGCCGGATCGCGCCGGCGACGCTGATTCCGGAAGACCCGCCAAGGCATAGCCCTTCATCTTTGAGCAGATCGAACAAGACCGGCAGGGCTTCTTTATCGGGAATCTGGAAGGGTATATCGACCTGCGCCTGCGCCACATTGCCGGTAATCCGCCCCTGGCCTATCCCTTCGGTGATCGATCCGCCTTCACTCGCCAGCTCGCCGGTCTTGTAATAGCTGTACATCGCCGCACTCATAGGGTCGGCAAGGCCGATTTTCACATCCGGGTTCTGTTCTTTCAGATAGGTGGAAATGCCAGCGAGCGTGCCGCCTGTTTCCATGGCGCAGATAAAGCCGTCCACCTTGCTGTCAGTCTGCGACCAGATTTCGGGCCCGGTCGATTTATAGTGACCCTGCCAGTTGGCCGGGTTGTCCCACTGGTTCGCCCATAGTGCGCCGTTGGGTTACTTCTCGGCATACTCGGCGGCCACCCGTCGGATTGCCGGACATGGTTTTCCGGATCCTTGTAGGATTTTGCCGGTACCGGCATCAGTTCTGCACCGCATAGGCACAGCATGTCCATCTTTTCCTGGCTTTGGGTTTCGGGTATGACGATCACCGTGTGGTAGCAACGTGCATTGGCAACCAGAGAAAGCCCGATTCCCGAATTGCCGCAGTGCCTTCAACAATCACACCGCCGGGCTGCAAGGTCCCTTTCTCCTCGGCATCCAGAATCATGTAGAGCGCGGCATGATCTTTTCACCGGCCCGCCGGGGTTCAGGAATTCCGCCTTGCCGAGAATGGTGCGGCCGGTCAGTTCCAACGCTTTTTTCGGTTTGACGAGCGGCGTGTTGCCGACCGAGGGCGGATAAGCCGTCGCGGATATCCATTCTTGTTTTTCCTCCGGGCAGGTGGGGTTAGCGCGCGTCGCCAATCTAGGTATCGTCACCGACCGGTTCAGGGTCGGGAACGTCGCTCGAAAGTTCGTCGACGCGGGTGCGCAGGGTCTGAATTTCGCCCATCATCCCGTCCAGCGCTTTCGCTACCGGGTCAGGGAGATCGCCGTAGGGTGTACCGTAGGCGACGAATTCATCGCGCGTGCCGGTGCGGTCGCGAGCAATCACCTTGCGCGCCGGAATACCGACCACGGTGACCTCGGCGGGCACATCCGACAGGACGACTGCATTGGCGCCGATGAGCGCTTTTTCGCCGACGGTGATGGGCCCCAGCACCTGTGCGCCCGAGCCGACAACGACGCAATCGCCGATGGTGGGATGACGTTTTTCCTGTTTTAGAGAAATCCCGCCGAGCGTGACACCGTGATACAGCGTGACGTCGTCGCCGACTTCGGCGGTTTCGCCGATAACCAGTCCCATCCCATGATCGATAAACACCCGGCGGCCGATCTTCGCGGCGAGGTGAATCTCAATGCCGGTAAGCAACCGTCCGGCCTGGGAGATAAATCGTGTGATAAATTTCAGGCCGGTGTTCCAAGCCCCGTGCGCCGCCCGAATAAAGTCATGTCAGGGCCCTGTCCTAGTTTCTTTCACCAGACAGGGACGTGGCCCTTCGCCGACAAACCGTCAATGTCGATATGCGAAAAAAATTGTTTCTAAGAATGCCAAATCGACCATATAAGAAATTATTTTTATATTTTATGGATTAATACGAATATAATACTAGTTCTTAGGATTGGCGTCGGATAGATTTTTACGATCCGGCCAGTTGGCGTTTCTCTAACTTCGCCAGCAAACCCCTCGATGCCTGCTCGATCATGTCGAAAACCTGCGTGAAGCCGTCGCCGGTGCCGTAATAGGGGTCCGGGACGTCGGCAATACCGGTGTCGGGGGCGTAGTCCATGAACATGCGGATACGGTCGGCGTAGCGGTCAGGGCAACTGTTTTTCAGGCTGCGGAAATGTCCGCTATCCATCGCCAGGATCAGGTCGAATGTTTCGAAATCGTCGGCGGCAACCGACCGCGCGCGCTGCATGCTGAGATCGATGCCGCATTCTTGCGCGGTCTGTTGCGATCGCGGATCCGGCGGATCGCCTACATGCCAGGAGCCGATGCCGGCGGAATCGGCCACTATGCGATCGGACAGGCCGCGCGCTTCCACAAGGTTACGGAAAACGCCCTCGGCGGTGGGCGACCGGCAGATATTTCCGGTACAGACAAACAACACACGAAACACGGATTGGCCTCTCTGTCGGCAAGGGGCGTATAGTACATCTTTCCGATCCTGAGAGTACGATGCCTCCCGGTCTTCATGTCTGATACACTCGAAACCCTGTTTCGCGATATTCGCGCCTGCACGCATTGTGCTGAACATCTGCCCATATGCCCCCGCCCCGTCGTGCGCGGATCTGCTTCGGCGCGGCTGTGCATTATCGGTCATGCGCCGGGCGTGCGGCTGCGCAATAGCGGCATTCCGTGGAACGACCCCAGCCGCAAGCGCCTGCGTGGCTGGATGGAGCTCGACGACGAGACGTTCTACGACGAGAGCAATATCGCCATCATTCCCATCGGGTTCTGCTACCCCGGCACCATGGCGAATGGTGGTGACTATCCGCTGCGTACGGAATGCGCCCCGCAGTGGCATGCGCCGGTGCTGGACGCCCTGCCCAACGTCGAACTGACCATGCTGATCGGCAGTTATGCCCAAGCCTATTATCTCGGCAAATCGCGCAAGAAGACGATGAAGGATACCGTGCGCGCGTGGCGCGAATATCTTCACGACAATATTCTGCCGACGCCGCACCCGAACTGGCGGACAACCGGCTGGCAGAAAAAAAACGGCTGGTTCGACGCAGAAATCCTGCCGGAGTTGCGCCGCCGGGTAAGGGCGCTGACCGGATGAACGCGCCGGCATTCTATACGGCCATGCCTGCATCGACCCGGGCCGCGATCCTGATGACGATCTCGGCGATGACCTACGCGTTGACCTTCGTGACCGTGCGCGCCTTGTCGGAGACGTTTTCAGTCTATCAGCTCGTTTTCCTGCGCGCGGCGATCGGCACGGCTGTCATGTTGCCGTGGTTGTGCCGGTCCGGGGTGCATGCTTTGCGGACAACGCGCTGGAAGATTTATGGCTCCCGCGCATTCCTCGTTTATTCCGGGAATCTGTGTTGGTTCTATGCGCTGGCGGAAATGGCGCTGGCCGATGCGACGGCGCTGTCGTTCCTGGTGCCGGTATTTACGACACTGATACTGTCGGTGTGGATGCGCGAGCGTTTGACCGGCCCGCGTATCGTCGCGCTGTTTCTGGGGCTGGCGGGTGCGTTTGTATTGATCCGGCCGGGCTTCGCAGAGATTGGCCTCGCCACGATCGCTATGATGTACACAACCGTATCCTATGGTGCCGCCACGGCGCAGACGCGCGTGCTCGCCAAGACGGAGAATTCCAACGTTGTGGTGTTTTACATGTTTGCGCTGAACGCACCGTTGGCACTCGGCCCCGGTCTTTATCACTGGACTATGCCGGTCGGTGGGCTGGACTGGGGGCTGATCGCCGCGTTCGGATTGCTTAGCCTGTGCTCGCAGATGTTCATGACCAAGTCGCTGGCGCTCGCCGAGGCGGCCGTGGTGATGCCGTGCTTTTATCTGCAGTTGCCGCTCGCCGGTTTATTCGGGTTTTTCCTCTTCGCCCAGGTGCCGGAGATATGGTTGCTACCGGGTGCGATCCTGATCATCGGCGGCAGCTACTATTCGGTGTGGAGCGAAAGCCGCCGGCGCAGATTGGCAGAGGAGGCGGCATGACCGGCACGAAAGAGTCCGCCGCCATCACCGGCCTGTTGTGGATGACCGGCACTGCCGCCTGCTACGCCGCAAGCTACGTGATCATGCGGCTGCTGTCGGACGATATCAGCATCTATGAACTCACCTTCCTGCGCTCGGTCGTCGGGTGTCTGTTTCTCGGGCCGTGGATCCTAGTGATCCGGCCGGCCGCGATGCGGGTGACCCGGTGGAAGCTTTACGGCATCCGCTCGATTACCACCTACGGCGCGATGATGTGCGTAGTCTACGGCATCGCCAACGTTCCGATCGCGGATGTTACCTCGCTGCTGCTGGCATCGCCGCTCTTTACGATCCTATTCGCCGCCTTTTTCCTGAAGGAAAAGGTCGGCATTCATCGCTGGATCGCGCTGCTTGCCGGGATCGCCGGGGCATTGCTGATCATCCGGCCCGGCTTTGCCGAGGTGACATTCGCCAGTTTCGCCGGATTGTTCGCCGCCTTCGGTTACGGCATCGCCAACGTCGGCACCAAAGCGCTGATCGAGACCGATCACCCGGACGCGGTGGCATTCTGGATGTATGCGCTGATCATTCCGATCTCCGCCGTGCCGACAGTGTTTCACTGGACCACGCCGGACTGGTATCACATTCCGCTGATCGTTCTGCTCGGCCTCCTGACCATCCTGTCGCAGTATTTCATGGCGCGGGCGTTCCGGGCGGCGGATACCAGCGTTGTGCTGCCGGCCCATTATCTGCAGATGCCGTTTGCTGCCGGGCTCGCGTTTCTTGTGTTGGCGCAGGTGCCGTCCATCTGGGTGTGGCCGGGGGCAGTTATCATCGCCTGCAGCGCCTATTACACCGTCATCCGGGAGCGGCGGAACGGCGGATAAAACGCCGGATGCGGAAAGGAATTGAAGTTTTGTCATTTAAGTAAAAACTTAAATATATGAATAGCACAGCAATCACCCCGATATCTTCCAGGCCGTCGCCGATCCGAACCGGCGGACCCTTCTTAATCTGTTGCTCGACGGGCCGCGCCCGGTCCAGGAACTCGGCGCCCATTTCGATATTTCCCTCGCCGCGGTCTCGCAGCATCTGACGGTATTGCTGGAGGCAGGCCTGGTCTCGCGCGAGGTGCGCGGCAAGTACCGCTTTTACCACGCCGAACCGGCTGCCCTACGCGAGGTTCATGACTGGACCGAACAATACCGCGTCTTCTGGGAAGATCGCCTCGACCGGCTGGGCGCATTCCTCCACGACCAAAATTACCCCGATACGGAGACTGAAATATGAAGCTCGACCTGAACTTCGAACGGACGTTCCCGCACCCGGTGGAACGGGTATGGGATGCGATCTCAACCGCGGAGAACATTGCGTCCTAGTTGTTCACCTGCGACTTCAAGCCGGTGGTCGAGCACAAATTCACGTTTCGCACCACCCCGCCCCAAGGATCGACATGGCGCGGCTGGACG
>Ga0315331_10001139_pt1 | contig 19690 bp, 18 predicted proteins | sample M160m34915metaG_FD_203456 | JGI IMG/M metagenome (GOLD analysis project Ga0315331, IMG submission 203456) | Ammonia-oxidizing marine archaeal communities from Monterey Bay, California, United States - M1 60m 34915 | ecosystem: Environmental > Aquatic > Marine > Intertidal zone | place: USA...
GCCTCCCGATAGTCTTCGGGTATGGCCTCGCCGTCTCAACCGTCCGTCGTCGCCCTCGAGGGCGTGAGCAAACGGTTCGGAGACCGCGAGGTCGTCCGCCAGCTGAGTTTCGAGATCGCGCCTGGTAGCTGCTTTGGGCTGCTCGGACCGAACGGAGCCGGCAAGACGACCACCCTCCGGATGATCTACGGGGTGACGCGCCCCAGCGGGGGGTCGCTGCGCGTGTTCGGCCTCGATGCCACGGCTGCGCGGCGGGAAATCCGGTCTCGGCTCGGCGTGACGCTGCAGGACAACATCCTGATCCAGTCCATGTCGGCCGAGGACAACTTGCGGGTCTTCGGCCGCTATCACCTCCTGCGGGAGCCGGCGCTGAACCGCCGCGTCGAAGAGTTGATGGATTTTCTGGACCTGCGATCGCACGCCGGGATGCCGGTCGAGACGCTGTCGGGGGGCTATCAGCGGCGCCTATCGATCGCGATGTCGCTGATGAACCGCCCCGAGCTGCTGGTTCTCGACGAGCCGACGACAGGCCTCGACCCCGCCGTGCGCCTGGCGCTGTGGTCGCGGATCCGATCCCTGAAGGACGCGGGGACGACGATCTTGTTGACGACGCATTACATGGATGAGGCGCAGCGACTTTGCGACCGCGTCGCGATCATGAGCGAGGGCCGCGTCGTCTGCGACGATGTGCCCGACGCCTTGATTGCCCGCTACCTGGAGCGCGAGGTGGTCGAGTTCGACGCGGAGCCGGAGGAGGCCGCGAGCTGGCCGGCCGCGTGCGTCGCTGCGCGTGACGCCTTGCAGGCCGACCGGCGGCTGATGTTGTTTGCGCCCGACGCCGCGCCGGTCGTGGAATGGGTGCGGGCGCAGGACGGTGGGCAGCGCCGCCCGCTCGTCGTCCGGCCCGCAAACCTCGAAGACGTCTTCCTGCGTGTCAGCGGTACCCAGTTGGAGGGAGGAGAGTGAGCGTCTCGCCGCGTCACGCAGCAGCCGTCTGGCAGCGGAACTTCGCGATGTATGCCCGGACCTGGCAGTACAACCTGCTGCCCAACTTCTTCGAGCCAGTGTTCTACCTAACCGCGCTGGGGGTGGGTGTGGGTGCGTATATCACCGAGATGGCAGGGGTCTCCTACCTGTCCTTCCTCGCCCCGGGGCTCGTGTGCGTCGCCGCGATGAACGGCGCCAGCTTTGAGGTCACCTACAACGCCTACGTCCGCCTCAACATCGAGAAGAGCTACGACCTGATGCTCACGACGCCAGTCGAAGCGGACGACGTGCTCGCGGGCGAGTTGGCCTGGGCGCTGACGCGCGTCGTCCTGTATGGCGGGATCTTCTATCTCACGACCATCGCGTTCGGACTGGCGCCGCTCCCGGGGTCGCTCGTGACGTTGTTGGTCATCCCGCTCACGGGCGTCTTGTTCGCCGCGATTGGTTTTGCGTTTACGCTTCGAATCCCAAACATCGACCTGTTCAGCTTCTATTTTACGCTCTTCTTGACGCCGCTCTTCCTCTTCTCCGGGGTCTTCTTCCCGCTCGAGGAGCGGCTCTCGGGAGCCTGGCTCTGGGTCGCGGAGGTGACGCCGCTGCTGCACCCTGTTCGCCTCGCGCGCATGAGTTATTTCGGGACCTGGAGCCCGTTGGCGCTCTGGGATCTGGGCTATACGGTCTTGGTCTCGTGGTGGTTGCTACGGGACGCCCGGCGGATGATGCGCGCGAGGCTCGAGGCTTGATGTTGCGGGTTGGACTCTTCATCCCTTGTTACGTGGATCAGCTCGCTCCGCACGTCGGGCTCGCGACAGCGGAACTACTTGAGCACTATGGTTGCGAGGTGGACTTTCCTACGGCGCAGGCGTGTTGCGGTCAGCCCTTCTCGAACATGGGGTGCCCCGAAGATGCCCGCCCCCTCGCGCTCCGCTTCGCGAAGGCCTTCCCTGCCGACCGTTACGACCACGTCGTGGCCCCTTCCGCCAGCTGCGTCGCGATGGTTCGCCATCACTACAGGGGGCTGGCCCGAAACGAACGAGAGCGGGCGCTGCTCGATGATGTTGCGGGTCGCACGTGTGAACTCTGTGAGTTTCTCGTCGATGTCCTCGATGTGCCGACCGCGACAGGGCGTTATGCCAAGCGAGTCGGGTTGCATCGAGGCTGCCATGGGTTGCGAGAACTGCGGCTCGGCGGCGCGAGTGAGCGAATGGCCCCTGGCTTCGACAAGGTCGAGCGGTTGCTCGCCGGGATCGATGGGGTCGAGTTTGCGTCTCTCGATCGGCCGGATGAGTGTTGCGGCTTCGGGGGGACCTTTACGGTGGATGAGCCCGTCATCTCGGCGGAGATGGGGCGGGACCGCCTGGCCGATCACGCGCGCAACGGCGCGGAGGTGATCGTGTCCACGGATGTTTCTTGTTCGCTTCACCTCGATTCCCTGGCGCGAGCCAGTGAGCCGCGTGTGCCCATCGTGCACGTCGCGGAGTTGATCAACGAGGCGCGCAAGGCCTCGGAGGAGGGAGGGTGACGGCGTCCGGACATCCCGACCGCGCGGCCCTCTTCTACGAGGATCCGGAGCGTGTTCGCTGGCACGATCAGGCGATCTGGGCGGTTCGCCAAAATCGGGACCGCGGCGCAGCGGCGGTCCCCGAGTGGGAGTCGCTGCGACAGACGGCTGCCGAGATCAAGGCGCATACGCTCTCGCGCCTGCCCGATTATCTCGAGGAATTTGAGGATCGCGCCGCGCGTCTCGGTGTGGTCGTTCACTGGGCTTCGGACGCGAACGACCACAACACGATCGTTCACGGGCTCTTGCGGGACCATGGGGTCACGCGTGCCGTGAAGAGCAAGTCGATGCTCTCCGAAGAGTGCGGGCTGAACGCGTTCCTCGAGGCGCGGGGCATCGAGGTGATCGACACGGACCTCGGCGAGCGGATCGTGCAGCTGCGCAACGAGCCCCCGAGTCACATCGTGATGCCGGCGATTCATCTGCGACGTGAAGAGATTGGCGAACTCTTCCATCGGGAGTTTGGCTCTGAGGAGGGACTCTCCGATCCCGATGCTCTGGTCGAGGTCGCGCGCGATCAACTCCGTCGCCAGTTCCTCGAGGCGGAGGCGGGGCTCACCGGCGTGAACTTTGCCATCGCGGAGACCGGCGGACTGGTTGTGGTGACGAATGAGGGCAATGCGGATCTCGGCACGGCCTTGCCGCGGTTGCATATCGCGAGCATGGGGCTCGAGAAGGTGATCCCGCGCCTGGGCGATCTCGGCGTGTTCTTGCGCCTCCTGGCGCGTTCGGCCACGGGACAGGCGCTCTCCGTGTACACCTCCCACTTTCACGGTCCTGCGCCCGGGGGCGAGCTGCACGTGGTCCTGGTGGACAATGGCCGCAGCGGGCTCCTGGCGCGTGAACCGATGCGGCAGGCGCTCTCATGCATCCGGTGTGGGGCTTGCCTGAACACGTGCCCGGTCTACCGGCGCAGCGGAGGACATAGCTACGGCACACCGGTCGCCGGTCCGATTGGGGCCGTCCTGTCTCCGGCGCGCGACATCGAGGCGCACGCGACCCTGCCGAAGGCGTGCACACTCTGTGGTTCGTGTGCCGACGTCTGCCCCGTCAAGATCGACCTCCCACGCGCGTTGACGGTCTTGCGCGCGGACGCGGTGCGGGCCGAGCGCGGGGGCACGCGGACGCGGTGGGCCTCGTGGCTCGGGAGCCAGCTGCTGCGCCGGCCCGGGTGGACGCGCCTGGCCGCGCGGCTTGGGCGGCGCCTCTTGCACGGGGTCCCCTCGGCGTGGCTGGAAAGAGATCCTCGGATGCGCGGGCGCGTGCTGCCGGAAGTGGCGGAGAAGTCTTTTCGTGAGCTCTGGAGGGAGCGGCGTGACGAAGCGTCGCAGTAGCCGTCGTCGGGTCCTCGATGCTCTGCGCGCGGTTCGGCCGGCGCCGACGCCGCTGCCCGAACTCCCGCCGGCGGGTCCGCCCGCGGGCGTGGCGGCGTTTCTCGATGCGGCCGAACGCGCGGGCGCCGTGGCCGAGGTGTTGGCCGGCGGGGAGGCGGGGCTCCGAGCCCGGCTCGCCGCGTACGCCCCGTGGGTCACCGCGCGGCGGGTGGTCTCGGTCGTCCCGGGCCTCCCGGGTGCGGAGACGCCGGGGGGAGCGAGTGACCACCCCCACACGTTCGCCGACGTCGACGTCGCGGTCGTCCGGGCGGAGTTCGGGGTCGCCGAGAACGGAGCGCTCTGGTTTGGCGCCGAGGATGTACCCCACCGAGCGGTCTACTTGCTGGCGCAGCACCTGATCGCCGTGGTCCCGGCGGAAGAGATCGTTGCCGACCTCCACGCCGCGTATGAGCGGATTGGGAGCGCCGAGGAGTCCGTCGCCGCGCAGTCGTGGCGCGGGTTCATTGCGGGTCCCTCGAAGACGGCGGACATCGAACAGGCGCTCGTGATCGGGGCACATGGGCCGCGCTCGTTATTGATCTGCCTGGTTTGACGTGGTGTGAACTGCACGGGGGGGAGTGAGGTGTTGCAACGGATTGAAGACGGGATCTGGACGCTAGAGCATCCATTTTCGATGCCCGGCGGAATTCAAATTGGTACCCGGAGCACCTGGGTCCGCCTCACGGACGGCACGCTGCTGCTGCACGCACCGGGGCCGCTGACGCGGGCTCACCGCGAGGCCGCGGCCGAGATCGGGCCGGTGAGCGTCATCGTGGCGCCGAACGCGTTTCATCACTTGTATGTCGCCGCGGCGGTCGAGTCGTTTCCCGGCGCGACCCTCTACGCTGCGCCGAGCCTCGGTGAAAAGCTCTCCGGGCTCTCCTCGCGTTCGCTGCGGCCTGAGCCGGATCCGTCCTGGGCGGATGTCTTGCAGCAGGAGGCTGTCGGCGGGATGCCCCGGATGGATGAATGGGTGTTCTTCCATGGCGCGAGCGGCACGCTGCTGCTGGTCGACCTCTGTTTCAACATGCAGCGGTTCGGCAATCGGCGGACCGGCTGGTTCATGCGGCTAGCGGGCGCCTACGCGCGCTTTGGCCCCAGTCGGCTCGCGCGGTCGATGATGAAGGACCGTGCGGCGCTGCGAGCGAGCCTGGAGCGGATTTTTGCCTGGGATTTCGACCGGGTTGTGGTTACGCACGGGGACATCGTCGATACCGGCGGAAAGTCTGCCCTGCGAGAGGCGTTCGCCTCCATCCTGGGCTGACACGACGGGAGGGGGCGTGTGCGTTTAGTGCGCCCGCGCCGCGACGACCTGGGGCAGGACGTCGCCGATCTGACCGCGGAGCACGACGCCTGCGTGGTCGTCCAAGTCCGTGGGGTCACCGTTCAAGATGACGATGCGCGCCCCCTGCGCGCGCGCCCGGGGGACCATGTCGGCGATCGGGTAGACCGAGAGGGTCGTTCCAACGGCGAGGAGCAGGTCGCACTGGGTGGCAGCCTTGAACGCCCGGTCCAGATCCTCCGCGACGAGGCTCTGGCCGAAGGAGATCGTCGCGGTCTTGAGGATGCCGGAGCAGCCGTGGCAGCAGGGGTCCTCTTCGCCATTGCGGACCCGATCCAGGACGCCGTCGATCGGTCCGCGGTCTCCGCAGTCCATGCAGACGAACTCCTGCATCGTCCCGTGGATCTCGACGACACGGTCGTGGTGCGTACCCGCCTTTTGATGCAGCCCGTCCACGTTCTGCGTGACGAGCGTGTGGAGCTGTCCTCGTCGTTCGAGCTCGACGAGGGCGGCGTGGCCCGCGTTCGGCTCTGCTCGCCAGTTGCCAGGGGCCAGGCGGCCTTGCCAGCTTTGCTTGCGGACCTCGGTATCCGCGAGGTAGTGCTGGATCGTCGACAGCTTCATGGCTTCGGGGTTCTTCGTCCAGAGTCCGTCCTTGCCGCGGAAGTCGGGGATCCCCGACTCGGTCGAGATCCCAGCGCCCGTCAGCACGACGACGCGCTCGGCCTCGGCGACCCAAGCGCGCGCCTCGCGGATTCCCGCCTGTAGGTTCGTGCCGTCGCGGTCGCTCATCTCGTCGCCTGCGGTGTCCGCTGGGGTGCCCTCCGGGGGGCGGTCACTGCCAGCCGCTCCCGGCCCCCTTGACCATCGCGAACGGTCCCACGGGCCAGCCAAAGCAGTCGACCATCAGCTGGTTGACCTCTTCATGACTCGCGACTCCCTCGTCCACGACGCGCGCGGCCTCGCGCAGCATCGCGCCGTACACACGATTGGCGACGAAGCCCCACGCCATCGGGTTGTCCTTCACGACCACGGGGTGCTTGCCGCACGCCTCGGCGACCTCGGCCACGCAGGCTGTCGTGGCGTCGGCGGTCTCCTCGGTGACGACGATCTCGGCGAACTTCATTACGACTGGCGGCGAGGCCCAATGCCACCCGATGACCTGCTCCGGGCGTTGTGTGGCCGCCGCGAGGGCGGCGATCGGGAACCCCGATGTGTTGGAGGCGAGAATGGACGATGTAGGAGCAATTTCATCGAGTTGCCGGATGATCTTAATCTTAAGGTCGAGCTTTTCCGGGACGCATTCGACGATCAGGTCGGCGGCGGCCGCCGCCTCGAACTCCGTGGTAAACGTGAGCCGGTCGTGCGCGGCCTCGGCGTCTTCACGCGTGATCTTGCCGCGCTCAACCGCGCGCTCGAAGCCAAACCGGCCCGTCCGAACGGATTCCTGGGCCTTGGCAATCACCTCGTCCGAGAGGTCACAACAGGTGGTTTCGTAGCCGGCGGTCGCGGTCGTCTGGGCGATTCCGCTCCCCATGACGCCAGCGCCAATTACCCCGATTCGAATCGTCACGACTTTGCTCCTCGATGCGTTCTGGATGCGTATTCTTACGATCGGCCGGCAGTCTACCTGCTTCTTCGTGCTTCGCGCCGCTGAACCCTTGTCCCGCGTCGGGCCGATTGCATCGACGGCTGGTAGTGTACGGGCCGTTCGGTTGCCTTCCCAAGGAGAGATGTCGTGTCGCAGTCCGTTTTTGACTCGGTCCTGGAGTCGTTGTGTGCGGAGCAAGGATGGGCGCGAGAGCGCAACCGGGTCGAGCTTGAGATCGAAGGAGGGCGCCATCAGGGCGTCGAGTTCGAGCCCTTCGAGTTCGAGGACGAGGCGCTCGTTCGTTTGGTCTCACCGATTGGTCCGACCGAGCACATCGACCCGTTGCACCTGAACACGGCGCTCCGTCTGAACTACGGCCTGCCATATGGCGCTTTGGCGCTGCGGGGGGATCAGCTGGTGCTGATCGACTCGGTGATCGCAGACGACGTGGAAGCGGACGAGATCGAAGCGGTGATCCGGTTCCTGGCGGAGACGGCGGATCACTTTGAGCGGACGCTGTTTGGGACCGACGAGGTCTAGTGGGTCGCGACTCAGTCGAGGAGGGCGAGCAGGTCTTCCCGGCTCAAGCTTCCGCCACCACCTTCGCCCGTCGGGTCTGACAGCGCGGCTTCCGCGAGCGCTCGCTTCCGCGCGTGGAGATCGAGGATCCGCTCTTCGACGGTCCCTTCCGCGATCAGGCGGTGGATCACCACCGGGCGGTCTTGCCCGATGCGGTGAACGCGGTCCGCGGCTTGCTCCTCGACCGCTGGGTTCCACCAGGGGTCCATCAGGAACACATGGTCGGCCGCGGTCAGGTTCAGGCCGACGCCGCCTGCGCGCAGTGATACGAGCATCACCGGGGCCGAGCCGGATTGGAAGCGCTTCACGACGGCGCCCCGGTCGCGGGTCGAACCGTCGAGGCGCTCGAACGGAATTCCCGCGGCCGTGAGAGCCGGCTCGATGAGGTCGAGTAGCTTCGTCCACTGCGAGAACACGAGGGAGCCGTGCCCGTCCTCCCCAGCCTCTTCGAGCCGCGCGAGCAGCAGGGCGAGCTTCGAGGAGTCGAGCGTCTCGGTGCCGCCGGGGATCAGAGCGGAGTGGCACGCGGCCTGGCGCAGGCGTAGGAGCACCTCTAGGGCGGGCATCAGGCTGCCGCCCGTGCGGAGCGCGCGAACGGCCTCGTCGAGGCCTGCGGCGCGCACGGCGTCGTAGAGCTGCCGCTCGGCGTCCGAGAGTCCGAACCGCAACACGATGTCTGTTCGGGGGGGCAGGTCCGAGGCGACGTCGCGCTTCAGCCTGCGCAGGACGAAGGGCTTGATCCGTTCGCGTAGCCGCAGGGCGGCTTCTCGGTCCCCTGCGGCGATCGGCCGGGCGTAGCGATCTCGAAAGTCCCCCCGGCCCCCGAGCAGGCCTCGGTTCAAGAAGTGGAAGTGGCTCCAGAGGTCCTCGAGGTGGTTCTCGACAGGTGTCCCCGTCAGGGCGATGCGTTGCCGTGCGCGGAGCTTGTAGGCTGCCTGGGCGGCCTGGCTCTCGGGGTTCTTCATCTGCTGGGCTTCGTCGACCACGACACAGTCCCAGTCCACCGCGTGGAGCTCGTCTGCGTCGATCCGCAGGATGGCGTAGCTGGTGAGGGTGAGGTCGGCGTTCGGGTCGAGCTCGCGGGTTGGGCCGTGGTAAAGACAGGTCGTCAGGCTGGGCCGGAAGCGTTGGGCTTCATCCCGCCAGTTGGAGAGGACGCTCGTGGGTGCAACGACTAGGGTCCGGCCTGTCGCCGCGCAGAGCGCTTGGAGGGTCTTGCCGAGTCCCATGTCGTCCGCGAGCAGGCCGCCGAGCGAGGCCTCGCGCAGGAAGGTCAGCCAGTCGATGCCGTCCTGCTGGTAGGGACGAAGGTCGGCCGTGAGGTCGTCAGGGCGTGGGGTTGGGGGCAGCCCCTCGAAGCCTTCGATCAATGGCCGGAGGGCCTCGAAGCCCGGCGGGGCCGCCTGGTCGAGCTCCTCGCACAGTCGCGCGAGGTCGGGCAGGACGCAGGGGGAGACTTCATCCCGTTCGTCCCGTGCGGCGAGCAGGTCTGAGACCTGGGGGCCGAACCGCTCGAGCCAGTCTTCGGGGAGAGGGGCCATCCCGCCCCCGATGATCGGCACCATGGACTCGCCGCGTTGCCAAGCGCCGAGCACCGCGTCCGGTTTGACGTCGCGGTCGGGGGCACCGTCCTCGCCGGGGATCTGAAACTGGACATCCAGTCGGGTGCCTTCCACGGAGAGCGAGGGGACGAGCGCTGCGGTCGCGTGGAACAGGCGAAAGTCTTCGCCTGCGACGAGGCCGCGCCAGTCTGCGAGCTGTTCGCTCATCGTGATGGCGTCCTGGCCGGAGAAGTCGACCCGCCGCCCCGGGGTGAGGCCGAGCTCGTTGACGATCCGGGCGGTCTCGCGTCGCTCCGCGTCCTCGTCTCGCACGGGCACGGGACCCGCGAGGTGGACGAGGCGCCCTGCGTCGACCCGCGCGAGCGGCGGGTCGCCATAGATCAGCGTCGCGAGGACGGAGAGGCGGTCGCCCCGCTGCTCCGTCTCGACGCGGATGTGCGGACGCTCGCTCCGTACGGTCGTCGGTAGCTTGTCCGTCAGGATCTTGATCTCGAGCCGGTCGGCGAGCGCGGGAAGCACCTCGGTCACGATGTGAGCGGCCTGGTCGAACGAGTAGGTCCGGCCTGGCTTGAGGTCGTGCAGCTCGCGACCGGTGAGCCGCGTCGCGCCGACGGGGCGGAGCATGCCGTCACAGAGGACGAAGCCGATCGAGAAACGTTCTTCGATCCCTTCCGGGTCCGCCAGCCGAACCATGAAACCGCGTGGCGCGTCTTCGACGAGGACGCTCGGCCGGAGGGGGTTTGCCGAGGCGAGCACCGGCTCGCCTTCGAATTGGATGTCGTCACAATCGGCGAGCGGCTCGATGACGCGTCGCAGCGCGACCTCATCGAGGGTTCCCCTTCGCCGGCTGCCGAGCGCGACTTCGACCGCCATGTCCGCGCGGGTCGCGGCGAACGTGGGCCCCGCAACGCGGCCGCTCGCGATTGCGTCGAGGGTGGTCTCGAGGCGGTCGGTCGCGTCTCCGCGGACGATCTCGCGTTCGAGGGCCAGGCCCCCGTTGGGGCGCCGCTCGAACTGGTAGCGGATTCGCCCGACGGTCGTGTTCGCACTCTGGGGTTCAGCGGGGTCGTCGGTGCCCCGCCGCAGGCTGATGATCGCAGCGGCGATGTGTTCACAGGTGCTGGCGTTGGCCTGGCAGTCGCAGTCCCAGTCCTCGTCCTCGGGGAACAGCGAGACGCTGGTCCCGATCGTGCGGCCGGGGATGCGGACCTGGAAGCGGAGCTCGTCGCCTTCCGGCGTCGGACCGCGCGCGACGACGCACTCTTCGCGAGCGAGCTCCACGCCCCGTGACCAGGCGCGTGCAGAGCACTCCTTGCGAATGACCTCGAACAGCTTTTGCACCGGTCTCTCCGAGTCTTGCCGATCGCTCAACCGTGTTGCCCTGTCTTTCGTCCGCGAGCCTCTGGACTCTTCGGATCAGCGGGGGACTCTCCGTAGCCCCGACCGCTATTCTCGCGAGCGAGCTCGAGCCCACTCCTCGAGAGCCGCCTCTAGCTGCTCCGGCGTGTTCCTCTCAGGCTCGACAGCAACCAGCCCAGTCAGATAGCGCAGCGCGCTTCCGATCTCCGGCCCTGGCGGCCAGCCGAGTCGCTCGATCACTTGATCACCGGACAAGGCTAGCGCTCCTCTCGCTTCGGTGAACCTTTGGTTTCGCTCAACGCGGTCGATCGCCTTTCTGAGCGCTGCCAATTTTTCGCGAGCTTCGGTGACGGCGGTGGACGGGAGCGTTCCGCTCGCGAGTTGCGCGTTGCGTGCGACCTCGAGCGTGTGGCGGTCCTCGGGCGAGAGTCGTCCAAGCAGGCGGCTGATCGACGGGTCGTGCCGCGGTCGCGCGGCTTCGTCGATCGGGTGGTAGCGGGCAAGTCCGATCACTCGGTCGGTCAGGCTTCGATGGTAACGCCACGCGCGCAGCCACGACTCGGCGCTCGCGCCAAGCCAGACCGCGAAGCGGAGTTCGGCTTGCACCGGGAGTGAGTCGATCCAACGCCCGAGGTCGGGGTCCGCGCCGGGGGCGAGCGTGGATGCCAGGCCGCTGACATTCGCCAGTTCGAGCGCATCGCTCGCGCCGGGAGAGCAGAGGGCCCGCGCGATCTCGGTTCGTCCGTGGCGCCAGAGTCTCGGGCGCGGCGCCAAGGCGGTCGTCGGCAACGCCGCCACCAGCGCGGAGTCAGGGTGTACACCGAGCTCGCCCACGAGCCTCAGCGCGCGGAGCGCGAGGAGCGGAGAGCGTTCGAGGGTCGTTACCGGGTCGCCGAGTGTTCGGAGGTTGCCTCGACGCAGATCCTCCACGCCGTTGAGGGGGTCGATGAGCTCGTCGTTTTGCAGGTCCCATGCGATCGCCTGGAGCGAAAAGCCGAACGGGTCGGGCACCCCGTCCAGTGTCTGCTCGGTGATGAGGTCCACGGTGCCCCTTGCGCTCGGCAGCGCGAGGATGCCGGGCGCGGTCGGGACGCCGCGGGGGAAGGCGGCGAGCGCTGCCTCGACTGGCGCGTTGGTCATGACGGTGGGAAGGGCCGGGCGGTGGCCTGGCGTTCCGCACCAGTGGTCCGTGAGCGAGTCGCCCCCCAGCCACGCCGAATATCCGCACGCAGCGAGTGTCTGGGCGGCGTCGCGGACGGCGGCAGGAGCGGTCGGAGGAGCGTCGGAGATCAACATCGACAGGAGTGTACGCGCAAGGAAGCGCCGAGCGCGGTACAACCGGGGGGATGACGTCCACCCACCGACATCGGTCGCCCACGCGCCGGGAGGCACGGCTGACCTTCCGCGCGCCCGCGGCGCTGCTGAGCGCGGCTGAATTGCTCGGTCGGGCGGTTCCCGAAGCGCTTCGCGAGGTGCAGGCCGACGCGTTCCGGGAGGGCGCCGTGGAGGTGGCGGGCCGCACGCACAGGGACGCCTCGGGGCCGGTGGCGCCTGGTGCGCGGGTCTCGGTCGCTGGCGCGCTGGGTGAGCAGCTGGGGCTACCGGCGGCCCTGGAGCGCGTGGCGACGGCGCGCGCGCTCGTGCCTGCGTTGCCGTGGTCGCGCGGCGAGCTCGGCGAAGAAGGGCAGCGTTTTCGCTTTGAGCAGACGGTGCGCCGCGGCGCGCTTGCCGAGGTGCGGCTGGTCCACGTCGAGGGCGAGCCGCTCGTCCTCGAGGGGGTCCTGGAGGCCTTGGCGCGTTTGGGGCACGCGGTGATCGGTGACGCCTGGCATGGGGGCATCCTGGCGAGCGGGGGCCTTCGGGTCCTGCGAGAGGAGGCGGCGGACCCCTCGGACTGGTGGCCGCGCGAGCCCCTCCTGCTTGGCACGGGGCCTCAGTCGGGTGGCAAGGGCACCTCCTTCGCGATCTCGTCGGCGTCCGCGCAGGTGCTGCGACGAGGCCACCCCTGGGTCCTCGCGGATGAGGAGAGCGCGGACCCCCAGTGCTTTCGGCCCGGGGCACTCGTGCGTTTCGAGTCCGTGCGCGGGGGTGCCGCTGGCCTCGGCGTGGTCGACGGGGAAGGGCGCTGTGTGGCCCGCCGCTGGTCGCGCGCGACGGCGCGTCCCAGCGGGGTCGAGCGTCGTATCGAGGAGGCCTTCGAGCGGCGTTCTTCGTTACTCGAGTCGCGGGAGACCGACGCGTTCCGGCTCGTTCACGGGGAGGCGGACGCGCTGCCGGGGCTGGCGGTCGACCGTTTGGGGCCGGTCTTGCGCGTCTTGATCTCGGGCCGAAGCGCCTTGTCCTTCGTCGAGGCGGCAAGGGACGCCGCGGTCCGCGCGCTGCGCGCCCGGACCGGAGTTGAGCCCAGTGTGGTCGAGGTCATGCACCTCCGTCGCCCCCGCGGTACGCGGCTCGAGTGCGCGCGGCTGGTCGTTGGGCAGCGAGACGCGCTCGGACTCGACGAAGCCGGACGCTTCGTCGTGCGTGAGCGGGGCTTGCGGTTCGCGGTCGACCCGGGTCTCGCCGACCCTTGGCGTTCCGCTCCCGGCGTCGGGCTGTTCTTCGATCAGCGTGCAAACCGCGCGCGCGTTGCGGAGTGTGTGGCCGCGGCTCCCTCTGGACGGTGGCTCAACTTGTTTGCCCACACCGGCGCGTTCAGCGTCGCGCTGCTGGCCGCGGGTGCCCGGGAGGTGGTGAGCGTGGACCTATCGGGTCGTGTGCTTGCGTGGCTCGATCACAACCTGGCGCTCAACCGAGAGCAGGGGGTGGACCCCGCGCGCCACGTCGGTGTGCGGCGAGATGGACGCCGGTTCCTGGATGCCTTGCCCGCCGGGGAGCGCTTCGACGGGGTGATCCTCGACCCACCGACTGCGGCCGCTGCCGGACGACGATACTGGTCGATTCGAAAGGATTTGCAGCCCATGGTGGAGAAGGCACTCGAACATTTGGAGCCCGGGGGGTGGCTGCTCGCGGCGCGGAACGACCGCGCAGGGAGGAAGGGCAGCCTGTCCGAGGCGTTCGATGCGGCGTCTCGGCGTGCGGGTGTCAGCTTGTCCTCGGTCGAGCCGGCGAACCCAGGAGCGGACTTCCCGCACGAGGCGAGCTTTCCTGAAGGACAACCGTTCCGCGCGCTGTTGGCACGGCGAAGTCAGCGATGACGGTGTGTGGGCGGCGAGCGGGCCGGTGGCTGTTCGCGCTGCTGCTCGCCGCCGGTGGCGTCAGCGAGGCCTCTGCGGATCCCGACCCCGGCTTCGAGCTGTTTCTAGTGTTGTCCCGCAACGAGCTGACGATTCGCGACCTTCGGACGAGTGAGGCTGGGCCTGTGCTGCGCGTCGCCGTGGGCTCACCCGCTCACCCAACACCGCGGGGGCAGTTTCGTCTCGGGCGCGTGATCTTTCGTCCCGGCTGGCAGCCAGGAGCCGCGGCGACGGCGGCGGGGGCGCGTTCCCTGTCGCCTTCGGTGACTTCGCCGATGGGGGTCGCGAAGTTGCCGTTTGCTGAGAACGGGGCGATCGCGCTCCATGGTGGGGGAGAGCCCGGCGCGCTTGGGAAGCCGGTCTCCAGTGGGTGTGTCCGGGCTGCAGACGCGGACCTGCTCCGCTTGCTCGCTTGGTTCGACCTCCAGGGGGGGCTCGCTCCCCCCGTATCGAACCGCTCGGGGGAGGTCGTGCGCGACCTGTGGCGGCCAACGCGCCTCCGCATCGACTGAGCAAGAGGCGGCAGCCCGCCGTGGCTCGTCGCTGGGAGCCCTCGAGGGGCTGGCTTGCTCGTCTCGATTGACTTCAACACATCGCCCCGGTTCAGACCACAAACGGTGGAGAGGTTCGAAGGCTCTATCGCCGCGTTGCCATTTGGCTACACGCCGATTTGGCTGGTCCCGCAAAGGAGAATTCGTGGTCGAGCGTTTTGTCGGCATCGTGGGGGCGGTGCTGTTTGGTGTCGTGTTGTTCGTCGCGCCTGCCTCCGGCACGACCGCTGTCTTCTCTCCCTCTGCGCTCTCCTCGTCGACGGGATTTGATAACCAGACGCTCCAACTCCCGGTCGACTTCGACCTCGGAGTGGAGTGGGTGGCCGCTGGGCGGCCGCTCTCGGGCGAGACCTTGCCCGTCGAACTCACCGAGTGTCAGTTCCTGTCGGACGCCAACGTGCCCGAGGGGGGATGCAACGAGCCGCGGAACGTGAGCGGCCCGTGGATGTCCCGCGTCGAGTGGTCCGTTACGAACACGACGGGCCGGGATGACCCTGTGTTCTTGTTCTTTTCCGGGCTCCAGCCGTTTCTGGATCCATCGGACCCGGGTGTCCCCGCCTTGGAGCAATACGCCCCCGGTGAGGTCGGATTGATTCTCGAGTCGGCCGATTTCTCGGTCGCGCGCTATCGCGCGTCCTCGGATGACTACTACTATCTGGGCTTCGTGATCGACGATCTCAGCCAGCCGGTCGATTTGACGTTCGACTACGCTGTAACGAGGGACATCCTGGGGATGAACACAAGCGAGCTTGGTACACCGATTCTGCAGATGAATGCCTTCTTCTTGCCGGAACCCGGTCCCGGGGTGCTCACCGCGCTCGGGATGGTGGGGCTCTTGTGGCTTGGCGAGCGCCGAGAGCGGTAGCCATGCGACCCGCGAGAACCGGCGCCTGCTGGGTTTCCTGGTTCACACTCTTTGCCACGGTGTTTCCGCTGGCTGCGCAGGCAGATGATCGTGCCGTCCTGATCGAGCTTCGGGCGGGGCGTCTCGCCGCCGCTGGCGAATGTGACGCGATGATTGCGCTCGCGGAAGCGGCGCCCGAGCCCGTTCGCAGCACGCCCCGCTTGTTGCGACTGCGGGGGAACTGTTTGATCGAGCTGGGTCGCTATGGCGAGGCGTTATCCGCGCTGCGCGCGGCGCGGGAAGCCGATCCCGCACTCGCGGACGTCGATCTCCTCATCGCGATCGCGCTGTATCACGAGGGTGACCTGCCAGGTGCAGCGCAGGCGCTTGAACGCGCGCGGGGGGCCTCCGCCCGCACTGCAGAGCTCGACCTCTACGCGGGGTTGATCCTGCTACAGCAGGGGGAGCCGCGGGGCGCAGCGTTGGCGCTCGAGCGAGCGAGAAACACGGACGCCGAGGCGGTCGAGCCTGTTGCCTCGTACTATGCGGCGCTCGCGTGGCAGGCGGACCGGGAGCGTGACCGGGCGCGCGCCGCGCTAGCCCGCGTGCAGGCGCTTGACCCGGATGGGCCGTGGGCGCGCCAGGCACTGCAGGCGTTGGTCGGGGATGACAACCTCTCGCCGTATTGGGCGCGCCTGACCGTGGGGCTCGAGTACGACAGCAACGTTCGGCTGGCGCCGAAGGGCGACTTCCCCGATCGCGGCGACTTCGCCGCGACCTGGGCGATTGAAGGCGGCGCGCGCCTGTTCGAGCACGAGGATTGGTCGGGCGGGGTGGTCGCTTCCTACCTGGGTACGGCGCAGTTCGACCTCACCGAGTTCAATACGCAGTATCCCGTCGCGGGGGTCTGGGTCGAGCGGCTCGTCGGTGACCGGGACTTGTTGCGACTCCGCTATGACGCGGGTTTCGCCTGGGTGGATGCTGAGCCGTTCTTGTTCAGCCAGTACACGCGCGCCGCATGGATTCACGAGTGGGCCAACGCCGGTGTGACCGAGTGGTTCGTCGCGGGTGTCTTCAACGATTATCGCTTCGATATCGTTCTCGAGACGAACCCGCCGCCGCCCATCGGAGTGACGGCGCGTGACCGAAACCGCACGGGTGAAGGTGTTCATGCGGGCTTCGAACACGCCGTTCCGCTCGGTGAAACATCCGTGGTCGGGCGCTTTGGGTTTACCTATCAACACTATTGGTCGCGTGGACAAGAGTGGGACTACGACTCGGTCGGCGTGAACGTCGGGGCTTCGATGCTCTTGCCCGCGGAGGTCGAGCTCCAAGTCGGGGCGTCGTACGCATACCAACCGCACCTCTATCCCACGACGTTCAACTCGCCGAATGTGTCGCCTGCGAACCCGCCTCCGGCGCCGTTGCCCCGCGCGACGAAGGACCGCCGGGATCACATCACGACGCTCGACATCATGCTCGAGAAGGACCTGAGTGAGCATTGGACGGTTTCGACGGCCTATCGCCTCGTGGATTCGCATTCGAACGCGGGGTTTTTCGAGTACACACGGAACATCATTGGCGTCTACCTGAGTGTGACGCTGCCGTGACGCCAGGGAGTCTCTACATGGCACTTCATGATCGCTTTCGACGTTTGGTGGGGCCGCGTTTGACCCTGCTCGGATTCCTGATGGTGTTGCTGGCGCCGGGCGCGAGCGCGGCACCGGAAGTCGCGCGCGTTGTAGGCGTCGAAGGGGCGGCGCTCGTCCGCTCTCCGGGCGGGACATCACGCGTCGTCGTGCTGGATGGCGTCATCCGGTCGGGCGACACGTTGGTCACCGCGGCGGGCGGGGGTGTCGGTCTGCTTGCAGGAGAGCATTACGTCGGGCTCGCGGAGTCGACGACGGCGCAGCTGCGGCAGACGGAAGAAGGGGCGCCAGATGTGCGGGTCGAACAGGGGAGGGCGCGCGTCCTCGCCTCGGGAGACGGGCCGCCCGCTCGGCTCGGCTCGGAGACGCTCATCGCGGCGAACGCGGGCTCGGACACGGACCTCTTCGCGTTGCGCGAGAAGCCAGGGTTAGTCTCGATGCTGTGTCCGACGGAAGGGCCGGTGAGCGTGGGGCAGGGCGCGCAGGCGCTGACGCCAGGGCCCGGCCAGTGCGCCATCGCGAAGCTGGGTGAACCGCTCTACCTCGCCGACGCGAACCATCCGCCGCTGCCAATGTTGGCAAACCCGGGTGGGGTTCCGTTGCTCGGGGACCCGATCGCGAGGATTGGAGAGCCGCTGCCGCCGGTCGCTCTTGGGCTCTCGCCGTCGCCGCTCTTCCAGAGCGCGGTGGACCCGCTTCGTTCCGACCCGCGTAACCCGTGCGACACGGCGGGGTCGTGTCGAGCGAAGGTTCCCGCGGTGCCGCCTGTCGCGGCCCCGCCGATCAACGCGCCGCGCCCGGGTGGAGGCCCTCCGCTCTAATTGCGCGCGCGTCCGGTGGGGAGGCCCCTAACCGCCCGAAGTACGCGCCAGGGGAAGCAAGGCGAGCCACCCCGCGATGAGGCAGAGCCCGCCAAGCGGTGTGATGGGCCCGAGCCACCGGGGGCCGCCAAGCGCGAGCCAATACAAGGAACCGGAGAAGAGGAGGATGCCCGCGGCAAACGCGGAGGCGGCGAGGTCGATCGACCTGCCGGTCGCGCTCCCGAACAGGGCGAGGGCAAGGAGAGCCAGAGCATGGATCAGGTGGTACTCGACGGCAGTCGACCAGGTCGTGAGAGAGGCAGGCTCAAGCCTCGCCTTCAACGCGTGCGCGCCAAAGGCGCCGAACACGACCGCGCTGGCGCCGAGGATGCTCGCAATGGGGATCCACATGCCGAGTAGCCTACCCGATTCGGGGGGGGAAGGATGGCGTCCGTCGCGCGGCACGTTGCGTGTGCCCCGCTCGTATGCCCGCGTGGCCTGGTGCTACGACGAATTGGCGGCGGTGTGGTCGCTTGGCGCGATCCCGCGCGCGAAGGCGCTCGCTTCGGGGGCGCTTGCGCCCGGTGAGCGCGTGTTGTTCGCTGGCGCGGGCCGCGGTTCGGACGCGCTGGCCGCAGCCGGTCGCGGGGTACGCGTGAGCGCGCTCGACGCGGAGCCGGCGATGCTTCGTCGGCTCTCGAGAGAGGAGCGGCGCCGGCCCACGCTCGCTGGGGCGTCCGTTCGATGCCTCCGCGAGGATTGGTTCCTCCATGCACCCGACGCGCCCTATGACGCGGTGGTTGCGAGCTTCGTGCTGAATGTGTTCGCGGGGCGTGAACTCGCGCGCGCGATGGACCGGCTTCGGGGCTGGGTCCGACCTGGCGGTCGTCTGCTGATCGCGGACTTCGCGCCGATCGGAGGGGGGTGGCCGTCCCGCCTGCTGGGACAGCTGCATTATTGGCCCGTCGCGCTCATCGGGCGCGGGCTCGGACTGTGCCGTCTGCACTCGGTCCACGATTACGTCCCGCTTCTCGAAGAGCGAGGCTTCGATGTGAAGGAGCAGCGTGATGTCGGGCCTTATCGGGTGTGGTCTGCCTATCTCTCTGAGGTCGTGCGAGAGGCGGCTCAGCCGGTGCTCGCCGGCCGCCAGTAGGGGATTCCGACGCCTTCTTCGGCCATCACGGCGTACGCCTCTACGGCCATCCCGATGTGCACGTCGTCCGGTTCGACATCCGTGATGTTCGCGAGCATCCGCACGCCCTCGTCGAGCTCGATCATCGCGACCACATAGGGAAGCTCCTCCCGGAAGGGCGGCATGCCGAACTGGCGAATGACGGTAAACGTGTAGACCGTCCCGCGTCCGCTGGCCGTCGTCCAATTCGGTTCGGCGCCGCACTGTGTGCAGATCTTGCGAGGATAGTGCTGAATATGACCACACTGGTCGCACTGTTGGATACGCAGCTCCCCCTCGGCCGCGCCACGCCAAAAGGGGGCCTCGGACGCGTCGGGCTGCGGGATCGGTTTCGTGTACTCGGTGTCAGTTCGAACATCCATGCCGGGCGGAGCCTCCTTGGGCCGTCGAGTGCGGTCGTCTCTTGGGGGGCGGCGATCGCGCCTAGGGGTGGTCGCGGCCGAGGATGACCGCGCCGATCGCTGACAGATAACCACCAGAGCCGCAGCAGAGGGCGGCGCGGGCGTCCGGGACTTGGGCCTCGCCTGCTTGATGTCGCAGCTGACGGGTCGCTTCGATCAGGAGGAAGATTCCTCGCATGCCGGGATGGCAGGCGGAGAGCCCGCCGCCGTCGGTGTTGAGGGGGAGCCGCCCACCACGACGAAGGTGGCCTTCGGAAACGAACGGGCCGCCTTCGCCCTTGCCGCAGAACCCGAGGTCCTCGAGCAGCGTCAGGACGGTGATGGTGAAGCTGTCGTAGAGCTGTACGGTGTCGATGTCGCTGGGGGCGAGGCCCGCTTGCTCGAAGGCTGCCGGGCCGCAGACGGCCGCTGCGGACCGCGTAAAGTCGGGCATCTGCGAGATGTTCCAGTGCGACTTCCCGTTAGCAGCGCCGAGGACGAAGATCGGGTCTTGGGCGAGGTCTCGGGCGCGCTCTGCGGTCGTCATGATGATCGCTCCGCCGCCATCCGAGACGACGCAGCACTCCAGCTTGTGGAGCGGGTCCGCGATCATCCGTGACCCGAGGACATCATCTACGGTGATGGGGTCGCGGTACATCGCGTTGGGGTTGAGGCCTGCGAACTCCCGGACGCCGACCGCGATCTCCGCGAGCTGCTCGGGCTGGGTACCGTATTCGTGCATGT
>Ga0315331_10001140_pt1 | contig 19686 bp, 21 predicted proteins | sample M160m34915metaG_FD_203456 | JGI IMG/M metagenome (GOLD analysis project Ga0315331, IMG submission 203456) | Ammonia-oxidizing marine archaeal communities from Monterey Bay, California, United States - M1 60m 34915 | ecosystem: Environmental > Aquatic > Marine > Intertidal zone | place: USA...
ATTAAACCTATAATATCGATATTATTCGGTAATCCAAGCTCTCTAGGATGGGATAAAATCGCGGCGCAAATGGTGCAGCCGGAAGTCAGGAAATAGATATGGCCCGCATGAGTGTCAGTCAGATGTTAAGCGCCCTTGTCGAAAAAGGCCGCACATACCCGGATCGTCCTGTCTCTCGCGGGATCGAGGCGATCGTCGCCGAGTGCCACGACTTGGTCTCCGCTTACGGCGAAGCATCGGGTGCCGCCCTCGCAAGCCGGATCGTCGAAGGCTATCTGAGCCTGGACGACGACGAACGATTTCAGGTTCTCCTGCAGCTTGATGCAGCCTTTTCCCCGGATGATGCAAATTACTGGACGCTGGCCGACGCGATCGAAGCGCCGCGGTAGGAACTGTTCCGCCGGCTCAACATGGCGCCCGGCGGCACGACCGCGATCGTCGGCATGCGCGAACTCATTCTTTCCAGGCTCCGCGACCACCCGGAGATCAAGTCGTTCGAGCGCGATCTGAAACATCTGCTATCGTCGTGGTTCAATCGGGGATTCCTGCAGTTCGAACGCATCGACTGGCGGACACCGGCCGTGGTTCTCGAAAAGCTGATCGCCTATGAAGCAGTTCATGAGATCCAGGGCTGGGACGACCTGCGCCGGCGGCTGGCCGACGACCGTCGCTGTTTCGGGTTCTTTCACCCGGCCCTGCCGGACGAGCCGCTGATTTTTGTCGAGGTCGCCCTGACGCAGGGGCTGGCGGGCCAGATTCAGAACCTGATCGAAACCGCGCCGGACGATCAGAAAGACGAAAAACCCGACACCGCGATTTTCTATTCGATCAGCAACTGCCAGGCCGGGCTTGCCGGGATCAGCTTCGGCAACTTTCTTATCAAACAGGTCGCCGATGCGGTTCAGAGCGAATTTGCCGACATCAAACAGTTCGCAACCCTGTCGCCCATCCCCGGTTTCAGGGCATGGCTGGACGATGTGCTGGTGCGCGATACGCCCCCCTTCCTCAGCGAAGACGATCTGGATCTGCTCCAGCGCTGCGATTGGCGCAGCAGTGAATTGATCCGCCAGCCGCTCAAAACGCCGCTGATGCGGCTCTGCGCCCCCTACCTGGTCGAAGAAAAGAGCCCCAGCCTGCCGTTTGATCCCGTTGCCCGTTTTCACCTGGGAAACGGCGCCAGCGTCGAGCGTCTCAACTGGTCGGGAGATCTGTCTGAAAAGGGTATCGACCAATCCGCCGGCATCATGGTGAATTACCTGTACGATTCAGATCAGATCGTCTCCAACCACGAAGCCTATGTCCGGGACGGGACCATTGCCGCGTCGCCGGCGGTCACAAAGCTTGCCAAGGACACAGACTGAATTTCCCCCTATGGCGATTTGAGCTTTGCCAGATTGTCACGCGCGGCATCTGCGGCCAGAGATTTCGCATCCAGATCTATGACTTTGCGCCAATCGGCCCCGGCCCCGCCCGGGTCGCCCCGCAGCAGGCGTATGTTCCCCCGCTCCAGAAACGTATCGGTACGGGTGGGGGCGATTGAGATGGCCCGCATGATATCGTCATTCGCCAGATCGAGATTTTTGAGCTTGCGCCACGCCGTCGCCCGCAGCACCAGCGCGTCCGCCCGTGCGGGCTCCTGATCTATCGCCCGGTTCAAATCGTCGATCGCTTCCCAGTAGTCGCCGATACTGGCCCGTGTGATAGCCCGGTCGAGCAGCAGTTCCATCTGCGATCCGGCAATACCAAGTGCCCGGGTCTGGGCGGACAACGCCTCGGTGATCTTGCCGGCGATCAGCCACGCCTGGCCGGCCTGGGCGAGCAGTTCGGCTTTGATCGTTTTTCCCGGCCGCCGTGTCGTCGCCGCAAGCGACTCGAGCCGCCGGGCGGCTTCTTCGTATTCGCCGGAGTTCAGCAGCGCGACCGCGGAACAATGCCGCGCTCCTTCGCCGCCGCCATTGCGTTCCCAATTCGCGGCGACCCCGATCGCTTTTTTCGGCGTGGAGCGCGCGAGCGCCATACAATCGGCGTAGAGCTTGGACGACCGGGCTTCGGCGGATGGCGGGCTCTTGGGCGTTTGGGTCGCCGCGCCGCCAAGGTCGGACAACACGGCCGCAATGACGCACAGGCCGGAAAAACCGACCGTCCGCACAAATCGTCCAACTTGCCGCCTTGTTGCCATAGGGCCTAAAGTCGCGACCTCTGACGTGTAAGGCAAGTCCGTATAGATGAAATATCGATCATGAGCGACGGCGGTACGCTGTTCTGTTTCGGCCTCGGTTATAGCGCTATGGCGCTATCGCGCCGTCTCGACGCCGCCGGCTGGGAAATCCGTGGCACCTGCCGGAAACCGGCACGTCGCGCGGCTCTTGGCGCGCTGGGCATTTCAGCCGCCCTGTTCGACGATGACTCCCCGATGGACGCACCGGACCTGCTGCAGGGTGTCACCCATGTTCTCCTGTCGATTCCACCCGGCGCGGACGGCGACCCCGCCTTCCGTCAACATGCAGACGATATCACCGCGGCCGGCACTGTCGAATGGGTCGGCTATTTCTCGACCACCGGCGTCTACGGCAACCGAGACGGTGACTGGGTAGATGAAACGTCCGACCTGCAGCCCGGCAGCGAGCGCAGCCAGCGCCGCGCCGGTGTGGAGCGTGCATGGCTCGCCTGGGGCGCCACGCATAACATCGCTGTACAGATATTCCGGCTGCCCGGTATCTACGGACCGGGCCGATCCGCAATCGATCAGGTAAAGGCGGGCACAGCGCGGCGGATATCGAAGCCGGGCCATGTTTTTTCGCGCATCCATGTCGAGGACATCGCGACCACGGTTGCGGCCTCGATCGCGCGCCCGGAAGCCGGCGGCATCTATAACGTGTGCGACGATGAACCGGCTGCACCTTCGGACGTGACCGCCTATGTCTGCGAACTTCTCGGGATAGAGCCACCGCCGGAGATTCCCTATGACGACGCAGAGATGTCACCGATGGCCAAAAGTTTCTGGGCGGATAACCGCCGCGTTCGCAACGATAGGATAAAGGACGTGCTGGGCGTACGGCTGGATTTCCCCGATTACCGCATCGGGATCAGGGGCATTCTCGGTCTGGGCGGCTAGATCTCGTTGAGTAGGTCGTCGAGCGTCACCTTCAGGCGCGCGATGTCCTGATCCCGCGACAGTCTGTGGTCGCCGTCCTTGACCAGAAATATGCGGACATCTTCCGACAGTATTTTTTCCGCAATCCGGCTGGTCGTCATCCACGGCACCGAATCATCGCGCATGCCCTGCAACAGCCGCACCGGGCAATGTAGCGCGATGGGCCGCCGCAACAACAGGTGCGACCGCCCTTCCTCGATCAGCTTCAGCGTGATCGTATAGGGCTGATCGCCATACTCGGACGGCTCGTAAAACACACCGTCGCGTTGAATCGTCTCTCGCCGTTCCTGATCGAAACGGTCCCACATCAAATCTTCGGTAAAATCGGGCGCCGCAGCGATTCCGATCAGCCCGGCGACGCGGTCGGGCCGGGCCAGGGCCACAAGCAGCATAATCCACCCGCCCATGGACGAACCGATCAGGATCTGCGGGCCCTCTGTACATTCATCCAGCACCGCAACAGCATCTGCCACCCAGCTTCCGATCGTGCCATCGGCAATTTCGCCGGATGATTCGCCATGGCCCTGATAATCGAATCGCACGAAAGCATGGCCCGCAGCACGGCAGTATCGCTCGACTTGCAGCGCTTTCGTGCCCTGCATATCGGACATAAAGCCGCTCAGAAACATTACACCCGGTGTCTTGCCGTCGAGGCTCCGGTAGGCGATTGTGGCGCCGCCGTCGCGTGGTAGTATTTGGGGCGGTCTCTCGTTGCTGTCGTTCATGGAATTTCATAACCGTCATGACGCCCGCCGAAGCGGATATTCAGACAAGTCATACAGCGCCCGCCCCGGATGCGGAAGCGCCTGCAGTTCTGCAGGTACTGCCAACGCTGGCGACCGGCGGCGTGGAACGCGGCACGGTCGATATCGCGGCAGCGCTGACGGCCTCGGGCTGGCGGGCTGTCGTCGTTTCTGCCGGTGGACCGATGGTGCATGAGGTCGAACGGGTCGGCGGACAACACATCACATTGCCAGTCGACAGCAAGAACCCGCTGGTCATGCGCCGGAATACCAAAGCAATCGCCAAGGTCATCCGAAGTCACGATATAAGTATCGTCCACGCCCGCAGCAGAGCGCCGGCATGGAGCGCACGCAGCGCGGCACAGGATTGCGGCGTTCCATTTATGACGACGTTTCACGGTACCTACAATTTCAGCAACCCTGCGAAGAAAGCCTATAACGCGATCATGACCAAGGGCGAGCGGGTCGTCGCAATTTCGGAATTTATCGGCCGCCACATCGAAGAGAATTACGGTACACCGCGGGAGAAAATCCGCGTCGTCCCGCGCGGCATCGATATCGAAAATTTCAATCCCGATTCGGTTTCTCCCGAGCGGATGATTCAGCTTTCCCAGGCTTGGCGTCTTCCGGACGACGCCCCGGTCATCATGCTCCCTGGCCGCCTGACCCGCTGGAAAGGCCAGAGCGTCCTCATCGAAGCCGCCCGCCGCCTCGGCCGTCCGGACGTCCGCGTCCTGCTGATTGGCGACGACCAAGGCCGAACCGGCTACCGCGAAGAACTGGAAACACAGATTGCCAGGATCGGCGCGGAGGGCATCATTCACCTGACCGGTCCGTGCCGCGACATGGCCGCGGCCTATATGCTGGCGGACGTCGTCGTCTCTGCATCAACGGATCCGGAAGCCTTTGGCCGGGTCGCCGCGGAAGCGCATGCGATGGGCCGCTCCGTGATTGCGTCGGACCATGGCGGCGCACGAGAAACCGTGATAGCAGGCGAAACCGGCTGGCTGGTACCACCGGGCGACGCCGACGCCCTGGCCCGGGCACTGCGCACCGCACTTACGATGACCAACGAAGAACGCGACACCGTTGCGCGGCGCGCCGTTGCCCATGTACACGAAAACTTCTCGAAGACCCAGATGTGTGCGGCTACACTGGACGTGTATATCGAACTTCTCGGCAATCGATGACCGACCCGGTGTAGACGGACCCAAATGGCAACTCAAAAAGGTCGTATTCTTGTCATCAAACTTGGCGCGCTCGGCGATTTCGTCCTTGCGACCGGCCCCTTCGCGGCGATCCGGGCCGCACACAGCCAAGAAAATATTGTCCTGCTGACCACGGCCCCGTTCGAGGAGTTCGCGCGCGCGAGCGGATATTTCGACGAGGTCTGGGTCGATGAACGCCCGTCCCGGCTAAACCTGGTCGCGATCCAGCGGCTGCGGCGGCGGTTGCAGCGCGGAAAATTCTACCGGGTCTACGATCTTCAGACATCGAACCGGTCGAGCTGGTACTTCCGGCTGATGCGGGGTTTCCTGCGGCCGCAATGGTCGGGCATTGCCTTCGGCTGCTCGCATCCGCACACCAATCGCGCCCGCAACCGCATGCATACGATAGAGCGCCAGGCGGACCAGCTCGCCGTCACCGGGATCACCGAAACGCCATTCCCGGATCTGTCCTGGGCGACAGCGGATCTGACGCGCTTCGATCTGCCCGACCGGTTTGCCCTGCTCATACCGGGTGGCGCCGCCCATCGTCCGGGTAAGCGCTGGCCCGCGGACCGCTATCGCGAACTGGCCGCAGAGCTGGTGAAAATCGGTGTTCTGCCGGTCATTGTGGGCGGCCCGGACGAGATCCCGTTGGCCGCGGAAATAGCAGACGCGAACGGCGCAAAATCCATCGCCGGCGAAACATCTTTTGTCGAAATCGCCGCGCTTGCCCGCGCCGCCGCCGGCGCCATCGGCAACGATACCGGGCCGATGCATATCGCCGCAATCAGCGGATGTCCGTCCGTGGTTTTGTTCTCGGGAGAATCCGACCCAGCGATAACCACCCCCCGCGGAGACGACGTTCAGGTACTCCGTCACGAGAAACTGGCGGATTTGCCCGTTTCGGAGGTTGCCGAGGCGTTAAGTTTGCGTTAAACGCCCGGCTCTATGGTCAACCCGTGAACGCGATATATATATCATGAATAATGTGGCGATTACGCTGCCCGACGGCAGTGTGAAACAGTTCGACGGACCGGTGAGCGGTGCGGAGCTGGCAGCGGATATCGGGCCGGGCCTGGCCAAGGCCGCGCTCGCCCTGAAAATCGACGATGAAATCCTCGATCTGTCCTTTCGGATCACCACCGACAGTGCCGTCGAAATCATCACCCGTAAATCCGATGACGCGCTCGAGCTGATCCGCCATGACGCCGCCCATATCATGGCGGAAGCGGTGCAGCAGTTGTATCCCGGCACGCAGGTCACGATCGGCCCGTCGATCGAAAACGGCTTCTATTACGATTTCGCCCGCGACGAGCCGTTTGCGCCGGACGACCTTGAGAACATCGAAGCCAAGATGGCGGAGATCGTCAAACGCGACGATGCCTTCGTGCGCGAGGAATGGGACCGCGACGATGCCGTGCGCCACTTCACGGATATCGGCGAAAAATACAAAGCGCAGCTTATCCACGATTTTCCGCCCGACGAGACGATCTCAATCTATCGCCAGGGCGACTGGATGGATCTTTGCCGCGGCCCACACATGCCGTCGACATCGCATATCGGCAAGGGCTTCAAACTGCTGAAGCTGGCCGGTGCCTATTGGCGCGGCGATTCTAACAACGAGATGCTGCAGCGCATCTACGGCACGGCATGGCGCGACGAGAAAGAACTCAAAGCGCATCTGTTGATGCTCGAAGAAGCGGAGAAACGCGATCACCGCCGTCTTGGCCGGGAAATGGAGCTGTTCCATTTTCAGGAAGAAGCAGTCGGCAGCGTGTTCTGGCACCCAAAGGGCTGGACGCTCTACCGGACGCTGGAAACCTATATCCGCAAACGGCTCGACCAGGCCGATTACTTTGAGGTTAAGACACCGCAACTGATCGACCGCGGTCTGTGGGAAGCTTCCGGTCACTGGGAGAAATTCCGCGAGCACATGTTTACGGCGGAAACAGAAGACGAGCGCATTTTTGCACTGAAGCCGATGAACTGCCCCGGCCATGTGCAGATCTTCCGTCAGGGCATCACCAGCTACCGCGACCTGCCGCTGCGCATGGCCGAATTCGGATCATGCCACCGGTATGAGCCGTCGGGCGCGCTGCACGGGCTGATGCGGGTGCGCGCGTTCACGCAGGACGACGCGCATATCTTCTGTACTGAAGACCAGATCACGGCAGAGACCCAAGGATTCTGCGAATTGCTGCTCAGCGTCTACAAGGATTGCGGTTTCGAGGAAGTGGTCGTCAAGTTCGCCGACCGTCCCGAAACGCGCGCCGGCGAAGACGCGGTCTGGGACCGCGCCGAAGCCGCGCTGACCGAAGCCGTCGAAGCGTCCGGGCTGGAATATATGCTGAACCCGGGCGAAGGCGCGTTCTATGGTCCGAAGCTGGAATTCGTGCTGCGCGACGCCATCGGGCGTGACTGGCAGTGCGGGACGTTGCAGGTCGATTTCGTGCTGCCCGAACGGCTGGATGCGACATATATCGGCGAAGACGGTGCAAAACACCGGCCGGTCATGCTACATCGCGCCATTCTCGGCTCGTTCGAGCGCTTTATCGGCATCCTGATCGAAAACTACGCCGGCCGCATGCCCATGTGGATGGCGCCGGTTCAGGCCGTCGTGGCGACGATCACGTCGGAGGCCGATGCCTATGCCGTCGAGGTCCGCAACGCGCTGGACGCCGCCGGGATCCGGGCGGAGCTCGACGTGCGCAACGAAAAAATCAATTACAAGGTGCGCGAGCACAGCCTGGCGAAAGTGCCGACGATGCTTGTTGTCGGTCAGCGCGAAATCGAAGACCGCAAAGTGGCGCTGCGCCGGCTTGGCGGCAAGGATCAGGAATTCCTTGCGCTGGACGAAGCCGTTGCTAGACTTGCTGGTGAAAGCAAAAGCCCTGCAGATGTTTGACGGGCCGAGCTTCACATAAAGACCGACTATTCGAATCCCTATTAACTGAAACAATCAAAGGAGAAATTCCATCGCAAGACATACAAGTATGGAGCCGCCCATAAAAGACGATCGGCCCATCAACGAAATGATCCAGGCGTCGCAGATACGCCTTATCGGTGCCGAAGGTGAGCAGATCGGTGTCGTGACTCGGGACGATGCTCTCGACCGCTCGGCGAACCTGGGGTTGGACCTCGTCATCGTCGCGGATAATGCGGACCCGCCAGTCTGCAAGATCATGGATTACGGCAAGTTCAAATACGAAGAACAAAAAAAGAAGAACGAAGCCCGTAAGAAACAGAAAACAATCGACGTCAAGGAGATCAAGCTGCGTCCGAATATCGACGCACATGATTACGACGTCAAAATGCGCGCCATGAACAAGTTCCTCGGCGAAGGCGACAAGGTGAAGGTCACCATGCGTTTCCGCGGACGTGAAATGGCGCATCAGGATCTGGGACTGAAAGTTCTCCACCGCGTTCGCGACGACCTGGAAGAACTGACCAAGGTCGAACAATTCCCGAAAATGGAAGGCCGCCAGATGGTTATGGTTCTGGCGCCAAAGTAGCGGTTGCACCACAGCCGCAAAAGAATACGCCCCGGACGATGTCCGGGGCTTTTCTTTGCTGGCTATTCAGCGCGTGCAAACGTTTTGGCTGTCAGTGGCCTCTCGACAAGGTGACGCCGGGTCTCAATACGAATTTCTTATCGCAATAGGGACATTCTACCGCGCCGTCTTCCAGTTTGAGGAAGACTTTCGGATGGCCGAGCGCACCGCCCCCGCCATCGCAGGATACGGATGCTTCTTCGACTTCAACGGTCTCGGGGGGTTCGGGCGCCTGCGCCATGGTGGTTTGCCTCTCAGCAGCGTTGATCGTAGTTTCGCGCAGATGATACTCAAACCCGGTGCGCCGTGAAAGCGGTACGCCACATGTTCACAGAAAGCCGAATGCCAGACCCCAGCCCCACAATTCCCGCCGTCGAAACAACCAGCCTGCGGAAAATCTATCCCGGCATCGACGGTCCGCCGAAAGAGGCGCTAAAATCGGTCGACCTGTCGGTTCCGCGCGGATCGATCTTCGGCTTACTCGGCCCGAACGGCGCCGGGAAATCGACACTGATCAATATTCTGGCCGGGCTGGTCGTCAAAACATCCGGCTCTGCGCGTATTCTCGGCTGGGATATCGAGGACGATATGCGGCATGCCCGCGCATCGATCGGTATCGTCCCGCAGGAACTGAATCTCGACGCGTTCTTTTCACCGCACGAGATGATGGAACTGCAGGCCGGGTTCTATGGCGTCCCCAAACGCGAACGCCGTACCATGGAAATTTTGAAAGCGCTGGCGCTGGACGACAAGGCGGATGTCTATGCGCGATCGCTGTCGGGCGGCATGCGACGGCGGCTTCTGGTCGCAAAAGCGCTTGTCCATTCCCCACCGGTCGTCATCCTCGACGAACCGACCGCCGGGGTCGATGTCGAGCTGCGCCAGGCCTTATGGGAATATATGAAGGAACTGAACGATGCCGGCACGACGATCCTGCTGACCACACACTACCTCGAAGAGGCCGAGGAGATGTGCGACCAGATCGCGATCATCAATCACGGCGAAATCATTGCACAGGATACGACAGCCGCGCTGCTCGCCCGACTCGACCGCAAGGAAGCCCGGATCAGCATCGACCGCGATATAGATACCGTGCCCGACGGGCTGTCCGGTCCCGGGGTCGATACCGTGCTCGAGACACCGCGGGAAATCCTCATCCGTTTCCCGCCGAGCGAGGTGCAGATGGGCACGCTTCTCGATGCCATCAAACGCGCCGGGCTGACGATCACAGATCTGTCCACGCGGGATACCGATCTGGAAGAAATCTTCGTCGCCCTCACCAGCGACCGTGGCGACGGCCTGTCGTCTTCGCGCCGGGCCGGCGATCCGCAGGCCGGACCTCTGGAAACCGCACGGACACAGCCGGCGCCGTGAAGAAGATCGCCATCGCCGCCATCCTCCTGCTTCTTGCCGCCTGCACGCCGCGGCTGGAGCCGGCGGGGCCCGCGGTGCAGGCACCGCAATTGCAGAACGACCGCATCATCCAGGCGGATGGGGCTGCGCTGCCCTTGCGCATATGGCTACCCAAAGGCACACCACGCGCCGTGATCGTCGCCCTTCACGGCATGAACGATTATTCGCGCGCGTTTGAAAACCCGGGTACCTACTGGGCGGCACGCGGAATCGCGACCTATGCATACGACCAGCGCGGGTTCGGAAAAGCCCCCAATAGGGGTCTTTGGGCCGGCCAAGACACAATGACTGTCGACCTTGCGGCGGCCGTCGCCCTGATCCGCGCCCGTCACCCCGGTGTGTCGCTTTATGTCGCCGGCGAAAGCATGGGCGGGGCCGTCGCCCTGATCGGCGGCGCCCGGCGGCTGTTCAAAGCCGACGGCCTGATCCTCGTCGCCCCGGCCTTGCGCGGACGGCGCTATATCGGCGTCTTTCCACGCGCGACGCTGTGGTTGGGCGCGCGCACCATTCCCTGGTACCCGCTGACGGGGCAGGGGTTGCATATCCAGGCTTCCGACAACATCCCGATGCTGCGCCGGCTCGGGGCCGACCCGCTAATCATCAAGCAAACCCGCGTCGATGCGATTAAAGGCCTGGTCGACATCATGGACGAAGCCGTCGCCGCGCCATCATCGCTGAGAATTCCGTCGCTGATCCTTTACGGGACGCGGGACGAGCTTATCCCGAGAAAGCCGACCTTCGATATGATCCGCGCCCTGCCCCGCGACGTGAGCCACCGGCCCGCCGTTTACCGGTCGGGCTGGCACATGCTACTGCGCGATCTGAAGGCTAAAACCGTGCTCGACGATATTATCGCCTGGATCGACGATCCAGCGGCCGTCCTGCCGTCGGGCGCGGATCAAGCAGCCAAGGCGGCCCTGTCGGGCGCACCGACGGAGATGTCGAATTGATACTTCACCATTCCGATTGCCGCGGGCGCCCGCGCGCGCTATGTTCCGCCCGCTTCGGACTGATCGGCGCCGCCGGTCATGACGACAGGGGCACCCGTAGCTCAGCTGGATAGAGCGCTGCCCTCCGAAGGCAGAGGTCACAGGTTCGAATCCTGTCGGGTGCGCCACTTCTCGTTACCGGGGCCACTTCCCATAGATTAATCAGGTTAACCCATTGCTATCCCGCAGGTTTCATTGTGAATCCGCTGGGAGGGTAGACCATGGGGTGTACCAAAGAGAGCCGTTATTTATTTCAGAAACGAGAGGTCTGGTATTTCTCCAGACGCGTTCCGAGTGATCTTCAGGGACACTACAAGCGCTCACGGATTGTGCTCTCGCTACGCACAAAATCCCGGACCGCCGCTGCTGCGCGAGCGGTAACTTTAGCCTCAAAGCTTGATGAGAATTGGCTAACTATCCGCTGGAGAACCAACGGAGACCCATTCAGTCGGTTTGTTAATGATGGTGTAGTTGCACCAGACAGCATCTCAGGTCCTTTTGTGACCGAAGCAAGTAAGATTTACATAAACGCGAAGGGAAAGAGCCGACCACTGACCTTCAGGCAGGCAGTAGATAGATCGGTCCATTATCTTGTCTCCGTATCCGGTGACAAACCAATCGATGCATACGTGCGCCAGGATGCAAATAAGCTGAGAGATGCTATAGCAGCAAAAGGTTTGAGCACAGCGACGATCAAACGCACTTTCAGCGTTATCAGAGCGCTGGTTAATTTCACGTCAAAAGAACTTGGCTTGCCTGAAATCGGGGTCTTTTCCAGCATTTATTTTGGTGAACCAGAAGAACAGATAAGAACAATTAGGAGACCAGTCCCGATTAAGTCCCTTCGCCATGTCCAATCCCTGTGCCGTGAGATAAATGATGAGCCCAGGTGGCTGATAGCCCTTATAAGTGATACCGGTTTGCGTTTAAGTGAGGCTGCTGGACTAATCATCCATGACGTTCAACTTCGGGCCGCGCAACCATATTTATCTATCAGACCCCATCCTTGGAGAAGGCTGAAAACAAGAGGAAGCGAGCGAATGGTGCCTTTGGTTGGTACATCATTGTGGGCTGCCAAGGCTGCTGTTGCTGCCACGTCTAATAAATTTGTTTTTCCAAGGTATTGCGATGAGACCCGGTGTAAGGGCAATTCAGCAAGCGCCGCACTCAATAAATGGTTGTCTCCCAGAGTTCCGTCTGGATGTGTAGTTCATTCTTTCCGGCACAGTTTTAGGGATCGGCTTCGGGAAGGTGAAGGGGCCGACGATCGAGAAATCGTTAGTTTTTAGATGGTCTCCTTAACAGATATGCACGTATCAAATTCAGTAAATTGGATAAACCGTAGATCCTTGGGGGGGCGGGATAAAATGTATCTAGGAAAGTTATTTGCCCTATTCGGTGTGTTGTGTACTTGCGGATTTCTGCTCAAATCGGAAGGGGCAGTTGGGGGTAAGATGAATGCATATGGATTCAGCTTTAAATCGATAGAGGGGGAACCAATGCCCCTCTCGAGTTTTGAAGGCAAAGTTATACTTGTCGTTAATACCGCCTCCCAATGCGGTTTCACCAGCCAATACAGTGGTTTGGTTGAGCTTTGGAAAAAATATAGAAACGAAGGCCTCGTCGTCCTCGCGGTGCCCTCTAATGATTTCGGCGGTCAAGAACCCGGGACTTCAAATGAAATAAAAACCTTCTGCGAATTTACATTTGGGGTAGACTTTCCCATGACCGAAAAAGTATCGGTTTCCGGCAGTGACCCACATCCTTTCTATCAGTGGGCAAAAACAGAGTTGGGTGCTCGCGCCAAACCTCGCTGGAATTTTCACAAATACGTGGTTGGAAGAGACGGCAAGCTTATTGACTGGTTCAGCTCAATTACATCGCCGAACAGCTCGCGGCTGACAAAATCTATTGAACGAGCCCTAAGATAGAGCAAGCTTGGCGATCGTTATCAGACCGGGCGTAGGGCGCGAGTTACGGTCCAAGCCATTCACAAAAAAGCGTTCCGTCCGCCGCCCATCGAAAACCAGCTCTTTTATGCCCCTTCGCCGAGAGTTGTAACCACTCCAAATAGTTTATCGCTCCCTCAACAACACCGAAATTACCGTAACCGATTTCCATGTTAGCCTCCTCGAGCGAGAGAGCGGCCGGTGGCATCAATACGCCGGCACCTGGTGATATGGGAGTTGCGTAACAAACCTTGCTCATCGGCTGACTTAGTGACCAAGCTTCAGCGGCAACTTCATCTCGATTATGAAGACATGCAGTAGTTTCGAGACGGATCTGAACCTTTTTCGTTTCATCGTAGAAATGAAGAGCTAAATAAGGATTGGCCGTCAACTCTGCGTATTTTCTCGCACGTATGTCTGTGTGAAACCTGACTGTCTTTTTGCTTTGATCTATGCACCGAAGCACTACTGTTCGGATACTGGGTTTAAAATCTGCAGAAATAGATGCTATGGCTGGGGTGTGAAACGGCTTCTTTCTATCAGTGACGCCTTCTTGAAGGAGTCCCCATGCCGTCTCTAAAACTGTTTCAAGGCTCATTACTGAAACTGTCTACGGAGAAAAATGCACTTCGGAGAGGGGTGTTTTGCCCAGAGTGTTCGGGGAGGTGGCGATCGCGGACGCTCAAACCTTCTGCTCCCAATCTTTCATTCCTGAACTATTGCCAACGCGCCACGCTGGTGGCCTTGGGACACAAAAAAGGGCCGCTCCATTGAACTGAACTTTGGAAGCTACTCTACATATTTTGTGAATTTTTTTAAGAAACGAACTGCTTCAGCCTCATCATTTGCCAAAAGCGACAAGATATCCTCCCGCCCGATCATACTAGCGGACCCGGTAATACGGGTAAGTTCATCGGGGGTTGACTGGAGAAAGCCCATCGACCACTTAGCAAAAATGCGCTCTTGACCGTTGTATTCCCCTAAAATAGCCACGTCTTGGTGTCGCGTGTCGTCACATATTGTCTCAAACAATTTATGTACTCTGCTTCTGGGACCCTCCAACACTTGGATAAAAACACCATTCGAGAACACCAAGAGCCCGGTTATATCCTGTGAAGGATTATTTTTCCGAGATACCTGTAAAATACTGTCCAGCTCCTCCTGTTTCAGCTCTGGCTTAGCGTTAGAGAGGTAAAGTAGTTGGATGAAATCTTTTGGCATTAGTCTCTAAATATCGTTTGTAAGCGGCCTCGAACTAGTGCCCTGGGCCGACTTTGAATTTTTCGTTAACCGTGGTCCGCCCTAATATAGATATTCTTAAGATCCCGTTCAATGCGTTCACTTTACGCAGATAGAGACCCACATAAAAGTCTATGACGCGCCGACCTATATTTCCGATCCCAATCGATGCAATTCCAATCGCCCGTACGCAGCGACAGGAACAGTTATGCGGTCTGCGGTGCGGCTTGTTTCTATTCTTTAACTGAGCCCTTCTTCGGTGCATTTCGGTGGCTAAACCTCGGCCTCTTTTACCTGGACGAGGGCTTGCACAACCGTTTTCATCCTAACAATGCCGACAGTATCCCCATCTCGCTTCACAAGGTAGACTTTGCTAACATCGCCTGCTGCCATCGAGATCATACTCTCGAGGGTGTCCTCTTGGTCGATCTCTCCAGCAATAAATAGATGACTGTAGGCTCGAAGTGGCTCCATCACCGTTCTGACACGAAGTACCCGGGCTCGGTTGATAGCTCGTACAAAGTCAGCAACATAGGGGCTGCGAGGTTCGACGATAACCCTTTGGGGATCACCCTGCTGAACGATCGCACCGTCCTTCAAAATTACGAGGTGATCAGCAATTTTGAGTGCCTCATCTAAATCGTGCGTGATGAAAAAGATGGTTTTGCGAAGCTCTTTTTGCAGCCGAAGCAATAGTTCCTGCATATCCGTTCTGATTAATGGATCCAACGCCGAGAAGGCCTCATCCATAAGCATGACTTCCGCGTTAGAGGTGAGAGCTCTTGCGATCCCAACTCTCTGCCTCATCCCGCCCGACAATTGATTGGGGTACTTATCGCCGTATCCTTGGAGACCAACTTGATGAAGCCACTTTTCAGCTGCTGAAATTTTTTCTCTACGCGAAATTCCTCGGGCTTCTAGTGCTAATCCTGCATTTTCTATGACGGTTCTGTGCGGGAGTAAGCCGAAGTTCTGAAATACCATCGACATCTTTTCCCGACGGATGGCGCGAAGTTCGGCCGACGAACCACGAAGTATGTCCTTCCCCTCAAAGATAATTTCGCCGGACGTGGGCTCTATCAGACGATTTACATGCCGAATAAGGGTAGATTTTCCTGAGCCAGAGAGACCCATTATCACGGTAATTTCGCCAGCTTTTGCCTCTAAGTTGATATTTTTGAGCGCAAGAGTGTGGTTATGCTTTTCGAGTAGTTCATTTTTGCTGAAGTTATTGTCTAGGAGTTCACGAAGAGCAAACTCCGGCTTAGGGCCAAAAACCTTATAAAGGTTTTTGATCTGAAACTTTGTTCCCGTAGCGCCTGGCATTGAAGTCATTGATTTTGACTGGGGCTAACTCTTGCCAGAGCAAGCTTGGTCGTCCTATCCAGAACAATCGCTAAAACAACTATGCCAAGCCCTGACAAAAGACCAACGCCTAGTTCCAGGTTACGGATCCCTCGTAGCACTAGAACACCAAGCCCCGGCGCCGAGACTAGGGACGCTATCACGACCATTGAGAGGCTCATCATGATGGTCTGGTTAATTCCAGCCATGATGTTGGGCAGCGCAAGTGGAATCTGAACCTTCGTTAGCTTTTGTCGTTCAGTTAGACCAAATGCGGTCGCCGCCTCAATTACTTCGACATCGACAAGTCGGATACCCAAGTCGGTGAGACGTATAACAGGAACAATTGCGTATAGAATAATAGCAATCCCGTACAACTTTGGTTCAGTGACCGAAAATAAGAAAATCAGAGGTATTAGGTATACGAAGGCCGGCAGTGTTTGCAGCATGTCCAGAATTGGGATCAATGTGCGCTGTAAACGGTCACTCCGTGACATCGCAATTCCAACTGGCACGCCAACAATCACACACAGCATCGAGCAAACAAAAATCACGGCCAACGTCTGCGTGGCAAAGGTATAGTAATCGATAAAAGCGAAACCGAAGAGACAGGCGGCGACAAAACCAACCAATATTCGAGAACGCCCCACCAGCATAACAACCGCCAGCAAAAGAGGGATCATCATCCACCACGGTGTGGTTTCAAAAAGCCACAAAGCCCCCTGTAAAAGCCAGCTAAGGGGCTGGGTCAGCGGATCCAGCACAAGGCTGAGGGTGTCTTTGATGTCTAGAAAAACGTTTTCGATACCTTTGGAGAGTTCCCTCGATTTTGGAAAGGCCGCACACGACGCATGCAACGCGTCCATTGAAGGGAAGGGTAACTCCCAAATAGATAAGATTGCCTCTTCTTCGCCTTTTGCTTTGGCAGCGAGATCCGCGAGGCTGGTCAGGTTATTAGCCTGTCCAGCCTCGCCTTTACACCATTCGGCAAGACCTAAAGCTGTAAAAAAAGGCTCAAATGTCGACATCTGCTGGTGCAGTCAAAAAATTCAGAGCCGCTTATTTGAGTAGCCCCGCCAGCTTCCCTCTGGCTTCATCATTCAACCATCCAGCCCAAACTTTTTGGTAATTTTTAAGGAAGTAAGCAGTCGCTTCTTGTGAGGACGCGTTGTTATCTTTTTTCCAGGCTAGAATCTCACCCATTTGATGGTTCGTAAAGCTGAGCTTCGAGAGCATTTTTACGATTGCCGGCTCGCGTTCAGCGAACTTGGTGGTGACGCCGGTTACCACCCTCGCTGAGGGGTATGATGAAATGCCCTTCGGTGAACAGTCGGGTTTCCGGTTGCACTTGTGTACATCAGATTTGAAGGGGCCGAGATCGACAGCAACCATTTCGTACTTACCCAGCAAGGCAGTCGGGGCCCAGTAATAGCCAAACCATGGCCCTTTTTTCTCGTATGCTGCCGCAAGTGATGCAGCGAGAGTGTCACCGGAACCGTGATTGAAAACTGCCATTCCTTTGGCTTTGAAATTAAATGCCTTTTTCAGGCTATCATTTATGATACGGCATCCCCAACCTTCGGGACAGTTATGGAATCGCCCTCCGACTAGTTTAGGGTTGGCCAAGACCCCTTGAATAGTCTTCAATTCCGGGTGCTTTTCCGCGAGATATTTTGGGATCAGCCAATGTTCTGCACCGCCATCAGAGAGCACGTTGCCAACGGTTTTTACTTTCCCCTCAGCCTCAAGCTTTTGATAAACAGGCGCTGAATTAACCCACATCTCGGTCGCAATATCTGGCTCACCTTTCTCGGCTAGAGATGTTGCGGCGGGTACGGTATCGGAAGGAACGGCGGTGACTTTACAGCCGTAACCCTGTTCCATCAGGAACTTAGCAACATTGGTAACGACTGAAGCCGACGCCCAATTCATTTCTGTGATTGATACTTTTCCGCAGGCCGCATTAGCAGTCGTCGAGCCCACTGATATCATGATGAACGCTGATATCACGGCGCTCATTAGATAAAAACTTCGTTTAAAAGTAATAGTCATTATAAAATTACTTTCTGAACATGAATTGTGAATGCAATCGCTTCCAGTAATGCGTGGAGGCCTTGCTGAAAGAAAATCTTTGAGATTTCATTAGAAATGTTACGGGTTTTCGGTCGGAAAGGCAAATTTCAGAAAATTTGTGGAACAAAAACAGAAAATTAGTGCTCGAGCGTTAAAACCATAGGTTCCTAGCGGCGATCGTCTTAATTTATAGAGTATCAAACCTAGCTCATGGATTTCATCAGTAATCGGGGACAATTTAATAGAATATGTGAACTATGGCGCCGACATTTTAAGTCCTGCCAAATACAAACATTAATAACAGGTTCGGGAAATGAATCAAAAACAGCCCATGTAATTTCTTTATCTATAGTCACGCAAATCACACTCCCTTAAACTCCCGCGTAATCAGACCCCGGTACTCTGCCACGTCATCACCGCCCTCGCGAAGCTTTTCAATCCCATATCGATCGGCTCAACTCGCCGCTTTTCAAACTCGCTAACCGAGGGGCGACCTTCGGCGCGGCTAAACAACCCCTCGCAGCATTAGCCCGGAAATACCCTTAAGGTAGAAGGGACCGATGTGGGCCCGTACATCATAGAGCTGTTTGTGCAGCGCCAGTGATTGTCTATGGGAAACCGGAAACCGCGGCGAACGATAACGAGAAGGTGTGGACACTTAGCCGGTAACGTATTGACGTCTATTACCGCGTTCTTTCGGTTCGTAGGTGTCCACACCATTGATATATAACAATTTATAACTGACTTTTAATCAGTGGGCCCCAGGTTCGAGTCCTGGTGGGCGCACCAATCTTTTCAAGGGCTTAGCAGGGTGTTCATAGATAATCCCTGAAATGGTTGTCACCCTAAATGCACGATGGTCGTCACTGCTTCTTGGAGGTGCGGTCATCAGTGCGAGTGCTGTGTGGCGATTTTTTTGGTCGACGTTAATTTTTAAATTGATGGCGTTGATACGCTCTAATTATTGACCGCCGTACCTAGAAAAAGCTGATTTTCCTAACATCAATTTCTGCTTCATGGTCCCTACCAAACGCCACGATACCAATCGATTTAATACTTTTTGGATCGATGGTTTTTCTCAGTAGAACACCTGAGGTACGAAATTCGTTTAACAGCATCGTCGTCTCCGACCAATCTTCATTGGCCATGAAGCTCTGCTGGTAATACTGCCAAGGCAAGAAAGTACCTTTGGTGCGAATATGAACAAAATATTTCTGACCGTTGCCTCTCGACGAGAGCTTCAATCCCTTGGTCTTTGCCGGCAGGCCGTTGATGACCGATCTCCGAAATTGAATAAACCCGCCATTGTTTTCCGTACTCACCTTTCCGACCATTCGTGCGAAATTCGCGTTATCGTCAACGCTAAAAGACAATTGTCCGCTTGAAATACCCCCCATTACCGTGTCGGCAATAAACTTCCATCTGTCCTCGGGTTTGTTTTGAAAATCATCCAGTAATTTTTGCTCAGCCATGGCGTTTTGCGACAGTATCAGTAAAAAACTTGCAAGGCAGGTCTTGGCATACTTCTGTAGCTTTGGTGTCAGTCTGAGTGTCATATAACAATCTCACTACTTAACGTCCGTCCCGAAACAGCGATATAAAATGTCTTATCCTCGCCGAGCATTTTGTAAGTGAGCCTATTTCTTTGTGTAACGATTTATTACTGACTTTTAATCGGTGGGTCTCCATCATTTTCGTGATCCAAAACACCATACGGTGCCGTATGGTACATATCAATCAAACCGGAGATCACAAAATCATGCTTCAGATTTACAACAATATCATGAATTCGAACAAGAACCCGTTGTCCGCATTGCCGCCTGCTCAGCGGATGCAGGCCATGATCATTCTCAGCGTTATGTGGTCTACGATCTTTTCCCTCTCGACAGGAGCCTGGCTTTTTTACGGTGAACTAGTAGTCGGGCATGTACTGGTTATCGTCGGCATCGGGATTACAGCGATGACGTTCCACGACGCGTCGAAGAAAACCCCCAATTCGGCTTCTGTTATCAACTAGTTGCCG
>Ga0315331_10001147_pt1 | contig 19646 bp, 17 predicted proteins | sample M160m34915metaG_FD_203456 | JGI IMG/M metagenome (GOLD analysis project Ga0315331, IMG submission 203456) | Ammonia-oxidizing marine archaeal communities from Monterey Bay, California, United States - M1 60m 34915 | ecosystem: Environmental > Aquatic > Marine > Intertidal zone | place: USA...
TCGCAGGTGCTCAGGGAGGCCGCCCGGAAGTCGTACGCTCATCGGGGCGAGATCGATCAACTCCAGCACTACTCCGAGGGCATGCAGCTCTACCTTGCAGGGGACTACGTGGGCAGCGTCCAGGCGATCGAAGCTTGGATCGACCTGGGTGGGCCTGATGCAGAGCGGGAGTTTGGGAGAAGGGCGGCCTCTGCGCTGGGTCGTGTCGGACGTCTAGTCGGCGACGACTCTCGCGGAGCTGCCATCCTGGATGCGGCCAAGCAGCTTCAGCTGCGATTGGAGACCGCATCGGGTTGAGTTGCGACGGCTCGAGCTCGCGCGATGAGTGCGAGCCCGACGATGACCAGTCCGACCCCGATGAATTGGGCCTCGGATAGGCCGAGTGCGACGCGTTCGTTCAGACGCCAATGTTCGATGAACGTCCGTCCGATTCCGTTTAGCAGGAGGTACTCACCCATCAGCGACGAACTCACCCGTCGCCTTCTCCAGAGCACGATCGCAACGATGGATAGCCAAAAGGTCTCGTAAAGCATCGTGGGATGGACGGGGTAATCGACTGGGGGCAGCCCGTTTGGAAAGGCGATCGCCCAAGGTAGGTCCGAGGCGACGCCATAATCGTCGCCTACCAGGAAACAGCCGACTCGGCCGAGCGCCTGTCCCACCGCCAGAGAGATGCACGCTGCATTGGCGAAAGGAGCGATTGGGATCTTCCAGTGGCGGCAGCCGAGAATCCCTGCGAGTCCCCCTCCGATGAGCCCACCGTAAAAAACGAGGCCACCGCGCGAGAGCATCGACTGCCAGAAGGGGTCCCCGTAGATCAGGTAGAAGCTCACGGCGTAGTAGAGCTTCGCTCCAAAGACGCCTCCGAGCATGATGACCATCAGAAGATTCGCGGCATCTTCCGGGTCGAGCCCCTCTTCACGCATTCGCGGCAACGCGATCCAATATCCGACGAGGAAGCCGAGGGCCATCATGGCGCCGAAGCTACTGATCGGCCATCCGATCCCAGGGATCGTGAACAGTATGGGATACATCAGGCCCCCCTTCGGCGCGCACGGTACGTGAACGCCGGTCCGCGGGCAATCGGGTGTGGACTTCAATGGACGAGATGGCCGTGCTGGCGACCGACAGGTATGCTGACGGTCTGATGGTCGGATCAGCGCGGGACCCGAGGAGTGGTCATTGGGCCAGTTGGACGCGGTCAGGAAAAGTCTGCGGTCTCCGAGTCCGAAGCCGCTGACGCCGAGGGCACGTCGCTTGGGGACGTGGGCCCTTGTTGGGCTGGGAGGCATGCTCGTGTTGGACGCGCCTCCGGTCCGCTTCGAGCCCGCCGTCGATGTGCTTTCTACTCGTGTGGAGGTCGAGGACACCCGCCGTGCGGTGAGTGCGGCGCTCCGAGCGCATCTGCAGGATCGGAATTCGTCTCTCGCAGGTGAGGAGGCGGATCGTGTGATCGACGCGGTCCTGCGTAGCAGTCGTCGATACGGCCTGGATCCCTATCTGGTGACCGCAGTATTGATCGTGGAAAGCGATGCCCGTCCTTGGGCAGAAAGTGGGAAGGGAGCCATCGGACTCATGCAGGTGATGCCCTACATGGCGGAGGGACTTCCCCTGGCAGGCAACCTCGCCACGATCGAGAGCAACGTTGAGGCGGGTTGTTTCATCCTTGCCGACAACATCCGGCGCCTGGGCGAGAGCAAGGGGATATCGACCTATTTCTGGGGGCGGAGAATTCGTGGCGTCGCTTACCTCCAAAAGGTTCAGCGAGCGCGGCAGCGAGTCCGAGAAGCGAGCACTTCCTGAGATGCAGGAGATGGTGTGGCGCCGCGAGACCTACGTGGTGCTTTCGGATAGGGGCGAGCGCTATCGCAGGGCATGGATTCCTGAGGACCCTCACCGAGTCTTGATTCTGATCCATGGCTATGGGGAACATGCCGGGCGCTACGACGAGATGGCCATGTACTTCGCTCGGCGTGGATTTGCGGTGCATGCCTACGACCAGGTAGGTCACGGCCGAACGCCTGGGCCGCGCGGGCATGTCGACCGTTTCGACCGCTTGCCTGAAGAAGCGGTCCGTTTCGCCGAGCTCGTCCGGCTTGATCATCCCGGGCTTTCGACGACGCTGCTCGGCCACAGTATGGGAGGACTCGTCGTCGCCGCGACGGCCGCTCTTCTGAGGCCAGAGGTCGATCGTTTTGTCCTATCCGCTTCTCTGCTCCGACTCGGCCAGGGAGGCTTAGGGGAGACGGCGCGCTTATTCGCGGCACGGTGTTTGTCGACGCTCGCGCCTCGTATTGGTCTCTCGGTTGGGCTCGACCCGGTTGGTTTGTCTCGAGACCCGGATGTGGTGCGCCGCTACCGAGAAGACCCCTTCGTGAAGGATCGGATGACGGCGCGCTTTGCAGCGGGCTTGAATCGCCTCGTGCAGCAAGTCGGGGTGAGTGCTGAGAGGGTTGAACGCCCAATGATGGTCTTGCATGGCGGGGATGATCCGATTTCTGCGGTTCAGGGGAGCCGAGATTTTTATGCGGGTTTGGCGAAGCCAGTCAGAGACCAGAGCTGCCTCCGGGTATATCCCGGGCTGCGTCATGAAATTTTCAACGAACCGGAGCGTGCGCAAGTGTGGCAGGATGTGCTTTCCTGGATCGGCGATTGATGCCGATCCTTTGACCGAAGAGAGATCGATATGCCCGATGAGTTGACACATCTGGATGAACGCGGTCAGGCGCGGATGGTCAACGTGGGCGAAAAGGCGGTGACGCACCGCGTCTGTATCGCTCGCGGCGAGGTGCGGATGTTGCCCGAAACGCTCGGCCGGATCGTCGAGGGGAAAGTGGCAAAGGGAGACGTGCTCGCGACGGCGCGTATCGCCGGCATCCAAGCGGCCAAGCGTACGGGAGAATGGATCCCGCTCGCGCACCCGATGCCACTCGATTCGGTCGAGGTCACGTTGGAACCGGCGGCATCTGGAGACGCGCTTCTCATCGAGGCGAGAGTGGAAGCGCATTGGAAGACAGGCGTGGAAATGGAGGCGCTCGTCAGTGTTTCCGCTGCGGGCCTCACGGTCTACGACATGTGTAAGGCCGTCGATCGTGAGATGGTCGTGGGCCAAATTAGGCTGGTCGCGAAGCGCGGCGGGAAAAGCGGAGGCTTCGTGCGGTCGGGAGAACCGCAGGGGCTGGGGATTCCCGGCTAAGTGACGCAACGGCGTCCGCGAACGCATGATCAAACGCGCGACCACGACTTCCCTGAGGGGAGGGTGGTGAGATGATCGGGAATTCGGGTGGGGGCGACCGAAAAGGTGGGAAAGCGGCGTTGCCAGCGGAACCTTCCCCGGAGGCTAGGGGTCTGCCTGTAGAGAGGCGGACCATGACATACGAAATCGTTGAGCGAGGACCGATGGTGAGTGGCACGAACCCGCTGGCGCGAGAGAAGGTTGCGCGGCGTGTCGTGATCGAGGACCCAGACCGGGATCTCATCGTTCGCTGGCAGGCGGGGGACGAGGAGGCTTTCGAGGAACTTATCCGCCGTCACGAGTCCCGGGTCTATCGATTGCTCTACCGGATGATGGGCAATAAGGAAGACGCGGAGGATCTCACCCAGGAGACGTTCCTCTCGCTCCATCGCCACGGCCATCGTTTTCGCGCCGAGGCTCGATTTTCCACGTTCGTCTATCGCGTTGCCGCGAATGCTGCGCTCAACCGCCGGCGCTCGCTGGGGCGAGGACGCGCTCGGATCGGCAAGCTGAGGACGCGGCAGGACGCAGGGGATGATCTGCCGAGCTCTCCGAGGAATCCAGAAGACTCTGCGCTTGGAGCAGAGTTGTCCGAGCACGTTCGTGGGGCGCTCGATGGGCTCTCCCCCTCGCTGAGGATGCCGATCGTTCTTTATGATATCGAGGGCCTCGCTTACGGAGAAATCGCCAAGGTGTTAGGTATTGCTGAGGGCACGGTCAAGTCGAGGATTCATCGTGCGCGTCAGGCGATGCGTGAGCAGCTGAAAGGGTTGTTGGGCTCGCCCACGGCCGAAGGTCTTTAAAGTGAACCACGCCGATGTAGAGCTTCGTCTGGCGGATTACCTGGAGGGAGATCTCCCCCTCGACGACAGGGCACTCGTCGATGCGCATCTCGATCAATGCGAGCCATGCTCGCGTGAAGTCGCCGAGATGCAGCAGACCATCTCGTTGTTGCGGATGCTGCCCGAGCCCGAGATTCCTCCGATGATCGCTGGGAACGTGATGCGTCGGATTCGTGCCGGGGAGGGCCGGCCAGGCCTATTCGCCCGGGTCGGGAGGGGAATTGCTGCGGTCTTTGAGCCGAGCTTTGTATTGCCAGCATCCGCTGCCGCAGTGGCTGCTCTGGTAATGGTCGTTTTGCAGGATCCGACCCTTGCGACCCTGGCCGGAGTTTTTGATGAGAAGAGCGGTGAGAATGCCAGCATAGGAGGGGTCGCTTCGAGTCGAGTGGCTGAACCGATGTCGGCGAAGGAAGGCCGCGGGATCCTTCCCAATGGGACGATCACGGGGCAGCGGAATGCGGTGGCTGTTTCGCCGGTGGGGGCAATCGATGGCCCGAGCTTCAGGGCCGGCGTGCTCGCCGCGGCGCCGCGACCGACCGTTGTGCCCGGTGGGCATCTGATTCAGGCAGGCCGCGGAGCCGCGACAGCTTCTCGGGCTCAGCCATTGGCGGTTGTTGCGCCGGTGGGGCCGAATCTCGCACGCTCGACGGTCGAAAGGGCCCGGGCCTCGTCGCGAGGGCGCTTCGAGTCTTTCGCGACAAGCTCGGGAGGGGGTGACCCGAGGGACGGATGGCTGGCCTTTGGATTGGAGGATCCGTTGGGTTTCGTGACCTTCCTCAATAACAAGAGTCTCGCGGAGCAAGAGCTATGGGTGACGCGATTGGCGGACCGTGCGGACTCGCGCGGATTATTGGGTGAACTCACGAGTTCTATCGAAGGGCTTGATGACGAATCGGCAAGTGTTCTCGCAGAGGATTTTCGCGCGGCGGGAATGACGTTCCGTGGTGAGGTTGAAAATTCCCGTTAGGTGGATTGACGCGAGACCGAGCGGTCTCCCCGCGCACGATCGGGTTCACATTTCTCCGTCGCTGCGGCTTTGCTCTAGCCTTGAGGTGTATGCCGAGGCGCCCTTCGAGAGAGCACATGGATTCGGTGGATCTTTCCTTGAGGAGGACCGCGTTGGGACCGCGTCCGTCTTGCGGTGTTCAGCGAGGTGGACCTAGAGAGCGTCTCGCCCTTCACGGAGTGCGGGCCTTGTCAGATGCCGAACTCGTTGAGTTGCTGGTGAGGACCGGCGACCGCCATCGCAGCGCTGAGTCACTCTCTCGCTCACTGCTAGACGTTTTTGGAGACGTCTCTTGTCTGTCAGGAGCATCGTTGCTCTGTCTGGAGTCGGTGCCGGGACTGGGGCCTGCCAAAGCTTCATCGCTCTGCGCAGCTTTCGAGCTCTCGCGACGGGTGGCGACTCGATCGCTGGAGCGAGGGGAATTGATTCGGGGCCCGACCCATGTCCAGCGACATTTCGAGCAACGACTCCCCGTGGCGCGGCAGGAATCTTTTTTCGCCCTCCTCCTCGACGGACGCCATCGGCTGATGGGAGAGTTGCAAGTCTCCCTGGGCACACTCACTGCGAGTCTGGTTCATCCACGTGAGGTCTTTCGTGAGGCGATCAGGGCTGCGGCTGCGGCGATCGTGATCGTTCACAACCATCCGAGTGGGGACCCCTCGCCCAGCGAGGAAGATCGCGAAGTCACGATGCGGCTCGTCGAGGCGGGGGAACTTGTAGGCATCCGGGTCCTCGATCACGTGATCATCTCGGAGGGGGGCTACTTCAGTTTTAGCGAGGGCGGACTGATCCAGGCCTGCAGCCCGCGGGGTTCGTCTGCGACGGAGAAGGGGCGCAACGGGCCGGTGGATCTAGGGTAAAAGCAGTATTCCAACTAAAGGTTTCTGCCTCGACTGGACGATGCCGAGAGAGGCACTCGGGTGGGGGCGAGGCCCTGTGACTTCCAACATCTGCGCGCGTACTGCGCGGCCATCGTTTGTTCGAGATCGAACTCGACCTCTGGAGACTTGCCGGATGTCAAGAGTCAGTCTGGGTTCGGGAGACGGGCGAATCGACTCGGCCGATTCGTCGCTGGAAAGCCATGATCGCCGCCGGGCCAACCGCGTCGGAGTGACCGTACGAATCGACTATGCCACGGTCGACGAGATGTTTTCCGAGTTCACTCGAGACATCAACGAGGGGGGGCTCTTTATCGAGACGGAGAAGCCCCGTCAGCCCGGGACCGAGGTCTCGATGCAGTTTCACCTGCCGGGGAGCGAGGAAGCATTGCGCACGCTTGGCCGGGTCGTTCGGGTCTCGAGAGGTCTGATTGGGTCACCGGCGGGCATGGGTATTGAGTTCGACGAACTCACGCCGGACGACCGAGTCAAGATCGACCGGATCGTTCGCGCTCTCCGCTCTGCAAAGAGCAGCTAGCCAGAGAGCGGGGGTGGGTTGTTTTCGACCGACCCATCTTCGAGCCTGGTCTTTGGCGTGAATGAAGCGATCGAGCGACGGCCCTCCGCCCCGGAGCGACCCTAAGAACACGCTAAAAGAGCACGCTGCAAGAGCACGCTGCAAGAGCACGCTGCAAGAGCACGCTAAAAGAGCACGCTAAAAGAGCACGCTAAAAGGGTATGTCGTCGTCGACCGGAGGCGCGCTGTCCATGGGAGGGTTGTTGGCAGGAGGTGAGCTGGCCTGATTTTCGTCCCGGCCGGCGTAACTCGTGCCTCCTCCTCCACCGTCGGAGCGGGGGCCGATGAAGTTGACGGTCTGGGCGTTGACTTCCGTCGTGTAACGCTTGTTTCCGTCCTTGTCCTCCCACTCCCGAGTCTGGATCCTGCCCTCGACGTAGACCGTGCGACCCTTGGAAAGGTATTGGTTGCACATCTCCGCAGTCCGCCCCCACGCGACGATTCGGTGCCACTCGGTCCGCTCTTGCCGTTCTCCGCTCTTGTCCGTCCAGTTTTCGCTGGTCGCGAGCGTGAAGTTGACGACCGATTGGCCGTTTGGGGTTTGTCGTAGCTCGGGGTCTCGGCCGAGATTTCCTACGAGGATGGCCTTATTTACGCCTGCCATGCTGGGAACTCCATCGGGACTCGCTCTGGGTTCGGGGTAGACGGAAGTGTCCCCCCGTGGCTGAAAGGCGTCAAGGTAGAGGAACCAAAGGACCCTTTCCGCAGAAGGAGGGTCACGGTATCCTGAATCGGTTCTCTGTGCTGGGGGGCGGAGTTCGCGTGGGCGACCTCCCCCTCTTCTCCCTCTTACATGGGGCGGTCGCCCCAGGCCATCGCGCCGTGGGGTGGGTTTGACACAGGGCGCGTTCGTTCGGGGGGGCGAGCATGGCGAGGGCTGCGGCAAAGTCGCGCGGCGGGAAGAGGACCCGAGGCAGGGGGCTCGATGGGGAGAGCCAAGGCCCCATTCTGATCGCAGCGGGTTCGGAGATCGTGGGCTTAGCCCTGATCGGCCTTTCCCTACTGGCTGCATTGGCGCTCGCAACCTACGCCCCTGAAGACCCAGTTGGCCAACTGGTCACGGTCTCCAATAGTGCTGGGCCCGTTGGTGCCACCCTTGCGGGTTGGCTGCTGGGTGGCCTGGGCGCAGGCGCTGTGGTTCTCGTGGCCGCCTGTGCGTTCCTTGGGGGACGCCTCGTGATGAGCCTGGGTTTTCCGGCGCTCTGGTCGCGATTCTGGCTCGGGGCCCTGCTGCTGATACCGACGGTCGCGCTTGTCCCCCCGCTGCTCTTTGACCTCGCGCCGGATTCGATTCCCTGGTTCGAGCCGGGCTGGCTCGGTAGCCGAGCCGCCGGCGGGCTGACGCTCTTTTTTGGCACGGGGGGCGCCATTGGCCTCACGGCGTTGTTGTTGCTCATCGGCTTGCTCTCCCTGACCGGGATCTCGACGGGCGCCAGCCTTGCTGTGGTGGGCCGGGTCGCGGCGTGGTGTCTGGCCCGGCTGATGGCGCTGGGGGAGTGGGTCTATGCGGCTGCTCAGCGCTTGGCCGACGCGTTGGGCCGCGCTGGGCTGAGCGTGCTCGGTGCGGCCCGCACGAGTCTCGTCCAGGCGCGCGAGGCGATCACCTCGATTGGCGTGCGCCGGGAGCAGCGCGCTCGGCGAGAGCGGGTGAGAGAGCAACGCGAACCGGAGTTCAGCTTCGAAGACGATGTGCGAGGCCTCGAGGAGCCGGAGGCTCCGGTGGAAGTTCTCGAAACCGTGCCCGAGCCGGCCGGGACTGCGTCTCGCCGAATGCGCCCGGGTGAGGAGCCTGACATCGTCGATCACGATGAGGAGCGAAAGCGAAAGCGCCGGCCCGAGCAGGAAGCCTTCCGATTCAACGAACAGGGGCCGAGCGGGCCTTTTCAGCTCCCGGACGTCTCCGTCTTCGCTGCTCCGCCAACGGGAGAGCGGACCTACGACCGCGACTCGTTGCTCATGAACTCGAAGATCCTTGAGAAGAAGCTGGCCGATTTTGGTGTGACCGGACGAGTCGTGCGTGTGCATCCTGGGCCGGTCATCACGATGTACGAGTACGAGCCGGCAGCAGGGATCAAGGTCAACAAGATCGTTGGTTTGACAGACGACCTGACGATGGCCTTGAGAGCCATTTCGATCCGAATCATCGCGCCGCTTCCCGGTAAATCCGTGGTGGGCATCGAAGTTCCGAATCCCCAGAGAGAGATCGTCTACCTGCGCGAGATGCTCGAAGCAGAGAGCTTCCGCAAGAGTAAGGGCCCACTTGCGGTCGCGATGGGCAAAGACATCTTCGGTAACGCCGTGACGAGCGACCTTGCGGAAATGCCGCACCTGCTCGTGGCAGGCTCGACGGGTACGGGCAAGTCGGTCTTCCTGAATTCGTTTCTGTGTTCGCTGTTGTCTCGAGCGACGCCGAATGAACTCAAGCTCTTGATGGTCGATCCCAAGATGCTCGAACTGTCTATCTACGACGGGATCCCTCATTTGATCGCCGACGTGGTGACGAGTCCGAAGCGGGCAGCGGCCGCGCTGCAGGGTGTCGTTCGGAAGATGGAAGAGCGATACCAGATGATGAGCGCGACGGGCGTGCGAAACATCGACCAGTTCAACGAAAAAGCGCGTGGAGCGATCGAGGCAGGGGAGGAGTACTTCCGGCTGAAGCCGAGGCCTGGGCAGGTAGAAGGCGATGAGGTCGAATGGCAGGCATTGGCTTATATCGTCGTCGTGATCGACGAGCTCGCGGACCTGATGATGTCCTCCGCCAAGGAAGTCGAAGAGTCGCTTCAGCGACTGGCGCAAATGGCGCGGGCAGCGGGTATCCACCTCGTGCTTGCGACTCAGCGACCCAGCGTGGACGTATTGACCGGCGTCATTAAGGCGAATTTCCCGGCGAGAGTCTCGTTTCAGGTGTCGAGCGGCACGGACAGTCGAACCATTCTGGACCAGAAAGGCGCGGACGATCTTTTGGGCAAGGGTGACATGCTCTTTCTACCGCCCGGGACCGCATTGCTGAAGCGAATCCATGGTCCGATGGTCAGCGAGAAGGAAGTGCACGAATTAGTCGCTTTTCTGCGAGAACAAGGGCAGCCAGTATTCGATGAGGATCTGCTTCGCGCCGCCGCCGAGGCGGAGAAGGTCGAGACGCGTGGCGAAGAGGTTGACGAGATGTTTGACGAAGCCGTCGCGATCGTCGCCCAGACGCGGAACGCATCCATCTCTTATGTGCAGCGGCGACTGAAGATTGGATACAATCGAGCTGCCCGGATCATCGAACAGATGGAACTCGAAGGCATGATCGGGCCACAGATTGGTTCGAAGGGGAGAGAGGTCCTTCTCCCGGAGCCGGGTGTAGAAGACGAGTTCGAATGAATGGGGTGAAGTTGGATGCGACCTGCGAGAGCTCGGGGGGGAGTGTCGTGTTGCCGCACCCGACTCAACTCGTAGCGATCTCGATCACGGCGGTCCTGTTTGCGTTCCCCGCATGGCCGGGAGAGGTGGGCAGTTGTGCCGAGACGGTCGCTGCTGAGGCGGCCAGGCTCGTCCAGGCTCGCTACGACGACATTCAAGACCTTGCCGCCGATTTTCAGCAGGAGAGTCGGTCGGCGAGCTTCGCAGCCGAGCCGCTCATGACCGAGGCGAAGAAACGGGGGCGGGTCATCTTCGCCAAACCTGGGCGGATGCGCTGGACCTACTCGGAGCCTGATCCCAGTCTTTTGGTGAGTGATGGTCAGACGCTCTGGATCCACGACGTGACGGAGCGGACGGCGACCCGGCTCCAGGTGATGGACGGTTATTTGACGGGCGCGGCCTTGGAATTCTTGCTGGGGAATGGCCGACTCGTCGAGGAATTCGACGTCGTGATGACATCCTGCTCGAGTGAGGCGATCAGCCTCGATCTCTTGCCTCGCGCCGACGCGAGTTTTGAGCGGCTCGGATTGGTTTTTCGGCCCGAGTCGGGCGAGCTTCTCCAGACCTCGGCGACCGACCTGTTCGGCAATCGCACGGTGATCGAGTTTGCGAATACGCTGGTGAACCAGGCGCCCTCGCCGTCGATCTTCGAGTTCGACCCACCCGACGGGGTCGAGGTCATCGACTTGGGAAGCGCGAATCAGAACCAGGGCTCGATTGGGCGCTGAGGCTGGCTCCGGCGCCGGCGGAGGGCTTACGGCCCGCCATCGTGGGCAGATCGCTTCTCTCGTTGGTCGGTGTCCGCAAGGGAATGCGGGGTAGCCAAGGTGCAGCGAACGGGCAGGTCGAGTGTAGATCTGAGCTGAGTTTCGATTTCGCCCCTGGGCCCGAGCATCATTCGCGGGGCTCTTGCCGAAGGGCGATGGCGTCGCGGCATCCTTTCGAACTGCGGGGAAACCCAGGGGGGGCAGACAGACGGCCCACCTTGGCAGGCTGCGTGATTTCAAGGCGTTAGAAACCGCACGGAATGGAGCCGATGTGTTCGGTTTCGAACGGTTTTCGTATTTAAAACAGGGGTTTGCATTTTGTTCTGCCGAGTTCGTCCAGTTGACACCCAGATCGGGCCGGATACACTGAAAAGGCCGAAAAGATCTTAAAATTCGACGGGTTCGGGAGATCGCACCCAATAGGCAAGACTTCCACAGTCGGTCAAACCTAGACGTCATTTAGTCTGGAAAAGCGGGACTAAATTTCCGGGGTTGAATCGCAGGGGGGCACGTCTCCGACCGAGAGGCATCCGAGCCTAAGGGCTCCGAGAGATCGTGAGAGGGGAGTAAAACGGAAGGGATGATTGTCCTTCCCGACACCACGGCTCGCGCTGAACTGGCGCCATGCGGGCGAGAGCTCAACCAGAGCCTTTCTGGAAATGGCAGGCCACCGAGCGAGAGAAGAGCCGAGAGGGCGAGAATCGCAGAGCGATTCTTCTTGCGGCCTGGAGTGCTGGATCTCGGCAAGGTGCTGTTCGGGAAAGCCTTTTCAGGCTGCGAGTCGATTCCCGGGGTGCGGGCGCTTTCACGCTCGACCAACCCACGACCCCTCCCCAAGTTGCCGCAACCGGCAACCCACTCCCATGAGACAGAGGGTCGAGCTCATCGCGTTGGAGGCCGTTTCGGTCGCCGAGACCATATTCGGTCGGCGTCGTTCTGGGGCCGCTGGTGGCGGGTGATACACGGCACACACTTTGCATTAGGGAATGGGTGAGGGATGGGAGGACCGCGGACACGCAACATTTTGCGGGGCTCTGCACTCTCAGACATGAGTAGGGGCGAGGCCAGGAGATGCAGTCCTGGTGAGGGCAGAGAGGAGACGGCACGATGAGCGAACATGACTCGGAATCCGGATCGCAGGGATCAGGCTCAGGTCGAAAGGGCTTCGTACGAGACGTGATGCGGCGTATCACGCCATCCGGAGCTCCCGGAGCGGGGCCTACGGACGACGACCCTGGCTACGCGCAGGGCGGGCCCGCTTTTTCCGAATCGAACGCCGATCGGTCAAGGTCGAACCCCGGCCGCTCCGAGACGGAGGCGGAGCGTCTGCAAGACGCGATGCGTTTCTTTGGGAGTGACTCGAACGAATTTCGACATCGACTCGAGAAGATGCTCGCGGACTTCGAAATGCTGCGTCGTCGCTACGACCAAGCGAGAACTCAACACCGCGATGCCGAGAGACAGAACGAGAAGCTTGTGGCGATGCTGCAGGAGGCCAAGCAGCAAATTGAGCTGCTGAAGGAGGAGGTGGATAAGCTCTGCGCTCCGCCGAATACCTACGGCATATTTATTCGCGCCAACAAGGACGGGACGAGTGAAATCCTCATGGACGGAAGGCCGATGCGGGTCAACGTCCATCCAAATCTAGACCCATTCCAGCTCGATGAGGGTCAGTACGTTGTCTTGAACGAAGCTTTCAACGTGATCGAAGGAGCGGAGTACACGCAGCGGGGTGAGGTCTGTACCGTCGTGGATTCAATCTCGGATAGCCGGGTGATCGTCAGTGGGCACACGGACGATGAACGAGTCGTGACACTCTCTGAGCCGATGCGCCGCGAACATATCAAGGTGGGCGATCCACTCCTCGTTGATATGCGCACGCAGTATGCGTTTGAGAAGCTGCCCAAGTCGACTGTCGAAGAGGTCGTGCTGGAGGAGATCCCGGACGTCACCTACGAGGATATTGGCGGCTTGGGGGATCAGATCGAGATCCTGCGAGACTCGGTCGAACTCCCGTATATGCATCCGGAGGTCTTTCTCGAGCACAAGCTGCGACCGCCTAAGGGCATCCTGCTCTACGGGCCGCCGGGGTGCGGCAAGACGCTCATCGCGAAAGCGGTCGCAAATAGCCTTGCCAAGCGTATCGAGAATCAGACGGGGAAGGTCACGACCGCCTATTTCTTGAACGTGAAGGGGCCTGAGCTCCTGAATAAATATGTTGGCGAGACCGAAAGTAAGTTGCGCGAGGTCTTCAAGAAAGCTCGGGATAAGGCGAGCGAAGACGTACCGGTTGTTGTCTTCTTCGACGAGATGGATTCGCTCTTCCGGATGCGCGGTTCAGGGATCTCTTCCGACATGGAAGCGACGGTGGTTGCGCAGTTCCTTTCTGAGATTGATGGTGTCGAGTCGCTCGAGAACGTGATCGTGATTGGGGCGTCGAACCGGCAGGATCTGATCGATCCTGCTGTGCTCCGGCCAGGACGGCTGGACCTCAAGGTCAAGGTCTCCAGGCCGGATCGGGAATCGGCCGTCTCCATCCTCGGGAAATACCTCACGCCGGATCTGCCGATGCATGAGGACTCGATCGCCAAGTACGGGGGAGACAAGCCCGTTGCATGTCAGAAGATGATCGAAGAGGTCGTCGAAAACATGTATTCCCAGGGAGACGAAAACAAGTTCCTCGAGGTGACCTATGCCAAGGGAGAACGTGAAATCTTCTACTTCAAGGATTTCTCTTCCGGAGCGATGCTCGAAAACATCGTCGCGAGGGCGAAGAGAAAGGCGGTCAAGCGCTTCCTCGAGGGTGGTGATCACGGGATCACGGCAGAAGATATGATCGATTCTGTTCGCGAGGAGTTCAAAGAAAACGAAGACCTGCCCAATACGACGAATCCCGATGATTGGGCTCGCATCTCCGGCCGTAAGGGTGAGCGGATCATCAACGTACGGACGCTCATCACGGGCATGGAGCGGAAAGAACAGACCATCGAGAACGTATCGAGTGGGCAGGGCCAATACATCTAGGCTTTCGGGCCGATCTGTCCGGTTCGGCTCGACGGGCTGCCTCCCACCCTCGCAATCGTCGAGGGATGCAGGGCGGGGTATCCTAGCCGAATGGACAGACGGACTGAGGCCTCGAGACTGAATCGGCTAGGCCAGCGAAGCGAACGAACAGATCGAATCTCGACTTTGGTCGGGGGCTAGCGAGAGCAAGCAAGATGGCGATTCCCACTGTCATGGGTACTGAGATTGAGTTCGGGATCATGGTCAAAAATGATCCTGACTTTGACCCCATCTCGTCTTGCGTCTTGATCGTGAACGCCTATCGGGAAGACCCGCACGGAAACGTGCTCTGGGACTACGATCAGGAAAATCCACTTGCGGACGCGAGAGGTTTTCAGGTGGAGGGGGAGAAGTACACCCCGAACCAGCAGGAAAACATCGCGCGGAACAAGACGTTGGTCAACGGAGCGAGGTACTACGTCGATCACGCGCACCCGGAATATTCGAGTCCAGAGGTGACGAACGCTCGCGACCTGGTGATCCACGAAAAGGCAGGCGAGCGCGTAATCGAGATCAGCCGGCGTGAGGCGAATCAGCTGCTGCCCGACGGTGCCCAAATGCTGATCTATAAGAACAACAGTGATCGCAAGGGCAACTCCTATGGATGCCATGAGAACTATCTCATGGATCGCCGCACATCTTTCAAGCAGGTGGTCGAACCGCTTCTGCCATTCTTCGCGACGCGCCAGATCTGGTGTGGTGCGGGCAAGGTTGGCAGCGAAAACCGGAACCACCCTTGCGATTATCAGCTGTCCCAACGTGCCGACTTCTTCGAGACGGAGGTGGCGCTCGATACGATGGTGAAGCGGCCGATCGTGAACACCCGAGACGAACCTCATGCGGATCGGGAGAAGTATCGGCGACTGCATGTGATCGTGGGCGACTCGAATATGTCTGAGTACACGATCTACCTTCGGAACGGCGTGACGGCGCTCATCTTGTCGATGATCGAGGACGGAGCAATCACCAAGAACCTGTCACTGAGGGATCCGGTGCGGGCGATTCGTGAGGTCTCCCATGACCCGAGTCTGAAACAGGAATTGCGAATGGATGATGGGACGTCGCGCACGGCGCTCGAGGTCCAGAGCGGTTTTTTGGAAATGGCGCTTGCCTATACCTCGTCACGCTCTCTCGATCCGATTCAAAAAGACGTTCTTCAAAAGTGGGAAGAGGTCATCGGCGCGCTCGGCCGAGATCCGATGGAACTCGATACGAAGATCGACTGGGTGATGAAGAAGCGCCTCATCGAGAGCTATCTCGAACGGAAGGGCTTGGGATGGGACGATTCCCAGGCGGGCATGCTGGATCTTCAGTATCACGATTCGCGCCCCGATAAAGGGCTCTACTTCCTTCTCGAGCGTCAAGGAAAAGCGGAGAGGGTCGTGAGTGATGAGGAAATTCAGCACGCGATTTACCACCCGCCGACCGATACGAGAGCTTATTTCAGAGGTGAGTGCCTGCGTCGCTACCCTGGAGAGGTCTTCGGTGTCAACTGGGACTCTATTTCGTTTGGGCTCGAGGACGAGTCGATCAAGCGCGTGATGATGGCAGAACCCCTTAAAGGGACGAGCGAGTATGTCGAGGAGTTGTTGAATCGGTCTGAAACCGCGGCTCAACTTCTTAAGAATATGGGAAGCTGATGAATGTCTCCCGTACGCTTCTGGCGCACGGGCAGGAAGAATCTCCAGGACGGATCGACGAGGATCAAAAATGGAGATTCGGAGGACGAGATGATGGCCAACTTCATCACGGTGGAACGGCTCCGGCGCGAAAGTAATGAGAGCGGGGATGTGGTCCCCTTCTACATGGCGGCGGGCGAGCAGAAGCAGAAGAACAAGGGCGGCGGCGACGGTGACGGCGACGGCGACGGCGAGGAAGGCGGGCAGAAGCTCGCCGAGAAGGGTGAAGAGTTGAAGGAGGAGATGGACAGTCTCCTCGATGAGATCGACTCGGTACTCGAGGAAAACGCGGAAGAGTTCGTCAAGAACTATGTTCAGCGTGGTGGCGAGTAGGCTCAGGCGCGTGAGGGTCGCGGGATAGAGATTCCGCTTCAACGCTTCGATTGTTTTCTGAGGGGGGGGCAGTGCCGCTTCGAGGCAGCTATCAGGGTTCGAGTTTCTTCGAGCTACTTCAATCCGATCATCCGCTTCTGGCACCCGACCTTTCAGGTTGGGGTGAGAGTGCGGCTGCAATGGTGCCGCACGGGACCACCGTGTTGACCATGAAGTTCGCGGACGGTGTGCTCGTTGCTGGCGACCGACTCGCCACGGCGGGTCACTCGGTTGCGTCGAGAGATGTGGTCAAGGTTTTTGAGACGGATCCCCACTCGGTGATGGCGATTTCTGGAGCGGCTGGGCCGTGCATCGAGATGGCGCGGATCCTGTCAGTCGAGCTCGAGCACTACGAGAAGCTCGAAGGGGAGCCGTTGGAACTCGAAGGAAAGGCCAACAAGCTTTCGCAAATGATTCGAGCGAACCTGCCGGCTGCGATGCAGGGGCTCGCCGTCGTCCCGCTCTTCGCGGGCTTCGATACGCGGCGGAAAACCGGTCGTCTGTGGAAATTTGATATTACGGGCGGGCGGTACGAGGAAGGGGAGTTCGACGCTACCGGTTCCGGTGGCCTCTACGCGCGTGAGTCGCTCAAGCACGGTTGGCGTTTCGATCTGGGCCGGGACGAAGCAATCCGTGTAGCGGTCGCGGCGCTGACCGCTGCTGCGGACGAAGATCGGGCGACGGGCGGTGTCGACCTCGAGCGTGGGATCTATCCGGTTGTGAAGATCTGTACGAGCGATGGACACGGCGACGCGAGTGAGGACGAGATCGCGGGTTGTTATCGGGACATCCTGGCCGCGCGTTCCGCTGGGGGGAATCTCTGATGTCGATGCCGTTCTACGTTTCGCCTGAGCAGGTGATGGCAGACAAAGCCGAATTTGCTCGGAAGGGAATTGCGAGGGGGAAATCGATCGTCGCGCTCGAACACCAAGGTGGTGTCCTGCTGATGGCCGAGAACGCGACGACTCTCTCGAAAGTCGGCGAGATCTACGATCGGATCGCCTTTGCCGGCGTGGGTAAATTCAGTGAGTTTGACCAGCTCAGGAAAGTAGGCGTACGCTTTGCGGATACGACCGGCTATGCCTATAGCCGCGAAGATGTTCGTGCGCGCAGCCTCGCGAATGCTTTCTCACAGGTCATCGGAGAGGTCTTCACGCGTGAGATCAAGCCTTTGGAACTCGAGATCATCGTGGCCGAGGTCGGGGATGACCGATACGAGGATCACAAGGGCAACTCTCTCTACCGCATCAAATATGATGGCTTCATCAGCGACCACCCGGGCTTCTGCGCGATTGGTGGCAACGTGGAAGAGGTCGAGTCGGTTCTGAAGAACGACTACCGAGAAGGTATGCCCGCGGGGCAGGTGGCAAATCTAGGTCGGCGGGCGCTGAGCGCGGGCGCAGAACGAAGTTCTGAATTGGATGCGGGAAGCCTCGAAGTTTGCTTCCTGGATCGCGAGCGGACGGGTCGAAAGTTCTGCCGGCTTTCTGCCGATGAAGTTCAAGGTATGCTCGACGATAGCTAGCGGCGTGTTTTCGCTCCCTATATCGTCGTAGTGGTCAGGCGGCTCCTGTGCAGAAGCGCATCTACGGAATCGAGACCGAGTACGGAATTATCTTCACGCCCGAGGGCCGGAAGACGCTTCCGGTGGAGAAGGCGATTCGCTTTCTCTTCGAGAAGTTGATCACGACAGAGCACTTCTTGAATGTCTTTCTCGAGAACGGTGCCCGATTCTATCAAGACACCGGATGTCATCCCGAGTACGCGACACCCGAATGTGCGTCGCCCGGGCAGTTGATCATCTACGACAAGGCCGGCGAGCGGATTCTCGAAGATCTCCAGCTCTATGCTGAGGAGAAGATCCGCGAAGAACGGATCCCCGGGAAGCTCTCGATCTTCAAGAACAACACGGACTTCGTGGGCAATAGCTACGGCTGTCACGAGAATTACCTCGTCGACCGTGACGTGGACTTTTATTACCTCGCCGAACAGCTCATTCCTTTCCTGGTCACCCGGCAGATCTATACCGGTGCGGGGAAGGTCTTCCAGACGCAAGACGGCATTCACTACTGCGTCAGTCAGCGTGCCCAGCACATCTACCAGAAGATCTCGGGAACGACGACGAACGACCGCTCGATCATCAATACGCGAGATGAGCCGCATGCGGACCGCGAAAAATATCGCCGGCTCCACGTGATCGTGGGCGACTCGAATATGAGCGAGTACACGAACTTCATCAAAGTCGGTACTTGCTCAGTCGTCCTGCAGATGATCGAGGACAATTATATCAACAAGGACTTTACGCTCAGGAATCCGGTCAAGGCGATCAAGGACATCACCTACGACCCGACTTGCAAACGCCGACTCCGTCTCGATAATGGCCGTGAGTATTCGCCCATCGAGATTCAGCGCGAATACTGCGAGATGGCCCAGAAGTACATCGAGCAATATCCGGTCTCGGATGACCACAAGAAGGCGGTCCACATGTGGCAACACGTGCTCGATTGTCTCGATACCGATCCCGATAAACTCGACCGTCAGATCGATTGGATCATCAAGCGGAAGCTCATCCAGTCCTGGGTGGATAAGCACGAGACGGGCTGGAATGATCCTCGAGTGCTGATGCTCGACCTGCAGTACCACGACATTCGGCGCGAGCGAAGCCTGTACTATCTCCTGGAGCGCAAAGGCGCTGTCGAGCGTCTGTTTACAGACGAGGAAGTCGATGCGGCGAAGAGTGAGCCGCCGCCGGACACCCGAGCTCGGATGCGTGGTGAATTCATCAAACTCGCCCGGGAAAATTCGATCCAATACGATCTCGACTGGTCGAATATCAGGCTGGGCAACCTGCTCAACGTTCGGGTGATTTGCAACAACCCGTTCGAGACCGACACTGAGAAGGTGGCGGAGTTGGTCCGTACGATTCAGAAGACCAACCTTCGCAAGACGTCACTTTCCAAGCTCGTCATTCAGTCCTAGTCCAGGCCGCATTGTCGGGCGCTTCGGGTGCGCTCTGGACGGTAGGGGCTCAGGTTCGCCTTTTTGAGAGCTCTTCTAGGATCGCTGCGTGTTTCTGCCGATCGATGCGGTAGAGCGCGAAAATGCCGATTGAGACCAGGTAGAGCAGGAAAATGCAGGGCCCCGCGAGCAGGCCGAGTTGGATGATCGAGTCCTGTGGAACGCCGCCCGCCTCGGCCTGACGGGGGAAGGCGATGGCATCGAGGCCGAGTCCGGCCGCGAAGGAACCGACCCCGAAGGTTGCCTTTTGAGCGAAGGACCGTGCGGAGAAGAAGACGCCCTCCTGGCGTAGTCCCGTTGTGAGTTCATACTCATCCACGATGTCCGCGATCATCGAGTCGACGATGATCGTGTAGACGATCAGGCCGCCGTTGGAGACGACGAGTAAGCCGAAGAGGGAGGGGAGAAGCAGAGGGCTCCCATTCTCGGGGAAGAGGCCGGCGAGCCTCAGGAGAACGGGAGCCACTTCGAAGCTGGCCAGGACCGCGATTCCACCGATCAGCGTCTTGGGTTTGTCGAAACGGCGCGATAGCCAGGGGGCGAGCATGCTGGCCGGTACGAGCGCGGTCACCATTGCGAGGGCGACGACTGAAATCTGGGCAGGGCTGAGATCGAAAAAGTACGTCCCGACGTAGAAGGTGAGCGTTTGGGTCATCCCGGAAGCGATCATGGTCACAAGGGATGCTGCGAAGACGATGCGAAAGGAGAACAGGCGGAAGGTAGATGCGAGTGCGATCAAGCCAGAAAAAAAGCGAGGCTCGGCGTCGCTCGTAGACTCTTTGGGGAGAGTCGGTAGTTGGGGAA
>Ga0315331_10001148_pt1 | contig 19638 bp, 34 predicted proteins | sample M160m34915metaG_FD_203456 | JGI IMG/M metagenome (GOLD analysis project Ga0315331, IMG submission 203456) | Ammonia-oxidizing marine archaeal communities from Monterey Bay, California, United States - M1 60m 34915 | ecosystem: Environmental > Aquatic > Marine > Intertidal zone | place: USA...
CAAAGCAGAATTGGCGTGAATCAACAGGAACAACTCGTGTGGCGAAGTCGCACTGCTTAGTCCTGCGATTTGAAGATTCTTATGCAGATGACCCTGATAAGACTGGTAATGACGGAAAAACTCAATTATCGTTGGTGAGGAAATGACAGCAAAAACTGAAAACCGCCTTAGCAGGATGGTCTGGAAAGAATTAACCAATAAGCAGGCGTTTCCTGCAATGCCTGACATAGAAGAACTGCAGGCTCACTACAAATCTGGTATATTTGGATTTGTTCACAGCGAAACAGGCGAAGTATTAACAACAGATTCCCCTGAAGTGGATAAGTTATGGGCTGATTGGCTCAAGTCCGCTCATGTTATGGATGAGGCGGTCTGCTATGCACTTGAATTGGAGATGCGTCAGAAATTGATGGTTGAATCTGTCGTTCAGGCGTGGGCTAAGGTTCATGCAGGTGGCTGCTGGGGCTTTATGAAATCAGGAACTGATTATGACTTTACCGCAGGACAATCCTCCTATTGGACTTTACCCCTGCACTTGATTTGCGCTCTGATGAACAGAACATCTGATGAAATTATCTATGGAGATGAATACTGATGTTGCAGGTTTGTAGCAAATGCTCCCTGATGATGGCTCTTATCGGTGATGTATCTCGTTGTCTGCAATGTGATAACATTTCCCTGCTTGGTGCTCTTAAGGAGGTTGAATCTGATGGTAACTGAATATCTGTGGCGACCAATTACAAAACAGCAACATGAGTTCTTTCTCGCACATGACCCAAATCTCCTTGATTGCTCGGGGCCTGCCTGTTCAAGCAGATGCACCGAGTTTAACTGTTGGGAAACATACGGGGCAGAATATACTCGTCTGTTTGGCGAGATTGTTTATTATGACTGAAGCCTGCAAATACTGTGCTACTGTATGGTGGCGTTTAGAGGATGCTGAGCGCTGCTGCCTCCCGAAACAGGTTGATTGGGAGGTCATCTGGGAGGAAGAGTAACATCTCCTACTTAAAGAGGCAGGATTAAGCAGTATTTCTGGTGAGCCAGCAAGAGTGATTTTTTTTGCAGCCTATGAGAATGTTGAGACAGGACCTGATACTATACATTTTGAGCGTCATCTGCTTAATAAAGAGGGAGGCTGATTTAGCGTATTTTTGAGGCCAGATACTCCTGAGAAACCTTACCTGATGTAGCAGGGTGGCTTTTCCTGAGCAGCAGGATTACAGCGCTTTAAGTTTTCTTCTGTCAGATCTGCCTGGGGGTGCAGGAGGGAAATGACTCATGTAGTATCTGTGAGATCTGCCTGCTAAAATTGAAAAATGCTTCGCTGCATCCGTCTGACAAACCTTTATATGGTTGAATGCGTAGCTGGAATCATGGCGGAAACAAAGACAGGTAGCAAGACCCTGATACCATCTGGTGCGAAAGCACACGCCCCAGCAAATGCTGAAAGAAGACCACGACCAGCGGGGGAGGACGGTGATGTGTATGTCAGATAATACTCAAATCTTTAGTGATGCAGACGAAAAGACTATCAGAGACACTGTAAACAAGCAGCGTCGCCTGGTTGAACTCTATGCAATGAGCAGCCTTTCAGGAAACGACAAGGTTGTCTCCACACAACTGGAAAAGGTCATCGTAGCCTCAAATGCTGTTGCTTCCCTCGTAATGGAACACGCTTCAGGACACCAGGCTGCAACCGTCAAGGCTGCTACTTCTCTTATGGGAGCAACCATGATTGCCCAGATGCAAAGTGCAAAACTGCAAGAAACTAAGGAACAGGAAACATCTTCCAAACCAGCTAAGGCTGCCCCTAAGAAGGCTGCTAAGACTGCTAAGAAGGCTTGATTCTGGAAAGCAGGCTTGACCTGCCATCCTTTGTCGCTTTGTTAAACCAGGACGGCTGATGAAATACACCAACCAGCGAATCCTGTTCACTTCTGCAATCATGCAGAAGTCACTGCCCCTCTGGAATCTTCGGCTTCCAGGGGGGCCTCCCCTGACCTCAAAATCAGGTGTCCGCTGATGTGGGAACTCAGGTGCCTGCGTCAGCTTTTCCTGCTTTAGGATATTGAGTCCCAGGAAATCTGCATTTTTTTTTGATATATCCATCTGTGAGATCTGCCTGGAGGCGAAACTGACCACTCTAAAAAAGCTGTGAGAGCTGCCTCGTGGGGTCTGGTAAATCCCTATCTGTTCCCCCTCCTAAACATTCATATACTTGAACGAATATCTGTAAGTATGGCGGAAGACCAAGAAGAACCTAACCTAATTTCCTGCGATTGTTGCGGGACATCTGTGTTATCTCCTATAACATGTGGTGCGAGATTTATCTGCAAGATATGCTATCTGCAACATCTGCAAAAACATCATGGGTGGTCCTGATATGCCTCGTCTAACTGATGAATACTTCATATATCTGGACACGCCCGATTTCCTGTTAGAAATATCTATGTGGTCTGGGCATCTGAACATTACTGTAGCAACACCCGTTAGTCTGCATTGCCTACAATCTGGTGCGGATATTCGGGAAAAGCCTGCGGTTGCTGGTATTGTATGGTATGACCTGAATCTATGGGGTGGTATCTGATGGGTCTGCCACTCTGGATTAGGGATGCTATGCTTCCTGCTGAACCTGCTATAATTTGCCCCCCATCCTGTATGTTCTGTGCGGGTATGATATCTGATGGTATCTGTCTTTGCGGTAAACCTCTGGATGATACGGGTTTCTGCATGAACGAGGAATGTCCTCATTGCTTTCATAACTACTGCGACTTCTGCGGTGGTAATAACGAACTGGTAGGGAGGAAAGACTGTGGGCCTGATGTAATGGCCTGTGAATGCGACATTGACTGATTATCTGCGACATGGGAATCCCCCGCAGCTTTTCCAGCTTTTTACTTTTTTATCCCTGTCTATCTGGCTTGCAGATTGCGCTGGCTATCATATATCCTGTCAGAGCTGCCTGTTGGAATCAGGAAATCGCCTCGCAGGGCGGTCTCCTAAAGTATTATATAGTAGTCCGTATATTGCTGTATATGGGAAAGAAAACCATATCAGGAAATGTCTTCCGAAACATCATGGCGCAGCAATGCCAGATGTGCGGGGGATTTAGGGGCGTGCAGATACAAGACGACATACAGGGGCTACTAATGCCTTGCAGGTGCGGTGATGAAGAATGATATGCAGAGAAGCAGATTGTTCAGGAAAACTTCGCTTGGCCGAACCAGGTGCGCCAGGTTGGGAATATATGATGATTTGCAGCGAATGCCTAACATTGCAGGAATTGAAGGAAAGGGCAGATGGTGATGTTTGTCCAGGATGCGGTGGTGTGTGCGGTGAACCAGAACCATCAGATTTAGACCATCCATACTACAGTTGCCCAGATTGTGCGGGTGGTGCTTGAATGCAGCTAACCGTTCAAATCTGGTGCGATTGCGGAATCCTAATGGAGGCTTACGCAGATGGTAAGTATAAGTGTCAGGGTTGCAGCGAAGTGTTTGACACAAGCAGCGTTCCTGTTAACAAGAACAACGGGCAGCTATCAGGTAAAGAAGTCCTTGACCTGCTTGCCCTGCTTGAAGACCACCATCACGAAGCAGGCGGTCCTGACGATGAACCACTCTGCTTTGTCGGATGCACCTGCGAATACTGTTGGCCTGACGAAGATTGATTCTAAGCCCCAGGAATGCAGATAACTTTTTTGATAGGCGCAGCCATGCAGAAAATCTGCAGGCGTTTGACTCAAAGTATATCTGTCAGATCTGCCTGTTGGAATCTGGTTATCACCATCTGCTAAAGTATTATATACTATGTTGATTATGGATAATTGGGGGAAAAACATGATAAACCTAAAAAAATTGGATGAAGACGAACTGGCTAATCTCGGAATGGAGATCTGCGAATGTGCGCCATGTGATATACTATCTGCTAAGGAATTAGAAATAGTATATTCTGGCTTTGCAGATAATTGCTATGAAACAGACGAAGACGAACAACATCTGCTTTGGTTGGCTAAGGAGCACCCGCTCCTTATCATCAAATGCTTAGTCGGGTCTGCACGACAGATTGACGCTAATGGCCGACACGAACCAGATAGATATGTTGAAGGAGACGGTCTGTTGGGTGTCTATTACGGAGAACTTCTGCTTCGCATCCTTGCTTGAAGATTACCAGATGGGGCGGGAACAACCGCCCTATCTGCTAAGTTTAACTTTTTCATTCCTGACAGGTAATCTGTCAGGTCCCAGGACTACGCAGTTTTTTTCAGAAGCCAGCCGCCGCCTGCACGCCTGCAGGCTTTACTGAAAACAAACAAGTCCCAGGATTGCAGTATTTTTTAGGGTCGCCTTCCTTGCCCAGCCCCGAGGAGTGCATCAGTACTGTCTGTTAAAGTATTAAGTAGTATGACGGTGTAGCAGGTTTGTATGGAAATACAAATAATAAACCTGGAAGGAAAAACAACCCTGGGTGGGCGGATATTCTGCTTATTCATTGACGGTGATGGGTCTGCTAATGATATGTGGCCAGATTCACGGCATGAAGCAGGGTTGTGCATCCATGAAGTTTTGCAGTATATCGGCAACGCCCTGCAAGGCAAATATGAATGTGATACCTGCACAGTCTGCTTTGAACAATGAACCTGGGGGCGACCACCCCCACCTGCAAATCTATACTTTTTTAATCAGGGGAGATATCTCATCAGGTCCCAGGAATACAGTATTTTTTTGGGCGACAGGTCCCAGGATTGCAGACTTTTTTTTAGACTGTAGGTATGAGATCTGCAGATCTGCCGTGTTATACAAATAAAAAAAGGGGGAAACATAGGGGGGGCTAACCCCCCTATGCTTCGGCCACGACCCCGTATCATGTCGGCTTATGGGGATGGGTCTTCAATCCACCCATTCAACACTTCTTGTTGCGATATGGTAATACCCGTTCTTCATAACAAACCTTGCAAACCTTCCCATGATAGTAAAGGGGTCGCCCGCAATATTGGGTTTCATTAGATGCAAACAATGTATTACAAAGCCCGCACCGTTGTCCGATAACGGTCAATGTTCGTCGTCGCCCCATTCAAACCACCCACATGATTGATTCCATAACGCCCATAGGGTATGGCTTGTCCTTGTTTATGCAATTGCGATTACGGCAAACCAACCAAACCTTAACTTGATTGGCGTCTATTGCCCGATGAATTATATGTGCATTCGCACCGCATATTCCGCAAATTGGATGATTGTTCATTGTAAATCACCTTCAATACGCTTACCCAAGCATCCCGCACATATCTTCACTAAGTATCGGTATTCGGGGAAATTAGCCAAAAACAATGCTTCTTCTTTGCATCCCTTAGCGGGGTCGCAAAGGTCGCATGGGTCGCCTTCAATCTTCATCATCATGCCTTCGGGCAATGCTTCGGTATATTTCATTGAACCACCGCCATGACGACTTCTTCAACATCAATTTCAAAAACTTCGTAGCATCCTTCACATATACACATAACGATAATTGATGAATCAATTAAGGTCAATGCTAAGTCAAGGACTTCGCCCATTTGTTCGGTTTTGTTTTGTATGCAAACCACGCACTTCTTCATTGGGCGGTGATTACCGCCACTTATGTCTATTCTATCCATAGGTCGGGGATTCGGCACATTATCCGATATGCGTTCATCTATCCCGTAAGGGTTGGGGGGGATTCACCCACCCCCCCGTTATACTTGGTGTATTGGGTCGCATTTGTGGCTATGCGATGCCGATTCGTTGTCGTTGTTAATTCTATCACGCCTTGGTTGTCAAGGATTAGGGTTCGGCCATATCGTGATACATTGCCCGATGTTGATTCATCGTATTATCATCTATCCCGTAGTAATTGGGATGGCGTAGCGTGTATGCCTACTATACCGCCTTGTAAGGGGTATGGTTCAAGGTGGGGCGTATGTCGTATTGTCATAGTCCGTATATGCCTTCAAGCCAAGAATTGTTGAAGTATAGCAATATTACCAAGAACATTTGTTCCGATTCTTGACGATGTGATTATGTCAAGGTCGGTTGTCTTGGTTGCTTCAAGTGCGGTATAAGCCGTGATTATGGCCGATGCACCTTCAAGCATTGCGATGTTCGCTTCAACCAACGCACGCCCTTCGGGTGTAGCGGTTAGGGGGTAGCCTAATCCGATTGCATTAACGATGTCTTCCGCACTTCTTACGCACTTGTTCACCGTGTTGCTTACACCTTCCGCACATAGTCCACGCTTACCGATTGCCGATTGTGGCTTGGTCTTCATTGGACTTACGCTTGTTTGATTCTTGCCTTGTTGGGTTTGGGACTTTTGGTTTTTAGCCATGTCTTCACCTTTCAAAGTTTTTCGCATTCATTCCGCCTATTTTGGGTTTGGCGTGTTCACCCTTGTAATCCCCCGCATTCTTTTTTCATGGCGGGTGCTAAGGCTATTGTAGGTTTTTTTCATCGTCTATGTCATTCGGTTGCTTTTTGGCTTCGCCCACTTGTGCGACCCGACCACATTTTCAACGGGGTGTGCATCACCCGTTCCCTTTTTTACTTCCCTATTCATATCCACATGCTACGCACGCAAATCCGTTTTGACGCATTTCAAGAATGCGCCAAGGACATTTATACCGCCCCGCCCCCCGCCTTCGGGGGACAAATGTTCCTACACGCCCGACCTTATAGTCTTTGTCCGAAGGGTTGATATACTATGACAACAATTTTTGACCTATCATTAGGCTCAACGCCTACAGCTCCGCATAATACAAATAATTTTTTTTCAAAAAAAACTTTATATTTAGAAGAAAAACGGGTATTTTCCGCCAGCCTTTGATGAAGTTTGCGAGTTATTCCAGTTACCAAATGTAGTAGTGCTCACACTAAAACTTCCCTGGGAAACAGGCATTATGAATTGGTCTATGGCGTGTGCAAAGGCCATAACCATATCGTTATGTTTTCCTAAGTCCACTATTTCACCATTTTTCCAAGCATGGGATTCTAATTCTTCTAAGAACGCCCGAATTACTTTTCTGGTTGGTTCATCTCCGAATGGTAAGACTACTCGGCCTTGTTCAAACCAGGCTCTGAGTCGGCTCATTAGTCCCTGCTTAAGACTCTTGTTTGAGGCTTTAGAGGGTTGATAGTCAATAGTAATACCTTTTTGCATAAGGATTGCATTATACAGCCTTTGAAAACCTACATCTTCAATTGCGACAACAGGCATTTTGTATCTGTAATTATAGTCAGCGATAACATCAACCTGCTTTTCAGGGGGAAAGTCATTGCGTCGCCAAACATCAACCAAATAGATGTAGCCGTCTTCGTCTTGTCTTAACACTACAATAACTGAATAGTCTTTACCTAATCCGTGAGAAGGGTCAAAGCCCATAACATATTTACCGCTGTGAAACTTTTCTTTTTCTAAAGACAATTCCATATCCATATTCTTTCTTGAAATGCTACGAGGGAAAACCTGGGATTCTTCGTCAATGACTCGGCAAAGGTATTCTTGAGTGAACTCTAATTCCTGCATAGCCTCTTTTTGTTCCAGTATAAACTCTATTGGTCTATGTTCAGGCCATAGGCACTCTGGGATAACATTTTCTGGGTCGGCTTTGTATTCATCCCAATTAAGGATTGCAGACCATGTCCCACTTTTCCATACTTTGTTTTCTAACATTTCAGTATGGTAAATATCAGTCATAGCCATAGGAGTTCCAACGCAATATAGGCTGGTTCCTGGAGATAACATAGGAGTGACAACCTTTCTGAGCCATCCTCTTACATTATCCATTGACATATCTCCCATATCCATAAGAACATCGTCAAGAGCAATACAGGCTGGGTGTTCACCCCGAATAGCAGAACCAACAGATGTGGCTCTTATCCATGCGCCATTAGTGAAAAACAATTCATACTTTCCACCACGCTTTGTATCAAGGTATTTTGATAACTCCTTATGCTTAAGAATGTCTTCTCTGATTTCACCGAGACGACGAGAAGCAGTATCCTTACTTGCTGAAAACAACCAGCAGCTGAATGGTTTATTCCTCCACTTCAGAAAAAGAGCATGATGGAGTAAAACAATACGGAGGGTTGTTGATTTAGAGTGGTCACGAGGCGCAACAATACAAGTTCTGTGAACCTGTGCATCCTGTCTATCTGTGTATAACTTAATCCAATCTTCAATATGTTCGCCCCATGTATAACCCAACCATTCATAAAAATACTTAATGTCATCCTTTGACCTTAAGAAACTGAGAGTGCTGGTGTTAATAGGCAAGTGGTTTCAACCCCTTTTCTCCACAGTGGGGACAAATACCTTTCATAGCCTTTTCAGACTCCATAATACTTGTAGCAAACCCACATTTAGGGCAATAAGCCTTTTCGCAATATCTATGTTGACCGCTCATTCTCTCACCACTCGTAAATACCCACAGTAAATATCCTTTCCTTTTACCTGTTTACGGCAGGCGGTTGTAGCATAAACGCCTTCTTTACCGCATGTCATACATTTTCTAAGACAAGTCCTATTTCCCATCAATGACCCTCCACAGGAGAAAACAAACTGCAAATCAGTCCTTCTTCAATGTCAATCATATAAGCAGCCAAACCTGCTTTTGACATTGTATAACCGTTTCGTGCATGGTATCTATCATGCCCTGCTAATGAAGGCATTTGGATAATCATAGTGCCTGCAGTTTCTTTAATTGTTTGGTGGTGCAAATGTCCGTGAAACCATAGATGGTGATTTGTAACTCCCCATTCTTTCTTTGCTTCGCAGGCCATAAGGGATGGAAGTTTTTGCATTCCCCCATCACCGTGAGTTAAACCAATTAGTGTGTTGCCGTATGTCAAGTATTGTCTCGCATGAGGAGAAACTGTAATTTTCACATCATCACAGTTGCGATAATAAGCATCCAAATACATGATAAGAGCCAAAGCAGACATTCTGTCATGGTTTCCAGCCATATTATAGACTTCAACAGGTGCAACCTGTCTTAAGAGTTCTATGTGTTCAACAGCGAGTTCGCAACCACTTTTAAGGATTTGGGCTGGTGTCCCACACATGTCTTGAGGAGTACCTTTTGTTGTTTGTCCTAAGTCATTATCAACATGAAACCAGTCCGAGCCTGTTCCTAAAATAATTTTTTCGGGGCGATAAGGGAGTTTTGACAGTAAATCGCTTGTTCTATCCATCAATCGTTCTTTGGCTTCGTCAAAATTGTAGGTTTCTCCTACTTCGTCTTCCCAGCCATACTTACCCCAATGAAAATCTGTTGCAGAAACCATTAGAGCATAAGGGTTTCCTTGTTCTTCAATCAAAGTTATGCGTTGAGGACTTTCAGGTGCTTCAGGGATAAGAGATAGGAACTCAGTTAAGAGGTAATTATCAAGGTTTCTAAACTTCTGTGCGTCTTTTTCAAGGTCATTCCACCTTTTCGCTTCATATTTTTCAAACAGTTGTTGCTTTTGACGAGCAATTAGGTCGTTTGTCATTTCTTCAACTGACTTTTCAACAAACTCTTCATCAGTAAAGGGGGACATATCATGAGTCCAACCATGTCTTTTGCGGTATTCTTCAAGCCAGGGGCGAGGCATAGCATACTTTCTGCACATTTCATTGATTGTAAGTGCGTCAGTAGCCATATTTGAATAATCAGCCTTCATTTGTCGGTGAACATCACCTGTAATTTTCACTACTTGGTCGGCTGCCCGAAGGAATGTGAAGTAAATGTCTTCATCACTGTTGTAGTAATACGCATCAGTTGAATACATACGGGTATTTGGAGTTGCTACTACTTCTGGATTTATCACACTATTACCTTTCTGCCACCTTTGAGTTGACATTTCCCAGCCTTTAACAGACTTTGTTGGGTTGAGGTTATGCAGATGACGAGCAAAAGCCAACCTTGACATTGTTGAAAGTAAATGAGATTCTTGCTCAATTAAGTCATAACCAGTACCTGGGCTTGCACGCTTCGTCTTCTTATTGTTCATTGCTCTAACCAAACAGTAAAACACCTATAAATGCGACGGTCTTTATTTTTATTTTGTAAATGTTTTGGGAAAGAATAAAGTGCCTCACAGGTCTATTGTTGTTATTTATTTATTTATTTTGAGGGGTGGGGAGTGCCTAAGACATATTTATCTGTCCGAAGACCATAGATTGAGTTATGGATATTCCAATACCCTATGAAGGATTAGGTTATTTGGGTATAGTTTTGATTATTTTAGAAGTTATCTTTTGGGTCTTTGTAGGTAGTAAGAGTATAAAACTCTTTAGAAACCTTATAGGAACAAATAAAGAATAATACAAAATGGTCAGCTGTCCCCCGTTTTATTCTTTTGGTAATGACAGTGAAAGAATAAAAAGAATAAATGTTGCTTAGAAGCACTTAAAGGAGAACGACCACTCACTTTCAAATATGGGCTGGTTTTCACGAGATAAGCCGACAATTCCTGAAAAAACGGAAAAAATTAAGAGAATCTCGGTAAAAGCACCAGCTCCGTCACCTCTTGTAGCATCCATTAAGGATATTTTGACTGAAACGGAGTCAATGAGGACTCAAGGCTACAAACAATATGGTTCTGTCTATGATAGCGAGTTTGACCTTTATGATGATATGCTAAAACTTGACCCTGAACTCAATGGTGCAGTCAGAGCAGTATCACTCACAGGAAACAAATACAAGTTTGATTATGCAAAGGCGAAAAATAAGAAAATCCGTGAAGCGGTTGAACAGTTTGTCCTTGATGTTGAATTAGATGACTTTATCATCAATACAATGCGAAACCTGCTTGTCTATGGGAACTCTATTGATAAAATAGTCGGTAGGGCAGGTGTTGGGATTACTGCGCTACAAAGCATCCCTATAACGCAAATTACAATTGTTGATGATAGACCAAACAGCGATAAAAGTCCAAGAGCATACGGCAAAGATGACCCAATTATGGAAGCAAATACATATCGCTTCAGGGAACAAGAAAGAGGGGCATTAGAAATACCTTCAGATGAAATATCCCACATTAAAATTGATTATCGCTCAAACTGGCACAGAGACAGACTTAGCAGATGGACTTATGGTGTATGGGGCGCATCTCGCTTTAGCAGTTTGAAACAGGCTATTAGGGCTAAATACAATACAATGAATAATCGCATTGCTATTGAAGACAGTATGACAAAGCAGTATATCAGCATTGATATGTCTGCAGTTGAACATATTACTGACCCTAATGAACAAAGAGAAAGACTATCCCATATTATGAAAGAGGTCGGAAAACTTCTTGAAAGTCTAAGGGCAGACCAAATCCCAATCCTACCTGACTATGTTAGCATTAACCAGATGGATATGAAGAATGTCCCAGATAATAGCGGATTCCTTGACATGATTAACAGTGATATTTCAGCTGTTCTTCAAGTGCCTCGTGTTGCTGCAGGACAAGAATCAGGTTCAACCTTTGCTGCTACATTTAATGCTAACATGTGGTCTATGCAAGCAATTTCAAGACTTCAAGCAGTAGTTACTCAAGGAGTAAACGCTTTACTTTTACGCCATTTAGAAATGTCTGGTATTGTTGCTGAAAGAAAGGATTTACCGACTCTTAAGTTTGAACCAGTTGACGAAGAAAACAATTATCAAGAATACCAGCGTGTATCGCTCGGATTCAGAGACGGTATCATCACCAGAGACGAAGCAAGAGAAATGCTTGGATTCCCCGAAGGAATTGAAGAAGGATTTAAGGATGATAACCAAACAGGGACAAGACCTATAAGTCCTCGTCCTCAACAACAAGACACCAACAGCGGAGGGGAACCTGAAGATGAGTAAACAAACTGGGAATAATTCATTTAACGACCAAATGGTTAAGTCAACTGTTAAACCTGCAATTTACCTTTGGTTAATGGCCTGTGGTTCAGTTGTCGGTATGGGTATCTGGAAACCAGATGTCGTTCTCGCTAATTTAGATGGATTTATCGCTCTTATTGCTATCATTGGTGGTGTTGCTGCTCCTGCTTTACAGACAGTACTCCGTATGTGGGAATCTGAACAAACTCAAGAGGTTGATAATATCCCAACCGAATTAAAGCACCAACGAGAGCGTGATGCTGCAGAGAAAGAACATAAAATTGAATTGGAAAAACTTTCTCAAAAGCACGAACAAGTGCTTTCTAAGTCTGCTCAAGACCACGAACAAGAAATGGATAAAGTCATGGCTATGTCCCCAACAACCACATTAACTCCAATTAGGAAACTCGGGAATGATGAAGAATGATTGATAATGAAGAAACTCCATGCTGTAATTGTTGCGCTAAAGCAGAAGAAGAAATAATGCCTGAAGCATCTGATATATGCAACTCTTGCTCATCCCAAGAAAAATGTGCTGAAGAAAATGTATGTTTAGAATCGCAAAATTATGAAGAGGAAGAAAAGAAAGCCTCATGCGATAAAGAATGTGGTGTTGGAGAAGAACTCATTGCTGGCGAATGTGTCAGAGTCGCAGTAACTACTGAAATTGAAATGAAATCTGCAGAAACTATTATTGAAGCAACAACAGGTAAAACTGTCGTTAAAATTAGTGGTGTCGCATTTCACGAAGGTATGAATAAGAATAATTGGACTATTACTCGTAAAGGAGCTGATTTAGTGGTCAGCCAAATGGTCGGTGCAGATGTAACTCTTAATCACCCTCAAGCAGAACATGGTCGTTTCAAGAGGAATATGGCTGGTATTGACGAAGGTGTTGTTGGCCGAATTACCGCTGCTGAAGTTATTGGTACTGATGATTCATGGGAGGTTTCATTTGAAGCCACCGTTGAAAGAAGTGAATTGTTTGAAGTTTTGGAATCAGGACTTTGGTTCCGCTCAGAATACGGAGTTTCTATCGGTGGAACAGGAGTTCCCGATAAAATCCTTGAAGCTGAAGACGGAAAATCTAACATGATATTTGAGACGGACTTCACTTTTGACCACCTGGCGATAGTGCATAAACCAGCATATCCTCGTGCGAGAATTGAAACTGCTGTTAAACTTGAAGAAGCAGTTTCTCAGGAAATGCTTAAGTATGATTCAGCTCCTGACTTAGGATTAGCGAAGGCGGGAACAAACATGTCCGACGAAACAATTATTGAAGAAAAAGAAATCATTGAAGCATCTGCTGAAGCAGAGACTTCTCCATCCGAAATAGAACTCGCACTAATCCTTGCAAACAGTAAGGTTGCGGAGTTTGAAGCGGCTGAAGAAGCACGAATTGAAAGCGCACGACTTGTCGTTGTTAAAGAAGCATCCGAAATGGGTCTTAAAGGACATGACGAACTGCCTGAAGAAACAATCCGTTCTTTGATGGCTTCTTGGGAAGCATCCCGACCTGCACCTTCTAAGGAAATGAAGCCTGTTACTCCTGCTTCACCTTCTGAAGTAGTCGCATCACATTCTATCAAATCCGAATCGGTAATCGCAAATTACCTAAACGGTGAACTCCTAAAAACACCTGAAGCGGAATATGTCGCTTCCTTTAACGCTCTTGTGGCTGCATACAATCGTGGCGCTGGTTCTGACGACCTCGCTCCGACATTTGAAGATGCTAAAGCAAAGGGGATGATTTGAAATGGGATTACACGGAATCGGAACAGGGCCTATTAACGGCAATATGAAAGCAGGAACCACAGCAAGTCTATCTGGACTTTTGCTAAAGGTTGACGGAACGAACACATTGAATCTAACCGCAGCGGTTGGAAACACACCTCTTGGCGTGACAATTGATTCTTCACATAAAGACAAAGACGGAACATTGGTCACTGGTGGCCGTGTTTCATTCATGCCGTCTGGCGGTGTCTTGTATATGCGTGCTGAAGCTGCAACCTATGTTCAAGGCGAAACTCTTTACTGTGCTGCTACTGACGGATTTGTTCACAATGCTGACGCTGGTTCGGCAACTGTTGCTGGAATCTATGTCGGTCAAGGTGAAGTAGTTTCTTCTGCTGAAGTAACTGCAAATGAAAATCTAATTGCTGTGCAAACAAATGCGGTGGCTTGGTGATTGGGGGAATTAAAATGGTAAACGAAAACATTGAAACAATTGTAGCAAGAAGCGAAAAAGGGCCATTTGGTCCTGGAAATGCAGTCAGAGAACAAGTATTGCGTGACTTTATTCAACTCCAAAGCAAGGTTCTATCCATCGGAACAGACCTTGTTGGAACTCGTACTGTCCCTTGGTTGGAATACACCTGGTATAGTGGTATTGAAGGAAACTTTTCATATCCGATTGATGATTCAGCAACTGTTGAACCAACAAGCATCGGTACTGCAAACTACTCGGTTCAACTCAAGAAGGGTATGGGTCGTGTCACATTCCTTGACACCACACTTCTGCGTGGCGAATCATGGGAGAACATGGATAGGCAACAACTGGGAATCACCCAAGCACTTGCTGACACCATTGACAACCTAATTCTTTCTGGACTTCATGCTGGTGCTGGCGACTCCGTTGCTGCAACACAGGTCTTCGGACACGCATCTGCTGATGAAGAACAAGACCTTCTAAGTGCTGCTGATAAAATCTTTGATTTGGCTCGTGTTTCTGGTAATGAAACTTTGTCTGTTGTCCTTCCTGCTTCAAAGCGAAGTACTCTTTTGAACACTCAACTGTTCGGAAATGTCATTCAATCCCTACAAGACCACCTAAGGGGTGTTTTGGGAATGGATTTCAAGTATACTCGTGACGATGGTGCAGCTGGCGCAATCGGAAGTGACGCTCTCGTTATGGTGCCTGGTGCTCAAACCGCAGAGTTCTTCCAATACAACGGTCCTGGATTCATGGAAACTGAATTGACTCGTATGCCTGGTGTAGGTTATGATTGGATGCTAACTGGCTACATGAACATGGTTGTTCACGAACACCAAGACGGTGCAAGTGCAGGAACCACTAAGCGAATTGTTAAACTAACTGGCGTTCAATGAAGGTGGTTTTTTGACCGCCTTTACTAAAATGTCTGCATTACGCACATTTTGTCTAAGCATTGATTCGGATTTATCCGACTCTCTTTGGTCTAAAGTGGCTGCTTTGCCTAAATCAGAATGGACTGAAAAATCTGTTATGGCTGTGCTTAAACCAAAAAAAGCAAATAAGAAGGTGAAAAAGGATGGCGACAAAGAAGAATAAGGCTCCTGCAAAGGTCAAAGCCCCTGCAAAAAAGAAAGGTTCCTCTAAGGCTGCTCTTGTTAAACAATTAGAAGCAAAGGGAATGTTTATTCCTGCTGATGCTTCTGCTGCTCGTCTTAAACACATTTTAGATACTCACCGAAGCCCTTCTTATTGGATGGTTCGCCTCGCAGGCGCAACATACAAACCATTGGTTGAAGTCGGCATTGATAGCAAAAAATTGATTTATGCTTTGCCCGATACCAAAGCAAGTGAAATGATTCTTAATACTCGTAGGCTCGTTATTCTGAAAAGAACAGCGACACCTTTTAGTAATGCTGTCATCATTGATTCTTTTACGGGTGAATCTGATGACAGTAACGAATGATAACATACGGGATTTGTTAGGCAGACCAAAAGGTCTTCTAACAGCCACTATAACTGAATACATTTCAATCAGAACTAACTTTGTTAATAAGGTGGCTCGTGATGCTGACTATCTGCCTGATAACACTAACGAAGTTTCGGCAACTCTTAAAGAAGATGCTATCAAAATGCTCGTAGCAACTGATTGCTTAGGTATATTGATTGACACATTACCAGGCACCGCTGCTTCTCATTCAGAAGATGATGCGAGGTATCAAGACCGACGATTTGAATATCAATTAACAATGTTTAGAAAAAGAGCTGAAGACGCTCTTAATCTAATATCCGAACAGGGAAGTAAAGCGTTTGCAGTGAACAGTACGAGTAGTAGGATAGTTTAGATATGGCAGATATAACATGGAGTGGCGGGGCAACGCCAAACTTATTAGCGAGTCAAGGTAGTAATTGGGTTGGAGGAGTTGCTCCAGTTGCTTCTGATAATGTAATTTTTACTACTGGTACTGATACGGATTGTTGGTGGGATATTCCTTCTATTACAAACATTACACATTCTGCTACTGATATGTGCCTTGTATTTGGCGCAACTGCTATGACAAATCATACTATTACAGGAGTATTTACTCATGGTGGAGAAATAGGAGTGAGCAAAACTCTTTCAACCAATTGCATTATCACCTTTAATATGACAACCACTAATCCAATTTTTGTAGGAGAACACCAATCATATTACAATTCAACACCAGGAGAAACATCAAGTGATGCTACTGCTACAAATGTGACTACTCATACAAACAGCATTAGCAAATTAGAGTATTGGATGAGTGGTTCTGTTGATATTGTTTGGCCTAATGGTTATTATCCAACAGTAAAGACTGTCGGCTGGTCAACTCCTCATGCTCCTCAAGACGGAGAAAACCCCTTTTATCATGAGGTGGACTTTTACGCTTTAATTTTAACAAGCACAGCAAGTTTTAGACAAGTGAGCCGAACCGCTTATGCTTCTTCTGCAAGAGCTGAAGCAAATAAGGTATTCAGAGTAAGGTCTTTAACAACAAACAAACAACCTTTTGATGGAGGAAAGGCTCAATGGATATTTTATGCTGATACTGCTGGTTGGGAATTGCCCTTATCAGGCTCAAACATTATGTCTGGGAGTCAAACACCCAACAAACTTGAAAATATCCGAGTTGCTAAGAGCCAAAACACAGTAAACAAAATCTTTATTCCCCCAGGACAACACTATATTAAGAAGTTAATTGTTGATGCTGGAGTTAATATGTCTTGCTCAAGAGGTATAGCAGAACTTAATATCGTTTCAAGACCTGACATAAGAGGTTCATGGGAGTTCTTTACAATTGCAGATGGAATATATCGCTCTGCTAAATCAGGTATGAGACCAACACTAATTCAAGGTGGAACAAACCAAACAGTCTATGCTGACACTGCTGTTGCTTTTGTTGATGGAGATGCACTAAATCTAAATGACCCCACTCTCACATATGTCAAGGGAACAGGGACACTTACAGCAACAGCATTTGTAGGTGATGGTTCTGGACTTACAGGTATTTCTGGTGGTGGTGGAGGTGGAGTCACTGCTGTCACAGGAACAGCTCCTATCGTTTCATCTGGAGGAACAACACCTGCTATTAGCATAACTACAGTATCGCCAAGCGCAAACGGAATAATGACTTCGGTTGAACATGTTAAATTATCCAACATTGAGGCATCGGCAACGGCAGACCAAACGGGCGCAGAAATTAAGGTTGCCTATGAAGCCGAAGCAGATACTAACGCATTTACAGATGCAGAAAAAACAAAATTATCAGGGATTGCTACAGGTGCAGAAGTCAATGTTCAGTCCGATTGGAACTCCAGCTCAGGTGATAATCAGATATTAAACAAACCCACTATCCCCACTCAGTATACAGATGCTCTTGCTCTAAGTGCAGTAGAAGGAGAGGCTACTCTTGATTGCACAGGACAAATACATTTTCGTGCGCCAGTTGAAGTTATTGCTACTGACCCTGCACCAGCAATTACTGAATCAGGAAGAGTTTATGGTATGACAAATACAGGACCAATTTTCTTTACTTTACCTCCTGGCGCACCTGCAGGGGTTCAATATGTTGTCATTAACACATTGGGGCATGACATAGTAATCCGCCTAACCGACCCAAATGACACATTAAATGGCGTAGCAAACGGCACTGCTCTTGCTACTACAATTAACAACGGAACAACAATTGTTTGTATAGGTGATGTAGGAGCTCCTTCGGCTTGGTATGTGATGGGAGGAATCTAAGTGCTTCCAACATCAATAGGTATTCTTCAGGCTCAAAGTACTGCAGCTGCACCTGTTTCCTTTGCCTTTGACTCTGCGTGGGATTTAACTTCATCGGATGCTTTAGGCACTTTGAGCGCAAAACTCTCTGCTTATACAGGTGTGGCTCTTACTCCTCCATCATCAAACCCCTTTATTCCTACTCAAAATGAAATCGTTGTTGCGACAGGACAAGTTTTTACAATGGCTTCAGGAACAACATTAACTTCATTTGCTTTGCACTTTACAAAATCAGTTTCCCCTTCTAAGCATAAAATTGCTACACTATCAACTGCAAACCCCAATCTAAACTTAGGAGAATACGACCACATTGCCTGGTCAGGAAATGGTAATTATGCTTTAGGGGCAGATGCACCACTTGTTGTAATAGGTGGTGGTTTTGGTGGCGGTGATGACGATTTAGGCGACGGAGAAGACGAAGGAGGCGGACTCATCGTGCCTGGTGCTCCTGGTGGTGGTGGTCTTATTGACGACCCTTTACTCCCTGGTGTTCCTGGAGGAGGAGGACTTGTTGCTTCTCCTTCTGTTGACATAAATCTGATAACTCTTATGAATACAAATACAGGCGCATTTAATACTCCCCTATTTTGGCTTTGGATAGCAGCTGGTCTCACAGGAGCAATAGCACCTGGCGAAACAATCAACGCAAACTTTGAAGCAACAAATAGTGCAGGGACAACAATTTCAACAACAAAAACATGGGTGACACAATGACGAGATGTAAATTATTAGACGAATGGTTTGACGACCAATCAAAAAAACTTGATAAAGAAGAAGAAAAACAGGGAAAAGACTTAATTGTAGGTGATTAAATGAGCGATACGGTTAAAGGAGACACACCTCTTGATTCAAATATGTCTGAAGAGGTTAGGAGAGGTAAAGTAGTTTATTTGCCTCCTGAACGATGCTTTACAAATGTGTATATCAAGCATACACCTCATGGGCTGTTGGTTTCTAAGAAGAAGGGTGAACGACACTTCTTAGTTATCCCTAATACAAAGGTTGTTCAAATAACATACGAGGAATGAATATGGATATTGATACAATAGTGCTTTATGGATTAGTTTTGGCTTTTGTCGGAGAAAAAGGTCTTGCTCTTTACAAGAGAGTTATGGCTGACGGAAAAATTACTCTTGACGAAATACAAGACATTATTGAAGAAGTTACTGATATAGCAGACGATGCAAAAGAAATGCTTGAAGAGGAATGATTTCAATGTCAAATCTTGAAGACAAGGTTGAATCCCTTGATGAAAGGGTTCGCTTGCTTGAACAAGCAGTTTTTGAATTGTCTGTAATGGCTAAGTATTTGAAATATGCCTTCTTTTCTATGCTTGCATCACTCGGAATTGACTTAGGTGGAATGATTTAATGACTTACTATTGCTCTACTGCTGATGTTGCTGACCGCATGGGACTTAGTTCTCAAGAGCGATTGGCTGCAAACAGTAGATTAACAGGAGCAATTAGAAGGGCTACAATTGAAATAGACCAAGAGTTTTTTGATAGGGGCAGAAGTGAACCTTCAAAAAGCACTTCAGAAACCACTTCTAACGGCAGCACTTCCGTTGGGGCTACGACTACACCACTAACTAACGCAGACGCCTTCAGTACGGCAGCAAACGGCAATATAGATGGTGATTCATTTACATGGACTGGTAAGGATGGAGGAATTAGTGCTTTATCCATAGCAAATGCTGGAGATGGCTATTCAGCAGGCACACTAACTGCAACTGGAGGCACAGGCAGTGGGTTTGCAG
>Ga0315331_10001149_pt1 | contig 19617 bp, 11 predicted proteins | sample M160m34915metaG_FD_203456 | JGI IMG/M metagenome (GOLD analysis project Ga0315331, IMG submission 203456) | Ammonia-oxidizing marine archaeal communities from Monterey Bay, California, United States - M1 60m 34915 | ecosystem: Environmental > Aquatic > Marine > Intertidal zone | place: USA...
ACCTCTTCTCAAAGATGCATTAGAGCTGGGGGAAAACATAACGACCTTGAAAATGTTGGCTACACACTTAGACACCATACTTTTTTTGAGATGTTAGGTAACTTTAGTTTTGGTGATTACTTCAAAGAAGAAGCTATTGAGTTTGCATGGGAGTTTTTAACTGGAGAATTAAACCTTCCTGAAGACAAGCTTTGGATATCTGTTTTCAGAGAAGATGACGAGGCAGCAAAAATCTGGAAAGAAAAAATTGGAGTCAATCCTGAAAGAATTGTTAGGCTGGATGAAGAGGATAATTTCTGGTCAATGGGAGAAACTGGTCCTTGCGGTCCTTGCTCTGAGATCTATTATGATCATGGCGATCACATAGAAGGAACTCCTCCTGGCTCAGAGGGCGATGAAGGTGATAGGTTTGTTGAAATCTGGAATCTTGTATTCATGCAATTTAATAGAAATGAATCTGGTAAAATGACGCCATTGCCAAAACCATCCGTTGATACCGGTATGGGATTAGAAAGAATTGCAGCTGTAATGCAAGGAGTTAATTCAAATTACGATACAGATTTATTTAAAAGCCTGATTAATGCATCCAAAAAACTTCTTAAAAATGAAAGTAGCAATTCTCATAAAGTTGTAGCAGATCATATTAGATCAACAAGTTTTTTAATTGCAGATGGGATTACTCCTGAGAATGAAGGAAGGGGTTATGTGTTAAGAAGAATATTGAGAAGAGCAATCAGACACGGTTATAAGATGGGTGCAAAGCAGCCATTTTTATTCAATCTTGTTGATGATCTATCTGAGCTCATGAAAGATGCATATCCTGTACTGATTGAGAAAAAGGATCATATCAAGAAAACGATCCAAAATGAGGAACACAAATTTTTTGAAACATTAGAAAAGGGAATTAAAATTTTGGACGAAGAAATCAACAGCTTGTCTGGCAATCAAATTTCTGGAGAAGTGGTTTTTAAGTTGCATGATACTTTTGGTTTTCCATATGACCTAACTGCTGACATAGCTAGGGAAAAAAATCTTGAAATTGATTCTGAAGGGTTCGCTAAATGCATGCAAGCACAAAAAGATTCATCCAAAGCTGGCAGTAATTTTACCTCTAACCTTCCTACTCCAGCTGATGTAGATGCAACAACTTTCCAAGGCTACGAGTTTTTAGATTCTGAATCCAAAGTTTTGTCTATTTGGAATGGTCAAGATTTAGTTGATACAGCTAATGAAAATGATGAGGTCTTCATTGCGCTTAATCAAACATCTTTTTATGCAGAGTCAGGCGGGCAAGTTGGTGACACTGGAACGTTTGACTCAAATAGTTGTTCTGGAGTTGTGCTGGATTGTAAAAAACAAGGTAAAGTATTTCTTCATAAGGCTAAAATTAAAACAGGAAGTCTTAAATGCGGAGATGTAATCAATATGAGTGTTGAAAAAGATAAGCGAAGAGCGACCGCTATACATCATTCAGCAACGCATTTGCTGCACGCAGCTCTAAAAAAAGTTTTAGGTGATCATGTTCAGCAAAAAGGATCTCAAGTTGATCATTTAAAACTTAGATTTGATTTTGCTCACTCAGCACCTTTAACGGCTAATGAAATTTCTGAGATAGAAATGTTGGTTAATAATCAATCTTTATTAAATACAAAAGTTTCTACAAAAGAAATGGAATTAAATGATGCTATTGATTCTGGCGCAGAAGCTTTGTTTGGCGAAAAGTATGATGACAAAGTTCGAGTGCTTGATATGGGCGAAGAATCATTTTCTGTAGAACTTTGTGGTGGTACTCATGTAAATAGAACTGGAGACATTGGTACATTGGTTATTATCAGTCAGTCTAGCGTAGCCTCTGGGGTAAGAAGAATTGAAGCTATAGCTGGTCATGAGTCTTTGGAATACTTAGCAAACTTGAAAACTCTAACCAATGAACTTCAAAAAACATTAAATACAAGTTCTGATAAATTATCTGAAAAAGTTAATGCTTTGGTTCAAGAGAATAAAAAACTTAAGAAATCTGGCCCTGTTGGATCTAAACAGGAAGTTATTTCTAGCGAAGAGCTAAGTATTGATGATTGGACTTTAGTTATTGAGCAACTAAAACTTGAAGATAATAAAGAGCTAAGAGGTTTAGTTGATCAAAAGAAATCCAAACTCACCAAAGGGTGCGTAGTTTTGCTTTCTGCAGTCAATGAAAAAATAGCCATAGTTGCAGGTGTAACAAAAAACTTGGTTGATACCATTTCTGCAAAAGATGTTGTTAGTGAGCTTTGTTCACAGCTTGATGGCAGAGGTGGCGGCAGACCTGATTTTGCTCAGGGAGCTGGCAATTCAAAAAATATTAATGATTTCGTGACATCTATTTCAAAAACAGTAAAATCCCTTTCAAAATAAGGAATTCAACTTGGATATCGTTGTTCAAAAATTTGGTGGAACATCTGTAGGCTCGGTAGAGAGAATAGCTGCTGTCGCTGAATTAATTAAAAATTCAGCTAAAGATGACAATATAGTAGTTGTTGTCTCAGCAATGAGCGGCGAAACAAATAAACTTATTGGTCTTGCAAAAAATTTTACTGAGACGCCTAATAAAAGAGAATTTGATGCTCTTGTTTCCACTGGTGAAAAGGTTAGCTCTTCATTGCTAGCTATTGCTTTAGATTCAATTGGTGTAAAAGCTAAGTCTTTATCTGCCTCTCAAATCTCAATGAAAACTACCAGCAGTTTTTCTAAAGCAAGAATTTTAGATATTGATAGTTCTAAAATACTAAAAACGATTGAAGAGGGTTATGTTCCTATTATCACTGGTTTTCAAGGCATTACAGAACAGGGTGATGTTACTACATTGGGCAGAGGTGGTTCTGATACTACTGCTGTTGCAGTCGCTGCAAATTTATCAGCTAAAAGATGCGATATTTATACAGATGTAGATGGCATCTATACAACTGATCCAAGAGTTGTTCCGGAGGCTAAAAGACTTGATTCAATAACTATGGAAGAAATGCTTGAGATGGCTGGAAAGGGAGCAAAAGTTATTCAAATTAGAGCAGTTGAGTTTGCTAATAAATACAAGGTACCTGTTAGAGTTCTATCTAGTTTTGAGCCTGGTTCGGGTACACTAATATCACTTGAGGAAAATAATATGGAAAATGCATTAGTATCTGGGATAGCTTTTCAAAAAGATCAGGTAAAAATCACACTTCATGGAGTTGTAGATACTCCCGGGATTGCTTATGGAATTCTTGGGCCACTGAGTGATGAAAACATAGAAGTCGATGTCATAGTTCAGAACGTTAGTGTTAATGGAAAAACTGATTTTACATTTACTGTTTCAAAAGAGGATGAATTAACCGCAACCAACATTATCAAAGCTAATAAAAATTCTTTGCAGTACGATGATGTCTTGGTTGATTCTAATATTGCAAAAGTTTCTTTGGTTGGTGTTGGAATGAGAACTCATGCTGGTATTGCAAGTGAGGCATTTAAATCTCTTGCTGAAAATGATGTTAATATACAGATGATTAGTACTTCAGAAATTAAAATAACTATAGTTATTAATGAAGTAAATACAGACAAGGCAGTTAAATGCCTTCATGAAACTTTTAATTTAGACAAATAAATATGTATGACTTAATCCTTAAAAACTGCAACATAGTTAATGAGGATAAGATATATATTTCAGATATAGCTATTAAAGATGAGAGAATAGCGCTAATTAACCCAACGATAAATTCAGAAGCAAAAGAAATTATTGATGTTGATGGAAGACATGTCATCCCAGGCATGATTGATGATCAGGTACATTTTCGTGAGCCTGGCCTAACCCATAAAGGCAGTATTGCAACTGAATCTAAAGCTGCACTGGCTGGAGGCATTACAAGTTATTTTGAAATGCCAAATGTAAATCCTACAACTACTACTAATGAAAACTTGCAAAAGAAATTTGATCTTGCCGCCCAAAAGTCATTAGGTAATTATTCTTTTTACTTGGGCGCTAGCAATCATAATATTGAAGAAATTAAGAAAGTTGACACTAATCTTGCTGCTGGTCTAAAAGTTTTCATGGGAGCATCTACAGGAGACATGCTTGTTGATAATCCCGATACATTAGAAGATATATTTAAGTACTGCCCAGTTAATATTGTTACCCACTGCGAAGATACGCCGCGAATTTTAGAGAACGAAAAACTATTTACAGAAAAATATGGAGATGATCTCAATCCAACGCATCATCCATATATCCGAGACGATATAAGTTGTTACTTATCAAGCTCTATGGCAATAGATTTAGCAAAAAGAAATGATGCAAATTTACATGTTCTCCATCTGACAACTAAAAAAGAAATGGAACAATTTCAATCAGGTGCAATAGATAATAAAAAAATTACAGCTGAGGTATGTGTGCATCATCTGCGATTCAATGAGCATGATTATATTGAGCTTGGCAATCAAATAAAATGCAATCCTTCTATAAAGAAAGAAGAAGATAGAGCCGCTGTTATGAATGCGCTTTTAAATGATCAAATAGATATTATTGCAACTGATCATGCGCCACATACCTGGGAAGAAAAATCTAGACCATATGCTCAAGCTCCTGCCGGACTTCCTTTGGTTCAGCATGCAATTCAAATTCTATTAGACTTTTATCATGATGGCACATTGACATTGGAACATATTGTCAAAAAGACTAGTCACAACGTTGCTAAAAGATTCAAGATAAAAGATAGAGGTTATATAAGAGAAGGGTATTATGCTGATTTGGTTATTTTAGATACTGATAAACCTTTCACAGTTACAAAAGAAAGTATCTTATATAAATGCGGTTGGTCGCCATTCAATGGGGCAACATTTAATTCATCAATTAATACAACCATTATTAATGGAAAAGTCGCCTATAAAGACTCAAAAATCATAGAAAATCTTTCATTTGGCAAACAAATAGAGTTTTTAAGAAATTAGTTAAAAAAAAATTAAATTTTTTTTCAATATCTAATTTTTTTACCATGTGTAAAAAAACACCATAAAGACAACACTTATAGAATATTTTGTAAAATATTTACATAAAAATTGTTCAAGTTACCTCTTTTTTTAAACAAAAACACCTTAATTTCATTTTGAAAATTTAAAAGAAAGATGTAGTATTGTGGTTGTATATTTTAAATTTATTATTTTGTGAACAGGGAGTACTCAAAATGAGCAAAAATTATCTATTAGGTTTTTCTATTTTATTCTTAGCAGCGTGCGGAGGAAGTGGCGCTGGTCCAACAGGTTCGTCTGGTCCAGGTACTTCTAATTCTGCTCCTGTTATAACTTCAGGTAACACTTATAGTGTTGCTGAAAATACAACTGCAATTGGAACTGTAACAGCTACAGATGCTGACGGTGATTCACTTGCATATTTCATTCAGGGTGACGATAGCTCACTTGTGACTTTAGCTGGTGGTACATTAACTTTTAATGCAGCACCAGATTTTGAAGCACCAGCTGACGCTAATTCTGATAACGTTTATGAAGTAACTGTTGTTGTAAGTGATGGCTCTGCAAAAGATGCTAAAGACTTATCAATAAGTGTTACTAATGTTAACGAAGGCCCACAGCTTTTAGTGAATAGCACATACACAGTTGAAGAGAATACTACTACAGTAGCTACAGCTACAGTGTCTGATTCTTCAGGTGATGTTACTTTCTCACTAAGTGGTGCTGATGCTTCAGCAATGACTATTGGAGCAACTTCAGGTGTAATAGCTTTTGCTGCAAATCCAGACTTCGAAGCACCAGCTGATGCTGATGCTGATAACGTATATAACATAACAGTAAGTGCGGCTGATGATGCAGGTTCAAATTCTGCTGATGTTGCTGTTACTGTTACTGATGTTGTTGAGTGTACAGGCGCTTGTGACTTATTTATCTCAGAGTACGCTGAAGGTTCATCAAATAATAAATATCTTGAAATTGCTAACTTCACAGGTGCTGAAGTTGATCTAGCTGGTTATGCACTTCCAAGTGTAAGTAACGCTCCATCAACAGAAGGTGAACATGAGTACTGGAACCCTGATATTTTTGGTGCCAATGCAACTATTGCTGATGGCGATGTTTGGGTTGTTTGTCATCCTGATGCTGATGAGACAATTGCTGCAAGATGTGACTCAACTCACACATACATGTCTAACGGTGATGATGGTTATAAGTTAGTAAAAGGTACTGAAGAGAGCTACACAGTAGTAGATACTCTTGGTGACTTTATGGGTGATCCTGGTTCAGGTTGGGATATCTGTGGAGTTGCTGGTGGTACTCAAGACCACACTTTAGTTAAGAAAGAAGGTAAAGAAGGTAATTCTGATTGGAATGCTTCAAGAGGTACAACTGCTGACGATTGTGATTGGATTGTTGCTGAAAAAGATGCATTCATGGTTACTGATTGGGATGGTTTAGGATCACATTGTTATGATTCTTCAGCGGATGCAATAACATTTACTTCATCAGCTACATTTAGTGTTGCTGAAAATACAACTGCTGTAGGTACAGTAGTTGCAGGCGTTGTAGGTTGTAATTCATCTGAAACTGTAACAATGGCATTATCTGGTGCAGACGCTGCATTATTTACTATTGATGCCGCTGGAGCCCTTGCATTTGCTGCAGCTCCAGACTTTGAACAAACTGGAAGTGCTTCAGGAACAAATGATTACACAGTTGTTGTAACGGCTACTGCTGGAACTAAAACAGCAGACCAAACAATCACTGTAACAGTTACTGATGTTGAGGAAGCTGATCCAACACAAGTACAATTCACTGGATCATTCGGTGGCGCAGTTGCCGATGGGAATAACTACACATTCCCAACAGGTGCTGAGGGATGGGCAGGATTTGCAAACGAAAATGCAGATCTATATCCATTTAGCTTCCCTAATGGTGGATCAATAACATTTACTGCTTCTGCTACAGTAGACACAAATATTAACTTTAGATTTGAAAGATTGCCTTTCCCTGATGTAGACCCTGCATTTAGCACATCTAATGTCACTATTTCAGGTGAAGAAAAGTCTTACACAGTTGAGTTTGATGCTACAGGCGAAAATACATACGCTTCATTGCTAATGTACATTGTTGAGAGAGATCAAACTGTAATGGTTAAAGATGTTGTAGTTACTGAAAAAGCAGCAGAACCAGAAGGGGTATTAATGGATATGTCAGGCACATTTGGTGATGTTGGCTATACAGCAGAAACTAATGCATTCTCATTCCCATCAACAGCTCAATCATGGGGTGGATGGGCGCATAATGCTGATGGTGATCTAGGAACTGGTATGTATCCATTCACATTTGCTGAAGCTGGAAAAGTAACATTTAAGGCAGCAGCTCCTAATGGAGATGTTGTTGTTAAGTTTAAATTTGAAAGACTGCCTTATCCAAATACAACACCTGAATTCTATACTGAAACAGTTACTGTAACGGGAGCTGATGAAGCTTCTTATGAAGTTGCAGTTCCTGTTCAAGGAACAAATACTTTTAGTTCATTCTTAATGTATTTTGAAACTCAAGATGTTGAAGTTTATATAACTGACGTAAGAGTTCATGCAGATGCTAAAGATGATACTGGGGGCGGTGATTCTACTCTTGGTGGTGGAACTATGGATATGGTTGAAGCTTTTGGTGGAGCAACAGTCAGTGAAAACACATACTTTATTGAGAGCAATGGCGTAAGAGTTGAAGGTAGGCGTTATGAAAAGCCTGCTGGTTCTCAATCATGGGCTGGGTTTGCACACAATCCAAATATGGATAACAGTGCAATTTATCCTATCTCATTCCCAAATGGAGGCACTATTACTGCAAGGATGGTTGGTTGGGCAACCGATGATGTAAATGTTTATTTTAAATTTGAAAAAGATGCTCACCCAAATGTGGAACCATCTTATCAAACTGCTAACATTCCATTAAAAAGGCTGAGTCAATCTGCCTCACCTGTAGTTACAATCGATATTCCATCTCAGGGAGACAAAACATTCAAGAATTTCTTAATGTATATTGTTGAAGAAGGACAGAGAGTATTGGTTGAGAGTGTTGTAGTAACACCTACACCAGAGTAAAAAACTTTACTTTAAAAAAACCCGCATTACTGCGGGTTTTTTTGTGTTTTTATAATTCGTTATAAAATTATACTTAAGGCTTAATCTAGATTAGAATAAGTATTAGATCATTTAATTAATTCAACCGGTTTCATTATGCACAATAAGTTATTTTCAATTCTATTCACAACAGTTTTCATTGCCTCATGTGGCGGAGGCGGAGGCGGTGGTGGCGGAAGTTCAACCACAACACCACCTACAACACCACCAGCTAATAATGCACCTTCATTTGCAGCTGTTGGCACAATTGCAGTTGCCGAGAACACAACAGCTATAGGAACAATTACGGCTAATGATGCAGATAATGACACTTTGACTTACTCAGTTACAGGAACAGATGCTTCATTTATTTCTGTTGTTCCATCATCAGGTTTCCTATCGTTTAATAATGCACCTGATTATGAAAATCCAATGGATGCAGGGATGGATAATGATTATGAAATTACTCTAGTTGCAAGTGATGGAAGTGCCACCGGTTCAGTTGGTATTGTGGTATCAGTTACTGATGTAAGTGAAATTCCCCAGCTTGTAATTGAGAGTTCATACACAGTTGAAGAAAATACCACAACTGTTGCTACAGCTTCATATACAGGCTATGACGGAACAGTAATGTATCAGTTAAGCGGAACTGACGCATCAGCATTTACATTTGGTGGAACCTCGGGAGTTATAGCTTTTCAAAACAGCCCTGATTATGAAAATCCTACTGATGCTGATAGTAATAATATTTACAACATTACTGTAACAGTAAGTAGCTCATCTGGATCAGATTCAGCTGATGTTGCTGTTACGGTTACCGATGTTGATGAGGGCTCTAACTCTTCTGATGCCTCTGACTTATTTATTTCTGAATATGCTGAAGGTTCCTCTAATAATAAATATTTAGAAATATTTAATGGAACAGGTCAAGAAGTATCCCTTAATGGTTATGCATTACCAAGTGTTGGAAATGCTCCAACAACTAATGGCACATACGAATATTGGAATGATGAAATTTTTCCAGCAAATACAACAATAGCTGATGGCGAAGTTTATGTAGTTTGTCATCCACAGTCTGAACAAACAATCTTAGATGCTTGTGATTCCACTCATCAATACTTATCAAACGGTAATGATGGGTATGCTTTAGTAAAAGGTACTGAGTCAAGTTATGAAGTTGTAGATTGGATTGGTGATTTTGAAGGAGATCCAGGCGATGGCTGGGATGTTTGTGGAATAACTGAAGCTACTAAAGACCATACATTGGTTAAAAAAGATGGCAAAGAAGGTAATACAGACTGGACTGCTTCAAGAGGTACCAATGCAGATGATTGTGATTGGATTGTAAAAGATAACGAGGATTGGACAGATCTAGGAGTTCACACTTGGAATGGTTCAAGTACCGGCGGCGGTTCTGGTGGAGGCGGCTCCGGAGGCGGAGGTGGCTCTGGCGGCGGAGGTGGTTCCGGTGGTGGCTCTGGAGGTGGCGGTACTACCACGCCTTCTACTGAATTGTATCTTTCTGAATATGCAGATGTAGAGGCATCAAATGAAACTACAACACCATATGGAAATACTAAGTATATTGAAATATATAATCCTAATTCTGAGGCGGTTGATTTATCTGCATATACGCTTAAGGGTATTGCTAACTCATCGCCTGATACATGGGGTTCAGGCCAAACAGCTGAAGGAAGAGTGCTTGAACTTTCAGGCACGCTTGCTGGTAAAGATGTTTACCTAATTACTGGAGTTGACAGTAGCTATGGTGATATAGATGACTATGTTGTTTCTCAGGCTGACTTAAGACTGGATTATGAAAGTCCTGTCCACTTTAATGGTGATGACGCAGTTGGGCTTTTTAAAGATGATGTGTTACTTGATTCTGTTGGTACAGATGGACCAACAGATATCGGTATTGGTTGGGAAGTATGCGGTGTTGAAAATGCTACTAGAAGACATACTTTAATTAAAAAATCAGATAAATCTGGTGAATCAGATTGGTCAGTTTCTGCTGGTACTAATGCAGACAATTGTCATTGGATAGTAAAAGATGAAGGTGACTTCACTAATGCTGGTTTTCATAACCAAGAAGTTAAAAATGTATCGGTTCCTAATGGCATTTCAGGTGGCTTTACTATTGATGGACAGAGCAAGCCAACCCTAACTCTTGAAAGAGGTAAGATTTATAGATTTGATACTTCAAGTTCAACTATGTCTTCACACCCAATACACTTTGGTAATACCACTGAAGAGAGTTCATCAACAACAGTTTATGGAACCCAGGTTGGAACTTCAGGAACAACTGGATCTCATTATTTATTAGAGGTTACTGATGAAATCAATAATATTTATTATTTCTGTGGAAATCATACAGGTATGGGAGCTTCAGTTAATATAACTAATGTTTCCAATACAGCACCTGAGTTAGTTATTCCATCTGAAGTTTATACATTGCCATCGAACTATGTTTATGTAGATGAAGGCACTAAGGCTGTTGCTGGTTTTTCTGGAAATGATGCAGAGGGAGACTCTTTAAGTTATTTTGTAACTGGTGAAGACGCATCCTCATTTGAAATATCATCAAGTGGTGCATTAGCCTTCATCAATACCCCGAGTTACAACTCTAAGAAAGAGTACTCAATTACTGTGAACGTGTCTGATGGATTATCTTCAGATTCATTAATACTTTCAGTTTATGTTGATAGACTGTGTACAGATACATTAATTGGTTTCAATGTATGTCTTGAAGGGGAATCAACCGGTGGTGTTACTTACGATAGAGACAATGATTATGATACCTGGAAAGATTGGGATAATGATTGTCAGAGTAACAGACATGAAGTGCTAATAGATGAGCATGATTCATCAACTGGTGTTGGACTAACTTATACCTCAAACACTAATTGCAGTGTTGCAACAGGTAGATGGTATGACCCTTACGATAATGCATACTTCTCAAATGCATCAGAAGTCCAGATTGATCACTTTGTGCCGTTATCAGAAAGTCACAGAAGTGGAGCATGGGCTTGGTCAAGAGAGAGAAAAACTATTTATGCTAATACATTAAATGTTCCAGAGCAACTTATAGCTGTTGGAGGATCATCAAACTCAGCTAAAGGTAGCTCTGATCCATCTGACTGGATGCCTAATAATACCTCATACCACTGTACATATTTAAGAGACTGGGTAAAAGTGAAATCTATATATAAATTAGGCATTAATTCTTCAGAAGAAGATTATATTAGAAACGCATACTCAAATTGCGGATCTCAAAATACAACTGAAACAATTGAGGTTAGCATAGCTGCCAATTCAAATGGATCTGGTAATGTTTATGTTATTAATGGTGTGCAAAAGAAATCATTAAATCTTAATGTAGGAACTACCTATACTTTTAATCATTCAAGCGCTCATCCATTAATGTTTTCTACAACCTCAAATGGAACTCACAATGGTGGAAGTGAATATACTTCTGGCGTTACAAAATCTAGTGGAGTAACCACAATCGAAGTAACTTCAAGCACACCTACAACACTATATTATTATTGTGATCTGCATTCTGGAATGGGTTCAAATATCAGCGTAACTAATAGTTAATATAAGTTAGTAGTTGTATTATAATCCTCCTTCATCCGGAGAGTTGGCTGAGTGGTCGAAAGCGCCTCCCTGCTAAGGAGGTATATGGGTAACTGTATCGAGGGTTCGAATCCCTCACTCTCCGCCATTTTTTTTGATTTCAGACAGTTATATAATTAGATATGCTTAGTAGTATTTCCAAAGAATTTTTAAGTAACTTTTCTATTGAAGTTACGCCTAATGTTTATCTTAAAAATAAAGACTTAATTAATTCAATGTCTAAACAAAAAAGAATCTTTATTGCTTATATAGAAGGCTCTAATAAAGAAGACATAATTAATACTGCAAAGCTCATTGCAAAAGATGGAAATATCCCAGTTCCACATATCCCGGCAAGACAAATAAAAGATAAAAGTGAACTGAAAAATTTTTTAGACGCATTAAAATCCGAGGCTAATGTTTGTGAGGTTTTATTGATCGCTGGTAGCAATAAAAAACCACATGGAGAATTTGAATCATCCATTCAGTTAATCGAAACAGGGTATTTTAATGAGGGCTTAAAAACGATTTATTTTGCTGGTCACCCTGAGGGCAATGTGGATATTGAAGAATCTAACATTAGCTTGGATGCTTCCCTTAAATTGAAACAAGATTTTGCTAATACCACTGAAACTAATGTAGTTCTGCTTACTCAATTCTGTTTTGATAGCAATCAAATTATCCTATGGGCTAATAAACTTAAAGAAGATGCAATTCATTTACCAATAGAAATTGGCGTTGCGGGTCCTGCTAAACTTACAAGTTTAATAAAGTACTCCATTGATTGTGGGGTAGGGCCGTCACTTAAAATTTTAGAAAATAATTTCTCAAATTTAGCAGAATTAGCTACAACATATTCTCCTATAGATTTTTTAAATGATTTAATTCAAAAAATTAATGCTAACAAAGATGTAAATATTCAAAATATTCATTTTTATCCCTTTGGCGGTATTAAAGAGTTAATCAAATATATAAATTAATCTAAAAATTATATATTTTAAATTTTATTTTCTTTCTATCTAAGAGTAGTATTAAAAGAATACTTATTTTGGGAGAGATAATGAAAAATAACACAATAAAATTTTTAACTTTTGGCTTAGCCATATTCTTGGTAAGTTGTTCTAATAGCACCGAGCCAGTTGTTGAAGAGTCACAAGGACCAATACACAGAGGCCCATATCATATTGAATTTTTAGCATGTAATGCAGGACCAGATTATTCGTCTGAAAATGCTCAGCAAATGTTAGCAGAATGGAAGGCGCTGGATCATTCAGAAGATTTAAGATGGGCGGGAGTGCATGCACCGGAAGGCAACAATAATAGGTTTGATAATGGCTGGTGGGAACTTGAGTGGACATCAAAGGAAGCTGCTGATCAAGCTTGGGCATCTGAAAATCCAGAATTTATTGCTTGGGCGGAAAAATACGAATCAGTAATCTCATGCGATGGAGAGGGAAGATACCCTTGGACCTTCTATTTGCCAAGACCATCAGACTCCTTTGGACCAGTTGAGGCTGAGGATGGCTATTATGCTTCAGCATACCTAGCCTGCAGTTTTAATGAAGGTTATGGAAGACAAGATCTAAGAGCAACAGTTGTTGAATATAATACCTATCTTGATAGTGCTAATGATGTTGGCGGTTATTACTTTGGTGTTTATTTTCCTGAATTTGATACTGATGATGACTTCCTTTGGCTAAATGCGCATTCAAACTTTGATGGAATGGCTGCAGGAAATGCGGATTGGGAAATGAATGGCAAAGAGATGCAAGCAAAATTTGATGAAATTTCAACTTGCAGAAATCCTGATCTATACAACAGCTGGATGTTAAGAGCTGTTAATGAAGAAGAAGGAGAAAGTTAATTTTTAATTGATTAATACTCAAAAGGGGCCTTGAGCCCCTTTTTTTAAAAAAGTTCGTTTAACATGCAGCGAGCAGAGCCACCGCCATATTTTTCGATAGTCTTAAGATCAGTATGAATAATCTCTTTATAGTATGTTGCAAGGACTGTCTTTTGTTCTTCGGTATAGGCTTTAAATGCTCTTGATGACATAATTAAGAAATACTCTTCATTCATATTTTTTGCTTCCAAAGCATTTCCACAGAAATCTTGAATTTGATCTTCATAAATTTCAAATACATCATGGTATCTAGCTACTTTTGACTTAACCATTTCTCTGTATTCTGGAAGGATGACATCAAAACATATACCAATAACTTTTTGGCCTGCATACATAAAAACATCGGTATGGTATATCTCAGAGCCTTTGTGGCTAAGCGTCTCAAAAAGGACAAGCTCATAACCATGATCGTTACACCATTTTTGTAAAAGATCTTTATTAGTTCTTGGAGAAAGCCCAGCATAAACAACTTTATTAACTCTATCAAAAACCATACTACTTGTAGCTTCTAAAAACATTTCTTTTTCTTCAAAAGCTGACAGGTCATCTACAAGTGTATAACCATCTTTGAGAAAATTAATCATATCTGATGTTTTTTCTAGTCTTCTATTTTTTGCTTTCATGCTAAAGAGTTGAAAGGTCTTATCTTCAAATGTAATGAACCAATTTGGAAATATATGATCAGGGCATTCTTTAATACCTTTCATTGATGTAACTTGGATATTTCTTTTTTCTATTTCTGATTTTAAGTTATTGAACTCAATAAGCGCTTTATCTTTTATTTCTTCAAGAGAAGTATTTTCTTCATTTACGCTTTGATAATCATTGGAAGCTAAAGTTTCATCATTGCTGTGAAATACTTCCGGCTCAATCATAAATAGATGATTTGTAGATTGATTTTTCACTTTATTCTACCTGTGAAGTTATATAAGCGGTTAGAATACTACCATGAAAAATGATTTGCATAACAAATATATTGAAAAAGAAGCCCTTCATGGTGCAAAAAACTATTCTCCATTGCCTGTAGTACTAAAAAAGGGCGAAGGTGTATATCTTTGGGACGTAAATGACAATAAATATTTAGATATGATGTCAGCCTATTCTGCTGTAAGTCATGGTCATTCTCATCCTAAAATTGTTAATTCTCTTATAGAGCAATCATCTAAATTAGCCATCGCTTCAAGGGCTTTTTATACAGAGCCTTTAGCAGACTATATTGAGAAACTTTCAAATCTCACTGGGTTTTCATCAATACTTCCTATGAATACTGGAGCAGAGGCGGTAGAGACTGCTATAAAAGCTGCAAGAAGATGGGGGTATTTCACTAAAGGTATACCTGAAAATAAAGCTGAAATAATAGTAGCTGATGGTAACTTTCATGGAAGAACCACTACTATAGTAGGTTTTTCATCTGAGCCAGATTACAAAAAAGGATTTGGACCATTTTCTGATGGCTTTAAAAAAGCAACTTATTGCTCCACCGATTGTGAATGCTCAAAGATTTGTGAAGAATCAATAAATTCTTTTGAGTCACTTATCACAGATAATACATGCGCCATATTAGTTGAACCAATTCAAGGGGAGGGAGGAATCATTACTCCTAAAACAGGCTGGCTAAAACAGCTAAGAGAAGTTTGCACACAAAATAACATTCTCTTGATTCTAGACGAGATACAGTCTGGTTTAGGAAGAACTGGAAAGTTATTTGCTTATGAGCATGAGAACATTCAACCTGATGGACTTATTCTAGGCAAAGCTCTTGGTGGAGGTTTATTGCCTGTATCGGCCTTTTTAAGCTCGCAAGAAGTCATGGATCATTTCAATCCTGGTTCTCATGGATCAACCTTTGGCGGCAATCCATTAGCAGCAGTTGTGGCTTCTAAAGCACTAGATATTCTTTTTGAAGAAGATTTAATTGAGAACAGTAGAGTGATGGGAGAGTATCTATCAAATGCTCTCAAAAACATTGATACTAATTCAATAAAAGAAGTTAGAGGAAAGGGTCTTTGGATTGGTGTTGAGTTATACAAAGACTCAGTAAAAGCAAAAAATATTTGTCTTGATTTGCTTGATCTTGGCATTCTTGCCAAAGAAACTCATGAAACTGTAATTAGATTTGCACCTCCACTAATTATTAATAAAGAGCAAATTGATTGGGCGATGGAAAGAATCACCCAAGTATTTAAAAATTATTAAGGGAAGTTAAATGAAATATGCATTTAAAACACAAGATGAAGAGCTAGAAAAATATTTATTTAACTTAAAAGAGTCATGCATTATCGAACATGAAGACAACTGGTTTAAAGAAAAATCACATACAAAGCTTTATCCAAATATCGAAGATGCAAAAGCAAAAATAGCTAAACCTCATTACTGGATATTAAATGCAATAGATGAATATGAAAGCGCAGATGAAAAGAATGAGGCTTTAATAGCGCTTGCTATTTTAGTATTTAAATCTAACTATTATTCGCAAAAACTTGTTGCTGCTGATGAGAATTTAGAAGCAAAAAAAGACTTTATAAATTTCATGAGTAATCTTGGTATAGGCGTTGATGAGATATGTAAAATACTCCCCTCTATGGATACTCCCGCATACGCAAGAGTTGATTTAGAGGAAGGTGAGTTACTTTCGTTTGTAAATAAAATTTTAAATAACTAATAGTGCCTACTGAATTTCAGAAATCAGTATGGGCTGAAATTGAAAAAATACCATTTGGAAAAACTAAATCATATCAAGAGATAGCAGAAGCTATTGGGAAACCAAAAGCCTCAAGAGCAGTTGCCAATGCTTGTGGAAAAAATCCAACCCCAATTATAAGACCATGCCACAGGGTGATATGTGCTGATGGCAGTATTGGAGGTTATAGCGCCCCTGGAGGCGCTAAAGAAAAAAAACGTCTATTAGATTTAGAAAAAAATCAGTCTTCTAGATAGTTTTCAATTTTCCAGTTTAGATATTTAAAATGATTTTTTACAGCTTGATCGCCATATGAGCTTTTAGTAAATGCTCTTATTTTATTTATGGCATTAAAAATTGCAGCTTTAGAGACTTCATCATATTTATTACTCTCTAGCGCTTCGAGTAATTCATCAACATAACTAGATTGAAGATTCATCTTAAAAGTAGTTGGAACTTCTCTTTGAACAAATATTCCATTATGAAGATCAGATAACACTTCCTCTGGAAGATATGAATTTCCATATTGAGCACTATCAACAAGTCTTGTCATTACCGTTGGATGTAGCACATGTCGTAAAACCGTACCTTGCATTCTTAGTACCATTTCATGAACTTGCGGGTCTCCATTACCGCTGCTTTGAGGGCTATATGCAGCCCTTTTTTCTCTTTGTAACAACTTGAGTATGTCTTCATTAAAAACAAATGCATCATTTGCTAGAAGCTTATCAACAATCAAGCCCATTGCTCTTTTTTGATCCGCATAGTCAACAGCAATAAATGGTGTCACCTCATCAAGTTGATTATTGGCAACTCTATTTGAATAGACCCCACCAATAATTCTAGAAGCACCCTCAATGAATCTTCCTTTTTCTCTATTTAATGAGTAAAAAGCAGCTGTCATTTCAGTAGTAGTTCCGTCATCATTTAAGAAGATAGATGGAAGTTCTTCTATTTTTGCATTAAGAGTATCAACTCTTTGAGATGCATAAGTGACAGGATCACTTGAGAGGTCATATCTTTTTACTCTTGGATCAATATTCCTACCCGGAGAGCTCATAGCCTGACCATCCGTTCCATATTTATTTCCATCAATGATAGACTGTGATAAAAGGTTTGTTCTTTCCTCATCACTCAAATCAGGGGTGTAACCAAATTGTATTGCCCATTTATCGTATATACCTGCTCCATATGGAAAATAGTTACCCTGATCAATTCCATTAGGCGCAATGTTAATCGGATCATAGTCCATGACTGAACCAATATGGTTTTTACCTGTTACAGATGTGTCATGGATATCCTCAGCATCATAAAGCCAACTTGATTTAAAATTATGTCTTAAGCCAAGCGTGTGACCAACTTCATGCATAGTTAAGGAAACTATCCATTGCTCAAGAGGATCATTGCCTTCTTCGTAACCCCATATCTTTCTGAGTCTATACCCACTTTTAATAGCACCAAATTCCTGCACAATATCTGCCGCAATCATTTCTCCAGTTCTAGGATTTGCAATACTAGGGCCATAGCCTGAATATTGCGCCTCAGGTGTTGATGCCCATCTAACAACATTATATTCAACATCACCAGCATCCCATTCAGCATCATCTGGTTGTATTTTTGCTACCACAGCATTTTTGAATCCTGCTTTTTCAAAAGCTTCGTTCCATGCCTCAATACCTTTCACAACAAAAGGGACTATTTCAGTTGGAGTTGAATTCTCAACCCAATAAACTATTGGTTTTACAGGCTCAGATAACTCAGCAGAAGGGTCTTTCTTTTCTAATCTCCATCGATTGATGACATCTACTGCAGTCACATACTCATAACTTGATAAATCTGTAATTTTTGATGAAAAATAACCGACACGCTGATCGGCAACTCTTGGTTCAAAGTTATCATCCGGCATCTCAACAAATAGATGTCTAACTGAGATATACGTATATCTTGGATCAGTTACTGCATCGATAGACGCTGGCTTAGGACGCGGATTAAAAAAACTATACTTAGTATCGACAGTAGTATTTTTATTATAATTTTTAACCTTTTCAACATAGGTTTTGCCTTTATCTAACTTGCCTACAATTAAATCAATATATTCAGCATATTCTTTAGGTATATTAGGAGTTATTCCAGTTAACATCTCTGATAAGAAAATACTGTCTGCACTAATTAAATACTTATCTTCTTCCTTTATTACAACTTCAAATTTGCCAATAAATGCATCTATTATATTTTTAATTTTAGATTGAGATATTTTATTAGTTTCATCAAACTTAAATTTAGTATTTTTTTTGTACAATCCAAGACCATCTTTAAATGTTCTGAATTCGAGAATAGCCGCATCACCAATTGCTCCGCCGCCAGCACCAGCAGCTTGAGGCCCATTCAATAAATAGGGAAAATAAATAAATTCTTTATTTAGCTCTGATGATTCTAATACTAAATAGTATTTATCTTTATCTTCATCATGAAGAAGAGTTAGGAAGCCATCAATTTGTTTTAATTCTTCCTCCTCAATAAATTCAGCTACAGTTTCTGGTTTTTTCTTTTTATCCTTGCCTTTTCCTTTTTTGTCTGCTGAATCCTCTTTAACTTCAGTGGTTTTATTTTCAGCTTCAACCTTTACTGGAGCTACGTCTTCATCTGCAATGATAAAATTTGTACTAAAAACTAATACAAATGCTAAATATATATAATTTACTTTCATAATTTTCCTATTTTTTTTTCGGGCAACAATTTTATATTAATTTTCATGCTGTTAGAATTAATATTCAAAAAATAAATATAAATTTAATATGGAAAATCAATACGCATTAATTACTGGAGCATCCTCTGGAATTGGACTTCAAATAGCCCATCAACTAGCTCAAAAGGGTTTCGGGATTATATTAACAGCGAGAAGAGAAGACAGGTTGAGAGAATTATCTTTAGAGCTTGCTGAAAAATATAATGTTAAAACTGACTTTGTCCCAAGTGATCTTGCTGAACCTAATGCACCTCATGAAATCTATAGCTTTTGTAAAGAAAAGAACTATGATGTAGAGGTTCTTGTAAATAATGCTGGTTACGGTATTGAGTCTCAGTTTCATAAAACATCTATGGAAGTTGAAGAAAAATTTATTAGGGTTTTAGGTACATCAGTAATAGCTTTATGCAAAGCTTTTATCCCGGATATGCTTGAAAAAAAATCAGGCAAGATAATGATTATTTCTTCAGTGGCTTCATTCACTCCGCCTTCATCAATTCAAGTTTTATATGGACCTATTAAAACCTTTATGAATAGATTTAGTGATGCGTTAAATGTCAATTATAAATAT
>Ga0315331_10001150_pt1 | contig 19609 bp, 10 predicted proteins | sample M160m34915metaG_FD_203456 | JGI IMG/M metagenome (GOLD analysis project Ga0315331, IMG submission 203456) | Ammonia-oxidizing marine archaeal communities from Monterey Bay, California, United States - M1 60m 34915 | ecosystem: Environmental > Aquatic > Marine > Intertidal zone | place: USA...
GCCCGGAACCGGCACAGACGACACTGTTTCCAGCACACCGTGATATAAGATCGTGGGAAGAGCATCTATCGATATCTCAACCGGCTGCCCAATCACGATCCGACTGATGCGTGACTCGTGGATCCGAGCATCAATCTTCATCTGGTCCAGGTCCGGCAAATTTATGATCCCCTGGCGTTCGCGGACGGTGGCACCTTCTTCGATGACAACAGGCTCACTGCGACGGCTCTGTTGCCCCGCGTACACTACCTCTCCCTGCTGGCTGGCGATCAGCCGACAGGCTTTGATCTGTCGAATCAACCGTTCAAGCTTTTCCTCTTCCACCTGCATGGTCAGCTTGCGCGCGTCATGATCAGCCTCCATTTGAGCCATTGCTGCCTCGCCCTCCAGAGCGACCCGGACCGTTTCGCCGACGGTGTTTTTTGCTTCCTGCTCCAGTTTCTTGGACTCCCTCTTATACTCAAACTTCTCCAAGACATTGAATTCCTGCTGCGACTGTTTCAGGGCAATCAGGTTCTTAATGACCTTCACGCGAGCCGTTTCCAGTTTATTAAGATTCTCATAACCACGACGTGCCTGGTCACGCATCTTGTCGTATTCTTCTTTGGAAATCGCCAGTTCTTCCTCGAACCCCTTGATGCTCCCCTGAGCTTTACCGACCAACTGCTCAAATTTCCCCCCCTCTGACGCATACTCTTCGAGAGTCAGTTGGGCCAGTTCCTCATTAAGTTTTGCCTGCGCCAGCACACTTTCGTTGGTCGTTTCCTGAATCTTTAAATTCGTCTCGGCTTTCTTGAGATCGGCCCCCGCCATGGTAACAGTGATCTGCTGCTGCTTTTCTGCCTCCTCCAGGCTGGAAGAATCAAGTTCGCAAACCATGTCTCCAGCCAGATAATCGCCCGCTTTGATCTGCTGACGGTCCTTAACCAGAATTTCAGTAAACTGGGTCATGCTGAATTCGTAGAGTTTCTCTTCGCCGTCCTCAGAACGAACACGAAGACTTCGTTCGGCTTCCGATTCCATATTGACGTACTCAACAACACCGTCAATCTCCGATACTACCGGTCCATTAACACGGCTGCCCTCCGGCACAATCGAGATGATCGTCGTCGTGCCCTCAACACTATTGGTCAGTGTTGAATTCTGTGAGCTGTCGACGGTTCCGTTTTCCGTGATAGTAATACGAAAGCTTCCGATATCGGCTTTATGAAGAATGTACTTGCTCGACAAGTCACCTGGCTCGGCCTGCCAGATTCCGGCCAACAGATCGTGGGTCGCAGGAATCTTCCATGCCGCCACACTGCAAAGCATTGCGAGAACAACGCCGACGATGCCGCGTACACTTCCGCTGCGCGTAGCACGGCGTGCCGAAACGTCACAACGTGGAAATCTAGTGTTATTCATCTTCGGGTATCTCCTGCAGAGAAGGCGGGATGTTCAGGGGCGGGGTTTCCGTCTGTGGCTGCGGGGACAGCTCAGTCGGTGCAGGCATGGTTTCGTGACCGGTTCCATCAGAAAGATAGAACTTGTCTTCCCAGACCCCAGTAGAGTCAACTTGCATAATACCCATATCTCTATAGATGTTAAGTCGATTTGTCTCGTAAGTCACCCAACGGCTTACAAGACCATTGCTGGCGTTCAGCAGCGACTGGAGGGAATTCAGCAGCGAAAAACTGCTGACCTGAGGGCTGGTAACGGACGTATCGTACTGCCTGGCGGAATTTCGCAGGGCCTGACGATCAATTTCCAGCTGCTTTTCCGAAACCATGAGTTGCCGCCAACTGTCTCGGATCTCCTGTTTCACACGGTCTTCTGCCAGCATGTAATCCCGACGGCCCCGTTGATAGGCAATCAACGCCGCGCGGTAGGTGTTCCTCTCCAGCACGTGGTCCAGGGGCGATTTGAAATTCAGGGACGTGGTCAGATCGCTGTTATTGCCGTCCAGCTCCACTCCACCACTCACGTTGAGGTCCATCAGTGCCAGTAGTGCGTTAGCAGCCAGTTCGACATCACGCCGGAGGTCCATCACTTCCGCCCGGGCATTCATCAGATCGCGGCGGTTCTCAAGGCCTATTTTCACGACCTCTTCAATATCCGGCGTTTCTAAACCGCCTGGCAGCGTGAAGCGATTCAACGCGATCACCTCGACGCGCAGTCCCGCCTGCAATACGCCCAGTGCCTGCGACACCTTCAGAAATTCCTCGCGAATTGCTATCGCGGCGTCTCGAATCTCCCCGAGGAACTGGTCGACTGTTATTTCGCTCTGTTGTTCCGCAGTACCGACGATTGGCAGATCATTCCAACCCTTTGGCAGCTCGGACGGGCCGATGAACTTATTGCGATTCGTGTCCAACGCATCCAGCAGTTCCTGCTCGCTCTCATGCTGTAGAACCTCGTTCAACAGATCGACGACACCCGCAAAGGTTTCGAAATCGCCGTCGCTGATACGAAACATTTTCAAATCACGAGCAACATCCTTCAGCACACGTTCCCGTTCCTGTCTTGAGGCAAAGCCACGTCCACCTGTATTTTGCAGGTTACGGTCATCACTTGTCGCCTTCAATATGTCTCTAACGGGCTTGAAATCATCTCTCACCCGATCCAACCCCTCTTCACGGAGTTCGTTCTTGAGCGTTTGCAGTCGGCGGACGTACACTTTCAGTTCGCTAAATTTTGGCGAAAGACGTTCTACGTCGTCAGCATCCTGAGGCGCAGGCAGCAAACTGGGACCCAGTTCCTTGGCAAAATCCTTCAGCGAAGTTTCCAAAGACAATAACTGAGAATCGATCAACTCAAACGGTGCAAGAAACGAAGTGTCAACGGTCAGCGTGATGTTAGGCGGTAGTCCAAGTTCAATCTTAAACGCATCAAGCTGATCTGCGAGCGCCAGAACAGCACCCTGCAGACTGATTTCCGATTGGTTGAGTCTGGTGATCAGATCGATCAGGCCTTGACTGACAACGTCGGGATCCTTGTATAGAACCAACTCCCTGGCGGCGGCCTGAAACAAATGGTCGTCCGAGATGGCGAGCAACAACTGTTCACGTTCTGGCGTCATATCTCCCGTCCAGACAAGGAATCCCGCCGGGTCATATCGTAAATACGGAAGTAACTCTTCGGGGATCTCGGCACCCTCAGGAAATCGGAGCAGCTGGTCTGAAACCGTCACTTGTCTCAGCTTGTCGGCTTCCTGCGCGATTTCGATCTGTTCCTTCAGCAGCCGGATGTTGTTCTGCTCGTTGATAATTCGCTGTTGCTGCTGCTGCAGACGCAGATAACTTGTCGCAATAACTGCGAACAGAGTTTGCCGAAACCGTGCCATATCACGAATCTGATACAGCAGGTTGCGTTCTGCCTGCGTTAGATTTTCCAGAATCACGCGGCGACCACCATCCGCCAGAAACGGCTGGGTCAACTGCCACGCCAGGCCTGGTGCGGAAACCGACCCCGAGGATGAATTCCACGTGATGGTGTTTAGTATGTCCACAGTCCATTGAGCTCCCCCGGGCATCAATCTTTGAATACCAAGTCCGTGCGTGAGGGACTGATTCGGTGTCCCCGCCAATCCGCGTCCGTTTCGGCCGCGGAAGAAAGCTCCGCCCGAGCCGAGTGGTCCAAGATGAAACCTGCTTCCCAGCAGATATCGCTGGCCGGTCAGTTGAAGTGCTTGCAGGTAGACGCTTTCCAGTTGCGTCTGGTAAGTGCGGCTATGGATGTACGCGAGGCTTACTGCGTCGTTGAGCGTCAGCATTGAAATTTCAACGGCCGCGTGTCCGTCAACAGGATTCGCACTGTTGACCAGCTCCGTATATGGCGACAGCCAGCTCAGGTTTTCAACGCTGGAAGCGTCACCGTGTTCGTGCCACTTTTTATAGCCGTTAATTCCGTTCACGCAGTGCATGTACTGGTGGGCGGCAGGATCATCCGGCGGCAACGGCTGACAATCCGGATTGTCGTACTCGTCGTAAAATCGACTTCGGGGGTCAGGGTTGATGTCGATGCGGGGCAACAGCCATCGCTCATCGTTCTGTTTTTCCGCGATTGCCGAATACGATTCTTCGTCCGCACGCTGGCTCCACTCACTGCGTTTACAGCCGGACATCGTCGGCAGCAGCAACGCCACCAACAGACAAGTGACCGTGTGGATAAACCTGCCTGGGCGTGAATTGACCTGCATATTGAAAGCTCCCGGACTTTCAGTGACCTGAAAGTGTTCGACTCAGGATGAATGGCAACGCTGCGAACAGTCCTTTCCCGGAAAGACCACAGCAGCCTGTGCCGGCTGTTTCGAAGCTACCGTTCGTCGCAGTAATACCAACTGCATCGAATTCGACACGTTTATCGGTTCTACTCGATACGGAACCGGCATCGTCACGCGCTTTCGTACAACCGTTACAGCCGTGCGCGGAGAACTCGGAAGTACTTAACTGACCGGTAACACCGGAGGGGGCGACAGAATCGGTATATGTCGTCCAGCCACCTTAAACAGCACAACCGGTAAGGCTTGCCAAAGACATCCTTAAGGGCGTGCCGGAACACAGCCACCAACAGTCACCGTACGCCGCACGACGCGATTGACAGCAGTTTCCGGAAACCGATCACGTTACTGTGGGCGCGGCAACAGCGCTTCGTGACGGGGCAGACAACGAACGTCGCAGCCTCGACCGGACAGATTTCGCAGGCCTGCATGCTTTCCGACATTCGCCGCCGGGCTTTACCTTCAATCACCGACGTTCAACGTGTCCAGGTCGAGCCATATGGGACCGGTGCCCTACGTTTCGGGTCACTCCACCAGCATCGGTAACATTTCACAACGTAGCTTGAGAGGCGGTTTGAACGATTCAAATGGGTTCAGTTTCGTCGTCATTGCGCCGATCAACTAAAACCGGTGGAACGGTTAATGTGGAAGCAATGTGTCGCTTCAGCCTCAAAACAGTTTTCTGTGGTGAGCCGCAATTAATACGATGTCGCAGCCCGGAATTCGCTGTACTATTCAGGCTGTGTGTGGCCAGAGTTCCTGACTTTCTGTGAACACCCCGGTGCCGTTATTTACCGTCCCATCAGTCGACCTGCACTGATCCGCCACGGCTGGTGCCGACACGTCAGTCCATGTTGCCCGTGAAACAGAGGTTTGCCAAGACTGCCGCCGAGCGCGGAAGGCACTCCACCACGTGCACACGCGCTGTGTTCGGTCTTCAACGCCACCATCCCGTCCGCCAATCAGCCAATCAGCGTTTTCAGATGCAACTCGACACAGTCAGCCAGGCGTTCGACGTTGTATCCACCTTCCAGCATGCTGATCAGTCTGCCATTCGCGTGCGTGGCGGCGACCTGCATGACCAGTTTCGTCAAATATGCAAAATCATCCGTCTGCAGCCCCAGTGAGCCGATCGGGTCTTCGGCGTGCGCATCAAAGCCAGCACTGATGATGACGAGTTCCGGCCGGCACTGATCGGCTGCCGCCGTCAGAGCATTTTCGAAGGCCGTCAGGTAGTCTTTTCGCGAAGTACCAAAGCGTAAGGGCAGGTTGAACACAGTTCCGAGGCCCGCGCCACGCCCCGTTTCACTTTTTCGCCCGGAGCCCGGATAGAACGGAAAACGGTGAGCCGAAAAAAAAGTTACGTTTTCGTCCTCGTAAAACACATCCTGGGTGCCGTTTCCGTGGTGAACGTCCCAGTCAACGACCAGAACTCGACTGACTCCCAATCGCTGCACCGCCGTGCGAGCCGCAACAGCAACATTACCCAGCAGACAAAATCCCATTGCTGAATCAGGCACGGCATGGTGTCCTGGCGGTCGAACAAGGCACAGTGCCTGATGATCTTCCTGATTAATAACACGTACCACAGCGTCAACGCCACTACCGACCGCCAGCCACGCGGTCGCGGCCGAATGCGGACTGACGACAGTGTCCGCATCAATGCGACCTCCCCCGGCATCCGCCAGACTGCGTACCACTTCCAGATGCCGGGCAGAATGCACGCGTACAACATCATTGTCGCTGGCTGCCTGAACTGCCACACGGTTGACCTGAGACATCAATCCCGATGACTTCAATTTTGCATGCACGTGCTCCAGCCTCGCCGCACATTCGGGATGATTCCCGGTTTCGTGCAGCAGGAATTGCTCGTCCATGTACAGCAACGTCATCGAGAGACTCCAGGATTACACCCAGAACGAAACGGCGATTCCCTTCAATGCACCGTAACCGCAGCTGTGATTCGATGCCGCACCCCGATCATCGATTGATTACCTCGCCACCGTTTCGAGTAAATAAGGGCTTTAAGTCGCCCTTGACTTCGCTCAACGTCTCCACATGACCATCAACAAATGCCGCCTTGAATCCATCTTCGCCGATTCTTTCAAGCCCATCCAGTGATCCTTCGGGATCGAAAGTGTAGTCGGCGGGTTGAGTCCAGATCACAGCGCGATCTGGCGCGACTTCGACGATCATGATGGTGTTTGACGTCCCGTCCGTGAAGTCACGCATGCGAATCTCCGTTTCGTCTTCGAATGCTGCGCCTGGGCCAACAGGCACTTGATACACCGTATGCCCAGGATCCAGGACGTCAGTTTTGCTTCGAAAGATGTCTGGCATTTGATCCGCCAGAGGTCGGTTGGCCGGACTGTCCCATGGCTCTTCCAGTGCGAACTGATTATATAGATCCTCGTGTCCGACAAACGGCAACAGATGCACGCGCCAGCTGAGCAAAGCATCACCGGCCTCATTGCGCGAAGTTGACTTCGGAAAACGACCGTAAACATCGTTGAAATTATGCAGGCCGATGGACATAATTTTTAAATTGTTTTTTTCCTGAGTACTCTGAGCGGCAAAGCGAGCCTGCTGCATTGCCGGAGCAATCATCATTGGAATCATCGGAATAAACATTCCCAGCTGCTTTCCACCATCCGGTGCAGCCATAGAAATTTTGCAGATGTCTCCTGTGGCCTCGATTTTTTGAGAATCCGTCAGAGTTTTATTAATCGCAATTAATGGTGCCAGCATCGCTGGTAACTGATCTGCCTGCTGCTCAGCCTGGGCTTTACTTTCCTCCGCTGAGGCCTTTAGCAGTTCCACCATTCGTTGTGCAGCGGCAGCGTCTCCACAACGTGCTGCCATACTGAATGCAATATCATCCGTCAGGTCCACACCTAGTGACGCTCCATTCGCCGTCGCCAGAAAATGATTTGCCAGTGCCATGGCGGCGGGAGGGCCAAAAGGAGGCAGCTTCACCTCCGGGTGACGAAAAATTCCGTCCGGATCAGAAGGCGAAAACAGCACCTGAATTGCAGAGTCGCCAGCAAACAGCTCAGCGTCGATGCCGGCCGGCGGCGTTGTGAATGCCGCCGACTTCTTCACCATCTCCTCCGAACCAATTACGGCCGTGGTGGAATCCGCTAACCAGACGGCCACCGGTGGTTCCTGCGGTACGCGAAGAAATGTCACCTGACCGTCAGTCACGGACTCCGCCCCCGGAATTGCCGACTGAAGTTTGGAAAGTTCAACTGAAGTCGTGACGCGGACGACCGCGATGATCGGCAGATCTTCCGGTTTCGGTGGCCTTCCAGCGTTCACAGCATCCGAGATCCCACCTACGCCCAGCGTTACCGACTGGACATCACCGGGGCCAAAGCCTGTCTGCATCGTGAACTTTTCAATCTGAGATTCAACCATGGGATTCTGCAGTAGTTGTCCCAGTGGTCCGCCCAGCAACCTGCCAATGTCGATGCTGACAACGGCTTCAGACGTAGGCGGCAGCCACGCCAGCTCCACCCCGCTGTTGGCTGCAGCGGGCGACACGCTGTTGGCTGCAGCGGGCGACACGCTGTTGGCTGCAGCGGGCGACACGCCGCCGGTTGCCTGAGGAACGCCCGCCGAAGCTGTTGCCGATTCGGTGTCTGCAGCTGAGTCCGTGTCCGTGTCCGGCGAAGCCACGTCAGCTTCCGCAGCGTCTACTGCAGGCGGGTCACTACTGGCGGTGGAATCACCAGTATTTGAAGACACCAGCATGTAGACCAGACCGCCTGCCAGGCCGATACCCACAATTGCGATTCCAGCGATCAAAGGCGTCTTTGATTGCTTCTTTGTCGCCCCTTCCTTGCCTTTCTTCTGTTTTCCAGCTGATCTGCGAGGACGAGATGGGGCACCGTAGTCGTCATCCCCATCTCCCCCGAAGTCGTCGTCAGCACCATAGTCATCAAAGTCGCTGGCGGGATGGCTGCTTTTCTTCCTGGCGCCACTCGACTTCCCGGCAGGGACAAACGGTTCCTTACAGCCCGGACATCGCAGCTTCTTGCCCGCCGCGGGCGCCTTCAACTTTAACTTTTTGCCACAATTCGAACACTGAACAATTTCAGCCATGGGAGCACTCCGCGGGCAATGAAACGCCAAAGACAACAATCCACTAGTCGATATGATAGTCAGATCGCGACAGAAACGCCCAACAGGTTGCCCCGGATCATCAGAATCCTGACGTTTCTTCTGAAAGGGGGCCCTCATCATGCCGAGGTTTCATTCATGCACGGTCCGCCTTAAACGAATTGGCAGACATTGTTATCATTCAGGCAATTCGAAGTGGATTGTTACCATAAAGGATGGGGGAACATCTGTTGGGAGGTCAGTACGAAACGCTGGGGCCCCGAATTCTGTTCGTGGATGACTCCGCGACAGACAGGGCGCGTGGTGCCGGGCTCATCGCGGGGAAACACCCGGAATGGACGGTAATACAGACCGCCTGTGCAGAAGATGGTCTGGCCAGGCTCAACGAACACCGCTTTGACGCAGTCGTCTCTGATATTATCATGCCAAACATGGACGGTCGCGAATTTCTGCGGACGATCAATCAGAAGTTTGTCGGACTGCCTGTGGTGTTGATTACTGCTCAGGGCAACGACAGAATCGCCGCGGAATGCGTAGAGCTGGGCGCCGTCAATTACGTGCCTAAGCGGTGCATGGCCGAGAATCTTGTACCGGCTCTGGAAGACGTCATCACGGCCCAGCAGGAAGTGGTTTCAAAAAGACGCGTTCTGCAGCATGTGGTTCAGAACTGCTGCGAATTTGAAATTCAGAATGACCTTGATCAGATCAGATCTCTGATCAATTTCCTGCGTGACCGACTCTCCGGCTTCGAACGATTTACCACCAGTGATATCCAGTCGATGACCGTCGCTGTTCGCGAGTCATTATTGAACGCATACTTTCACGGTAATCTTGAGGCTAACTCGCGACCGTTGCAACACACACGTGACGAATACATGGCGCGCGCGATCCGTCACAAATCCGAGTCACAATATTCTGATCGACGTATCAGACTGGAGATAAATTTAGGGCCTGATGAAATCACATTCAGGATTTCCGACCAGGGTAAGGGGTTCGAACGTACTATTGTTTCTGAATTGACGGGCCCGCCTGACGATCAACTTCCCGCGGGCAACGGTTTTCGTCAGATTCAGAATGCAATGGACTCAGTCTCGTTCAACGCCGCTGGCAACACGATTACCCTGGCCAGATCCGTGAGCAACCGTCATTCGGAGCCTGATCATCCAAACGTCTGAATTCGGCTGATGTACAGCCAAACCATCCCTTGAAAGGCAGCGGTTGCTGATTCGCCGGTACCGACTCACTGATTCGTGAGTGAATCCTGCGGGGCGGTCGGGCGGTTACCCAGGCGATTAACGTTCGGAGTATGTCGTGGTTGTGATTCTGGTTGTTGATGATTCGGCTACGGACCGGACCCGCATAGCGGGTCTGTTGTCGCGGATGGATGGCTATCAAGTACTTACTGCTGCAGGCGGTGCAGAAGCAAAAACCATGCTGCGCGCGACCTCAATTGATCTGGTACTGACGGATCTGCAGATGCCGGAAGTCGATGGTCTGGAGCTGGTTCGCGATATGCAGAGGGACCATGCAGACGTCCCCGTGGTTTTGATGACCGGTACGGGAAGCGAAGAAATCGCTGTGCAGGCCATGAAAGCCGGTGCCGCGAACTATGTCAATAAGACGTCCCGGCCGCAATGGCTGAGAGAAAATATCGAACGCGTCCTGGCATCACAGGGCGAAATCCAGGCGTACAAAGAGCTGCTGAGGAACCTGTGCCGTGACGAATACGAATTTCTGCTGGTAAATGACCGAAGCCTGATGACCTCAACAGCAAGATTTCTTCGCCAGGCCGCTCAATCCACCGGTATGTATGCTGACAACGATTTGCCGCGTCTTGGCATCGCTATGGAAGAAGCACTGCTGAATGCTTGTCTTCACGGAAACCTCGAACTGGATTCCGTGCTGCGTGAGGGCGATGACAATCGGTTTAACGAATTGGCGAAAGAGCGAGCCGGCAGGCGGCCATGGATGGATCGTCGGGTGACTGTTCGTGCCTCAATTTCGCCAAAGCAGTTTAAGGTCGAAATCACAGACGACGGACCGGGCTTTGATCCGTCCACCCTGCCGGATCCCACTGACCCCGAAAATCTTCTGAAACCGCACGGCCGCGGCATTATGATGATACGTCTGTTCCTGGACAAAGTTCAGTGGAACGAACGCGGCAATCGAGTCACCATGGTCAAGAACGCACCATCGTCATGAACCACGACCCATCACACACACCGGAAGAGGTTCTGCGGCAGACTCAGGCCGACTATCAGATGCTGGTGGACAGTCTGCCGGTGTGTTTGCTGAGAAAGGACAAAAACGGTAAGCCTATTTTTGCAAATCGACCGTATCTGGAGTTTCATAACACGACACTTAATGAGCTCATCAGGAAAGGCGAACCGGTTGCCCTTAACGAAATGCAACGCAGGCAGTTTGCCGACGAAGATGCGGAAACGCTGCAGAACGGCACCGTGTTCCAGGGGGTCCTGCAGCACATCCACAGCGATGGCACTGTCTGCTGGGTTGAACGTCTGAAAGGCCCCCAACTGGACGCAGACAGAAACGTTATTGGTATCCAGGTTCTGTTTTGGGGAGTCACTGAACGAATCGAGGCTGAGCAGGCCCAGCAAAGAGAAAGTGCACTTCTGAAGGCCCTGCTGCAACACGTTCCCGATGCGATCTATTTCAAGGACAGTGCCAGTCGATTCACGCGAATCAGCGAATGTATGGCCCATATGTTCGGCCTGGGCAATGCATCGGAAGCTATCGACAGAACTGACGTTGACTTTTTCACTGCGGATCATGCCAGTCAGGCGCGAGAAGATGAACTTCGCATCATGCGCACCGGCGAATCAATTGTGGGACGAATTGAGCGCGTGACGTGGCGAGACCGTGAAGCGACGTGGTGTTCAACCACAAAACTTCCGTTGCGCAACGCTGATCAGAAAATCGTCGGCACATTCGGACTGTCCCGAGATATTACGAGTTTGATTCGAGCAGAGGAGGCGCTGGCTCGTGAACGCGACCGCCTGCAGACCCTGATGAATCACCTGCCGGATGTGATTTTTATCAAGGATACAGAGGGCCGATTTCTTATGGCCAATCCGGCCTTAATCCGGCTCTACGGCTGCAGTAAGTTCGAAGACCTGGAAGGCCTGACGGATTTCGATTTCATCCCCCAGGAACTGGCTCAGCATTTTGCGGACGATGATCAGCGTGTCATGAAATCCTGCGTGCCACTAATCGATCGCGAAGAATCCAATGTTGATCCGGACGGCCGTGAGTTGTGGATGCTGACCAGTAAAATTCCACTGCGGGACGCCGCCGATAACGTGATCGGCCTTGTGGGGATCGGCCGGGACATCACAAAACAGAAGATGGCCCAGCAGGCAGCGTCGCGAAAAGCAATGGAAGCAGGGCTCCTGTATCAGGCAACGTCGCTGGCGCGTGACACAAACTCATTGGAGGAAGCACTCAGCGGATGTCTGAGTATCGTCTGTGTATTGACCGGCTGGACCGTTGGTCATGTTTATATCCTCGATGAAGTCGACGAACAGAACGAACTGATCTCGGCGCGCATCTGGTACCCGGAAGAAGGCGCGAAAGTCAGCGATTTTCGAGCTGTCACAGACAGAATTCGCGTTCAGCGGGGTCTGGGTCTACCAGGAGAAATCTGGCAATCCGGTGAACCGCGATGGATTGAAGACGTCCAGGACGGATTCCCGTCACCTCGATCGGAGGCATTTCGCAAGGCGGACATTTGCAGCGCCGTTGGATTTCCGGTCATCATTCGCGGCGAACTGGTTGCCGTACTTGAGTTTTTTGCGTTTGAGCAGCACCGCGAAGACACCGCACTGCTGTGGGTTCTGCAAAGTGTTGGCGAACAGGTGGGGCAGGTTATTGAACGCAAGCGAAATGAAGAGTCACTGCGATTCGCACACGATGCAGCGAATGCTGCAAACAGGGCAAAAAGTGATTTTCTGGCAAACGTCAGCCACGAAATCAGAACACCGATGAATGGCATCATCGGAATGACGGAACTGTTGCTGGACACAGAACTGACTCCAATGCAACAGGACTATTTGAGGATGGTGGAATCCTCCGGCGAAGCACTGCTGTCACTAATCAACGACATTCTTGATTTCTCAAAGATTGAAGCAGGCCGACTGGATCTTGAATCTATCCCTTTTGACCTGCGGGAAACACTGGGAGACACGATGAAACTGCTGGGGACGCGTGCCCACAGGCTCGGTCTGGAACTGGCTTTTTCTGTGGCACCCGATGTTCCAGAACGGTTGATTGGTGACCCGGCCAGATTGCGACAGGTGATCGTGAATCTTGTAGGCAACGGAATCAAGTTCACGGCATCAGGAGAGGTCATCCTGACCGTCGCGCTGCACGCGATCGAAAGCGAAGTCGCTTCACTGAAAGTTTCCGTAACCGACACCGGGATAGGAATTTCACCGGACAAGATTGACGACGTGTTCACGGCGTTCGAACAGGCAGACACTTCCACCACGCGACAGTACGGAGGCACTGGCCTGGGGCTGGCAATCTCCAGTCGCCTCGTAGAGCTGATGGGAGGTGAGATTCAATGCGAAAGTGAAATCGGAAGGGGCAGCACTTTCACGTTCACAACGAAACTCGGCGTCGCGCCGGATGTGGCGAGCCCTTCTCGCAACACCGTCGTCCTGATCGGGACTCACGTCCTGATTGTGGACGACAACGCCACAAATTGCCGTATTCTTAATGACATGTGCACCAACTGGAGCATGAAGCCGACGATCGCTGCCGACGCCGCTGCCGCCATGAAACAATTGGAAGGCCCGGATTCACCTCCGTACGGCCTCGTGCTCACAGACGTCAACATGCCGTTTGAAGACGGATTCGCCTTGTGCGAAAAAATCCGGTCTAATAGCAGGTTTTCTGAGCTGAAAATCATCATGTTGACGTCCTCCGGCCGCCCCGGAGATGCCGATCGACGGGCCCAGCTGGATGTTACGGACCATTTACTGAAGCCCGTCAAACGTTCGGAACTGTTTGACGCTATTGTTACCGCTCTGGGTACGACAGCCGTCGCTAAAGGCACGTATGCGACTGTGGCAAAAAGCCCGCAGCATGTGGCAAAGGGATTGTCTGTTCTGCTGGCGGAGGATAATCTAGTCAATCAAACACTGGCGACCGGAGTGCTGAAAAAGTATGGACATACGGTGACCTTGGCCTGCAACGGCCAGGAAGCTGTGGAAATTTATGCAAGTGGCAGCTTTGATGTCATCCTCATGGATGTTCAAATGCCTATACTGGATGGGTTTGCTGCCACTACCGAAATCAGAAAACTGCAGCGACAGTCAGGCCGGGTAATTCCTATCATCGCAATGACGGCTCATGCGATGAAGGGAGACCGTGAACGATGCATTGAAGCCGGAATGGACGAGTATCTGTCCAAGCCCATCAGGGCGAAGCAGTTAGAGGAAATGCTGAGTAAGCGTGTAGGAAATGGTGATCCGCAATTGACAGCAGAGGTGGCCGAACCATCAGACGAAACTAGTGTGGAGAAGTCTGAAGTGATCGATTGGGAATATGCTCTGGACAACGTCGATGGCGACAGGAAACTGTTACGGACCGTTATCGATGCTTTTCTATTCGAATCGAAGCAGTTGCTGGACAATGTGCAGGCCGCGGTAGACGACGATGCCCCCCAGACTCTTCACCGCGCCGGACATACTTTGAAGGGTGCGCTACTGTCTCTTGGTGCCCCCAATCCCGCTCATCTGAGCAAGTCGCTGGAGGACATTGGTGCGTCCGGATCAACTGAAGGTGCACAGCCAATCCTCGATGAGTTGAAGTCGCTCGTGCAAAACACGATCAAGGAGCTATCCGCCTTCAATCCCGATCCCGGGACCGAACAACCACCGTCGACCGGCGCTTGAGATGGCTGACCATCCTGATTAATCTTTGACGCTGACAAAGCAAAGAACCCAACGTTGCTGCGCACACACGGATCCACATGAAAAAGTCACGCAGGAAAGTTGCTGAGTCTCGCTTACGGATTTCATCACGTTCCACCTTCCCCTGGAGCTAGGGCAGCCTTCCCAAAAGCTACCGCTCCTGACGTGCCGATCTTTGCTACATGGCGGACGCTCCAGCGACGTTTCCTTACTTGTACCGGGTCAGGCGAGTGTAAAAGTCTTCCAGCCATTGGCCACACACGTCAAATGCGATCCCCGGCAATTCCTTGGCAGTATCAACCAGGTAAATTGCAACAGATCGGCGAACGTACCACTCGGGCTCGTCTTGAGTTTCTCGAGTGGTGTCATGTGAGATTCGGACTCTGCCGAACCTCACGGAGTCGCATTGTTCACGAAAATCGCGGGCGCGCCCCTTCCCCGACAATGCCCCATTCATGAGGACTGGGACCCGTTGCCTGAGGGCGTTAATGCATTTCTTTCGATGTTCGCTCTGAAACGGCCGGATGCTGAACCCGGTCGTAAAACGCTGAGTTAATTCGTGGTTTCTCAGCATTTCACAATCAAAGGACGAAAGGCCATAGTTGCCAGGCAACTGTGCGTGCGGAAAGTAGAAAGAGGCTAGTTCATTGTGCCCCTTCGCGAGCAGCGAAGGACCAATCGACCGAATCAGACATGGTGTAAGTTCGCTAAAAGCGTAAGGCAGGAGATCAGTCATCACGCGACAACAGATCTCCTGTACGCCTGATGAACAACGCCCGACGATTCGCGCAATGGCCATGAATTCGGTCAAGAAAAATGAGGATGCGTTCCAGTCAGCGTTCGCGGAACGAACTTCTTGCCGGCACCCGGACAATACCATTGAGAGTAATTGGGCAATTCAACTTTCGCAGAACACCTTGCCTTTCGGGACTGTGTTCATTCCTAAATGCACTATTCGACACTTGTCCGCACGACACCGACCAGCACGCCACGAATCTCAACTTTTGCGGCAGGATATGTCTTTGCCTTCAGTTTTCTGTTGGCCGGACTCAGCACGACAAGTCGATCCTTTCGGACGTACCTCTTCAACGTGGCTTCACCTCCGTCAACGACGGCTACGATGGTCTGACCGTTTCGGGCTTTCCTCCCGTGTTTTACGATGGCCATGTCTCCATCGTTAATACCATCAAGAATCATAGAATCGCCTCGTACCTTCAGCATGTAATGGTCTCGGGGATCAAAGACCAATGACAAGTCGAAGGTTTCTACGTTCTCAATTGCCTCAATCGGTGTCCCCGCAGCAATATTCCCCAGGACACGATATGGCAGAGCTCGGTGACCGGCTTCGCCCAGCATCAAGTCCACGTCCGCTCCGAGTGCTTCTGCGATCTTCGTCAGCGTTTCTTCCCCGCACCGCTCTTTGCCATTTTCAATGTTCGAAATTGACGAAAAATGAATGCCAACCTCTTCCGCCAGAGCGCGTAGCGTGACGTCGCGTGATTTTCGCAGTTCTCGCAGCATTTGTCCGATCTCGCCCATTACACGACTCCGATTGCTTCTGCAGTTTCTCTCATAATCTGCTCCGACTCCGGCGCAATTTCTCCCCTTCGAATGTGTTCCGACTGTGGCGCTTCGATACCGATCTGGCAACCCCCGGGCCCGGTCCTCAGAATCCGGATCACTGTTTGCTCGTTGATAACGATGCACTCTCCGGCCCGTCTTTTCAGGTTCAGCATATCAACCTCCTTTACAGCTTAATCACTTCATGTAGTGTTGTGACAATACACAACACCGGAAGTGTATCAGATGGTTGATGCTTGCCAAGGGTATTATTCGAAAACTCAGATCCGACCTGAACCATGATCGCGAAGGAGCGAGTTTTCAGGCTGATCTCCCTCTTCAAATACCTGTCACAAACGTCCAAACGCCAATTCAGAAGCGAGCCGCCGTTGTTGTGCCTCATGGTGCAACAACGACCGAAAAACTCCGGATAACACGTGGCAGGCGGCGGTATACGTGAGCCGCCCTGGCGATGGTCCGCTGTGAGAATCGCTGAACAAAAAGCAAGCACAGTTCGGGACGGCCGACCTCGTCACGGAACAGAATCACCTGTTCATCGGAGACGATAAATATTTCAGTTACCTGAACGAATCCCTTCCCCGGAGGCGCTTGTTGGTGATTACGGAGTGGGCCGTCCTGGATGTCACGATCCACTTCATCTGTCGCCGGCGCCCGGCGACCCGGTCACCGAATTCTCGTCATCACCACTGACACTGCCGACGCACATGACGGAAAGCGTGCTCACCGTCTGCCGTTCGCTGAACGTCCTGAGTCAGACTTGACGCCCGTGCTTTATCCGGCTTCCACACACTTAACCTGTTGTCATAAACCACCCTGACTCATCCGAGCAAGCAAACGGCCATCGAAAATCGTTCTTGACGGCTGCAAGTCAGCGCGAAACGCTGCAGGGCAACGTTCGACGGCAGTCTGCGTATTGAAAGAAAATTATGCCAGAATGTCGGAGATCACGTTGCCCCGATCAATATCCAGACGTTTGCGCCCGGGAACCTCAAGCCTGGTGTTGTCGAGGCCCAGCAGATGCAGGACAGTGGCGTGCAGGTCAGTGACGTAGTGCCCTTCCCCGAGTGCATGATAGCCCAGTTCGTCGGTGGCACCGTGGATATGGCCTCTTTTAATTCCGGCTCCGGCCAGCCAGACTGTGAAACCGTTCGGATGATGATCACGACCGGTCGCCCCCCCTGAACGTTCTTCCAGACCGGGAGTTCGTCCGAATTCTGTACAGAAGACAACCGCTACGTCTTCCATCAGCCCCCGCTGTTTCAGGTCCTTCAGCAGACCGGCAATCGGCTTATCCACGGAACCACACATCTTAGAGTGATTTTCTCTCAATTTCTGATGAGAATCCCAGGTGCCGTAGGCTGACGGGAAGACCTGCACAAATCGCACGCCGCGTTCGACCATGCGGCGGGCGGCCAGAAGCCGTCGCCCGGCCACCTTGCTGTGGGCTTCGTTGATTCCGTAGAGCTCAGACGTTTGGGCGGTTTCGGCTGCCATATCAACGGCCTCCGGCACAGCAGACTGCATCCGATATGCCAGCTCGTATGATTTGATTCGCGCCTGAAGCTGTTCATCGTCCGGAAATTCTTGGGCCGTGAGCCGATTCAGTTCGTTGACGAAGCGGAATTCGTCTGTCTGCTGTGCAGCCGAATGCCCGGCCTGACGGGCGCCAAATGTCAATGGATTCTGAGGATCCAGCTGCAGTGGCACACCGGCGTGCTGCGGTCCCAGATAGTTGGCGTCAATAGACGCACGCGTGTCGGTACGAGTTGGTCCGCCCAGCACCACAAAACGCGGCAGATTCTCATTCATTGAGCCCAGACCGTAATGAGCCCACGCACCGATGCTGGGCTGAGGCTCATCCAGGCGATGCCGACCGGTGTGAATTTGATTTTCAGCCGCGTGGTCATTGTCTGTTGTCCACATGTTCCTCACAAAACTGATATCGTCAACACAGTCAGCCAGGTGAGGCCACCAATCAGTGATGGCAACGCCACAGTCTCCCCGCTGGCGAAAGCCAACCTGCATCGGGAAGATCTTCGGGTACACGTCTCGTACGTTAATTTCTTCCGCTGGAACACTGCGGAAACGTTTCCGGTGCAGTGGTGAATCGACGGGATTCGGATAGGGAGTGTCGGCGTAGGACATCCCTGCATACCTATCCAACGCGGGTTTCGGATCGAACGTCTCCATATGGCTGTAGCCGCCGGACAGAAACACCCAGATCACTGACTTTGCCCGGGGTGCGAAATGGTGCTGTCCGGCGACATGATCGCCGCGGGCAACACCGTCCGTGGCCAGCATGGCACCGGCAGCCAGTCCCGCGAAACCCATTCCGGAGTCGGCCATGAATCTGCGACGAAGTATCATTGCCGTCTCTCTATCGAACAGTCACGAAATCGTTGTGGTTGAACAGCACGCGGACAAGACTTTCACCCGCAGACTCAGCCGAATCAGCTGAACGATGCTGTTGCTGAAGGAACCGGATGGCGGCGACGTACTCACGCTCATTCGGCAGCCTGGACAGGACACGGCGGAATGCCTGGTTCACAAAACGTCCATGATCGTCTGCCGCCGTTTCGAAGATCAGCTGCGCTGTCTTTCTGGCGGAGGAATGAATTAAATCGCTGTTACTTAGCGCCAACGCCTGTTGTGGTACCACAGTGCTGGTTCTGCGAAAACACTCTCCAGGGTCTGGTGCATCAAAGACTTCGGCGACCGCATTGTTTCCCCCGCTCTCAGGATAGACTTCGTAGTAAAGGCTGCGTCTGCAGGTCGTCATAGCTTCCGTATTCGGACGAACTTCGCCACCGACAGCCGCGTCCAGCAGTCCAGCCACAGACAGGACACTGTCCCGTACAACTTCGGCCTCCATCCGTCCGGCATTCATTCGCCACAGATGAAGGTTTTCGCCGTCCAGCGAAATATTGGCCGACAGACCTCGACTTGAGGAACTCGTGCGATAGGTACGACTGCTCACGATCAGCCGATGAATGTGCTTCATGCTCCAGTTGTGTTCCGACAGTTCCACAGCCAGCCAGTCCAGCAGTTGCGGTTGAGTCGGCTGTTTTCCGTTACGCCCAAAGTCATAAATACTCTCCACCAGCGGCGAATGGAAATGACGCAGCCATATATGATTGACGGCCACTCGCGGCGTGAGTGGATTATCCGGATGTGTTATCCACGCCGCCAAAGCACTGCGCCGTCCCGTACTCTGCGGTGATGTCACAGGACTCAGACGCTCGTACTCCACCGACTCCGGAGTGTCGTTCGATTGTTGCGTGACCGCGTTCAGCTCCGCGTATGCTGCTCCCTGTTTCTTTTTCAGTTCCTGTATCAACGCTTGCTTCTGTGTCGCTTCATCAGACACTGATCGCTCCGTAGCCAGCGCCCTTTCCGTATTCAAAATACGCCATCGCGCGTCTGTTGTGCGAGCGACCAGCTGCGAAGAATACGCTGCTCGCGAAAGGGTCTCAACGACGTCGGCTGCGGCGCCCTCTCGAACCGCATTGTCTGCGGCAATGGTGGCTCCCGTGCTGACGGAATTCGCTGTTGCCGCCTCCAGTCTCAGGGTGGCTGCCCGAACGTGAGAACCAGCCGCAGCCAACGCGGCTTTGGCTGCCAGAAGTCTCTCGTGTTCAGTCTGAGCAGACAGGCACCCGGCAATTGCGGACGTGATAGAAGTCGCAGATCCCGAAGACTGAGGATGCACTGT
>Ga0315331_10001151_pt1 | contig 19605 bp, 19 predicted proteins | sample M160m34915metaG_FD_203456 | JGI IMG/M metagenome (GOLD analysis project Ga0315331, IMG submission 203456) | Ammonia-oxidizing marine archaeal communities from Monterey Bay, California, United States - M1 60m 34915 | ecosystem: Environmental > Aquatic > Marine > Intertidal zone | place: USA...
CGCGGCGGTAGTGCCGATCGCGCTGGCCGGAAATATCCTCCGTGTCCTGATGACGGTCTGGCTGTCGATCGAAGTGAGCGTCGAATTCGCAACCGAGGGGCCGCTGCACGAATGGGCTGGGGTTCTCACCTACGCGCTTGGCTGCATCTGCCTCCTCGGCGTGGGCCGGGGGCTCCGCTGGGTCTCGAGGGGGAGGCAGACAGCGAGGTCCGTGGCCCGATGAAGGGGGACAGCGAGACGGCGGTGACGCTCGAGGAGACGATCCGCAGGCTCGGAGCGGTGCTGGGCCTCGACGCAGTCGGTTTCACGACGGCGCTGCCGAGTGACCGGACAGCCTTTCTCCGTGATTGGTGGTCGCGCGGCTACGGCGGAGAGATGGAGTACATCGGCCGTCGCCTCGAGGAGCGGGTCGACCCGCGCCGCGTGCTGCCCGAAGCACGATCGATCGTCGTGGTCGGTCTGTGGTGTGCCCCCGAAGTGGACGACCCCAGCTCGGAAGACGATATACCGGCATCGCTTCGAGGTCGGGTCGCACGCTATGCCGGTGGAGACGACTACCACGACGTTCTACTCGAGCGAGTGCGCGCGCTCGAGGCGGCGCTGCCGGCGTTGGTCGGCCAGTCTGTGCGCTCGCGGAGCTATGTCGACACGGGCCCTGTACTCGAGCGGGCGGCTGCCGAGGGCGCCGGGCTGGGCTGGATCGGGAAGAACAGCTGTCTGATCCACCCTGAATTGGGTTCACACCTGATGCTCGGGGTGATCCTCTGCGACCTCCCCCTCCAGCCGGACGCCGCGGTCGCCGACCATTGCGGGACCTGCCGTGCCTGTCTCGACGTATGTCCGACCGATGCATTCCCTCAGCCCTACGTGCTCGACGCGACGCGATGCATTTCGTACACCACCATCGAAGCGAAGGGGCCCATCCCCGAGTCGCTGCGCGAGGCCCACGGTGACCATGTCTTCGGCTGTGACCTCTGCCAGTCGGTATGCCCGTGGAATCGCAGCCGTCCGCGCACGCTTCCGGAAGATCCCCTCGGCCTACGAACGCGCCTGGAAAAGCGAGGCGAGTGGCGACGCCCCCTGCTCGAATGGATCCTGGGTCTCGACGATGAGGGCTTCCGCGAGGCGACTCGCAAGACGGCGCTGCGCCGGCCCGGGCGGGTGGGATTGCTCCGAAATGCCTTGGTCGCGGCTGGGAACTCGGGCGACCGGGCGCTCCTGGACGCCGTGTCCCGCCACATCGAGAGTGAGGATGCTGGCCTCGCCGAGCAGGCCCGCTGGGCCCTCGACCGCCTGCGCGCTGCCCCCGAGCCGGTCCCCCTCTAAACCGGCCGAAGCGCGACCAACCGGCCCGTCTGGGCGGGGCGTGCCTCGTCGGTGGGACCCTCGTCGTATCGTTCGATGAGCAGGTTGGGGAAGAGTTGAGGCAACTCGCCGGGGGCCAGCAGGAACGCCTCTCGCGAGGGGCCCCAGCCGAGGCGTCGCTGATGGGTGGTGAAGGTCTCGTATAAGAGCAGTCCGCCGGGGGAGAGCAGAGACTCGATCCACGCGGTCAGCGGGCGATGCAGGTAGCGAAATACCAGGATCGCGCCGAAGCCGCGGGCCCCGAGCGCCGGGGTCCCGACTCCTTCGAGGTCCAGTAGCCGGGTTTCGATTCGGCCGGGTGCGGCGGTGCAGCCGGAGAGTTCTGTGAGGGATTCCGCGTTCCGGTCGACGGCGAGCACGTCGAGGCCGAGCCGCGCGGCGGCCAGGCTGTGACGTCCCCGGCCCGAGGCGAGGTCGAGCACGGGGCCGATCGCGGCGGTCGCGCGCAGGCGCTCCGCGTGGGCCAGGAAGAAGGCCGAGGGATCACCCGCGCTCGAGCTAGCGCCGACCATGACGCCCGAGCCATTCGTGCATCTGTCCTGGCAGATCGGTCACGATTCCGTCGACGCCGAGCTCGAGCAGCGCCTCGATCTCCGCAAGCGTGTTGATGGTCCAGACGTGGACCGCGACCTCGTTCGCGTGGGCGTGCTCGACCAGGGCGCGGGTCACGAGGGGACGGCCACCGAACTCGGCTGGGATCTGTAGGGCCATGACGCCGTTCGGCATGGGCCCGTCTCCGAGCGCGCTCGAGATCGCCGCCACGATCTCGCCCAGGGATGCCCCGAGGGCCGGTCCGTTCGGAAACGAAGAGGCCGCTTTGCGCAAGCACCGCATTCCCTCATCTTCGCCCGCCGTGAGAAGCGTTCGCTCGGCGCGGCCGTAGCGTTCGACGAGTTCGAGCGTCGCCCGGGTCGTCGTCGGCTCCGGGCACTTGATCTCGAGATTGAAACGAGCGTCCGGAAAACACTGGAAAGCCTGCTCGAGCGAGGGAATGTGGTGGCCCTGGTCTCGGTAGGGGAAGGCGCCGCTGGCGTCGACGAAGTGGTGGCCCGCGTCGAGGGTCGAGAGCTCGGCCCAGAGCAGATCGGCCGCCTGCCCCGTGTGCTCTGTGACGCGGTCGACGCCGGGGTCGTGGAGCAGGACCGGCACACCGTCAGCGCTCGAGTGGATGTCGCTCTCGAGAATGTGTGCGCCCTGCGCGAGGGCGGCCTCGAAGGCTGCCAGCGTATTCTCGGGATGGCTCCCGGCCGCGCCACGATGGCCGATCACGGTCGGTCGGCTGACCTCGAAGAAGGGGTGAGGCATTCGGCTACGTTACCCTACCCCTCGATGTCGGTATTGACCCGCGACGTAATTCTGAGCGAACTCCAGCAGGGGAGGCTGCGACTCGATCCCTTTGACGTGTCCCAGGTCGGCGTCGCCTCGATCGATTTGACGCTCGGAGAAGAGATTCGCGAGATCGTGACCGATGCTTCGGCCATCCGCGTCGAAGACGAGACGGATTACCGAGACCACACGCGCGTGCGTTCGTTGGATCGGCCTTACCGTCTCGAGCCGGGGGTAACGATCCACGGCATCACGCGGGAGACGGTGAGCTTGCCGAGTGACCTGTGTGGGTTCCTGGAGGGGAGGAGTCGTTTTGCGCGCTTGGGTTTGATGATCCACGTCACGTCCGCCTTCGTGCAGCCCGGGGTTTCCAACCGGCAGGTGCTCGAGATGAGCAATGTTTCCAGCCGAGCGCTCGAGATCGTTGCGGGCGTGCGCATCTGCCAACTCGTGCTGATGGGAACTGCTGGAGAGGCGACCTATCGCGGCCGCTTTCAGCACCAACACGAGATCTGAATCATGCGTGCGGTCATCCAACGCGTCACGCGTGCCCAGGTGGAGAGCGAGGGGCTACGCGTGGCGGATATGGGCCCCGGCCTGATGGTCCTCGTCGGGGTTGGGAGAGCCGATACGGAGCGGGATGCGCAGGAACTCGCCCGGAAGCTCGTGGGGTTGCGGGTCTTCGACGACGAGGACGGCCGCATGGACCGCTCGCTCATCGACGTGGAGGGGACGCTTGGTCTGGTTTCTCAATTTACGCTCTGGGGAGACCTGCGGAAGGGGCGGCGCCCGTCCTTTGGCGCCGCGGCACCGCCCGAACTCGCCGAGCCCCTCTTCGATCTGCTCGTGGAAGAGGCCTCGGGGCTGGGCGTGTCCGTCGTGACCGGGCGCTTTCGAACCGCGATGCAGGTTTCGCTCGTCAACGACGGCCCGGTCACTCTGCTCATCGACACGGAGCGCACGTTCTGAATGAGCGCGGAACCTGCCCCGGGTTGCCGCCCCCCCACAATCCGTCACACTTCAAGGTGGGGAACGTGAGAGCGTGGAGAAAGGTGTGTTCGATCGAACACACTGGACTTCGCACGAAGAGGTTGGGCTAATCATGAAAAACGAATCGAGAGGCTCGGGCCGAAGCCCGAGTCGTGGACGGGTGCGCCGGCTCATGGCAGGGCTGGTCGCGATTGCGCTGTGGGCGGTGCCCACGGTCGCTCCGGCGGCGGGCGGCTTGAAGGAAACGGGCCGCGAAGGCGGACTGGGCGCGGCGGCGGCGCTGTCGACGCTGGTCTACGCACCCGTGAAGTTGGTCTACGCCACGGGGGGCGTCCTCGTGAGTGGCTTCGCCTGGGCGTTTACGGCGGGCGATTCCGGGGTGGCGGAAACCGTCTTGACCCGCTCGCTGCGGGGCAACTACGTGATCACGCCGGATCACCTGACCGGTGCGCAGGAACTGGTCTTCATCGGCAGGGATGTCGGTGAGAAGGCGGGAGCCGCAGTCGCGGCGGTCTCGACGGCACCGCCGGCCGAAGAGAAGTTGGACACCAGCGGCTACGACGAGAACGGCTGGTAGGAGACCTCAGGGGAGGTCCCCGGTCGAGCGCCCCGGTGACGCTCGGGGTCTCGTACCCCGGGCGACGGGGGCAGCGGGCCGGGACGGCCCTGGCGTCTGCGCCGAGGAGGCGTCACCCTCGGAGTTTCCGATGTCCGATTTTCTCACCCAGATTCCGATCGTCTTCGCCTCTGGGCTGATCTCGGTTTTATCACCGTGCGTCATGCCCTTGATGCCTGCCTATCTATCCCTCATCTCAGGGGTTTCCGTCCAGGAACTCGGGGAAGGCGGTCATGTCGGGGAGCAGCGGGCCCGCGTGATGGAGGCCTGTCTCGGCTTCGTGTCGGGCTTCTCCAGCGTCTTCATCGTGCTGGGGGCGAGCGCCTTTGCGCTCGGCCGTGTCCTGCGCAGCTTCCGGCTCGAGATCTTCGGGTTGGACCTCGGCATCGCACAACTGGCCGGGCTCGTGATCATCGTCTTCGGGCTGCATATGATCGGGGTCTTCCGCATCGGCTGGCTGCTTCGCGACACCCGGCTGCAGCTGGACTCGAGCGGCCCGGGCTTTGTCGGGGCCTTCACGGTCGGTGCGGGTTTTGGCTTTGGTTGGTCGCCCTGCATTGGCCCGATTCTGGGTGCGGTGTTGACCCTCGCGGGCAGTCGGGAGACCGTCTTCGAGGGAATCTCCCTGCTCGCGATCTATTCGGCGGGGCTGGCGGTCCCGTTCCTGCTCGCGGGTTGGAGCATCGACTATTTTTTCTCGGCTTTCGCCCGCGTCAAGCGCCATTTTCGAACGCTCGAGGTCGTCTCTGGCTTATTGCTGGTGGGCGTCGGTGCCCTGCTGCTGAGCAACCAACTCGGCTTGTTCAATTCGTATTTCGGGTTCTTGAACGATGTCGTCTTCGCCGCCGAGGAACGCCTGCAATGACGGCCTCGCGCGCGCGATGGCTCTTCGCAGGGCTGGCGCTCTTCCTCGTGTGCGGCTGCGGTCCCTCGCCCGTCGCGACTTCAGCAGGCGACCGCCGAGCTGCCCCGGACTTCGAGTTGGTGCGCCTCGACGGGATTCCGGTGTCGCTCGCGGAGCAACGGGGCCGGACGCTGATCCTCGATTTCTGGGCGACCTGGTGTGCCCCCTGCGAAGTCCAGATGCCGGTGCTGGACGCGATCTGGAAGTCGCGCGGCGGGGACCGCTTGATGGTGCTGGGACTTTCGATGGATACCGACCCGCCGGCGAAGGTGAGCCAATGGCTACGAGAGCGCTCGGTCGAGTATCCCATTGCGATGGCGGACCAGCAGCTCGCGATCGACTATGGGGCTTGGGCGTTCCCGACGCTGGTGATCGTCGATCCGGCGGGTGAGATCTACTACCTCGACCCGGGGGTGACCTCGCGCCCCGAAATCGAGGCATTGCTCGATGCCATCGAGCAAGAGTTCGCGCCCTCCAGTGGCGCTCCCGTCCCCGCCTGAGCGGGTCCAGCCCCGCTCAAGAGGGCTCCGCGTCCGGACGATGAGCCCGTTCGGTAGACCCGAATGGGGCGAAGTCCCGGGAGTTCAGCGATTGCCTGAGGGAGAATCTACGCAGCTCCAGGTGCGCGCGGCGTTCCAGCGCGAATTCGAGGATGAAGAAATCATCTTCGACGAAGGAGATCAGGGGGTCGTTCTCTACGTGATCCAGTCGGGGCAGGTCGAGATCTGCCGCCCGACGGAGGTCGGTGCGCGCTCCGTTGCGAAGCTCGGGCCCGGTGATTTCTTTGGCGAGATGAGTGTGGTGCTGGGGGAAGCACGGACCGCGCGGGCCGTCGCGATCGGCGAGACGCGACTGCTGGAGCTCGATGGCGATACGCTGGAGGCGATGTGCATCGAGCGGCCCGAGGTCGGGATCCGCATGATCCGGCGCCTGGCGACGCGCCTGATTGGCGCCGAGCGGCGCCTGGCCGCGCTCGGCCTGGACGAGCTCGTACACCCGCTGGTCCGTTGCCTGATCGAGCGGGCGCCGCAGGATGCGCGGGAGGATTTCCGGTTACACACGTCTCTGCGCGAATTGTCGGAGGGGTGCAGCATGCCCATGCGGGATACCTATGAGGCGATTCATCAGCTGATGGACCGCAAGCTCGTCCGCTTGAGCGACGGGGTCTTGATCGCGCCTGATCGTGCGGCCCTCGCCGAGGCGCTTGCCCCCAAGATGCCGGGTGGCCAGGACTTGGCCCAGGATGAGGCCCTCATGTAGCGTCCCCGCGTCCAGTCTGGGGGGGACGGGTGACGCGCCGGGCGGTCTCAAATTCCATCATTTTCCTCGCGCTCGCGCTACTGACGTTGCTCGGGGGGTCTTCGGCTGTTTGTGCGGCCGAACAGACCCGTCTCGAAGACCCCTTTGAAATCACGGCGGACCGGATCGATTACGACGGTCGGCGCGATCTCTATATCGCGACGGGCCGCGTGAACGTCGTCCAGGCTGGGCGCAGCCTGCAGGCGGATTGGGTCGCTTTCAGCACAGCCACGCGGATCGGCGTCGCCGAGGGAGACGTCCTCCTGTTGGACGGGAAGGATCGGCTCGACGCCGCGTTCATGGTCTTCGACGTGGACTCGCTTCGAGGCATGCTCTTTCAGGGGGGCCTGGATTCGGGGAGCGAGGGGTTCCGGATCCGCGCCGGGGAGTTGGTGCGAACGGGCGAAAATACTTTCAGCGTGACGGACGGGGTCTTCTCGAGCTGTCGCTGCGAGCCGGGGGAACGGCTGCCGTGGCAGATCAGTGCAGCCGAGGGGAATGTCGAATTGGGTGGGTACGGGACCCTGCGCAACGGGACCTTCGACGTGCTCGGGGTCCCCGTTTTGTGGATCCCGTGGATCTTCTTTCCCGTCAAGAGCGATCGCGAGACCGGCTTCCTCCTGCCCGACATCGTGCTCGGGGGGCGCGGCGGCGCGGGCGGCGGGCTGCCCTTTTTCTGGGCCGCGCACGAGCAACTCAACGTGATCGCGACTCCCAACTACCTCAGTCGGCGGGGTTATAAGCAGAATCTCCAGCTCGAATACGTCTTCGGCGAGCGCAGCGAAGGAGATCTCTTCGTGGCTGGGGCTCAGGATGAGTACGACGAACCTTCCGGTGCGACCCAAGAAGCGCGCTGGGCAGTGCTATGGCGCCACGATCAATTCCTGCCCGCCAAGTGGCGCTGGGTCACGGACCTCAATCTCGTCTCGGACAATCTCTACGCCGACGACTACCCGGATCTCCCTGGCTTGCGGGCCAACCGTTTTCTGGAATCGACGACGTGGCTTGGCAGGGGTTTCGGCCAGAGCGACCAATTCGGTGTGATGGCGGCGAGCCGCTACGCGGATGACCAGCAGGGACTGCGCGTGCGCCGGGACGAAGACCCGACGGATTTCGTCCGCGGGCCGATCGACTACGACTTCCAGGACGGAGACGACACGATCCTCCAGCGCTTCATCGAGCTGCGCGGGGATGTTCAACCGGGAGGGGTGGATGCTCCGTGGGGGCTGGATCCCCGATTCGACTTCGAGGCGATCCAGTTCGGTGCGCTCCGCAGGCACGAATCGGTCTTCAGAGGGCAGGGCGATCCGACGTCCAACGACTTCGGCCACTTTCAGGATGTCGGGCGCAACGGCTTCTTCTCGACGGATCAGCCGGGCCAGCCGGCCGTGGACCCGACGGACATCGGGGAGGGGGACGGGATCTTCGAGCCCGGGGAGCGGATTGCGGAGCGGGGCTCGCGCGTGATCTTCCATCCTCGACTGGCCCGGGCCTTTCGTGTCGGGGACTGGGTCGATGTCGAGCCCGAGTTGGGATGGAGCCAGACGCTCTATCACACGGATCAGACGGAATACGCGCAGCGCGGCATGGTGACGGCACGCCTCGAGCTGAATACCCGGTTCGCCCGGGACTTCGCGCGAACGGGTCGCCGCAGCATGCGCCATGTCATCGAACCACGATTGGGTTGGGCTCTGCTGTCGAAACAGTTTCAAGGCTCGACGCCGAATTTTGTACCACGTCCCTCCGTGCCGCAGCTCCGGTTTAGGGCCCTTTCGCTCGAAAACATCACACGCGATCCCTCCGACCGTCTAAAGAACCAGAATCGACTCGTCTTGGGGTTGGGTCAACGTTTTTACGATCGGAGGTCGCGCGGCGTCACACGCCTGAGGGCTGAACTCGATACGGCGATCGATTGGGATTTTCAGGAGAAGAGCTTGGGGCAGATCTTCGCTGAAGGCCGTTTGTTCTATGTCGGGCCAGCCAATGCCCGGCTCGCGGGCGCCTTCGACCCGGAGGCGGCCGAATTCAAAGAAGGCGAGGTGGAACTCAACCTTCGCCATCGATTTCGCGGGGGCATCGTTCGCGCGATCACGACCGGCGCGGCGTATCGCTATCAGCAGCGGATTCCGACTTTTCTGGAGACGGACCGGGGCCTGCAGCGCTCGGGGAATCGACCGAGCCAGGAGCGCGTCAATCAAATCAACGTCTACGCGCGGATCGAACTCTGGCAGCGATTCCGCCTCAGTTATCGGACGATCTATTCGTTCGTCGAAGGCAGCGACGGGGGGACGATCACCAGCCGAGGCACCTTTGAGTACGCGTCCCGATGCCGCTGTTGGGCCGCCGGGGTGACGATCGCCCAGCGCCGGCGAGACGGGGTCAGCGCGGGCATCCAGATCCGATTCATGGGCCTGGGCGACCAGAGGGGTGGGCTCTTTGACGGGGGCTTCGGGACGGGTGTGAGCGTGTTCTGAGTCGGGCGGTGGCCGGGCGCGCTTGGGCGCTTGCCGGTCGGCCCTCAAGGGCTTAAGATTTAAGGGTTTTTTTTCGCTCCCCCCGATTCATTTCCTCCGCGTATCGGCGCGGGAAGGCTCGAGATACCCGTGCTCCGCACATCGCCCGAGCAGTTCGAGTTGCTCGCTCGACAAGGGAAACACGTTCCCGTCGTGCGCGAGATCCTCGCCGATCTGGAGACCCCCCTCTCGCTTTTTCGCAAGATCGATGACGGCCAGACCGCCTTCCTGCTCGAGTCGGTGGAGGGGGGCGAGAAGTGGGCCCGCTACAGCTTCCTCGGTGTCGGCGCGCGCGCGATCTTCCGAGCGACCGGCACGAGTGTGACCTGGACCGAAGGGGGAGAGACCGAACGGATCGAAGCGGCGGGGGATCCGCTCGAGGTCCTGCGGGAGCGCCTGCGCGCCTTCGAGGCGGTCCAGCCCACGGACTTTCCGCTGCCGCGCTTCATCGGGGGAGCGGTCGGCATGATCGGCTACGACTGGGTGCGCTTCGTCGAAAAGATCCCGGACGAGAATCCCGACAGGGTCGGTCTGCCCGACGCCTTCTTCGTGCTGCCCGAATTCGTCGTGGTCTACGACAACGTCCGGCATACCGCCCTGATCGTGGTGCACTCCGAGGCTGGCGCCGACGGTGCGGCTGCCGCTTTCGCGGAGGCGAACGCGCGGATCGAGACGATGGTCGACAGGATTCGCGAGCCACTCCAGGTCGAGCCGCGTCGGCCCGCGGTTCTCGCGCCGATGGAAGTCGAGCGCAGCATGAGCGAGTCGGACTACCACGAGATCGTAAAGCGAGCGAAGGAATACATCGAGGCCGGGGATATCTTTCAGGTGGTGCTCGCTCAGCAGTTCCAACTGCCGCTTCAGGTCGACCCGTTCCTGATCTATCGCCAGCTGCGGATCGTGAATCCCAGCCCTTATATGTTCTTCATCCGAATGGAAGACGCTGTCCTGGTCGGTGCTTCACCCGAGATTCTGGTGCGCGTAGAGGGCGACCGGATCGACGTACGACCGATCGCGGGCACGCGCTGGAGGGGCGAAACCCCGGAAGAGGACCGACAGCTCGAGCAAGACTTGCTCAGTGACCCCAAAGAGCGCGCCGAACATTTGATGCTAGTTGACCTCGGTCGCAACGACGCGGGTCGCGTGGCGGAGATCGGGAGCGTAGAAGTGGACGAGTACGCCGTCGTCGAGCGCTACTCGCACGTCATGCACATTGTGTCGAACGTGCACGGCAAGCTGCGCCCAGGCCAGGACTGGCTCGACGTACTGCGGGCGACCTTTCCAGCGGGAACGCTCTCCGGCGCCCCGAAGGTGCGTGCGATGCAGATCATCGACGAACTCGAGACGGCGCGTCGTGGCTTCTTCGGAGGTTGCTGCGGCTATCTCGACTACTCGGGAAACATGGATATGGCCATCACGATCCGCACGATGGTCGCGAAGGACGGCAAGGTCACCCTGGGCGCTGGTGCGGGAGTAGTCGCCGACAGTGAGCCCGAATACGAGTTCGAGGAGACGATGAATAAGTCGCGGGCAGTCCTGACTGCGATCGACCTCGCTCGTGAGGGAATCGACTGATGCATCTGCTGATGATCGATAACTACGACTCTTTCACGTACAACCTCGTCCAATACCTCGGGGAACTCGGCGCCGAGGTCGACGTCGTCCGAAACGATGAGGCGAATGTAGACGCGCTGCTGGGCCGCTCCGGTGACGGGCTCGTGATCTCGCCTGGTCCGGGAACCCCGGATGACGCAGGCGTCTCGATGGCAGCGATCGAAGCCTTCGCCGAAGCGAAAGTGCCGGTCTTCGGTGTCTGCCTCGGGCATCAGTCGATTGGCCAGGTCTTCGGCGGCAGGGTCGTTCGCGCGCGGTCGATCATGCACGGCAAGGTCTCCCAAGTCGAGCACGACGGTCAGGGTGTGTTCGAGGGTCTTCCTCAGGGGTTCGAAGCGACGCGTTATCACTCGCTCGTGATCGACGAGTCGAGCCTGCCCGAGGTCCTGGAAATCACTGCTCGGACCGATGATCGGGAGATCATGGGGGTGCGGCATCGCTCGCTGCCGATCGAGGGCGTTCAATTTCATCCCGAGTCGATCATGACGGGTGAGGGCAAGAGCTTGCTGGCGAATTTCCTGCGGCGTTGCGCGGCCGGGGGCGCGGCGTGAGCGAGATCCACGCCGCGCTCGAGGAGTTGGTCTCGGCGGGGAACGTCGATCCTGATCGGTTGGGCGCCGCCTTCGGTGAGATCATGGACGGAGAAGCATCGCCCGCCGCCGCCGCCGGCCTCTTGATGGCGCTGCGGATGAAGGGGGAGACGGTCGAGGAGATCGTCTCTGTGGCGCGTGCGCTCCGTGCCAGGGCGACCACGGCCAAAGTGCTGGACCCGCGGACCGTCGACACGTGCGGAACCGGTGGGTCGGGTCTGGATACGTTCAACGTCTCGACGACCGCGGCCTTCGTTGCTGCAGGCGCGGGCGCGTCTGTGGCAAAGCACGGGAATCGCGCGGCCACCAGCCGCTCCGGCAGCTTCGATGTGCTCGAGGCGCTCGGCGTGCGAATCGACCTGCCCATCCCGACCTGTGCGGAGATTCTCGATCGCATCGGCATCGCGCCCTTCTTCGCGCGGACGGCGCATCCCGCCTTCCGCCACGTGGCCCCCGTGCGGGCCGAGCTCGGCGTGCGCACGCTTCTCAATTGTCTCGGACCGCTGCTTTCGCCCGTCGCGGCGCGTTATCAGGTCGTCGGTGTCTACTCGCCCGACTTGCTGGATCCCCTTGCCGAGGCGCTCGGGATACTCGGTGCGACGCGCGCGCTCGTCGTACACGGCTCGGACGGGATGGACGAACTGACGACGACGGGCCCAAGCCGGGCGGCGCTCGTCTCCATCTCGGGTGTGGAGGCATTCGTCGTCGACCCGATGGCGCTCGGATTGAAGCAGGTCGGACTCGAGACACTTCGTGGGGGCACACCGCAGGAGAACGCGGCGACGATGCGATCGGTGCTGAGTGGGCAGCCCGGCCCAGCTAGGCAGATCGTCGAGCTGAATGCGGCAGCAGCGTTATGGGTCGTCGAAGCCGCGGAATCCCTCGAGGAGGGGCTCGTGCTCGCGCGTAAGAGCATCGACGAGGGCGCGGCGATCGGGAAGCTCGAAGCGCTGATCCAAGAGACTGGCCGTGCGTCCGGGGGAGGCACGGAATCGTGACCATCCTGGATGAAATCCTCGAACATAAGCGAAGTCAGATGGCGGAGGCTCGACGGGACGGTGATCCCCTAGCGCTGTCGCGTGCGGCGGCGGCGTGTCCGCGCAACCCCCTCGGGTTTCGAGCAGCGCTGCAGCAGACATCAGGCGTGTCCGTGATCGCCGAGGTGAAGCGGCGGTCCCCGAGCAAGGGCCTGATCCGCGAAGATTTCGATGCCGCGTGGATCGCCCGATGTTACGCCGAGGCCGGAGCAGCCTGTCTCTCGGTCCTGACCGACGAAAAATTTTTCGGGGGTTCACTGGCCGACCTGGAGGCGGTTCGAGCGACGGTGGACCGTCCATTGATTCGCAAGGATTTCACGATCGACCCCTATCAAATCGATGAGGCCCGAGTGGCCGGGGCAGACGCGATCCTGCTGATCGTGTCGGCGCTCGACGACGCCGATTTGAAATCGTTGCACGAGCACGCGATCGGATTTGGGATGGACGTGCTCGTGGAAGTGCACGACGAGTCGGAACTCGACCGGGCGATGGCCTTGGGGGCGAATCTTCTCGGCGTGAACAATCGCAACTTGAAGACCTTCGAGGTTGACCTCGGGACGACCGAGCGATTGGCGGCGGCAATCGGGGATCCGAATGTCGTGCTGGTCGCCGAGAGCGGGATTGGTTCGGCGGCGGACATTCGGAGGCTAGAGCGTGCCGGAGCTGCGGGGTTCCTGGTCGGGGAATCCCTGATGCGAGAGGAACACCCGGGGAAGGCGCTCGAGGCGCTTCGGGGAGCGAGTAAAGAAGAACAAGAAGGAGGGAGGTCGGCGTGACGGGCAGCGTGCGCATCAAGATTTGTGGAGTGATGAACCCGGAGGACGCCCTGGCGGCTGTGGAGGCGGGGGCGGACCTGATCGGCATCAACTTCGTGCCGGGCTCGCCGAGGCGCGTCGAGGTGGCTCAGGCGTTGAAAATTTGTCGCGCCGTCGAGGACCTCGACGTAGAGCGGGTCGCGCTCTTCCGAAACGAGCGCTGGGAGGTGATCGACCCGATTCTGCAGCGTGTCCCCTTCGAGCGGGTCCAATTTCATGGAGACGAAGGCGAGGACGAGATCGAAGCGGTGGACCTGCCAACGATCAAGGCGATCCGGGGCGCGGATCAGGAAGCGGCTCAGACCTATCCGGGTTCGATCCTGCTGCTAGACCACCCACACCAAGGAGGCGGGCAGGGCCAGGCCTGGGATTGGCGCGAAGCAGAGAACCTGATTGCGGGCGGATACGATGTGATCATTGCTGGAGGTCTCACGCCGGATAATGTCGCGGAGGCGCTAGCGGACGTGGGCGACATTCCTCCTTGGGGGGTCGACGTCGCGACCGGCGTGGAAAACGAGGATCGACGCAAGGATCCCGCAAAGATCCGCGCCTTTGTAGAAGCCGTCAGACGACGGGAAGAAGCCGTCGAGGCCGAGAGAGAGTCGGGCGAAGGCTCTTAAGGAGCGAGCCCGACGAATGGGGAGGACTCGGTCCCTACGCAGGGCGATTCCTTCCTCAGAGAGGATGAGCGCGCCGGAGTGGCTGGTCGAGAAACGCCCGGCCCTTCTCCAGGCGGAGAAACCTCGCCGCGCTCGAGATCGACAACGTTCCGGGGGCAGCTTCTGCTCTCCCGGTAAACGGCCCCTCCTCGCTGCGACCGGAGCCGGCCAACATGCGGTCGCCCCGCTGACCCCGCTGGCGCGGTTGGGCCTGGCGTCCGATGTCCTCTCTATGGGTTCGGGGGGGATCCGGAGGCAGGGGCTGAAGGGCCCTGATCCGGGGGATGTCGGGGCGCTGGGGGAGCGCGCCTCGATCCGCGATCTCCGGGGCGTTCAGACAGGAGCCGCGCCGGTCAGCGAGGCGTAGAGGGCCTCGACCTGGGCCCGGGTGTCCTCGGGAGACCCTGAGTTGTCGATCACGTGGTCCGCCATGGCGCGTTTCTCGTCAATGGGGAGCTGGGCCGCGACACGACGCTCGGCTTCGCTCCGCGTAGAGCCGTCGCGCAGCATGGTCCGTTCGATCTGAACCTCCCGGTCGACCCAGATGCAGACCGTCGTCTCGTACTCCATGACGGCGGCGCTTCCTCGGCCGCTCTTCTTACCCTCGAAGAGCAGCGGGACATCCATCACGACGAGCGCCTCGTTGGCTTCGACCGCGGCCTGTGCCCGCCGAACCATCTCGGCAACCACGGGCGGCTGTACGATCTGCTCGAGGCGTCTGCGAAGCGCTGCGTCCCGAAACACGACGCCTCCGAGAGCGGCACGATCGAGGCTCCCGTCGGGCGTGATCACTCCCTTTCCGAATTCGGAGGCGATCTCCGTCAACATCGGCTGTCCCGCAGCCTGGAGTTCGTGAACGATGGCGTCGGCATCGACGATGGTCGCGCCGAGTTCCGCCAGAACGCGGGATACGCTGCTCTTGCCCGAGCCGATCCCACCCGAGAGTCCGAGGATGCATGTCATGGGGGGAGCATCGCGCGGAGGATCTCCGCCGTCGAGATGCGTTTGGGGCTCAGCCCGGCAGCGTTCCGTCGCTACTCGCGATGATCACGCAGTTCTTGCCGGCGGCCTTGGCCTCGTAGAGTGCACCGTCGGCCTCGGCGAAAAACTCGCGCCGGTTCCCGTGGAAGAGGGCCACGCCGAGCGAAATCGTGATCTCGATGGGCTTCATACCACTACCGATGATCAGACGGGTCGATTCGACGCTCATTCGGATTTTTTCCGCCAGATGGACGGCTCCGGCGAGATCGGTATTCGGCATGAGGATGACGAATTCTTCCCCGCCGTAGCGTGCGATCAGGTCGGATTCCCGGGCGGAATCACTCATGATCGCCGCCAGACTGACGAGCACCTCATCACCGGCCGCATGGCCGTGCGTGTCGTTGAGCAGTTTGAAGTCGTCAATGTCGAGCAGGATCATGGAGAGCGGCGAGGTCGAGCGCCCGACGCGCTTGATCTCGCGCGTGAGATGATCCTGGAAGTAGCGATGGTTGTGGAGCTTCGTGAGACCGTCGGTGATCGAAAGTTGAGAGAGGATCTCGTTGGCCCGCTGGAGCTCCTCGTTTTTCTCAGCCAGGCGAACCCGATCGCTCTCGATCTCGAGCTGGTTGCTGCGCATTTTGCGCATCATGTCGTTGAAGGTCCGGGTGAGCAGGGCGAGCTCATCGTCTCTTGTGGGCTCGGGGATCTCGTAGTCGATATGTCCCTCGCTGATCCGTCTTGCTCCCCGGGAGAGCGCCTCGATGGGCTGCATGATCGCGAGGGTGATCTTGTAGGCGAGTACGCTGAAGATCAGGATGATGCAGACATCGATGACGAAGATCTGTTTCGTGATCTTCGTGGCAGGGGCGAAGTCTTGAGCGTGATCCGCCTCGACGGCCAGGAACCAACCCGTGAGGCCCACGGGCGCCAGCGTCGAGAGCTGGTGAGTGTCCTGAGATCCGTCGTAGCTCACGAGTCGCTCTTCACTGGCGGCCCTCAGATTCTCGAGCGGAAGGCGGTTGCCGATTCGCGTGGCCGCACGGATGCCGACGGCGGCGGTGATGCGGCCTGACTCGTCCACGACGAGGGTCCGAAGCCCCCGCACATCCGGACTGGGAGGCCGGAGCGCCTCGTATAGGGTCGAATGTGACAGGCAGCCCACGATCGAGCCGGCGATCGACTGATCGCTTCGCGCGACGTCCGAGCGGACCGTAAGGCAGCCGGGCTCGGGCGCGGGGGCGGCGCCGGCGCGGGTGAGCGCGAGCCGGTCAAAATGCCTCGAGACCTCGGTGGGGGGCGTGGGCAAGGCGTTTCGTGTCTCGGGGAAGGGGGGCGCGGTGTTGAGTCCCGAGAGCCAATGCCAATCGCTAGGAGCGGTCTGTGTGTCGAGCGCGTCGAGGAGCGCCCTATGCCAAGGGTGGCCAGGGCTGAGGGCGGTTTCGAGTTCGTTCGAAGCCACGCCGTGCCACACCTCTATCTGGTGCGTGCGCTCCGAGAGCAGGCCTTCGTTGCGAGTCGCGAGACGGTTGCGCAAATCCTCGTGGATCGTGCTGATGCTCATCCAGCTCACGATGAGGGCGGTCAGGAGGGTCGAACCGAAGACACACAGAATGATGCGAGTCGACAAGCTGTTCAGGGGTGTGCGAGCAGCCCGAGGGCTTTTTTGAGCAGCGGGACTTTGTAGAGAGGGCTCGGGGGGCATCGGGTCTCGGTTGCAAATGTGTGCTTTGGGTTTAATCGACCTCAGGCCCGACTGACTTGATTGTGAATGATAGAAATCGCTTCTATTTCAGGTGCTTGAAACGTCTACGCGGGGCTCCCGAGCAGCCTTGAGGGGAGACACTCCGAGATTCCGGTAAACCCCTGCTTTTAGTAGAGAAACGGACCGGTCCGGTTTGCAGCGCGGGCTGCGCTCCGATATGATGACCCTTCAATTTCAGGGGGTTAGGAGACTTTCCCCCGATCGGAAGTGCGGGCGGGCTGCCTGCTGCGCCTCATCGATCGAACGAATCAGATCAATCAGTCCGCAGTAGGCAAGCCCGAAGCATCCGGCCAGCCCTCTGTCGTCTCACTGGAGCGCTCGAGAGCCGAGCGCCTACGGTGCGGGCAGGACCCCAACCCCCCTTAATCAGTCGACCCGAAGGTCCGCGCGCGCGAGTCCGTACGTGCGTTGGACCTGTCGTGGATCAGGGGGTGGAGATCGTTGTCCTTGTCGCAATCGAAGCCCCACCACGATCGCGCGGCCTCGCCTGGGGCGGAAGGCATCGATCAGCTCGCCGGGCTGAGGGACGAGATCGATGGCGTCGACCGCCAGATCCTCGACCTCCTGAACCAACGAGCGCGCTGCGTCCAACAGGTCGGGGCCATCAAGGCGGGGGGCCGCAACGGGCCTGTCTACGTCGCGGCAAGAGAGCGCGATCTGATTCGGACACTCCTCGAGTCGAACGGCGGGCCTTTCCCCGACGCCGGCATTCCGCACGTCTTCCGGGAAATCATCTCTGCGACACGATCCTTGGAAGAGCGCGTACGGGTCGCGTTCCTGGGGCCGGACGGGACGTTCAGCCACCAGGCCGCAAGCCGCCAGTTCGGCGCGCAGGTGGACCTCGTGCCGGTCACGAATATGCGAGATGTCTTCACACTGACCGAGCGTGGAGATACCCATTTCGGCGTGGTGCCAGTCGAGAATACCATCGAAGGGCCGATCACCTTGACCTTCGACGCGCTCGTCGAGACGGAGGTGACGATCTGCAGCGAGATCAAGCTCGAGATCTCACAGCATTTGATGTCGCGTACGGGCCGGTTGGAGGATGTTCTGAAGGTCGCTTCCCATCCCCAGCCACTGGCGCAATGTCGTGGCTGGCTCGAGGCAAACCTGCACGGGATCGAGACCTTCGAGACAACGAGCACGGCGGCGGCCGCTCAGCTGGCACACGCGGACGAGAAGGTGGCTTCGATCGGCTCCGAGGTGACTGCAGAAGTCTACGATCTGCTGCCGATCGCTTCCTCGATCGAGGATCATCGCGGAAACACCACACGCTTCCTCGTCATTGGACGCGAGATGCCCGCCCCCTCCGGTCAGGACCTGACGAGCGCGGTCTTCACGGTTCGGCGCGACCAGTCCGGCGCGCTCCATAACCTGCTCGGTCCCTTTGCGCGCCACGGGGTGAACCTCACCGCCGTACAGTCGCGCCCGATGAAAGGGAAACCCTGGGAGTACATTTTCATCGTCGACATGGAGGGACACACCGACGACGACTCGGTCGCGGCGGCGCTTGAAGAAGCGGGTGGGGTCGCGGCCTCGCATAAGGTTCTTGGCTCCTTCCCGCGCGCGCTCGAAGTGAGCGGGGGCGTGTCCGACGCGTCCGCCTCCCGCCTGATCCGCAAGGAGTCCGATTCGTGAGCATTCGGGACCTCGTCAAGCCGCACATCCGAGATCTTGCGCCTTATCAGCCGGGCAAACCGATGGAGGAACTCGAGCGCGAACTCGGCATCAGCGAGTCGGTCAAACTCGCCTCCAATGAGAACCCGCTCGGACCGAGCCCGAAGGCGGTGGAAGCCATTCGCACCGCCGCGGCTGCCGTCCACCGCTATCCCGACGCAGCGAGCTTCAAGCTCCGCGCAAAGCTCGCCGCGCGGTTGGGCGTGGGGGAAGACCAACTCGTCTTCGGGACAGGCTGCGACGAAGTCATCGAGCTGATCGCGAAGACCTTCATCGGGACGGGTGACGAGGTGGTCTACCCGTGGCCGTCTTTTGCGATGTACCCGATCGTCGTGAGCGGGATGGGTGGCACCCCAGTGGAGATTCCCCTGGCGGCGGATCTCGATCACGATCTCGAAGCGATGGCAGATGCGATTACGGACCAGACCCGTGTCGTGATGGTCTGCAACCCGAATAATCCGACCGGGGTGAGCTTTGGCGCGAAGGCCTTCGAACGCTTCGTGGCCCGAATCCCAGACCACGTGGTGTTGGCGATCGATGAGGTTTACGTCGAGTTCGCTCGACGTGCAGATTTCCCGAATTCACTTGAGCTGATCGCTCGACGACCGGCGACGATTGCCCTGCGGTCTTTCTCGAAGATCTACGGCATCGCTGGCGTCCGGATCGGCTACGGCATCACGAGCCCTGAACTCGCGAACTATCTAGAGCGGGCACGACACCCGTTCAACGTGAATCTGCTTGCTCAAGCCGGAGCGGCCGCGGCCCTCGATGACGAGGACCACTTTCAGGAGACCCTCGCGCTGAACGCCTCGGGAGGGGACTACCTGCGCGATGCACTCGAACAACTCGGCATCCAGACCTGGCCCTCGGACGCGAACTTCATCCTCGCGAAGACGGGCCCTGGGGTCTATGAGGGGCTGCTCTCAAGGGGGATCATCATCCGTCCGATGTCTGCCTTCGGCCTGACAGAGCACGTACGGATCTCCATCGGGCTTCCGGAGGAGAATGAGCGTTTGGTCAAGGCGATCACCGAGCTGGTCGGTCCGAAGGACGCCCCGGGAGGCGAGGCTTGAGCGAGTATCCGCCCTTCGAACGCCTTGCCGTGGTCGGCCTGGGACTCCTCGGAGGATCGGTGGCCGCAGCCACCAAGGCACGAGGACTTGCTCGTGAGGTGGTCGGCGCGGCGCGGCGACCGGCCCCCCTGGAGCGTGCGCTTTCGGCGGGGATCGTCGATTCCGTCGCGCCCCCGGTAGAGGCGGTCATGGGCGCTGACCTCGTGGTCTTGGGGACGCCGGTCGGATCGATGAGCCGGGTCCTCGGGGACGTCGGGGACCACCTCGCGCCTGGATGTTTAGTGACGGATGTCGGCAGCGTGAAAGGGGCCGTCGTCGACTCCCTGCCGGGGCTCGTGCCCTCAGGTGTCGAGTTCGTCGGGTCTCATCCGATGGCGGGTAGCC
>Ga0315331_10001153_pt1 | contig 19580 bp, 22 predicted proteins | sample M160m34915metaG_FD_203456 | JGI IMG/M metagenome (GOLD analysis project Ga0315331, IMG submission 203456) | Ammonia-oxidizing marine archaeal communities from Monterey Bay, California, United States - M1 60m 34915 | ecosystem: Environmental > Aquatic > Marine > Intertidal zone | place: USA...
CATGCCGTTCACCATACCGGGCTCCTGCCCCTCGTAGAATGCATGTGCGATATCGACATATTCGGTTATCACGACGCGGGCCGGAGTGTCCCTTCGGGCTTCGAGTTCATAAACGCCCGCGCGAAGGATCGCCCGAAGGATTATCTCCACCCGCTCGAAGGTCCACTTGTTGGACAGGGCGGCAGATATAACATCATCGACATCGGCGCGACGGGCGCCTACCCCTTGGACAATTTCGCTGAACAGGTTCTTGTGCGGGGCGACGTCGTGCTCGGTATCGAAGCTATCACCGAGGCGGAATTTCAAAAATTCTTCCAGCACCTGATCGCCCGGCGTGCCGGAGTGATCTATCTGGTAAAGCGCCTGTACCGCCGCCAGACGTGCTGCGCTCCGCCGGGCCGTGCCGCCGGCGCCATTGGATTTAGAGGGACGGCGCTCGGCTGGTTCTGTCATCGTGGATAAAGGTTGAATTTGCGTTTTAGCTCGATCATCGCCAGACAGGCGCGCGCCGCGGCACCGCCCCGGTCATGCTGATCTCGGCTCGCGCGGGCCAGCGCCTGGTCACCCGTCTCGGTCGTCAGAACGCCGTAGCCGAGCGCTATACCGTATTCGAGGACAAGATCGTTTAGGCCCCGGGCACTTTCCTCGCAAACGTAGTCGTAGTGGGATGTTTCGCCGCGAATGACACAGCCCAGAGCGATATAGCCGTCGAAGCGCTTGCGGTCAGACGGATACTTGTAGGATTCAATTGCCATACGAATAGCGCCTGGCAATTCAAACGACCCGGGAACTTCGAACCTCTTATAGCTTGCGCCGACCGCATCAAGCTCGATCAGCACGCTCTCGATCATTCGATCCGCAATTTCTTTATAATACGGCGATTCAACAATCATAATGTGGGGGGCGTCCGACATACTCGTTTACTCCCCAGTTTTTTCGATCGGGCGACGCCCGACAGCCGTCAGACCGAAACCCTCAAGCCCCTTGATCGCGCGGGCACGGTTGGTCAAAAGCACCATTTCTTTCACACCAAGATCGGCGAGTATCTGTGCGCCGACCCCGAAATCACGCAAAGCGGGCGGCGCAATCTCACGCCCGTCTTCATTGGACACCGCAACTTCGGACGAAGCGGAAACGGGATCTGCCGGCATCCTGTGACGGGCGCGCACCTGATTGGACAGCTTCTCGGCCCAAGGTTCGCGAATGATCACGACCACCCCCCGGCCCTCGGTGCCAACGGTCCGTAAGGCGCCTTCAAGTTCATATTCGCGCTGATTGGTCGTGTCATGGATCATGTCATCCAAAATGTTGACCGCATGCATGCGCACGAGAACCGGCTCGTCACCGGAGATATCGCCTTTCACAAGCGCCAGGTGTTCAGCGCCGGAAACACGGTTGCGATAAACGATCAGCTTGAATTCACCACCATTCTCACGCGTGATCCGCGTCGTCATGGATCGCTCGACAATTGAATCGTTGCGCAGCCTGTATGCGATCAGGTCGGCAATCGTCGCGACCTTCAGACCATGGAACTGGGCGAACTTCACCAAATCGGGCAGGCGCGCCATTGTCCCGTCTTCGTTCATGATCTCGCAGATCACACCGGACGGGTTCAATCCTGCGAGGCGGGCCAGATCGACAGCGGCCTCGGTGTGGCCGGTGCGCACCAGCGTGCCGCCGTCCTGAGCGCGGAGCGGAAATATATGGCCGGGCGTTACGATCTCATCACGACCATGCGCCGGATCGATCGCCACAGCGACAGTGCGGGCGCGATCGGACGCCGATATGCCGGTGGTTACCCCTTCGCGGGCTTCGATCGATGTCGTAAAGGCCGTTTCGAACTGGGACCGGTTATCGCTCGACATCAATGATAGACCGAGTTGATCGACCCGTTCGCCGGTCATGGCGAGGCAGATCAGGCCGCGGCCGTATTTTGCCATAAAGTTGATTGCATCGGGCGTCGCCATCTGTGCCGCAACGATCAGGTCACCCTCGTTCTCGCGATCTTCGTCATCAACGACGACAACCATCCGGCCGTTGCGGATGTCTTCGATAACATCGGCAATGGGCGACAGGAATTCCGTCAGGTCCTCATGCACCGCATCCGCGACGGCGTCCTTGCCTACGACGGTGAATTTCTTATCAGCCAATGGTTCAGTCCTTTCCGAGAATGCGGGCAACGTAGCGCGCGATGGTATCTATTTCCATATTGATCCTGTCGCCGACCTGGCGCCTGCCAAACGTCGTCGCGCCTTGTGTATGGCTTATGATGTTTACGCCGAAACGGTTGCCCCGGACTTCATTCACTGTCAGCGAAACGCCATCCAGAGATACCGATCCTTTGGGTGCAATATATTTAGCGAATGCTTCCGGCGCTTCGAACATAAAGCGCATGCTGTCTCCTTCAGGCACCATCTCAACGATCGACGCCACCGCATCGACATGACCGGACACGATGTGCCCGCCCAACTCGTCGCCGATACGCATCGCCCGTTCCAGATTAACCGGTGTACCGACTGCCCAATCCCCAACACCCGTTTTATCAAGCGTCTCGGCAGAGGCTTCCACGGCGAACCAGCCTGGTCCTTTTTCAACGACAGTCAGGCACGGACCGGAACATGAAATGGAAGCACCGATTTCGACATCGTCCATGTCGTAGGACGTTTCGATTTCGATCCGTGTATCGCCTGCTTTTTCGATCTTTCGGACTTTTCCGAGGTCCGTCACAATGCCTGTAAACATGGTTTTCCTTCAACGCTCGCGCATAAAGGTTTCGACAATATCGGTGCCAGCGGAGCGCGACGAAACTTTGACGAAGTTCGCCGCCCCGTCAAGCTCCCGTACGCCGAATCCTGCGACCGCAGAAACGCCGTCTGCACCGATTAGTTTCGCGGCGCGGAACCAGACCAGCCGGTCCACCAGATCGCTGTGCAGCAAGCCGGCAATAATCCGTCCGCCTCCTTCAACCATCAGGCGCGTCACCCCTAGGTCGCCCAGCGCCTTCAGCGCCGCGGCAAGGTCCAGGTTTCCTTCGGTATCTACGGCAATGTCGATCATCCGGACACCGGCGTCTTCATAGTCGCGCCGCCGCACCGGGTCGCTATCAGGCCGGGTGAGCATCCAGGTCGGCGTCTGTTTTGCCGTCGCAACGAGGTTGTGCGTGAGCGGCAATTCATTCCGCCCATCGACCACAACTCGTATCGGGGACGCGGCCTCCAATCCCGGCAACCGGCAGGTCAGCGACGGATTATCCACAATTGCAGCCCTGGAGCCAATGAGGATCGCATCGTTCCGTGCCCGCATACCGTGCCCGAGCGCCCGGGACATCGCGCCGGTGATCCATTGACTTTGTCCTGTCGCCGTCGCAATGCGACCGTCTAGTGAGGTTGCTGTCTTTACAGTCACCAATGGCCGGCCGTGGCGAACCCGCGTCAGGAACCCCTCGGCGACTTCAGCGGCTTCATCCGCGCACACATCTTCGCAGACCTCGATACCGCCACTTGTCAGCATCGACACACCTCCGCCATCCACCCTCGGATCGGGGTCACGGGTCCCGATGACCACGCGCGAAATACCTGCAGTAATCAGCGCACCAGCACAGGGCGGCGTTTCACCCTGATGCGCGCAGGGTTCAAGGGTCACGTAGGCCGTCGCCCCGCGCGCGGACTGACCGGCACGCCTTAATGCTTCTGTTTCCGCATGCGGGCGACCGCCGGGCTGGGTCCATCCCCGACCGACGATAGTGTCGTCATTAACAATTACGCAGCCGACTGACGGGTTGGGTGAAACATTCCCGTGACCGCGCCGGGCAAGCCCGATCGCAACCCGCATGAAGTCGGCGTCAGTCAACCTAGTCTTCATCCTCAACATTGAGGCTTTCGACAAAATTCTCGAAATCCTGCGCTTCCCGGAAATTTCGGTAAACCGAGGCGTAACGGATATAGGCAACCTGATCGAGTTGCGACAACGCGTCCATCACAAGCTCGCCGACCTGGTCGGATGTGACCTCTGTATTGCCGGAGCTCTCGATACGGCGAATAATCCCGGTGATCGCCCGTTCCACCCGCTCGGGTTCCACCGACCGCTTTCGCAACGCGATGCTCATGGACCGCGATAGCTTATCGCGATCCAGTGGCTCGCGCCGGCCACCCGATTTCAGCACCGTCAATTCGCGCAACTGAACGCGCTCGAAGGTGGTAAACCGGGCGCCACACGCCGTGCACGACCGCCGGCGGCGGATCGCAGTATTGTCTTCCGTCGGACGTGAGTCCTTCACCTGTGTATCGTCAGACCCGCAAAATGGACATTTCATTGTCGTTTCCCCCGCTCGTCAGTAGCCCGGATAAATCGGGAAGCGCGAGCACAGCTCGCCAACCTGTTTCCGCATTTTTGCTTCAACCGCCGAATTATCGTTCGACCCGGATGCCAGGCCGTCAAGAACTTCGACAATCATTTCCCCCACCTGCCTGAATTCAGCGACACCGAAACCGCGTGTGGTCGCTGCCGGCGAGCCAAGCCGTATCCCCGACGTGATTGTCGGCTTCTCGGGATCGAATGGAATACCGTTCTTGTTGCAGGTCATACCGGCAGCCTCGAGGCTTGCCTCGGCGACTTTGCCGGTCAATCCCTTCGGCCGAAGGTCGACCAGCATCAGATGCGTGTCTGTTCCCCCGGACACAATATCGAGCCCGCCTTCAACCAGGGTTGCCGCCAGTGTGCGCGCGTTTTCGACAATCGCCGCGGAATAGGTTTTAAATTCGGGACGCAGTGCCTCGCCGAACGCCGCGGCTTTTGCAGCAATGACGTGCATTAGCGGCCCACCCTGTGTTCCCGGGAAGATCGCCGAATTGACCTTCTTCGCGATTACCTCGTCATTGGTCAGGATCATGCCGCCGCGCGGGCCGCGAAGGGTTTTATGGGTCGTCGTTGTTGCGATATGGGCATGCGGAAACGGGCTCGGATGTGCGCCGCCGGCAACCAGGCCTGCGAAATGCGCCATATCGACCATCAGCAGCGCGCCAACGGAATCGGCAATCGCGCGGAACCGTTCAAAATCGATTACCCGCGGATAGGCGGATCCACCCGCCACGATTATCTTCGGCTTGTGCTCGGACGCGAGACGTTTGACTTCATCAAAGTCGATCTGCGCATCTTCTTTCTTTACGCCGTATTGCACAGCGTGTAACCATTTTCCCGAGAGGTTGGGCGCAGCGCCGTGCGTAAGATGACCGCCTGCCGCTAGCGACAGTCCGAGAATGGTATCGCCCGGCTTTAGAAGCGCGAAATACACCGCGCCATTGGCCTGCGCACCGGAATGAGGCTGCACGTTGGCAAAGCCGCAGCCGAATAGCTCCTTGGCACGATCAATCGCCAGTTGTTCGGCAACATCTACGAATTCGCAGCCCCCGTAATAGCGCCGTCCGGGATAGCCTTCGGCATATTTGTTCGTCAAAACCGAGCCGGAGGCCTCCAGAACCGCTTGCGACACGATGTTTTCGGACGCGATCAGTTCGATTTGGTCCTGCTGGCGGGAGAGCTCTCCGCGGATTGCCTGGTTCAGCTCCGGGTCGGATTTTGCAATGGAAGTGCTGAAAAATCCGCTATGGGAATTTGTCGCCGCATCTGTAGTGGACATGCTGTCGCCTGCTCTCCTGTAATTTGATCAATACAACGTCGGCGTGTCCGCCGACTAACCCACTTTTCCGACACGCCGTGCATGCCGCCCGCCTTCAAATTCCGTTTCGAGAAAGAGCCGGACCATCGTTCGTGCCAGTTCAGAACCGGTCTTACGCCCGCCCAAGCATATAACATTTGCGTTATTATGTTGGCGCGCCAGGCAGGCTGTATCTTCGTCGTAGCACAGCGCCGCCCGTATGCCGGCATGGCGGTTCGCGGCGATCGAGACACCGATTCCAGTACCGCAAATTAGGACCCCCCGACTAATGTCACCACGGCCGATTGCCGCAACGAGTTTCTCGGCGAAATCAGGATAATCCACCGACTCCTCGCTGTCGGTTCCAAGATCGAGCACGTCATAGCCAAGTGCCCGAATTTCATCGGAAACGGACTGTTTCAGCGCAAAACCGCCATGGTCGACGGCAATACCGATTAGTTCTTTTGACATCAGATTCTGGCGCTCAATATTTCGGCGCCGTATTTACCATATCTCGTCGCATCAGGCCAGTACGCCACAAGGTTTGGCGTCATTATAGGTCTACGGCGTGACTGCCCCCCGCATACGATAGAAATCATCAAGACGTTACTTGACTGGTTTTTCTTTATTCATTTTCCAAATGAAAATCTATATCAAGTGTTCTGAAATAGGTGGCCAAACAATACTATTGAAACGCCAACATTGTTCATGTTTGACAATTACGATGTTTCATGCAATTACGCTTATCAAGAAAATTCAATTAATTAACGGACGATATGACAGAAGAAGAAAAAAATTCCTCCGGGAAGACAGAAATACTCCGGATGGCCGTCGACATCGTTTCAGCCTATGTCGGCAACAATTTTGTTCCAACGACTCAGGTGCCAGAGGTTATCAATGCTATATATACCTCTCTAAGCGCGCTAGGTGACGCCAATAATGGCCCCGCCGAGACGCTACGACCTGCCGTTCCGGTCCATCGCTCTATCACCCCTGATTACCTAATATGCCTTGAAGACGGCAAACAACTTAAAATGCTGAAACGGCACCTTCGCGCGGTGTACGGGCTTTCTCCTGAGGAATATCGTGCCAAATGGACGCTCGCCCCGGACTACCCGATGGTTGCTCCCAACTATGCGAAACAGCGCTCGAATTTGGCCAAACAGATCGGACTTGGCCGTAAAAAAGGCGAAAAAGTCGGAAGCCGCAAAAAGCAGGACTAATCTTTATCGGCAATATCTAAAAACGCCCGGCCGATTGGCCGGGCGTTTTCGTCTCCGGATTTCGGAAGAATTATTTGTAATAGTCGTACTTACCGTTCTTCCATTTGTAGAATACGTAACCGGGCGCTGACACATCGCCTTTGGCATCAAAGCCAATCTTTCCGAGAACCGTATTGAACTGGGATGATCTCAGCTTCTGAATGACCTTCGGTGTCTCTGTAGACCCGGCGGCAACAACAGCCTGAACCCACGCCTGAATCGCGCCATAGGTGTAGAGTGTGTAACCTTCGGGTGTATAGCCGGTCGCTTTGAAGGCGGCGACCAGATCGGCATTGCCGGGCATCTTGGCCGGGTCAGGGCTGAATGTCATCAACGTCCCCTCACCTGCAGGACCGGTGATCGACCAGTATTCGTCGGTGACCAGCGCATCACCCGACACGAGAACCGTTTTCATGCCCTGCTGGCGCATTTGTCGAACAATCAAGCCGGCTTCGGTGTGGTAGCCGCCGACATAAAGCACATCGACCGCGTTTTGTTTGAGCTTTGATACCAGCGCCGAGTAGTCTTTTTCGCCGGCGGTAAAGGCCTCATAGAGCTTTTCCGACTTACCCAGGGAATTGAGGGTCTTCCTCGTTTCATCGGCAAGGCCTTTTCCGTAGGCCGTCTTGTCATGGATGATCGCAATGTTATTGCCACCGAACTTTTCCTTGAGGAATGTGCCTGCAACAAGTCCCTGCTGGTCATCGCGGCCACATACCCGGAACACATTCGGTAACTTACGGTCGGTCAGTGTCGGGTTCGTTGAAGCGGGCGATATCTGGAGAACGCCCTCTTCGGCATAAACATCCGACGCTGGGATAGATGAGCCGGAACAGAAATGTCCGGCTACGAAAACCACGCCTTTCGCAACGAGCGAATTTGCGACGGCAACGGCCTGCTTGGGATCGCAGGCGTCGTCGCCGATTTCAAGGACCAACTTCTTGCCCATTAAACCGCCGGCGGCGTTGATGTCCCGGACCGCCATTTCAGCACCCCGGCGCATCTGTTCGCCGAACGACGCGTATTGACCGGTCATTGGCCCGGCCGTAGCGATCTTAATTTGCGCGTTCGCAGCCGAATTCGCCGTCAGCAGTGCGGCACCTGCAAACAGTGCCGCTTTTAAAATCCTCATGATGAACACTCCCATGTGTCAGTTGAAAAAGTGATTACGCGTTGTGTCCTGCCGGAACTCTATCAATCCACCGGGTATCGGCAAGGGCATTCATGATTTGGCACGTCTTTCCCGCCAGGAAAATATGCCGGCACGCTCGTATAGCCACGGATACTGCGCCGTCACGCGGCGCGCGAGTGTCAGTCGGAATGCCAGGAGCGCGATCGTAAAAATCGTCGCAGTGTCGATCAGATACCCGCTCAACAATAACAGCTCGCCCTGAAAAAGTGCCCAGGTGAAAAATCTGTCGGCAAATCCGAGAAGCAGACTATAAAGGAATACCTGCCGCAGGGGTCGCCAGGTCGATGCCAAAGCCTGCCCTGTCATAAAGGCGGCGAACCCGACCAGCACGACCGTGATCCCGAAGAAAACCGGTAGCGTCGTACCGAGCAAAGCCTCCATCAGCCGCCGGCTCCTTCCAGATAGGCCCGGCGGATTTCCGGGTCGTCGAGTAATTCGTCGCCGCCTCCGGTCATCGAAATTGCGCCATTGACCATCACATAGCCGCGATGGGCGAGCCTGAGCGCGTGATAGGCATTCTGTTCAACCAGTAAAACCGTCATGCCTTGCGTTCTGTTGATGTCTGCGATGACTTCGAAAATCTGACGCACAATCAGCGGGGCGAGCCCCAGGGACGGCTCGTCCAGCAGCAGCAATGACGGCTCACTCATCAAGGCCCTCGCGATCGCAAGCATTTGCTGTTCACCACCGGACAACGTGCCGCCGCGCTGACCGATCCGCTCTTTCAGGATCGGAAACAGACCGAACACCCGTTCGAGGTTTTCGTCGAAACGCTCGGCATTGCCGGTAATCGCACCCATCTGAAGGTTTTGGAGAATGGTCATCCTCGGAAAAATACGCCGCCCTTCCGGCGCGTGGGCAATGCCACTGCGCATAATCTTGTAAGTCGGGAGCGCCGTGATCTCCCTGCCCAGAAAACTGATTTCGCCGACGCGGGCCCGCGGATCGCCGCATATCGTCATCAGCAAAGTGGATTTACCAGCGCCGTTCGCACCGATCAGTGTGACGATTTCACCTTCGTTTATTTCCATATCGACGCCATGCAGCGCTTCGATATGTCCATAAAACGTATGGACGCCCTTGATAGAGAGCATCAGTTACCGCCCCCGATTTCCGCAAGATCGTCTTCTCCCAGATAGGCACGGATCACGGCAGGATCGTTTTTGACCTGGTCCGGCAAGCCATCGGCGATCTTGCGGCCATAATCGAGCACCACGATATGGTCGGAAATCTCCATAACGACACCCATATCGTGTTCGATCAGCAAAAGACCGATTTTGTGCTCGTCCCGCACGAACCGCAGTAACTCGTTCAGATCTCCGGATTCCCGGGGATTCAGCCCGGCGGCAGGCTCGTCGAGACACAGAAGCGACGGACGCGTGCACATCGCCCGCGCGATCTCGAGGCGCCGCTGGGCACCATATGAAAGGCTGCCCGCATCCTCATCGGCCCGGTCGGTCAGATCCACCCGGTCGAGCCAGTAGCGCGCCAGATCAACCGCTTTTCGTTCCGCCTTTCGGTATCCGCCAATCCCAAAAAGCGCCAGCACGGAATTTCCCGACGCCTTCATAAGCGACACATGCTGCGCGACGATCAGGTTTTCCAGAACAGACATCTGGGGGAAAATTCGAATATTTTGAAATGTCCGTGCCACCCCGGCTTCACGCGATATTCGGTAATCCTCAAGCTGTTCCAGCAGCCAGGGCGTGCCATCACGCATCATCGTCAATCGCCCGACCGTCGGCTTGTAAAAACCGGTCAGACAGTTGAAGACCGTCGTCTTTCCCGCGCCGTTGGGCCCGATAATCGCGGTGATTTCCCCAGTCTGCGCCGTGAAGGACAAATCGTCGATCGCGACAAGACCGCCAAACCGCATCGTCAGGTGTTTAACCGTGAGCAAGGGCTGGTCACGGGTCATGACGATTTCGCCCGCGAAGAATGCAGCAGGATCGTTGGATCACGATGAGACAACAGCCCCCGCGGACGCCACGACATGATCAACACCATGCCCGCCCCAAAGGCCAGCATTCTGTATTCCTGCAGGTCACGGACGTATTCCGGGATGCCGATGAGCACCACCGCGGCCAGAATGACACCCATCTGGCTGCCCATACCGCCCAACACGACAATCGCGAGGATGATTGCCGATTCAAGGAAAGTGAAACTCTCGGGGCTGATAAAGCCTTGGCGCGTCGCAAAGAAGGATCCTGCAAAACCGCCGAACATAGCGCCGATCGCGAAAGCCGATAGTTTTGTATTTCGTGGGTTGATGCCGAGCGATCGGCAGGCGATTTCGTCTTCGCGAAGTGCTTCCCAGGCGCGCCCGGTTGGCAAAGTGCGGATACGGCGGGTGAAAAAATTGGTCGCCAGCGCAAGTATCAGAATGAGGTAGTACAGAAAAATTACGCGGTGCAGCGATGAATATTCCAGGCCGAAAAACTGATGGAACGATTCCGTTCCTTCGGGCGGATAGCGTTTAAATTCAAGCCCGAAAAAACTCGGCCGGGAAACCCCGGAAATGCCATCCGGTCCCTTAGTGAGAGAGACCCAGTTCAACAGAATCACACGCACCATTTCTCCGAAACCGAGCGTCACGATCGCAAGGTAATCGCCCCGGAGGCGCAAGACCGGAAAGCCCAGTATAATGCCAAAGAACCCCGCAAACAGCCCCGCCAATGGCAAACATATCCAGAAACTGAAGTCGAAATAAGTCGCCAGCAACGCATAGGAATAGGCGCCCACCGCATAGAACGCGACATACCCAAGGTCCAGCAACCCGGCGAGACCGACGACGATGTTCAGCCCCCACCCCAGCATGACATAGGTCAGGACAAGAATGGCAATATCTATCAAACGCCGGCCCGAAAACGGCAGAAAGGGCAACACGAGCGCAAAGACGATCAGCGCAGCGGCAAGCCAGGGCAACGCCTTGCGATAGCCATCGGCGAACCCGCGGCCGGTTGCGGCCTTTTGCTGCGCGGTAAAGACAACGAACCCGGCACGCGCGACGATCACCAGCCCTGCCGAAATGGCGACAACCCTCAGAAATTCCGATGGGATCGGGGCAAGCCAGCCGATCGCGGCGATCACAACACCGCCGGTTATTGGCATGGCAAGCCTGCCGTTCCGGATAAGGATGAGAAACATACGTCCGAAAAATATGAGCGCGACGGCGATAGCGACTTCCGGCCAGCGCGTTTCGAGAAACTGGTCGCCGCCCCGGTTGGCAATTCTAAAGCCGACGACCGGGATCAGCAGCGAGAGAGACACAAGGGCTGTCAGTCCGGCTTCCCTGAATATGTCTTTGACGGCAATTTTGGGTGCCTCTGCGCCGGCGGTCGTCATGATCAGACCTTTTCGACTTCAGGCTGACCCAAAAGACCTGTGGGACGGAATATCAGGACAAGAACTAGAATGGAAAAGGCGGCAACATCCTTGTATTCGATCGAGAAATAGCCCGACCAGAATGCCTCGATCAAACCGATCAGAACGCCGCCGAGCATCGCGCCCGGTATCGATCCGATACCGCCAAGCACGGCAGCGGAGAATGCCTTAATGCCCGCGAGAAACCCGATGTAGAAATCGATTACGCCGTAATATAGCACTACGAGAAACCCTGCGACCGCCGCAAGCGCGGCCCCCATAACGAAGGTCAGCGAAATGGTCCGGTCCACGTTGACGCCAAGTAATGCCGCCATCGTCCGGTCCTGTTCGCACGCACGCTGCGCCCGGCCAAGCGATGTCCGCGAGATCATTAGCGAAAAGCCGATCATAAGGACGACGGTTGTGACGATGATGCCGACCTGCATATAGCTCAACACCACGGTAAAACCGTCTTCCCTTGCCATCAGTTCGATATTGCCCTGGACGACCGGCTGCAGCGTCTTGTTGCGCGCACCCTGAGTGAGTTGCACATAATTGCCGAGCGCGATGGACATACCGATCGCGGAAATCAGCGCCGCAAGACGGGGCGAACTGCGCAGCGGCCGATAGGCAACGCGCTCAAGCGCCCAGCCGTAAATTGACGTGAGGATCATCGACACGATCAGCACGATAAACAGGGCAACAATAATCGACCCGCCGGCCACCGATTCCAGCAACATGATGCTGACCAGGGAGATAAAGGCGCCGATCATATAAATCTCGCCATGCGCGAAATTGATCATACCGATGATGCCGTACACCATCGTGTAACCTATCGCGATCAGGCCATAGATCGCGCCGAGGGTCAGTCCGTTTATAAGCTGCTGCAGGAAGTATTCCATAACGCCCGCCACCCTTGTTTTTTCGCTATGTCCCTAGGTATCTCTTTTAAAAAGAACGTAGTTTAGTTTATTGATAACATTACGTTTTAGAACCTCTCCCCCCGCCGAGTCAGGGCCTACCATCGAAACTTCAACGAAGGTCTCCGTATCGACGGCGGTCACTTTGACCGCATTACCGACCTGCTGAAATTCAATAAGCACTTCTCTGTTCGCACCCTGCCTTGCCATGTTTTTCCCTGTAGGCGCGAGGTCATTCTATATTCTCTAAGCAGCTATACGACGAAAGTCCAAATTTTCTGCGGTCTTTGGACGGTTTTTGCATCGTCACACGATCTTAATCTGGCTTAACGAATCGTTAACCCGGAAACGTGTAAACTCCGGAATAAGCGGTAATCCGAGCCGCTATTGGATCTTCAAGCGGTTGACTACCCATGCGCAGCGCTCCTGACGGCACGACGCGACATTTACAGGTATATGCCTATGGCGGGGATGCCGCTTTCTGCGCTGCAATTGCTGGTGCCCTCTCCGCGTCGTCAGTGCAGCTCTCGGTGCCGTTCGCTATTGCGGCCACAATTCTGACTGTACTGACGTTCGTTCAGGTCCGCCGACTGGTCGGGGAGACGAACCGCCTCGGAAAGTTGCCCACCGATGCCGAGCATGCGGCGACCTATGACCGAACCGCCCATGGGCGGATGCAAAATCTGGTAGACAGCATCTCGGACGGTTTTGTCCTCCGGGACCGTCAGGAACGCCTGACCCTTTATAATCCGCAAGCAAGTATCGACAAATCGCCAGCAGTTTCCATCGGCACAACGTTCGAAGAGTATGTTGCGACGGTCTATCCCCGGCTGGATGGACAAACGGCGGGCGGAGACGAGGCACCGGCATTGCGCCTTGTCATGGGCGGACAGGCCGGATAGAAGCGTCCGGTCCATAGAAAATGCCGGTTATATAGAGTGACTTCACCAGATAGTCCCGCGCTGAAAATTCCTGCGAACGCCTTTACGAACACACGCGATATCCGATTTTCGGATTCCGACCCGGCCGGAATCGTGTTCTATGCAGAGTTTTTCCGCATGTTCAACGATCTCTTCGAAGACTGGCTTGTGAAGCGGCTGGGAATAGATTTTTCACATCAGTTCCAGGTGGAACAACGGATGTTCCCGCTGGTCCATGTCGAGGTCGACTTCAAGGCAGCCCGGCGTATGGGGCAGAAGATGGATATGAGCCTTGTCCTGACGCGGCTGGGAAGATCGTCAATCGGATACGATATAATTTGCCACGACGACGGGCTCGAAATTCTCCACGCCAGCTTTGTGACCTGCGTGGCATCGAAAAAAACCATGGAAACGATAGAGATACCGTCCGATATCCGGGCCGCTATGGAGGAATACCAGGCAGCCTGCGAAGGTTAGCGCTGTGGCGTGAAATCCGCGCAAATTCTGTCGATTTCGAGTGAACTGAACAATTCTCCCGACACACCGCACCGGCAGCCCACGGTGTTGGTCTCGGTACATGCTTCCGGTTTGTAGTACGTACATCGAGGACAGGGGCCGAAATCGGGAAGGCCCTGGTGTTCCTGAACAATATCCAAAAGCCGTTCTATGCCCTCGACGACTTCATGCTGTTCGTCGGTTGAGCATGGCTCCAGTGCGTCGTGTATCTGCCCGAGCGGATCTTTCAATAATAGCGCGGTCCCAGCGGGCGTCACCGAAATCTGGACTGCACGACGATCTCCCGCCTTGCGGCAACGCTCGATCAGTCCTTTTGCTTCAATGGCCTTCAGTGTCTGGGACACCGTTCCCTTTGTAGATCCCATAAACTCCGCGAGCCTACCCGGCGAACAACTGTTGCGGTTCGCTCGGCCAACGAAGCGCAGGGCTTCCCACTGGGCCGGATTCAAACCTTCGGCGAACTGCAGCGAATGCGCTATACGGCTCAACCGATCAACTAATTCAACGATTTTGGCGCGTTCGGGCATACGCACTATTCCAGATTAATGACTGCAGTTTGGCAACGTATGGCCCCGCTATGCAATCCGGCGGAACCCCAACTTCGTATCGGATTCAGTACTAACATAAATTTTGCGCCAAAAAAACAATATCGAGTCGAAATTATCCTTGAAATATCGTTCCTAATCCTAATATTATCGACTCGATACTAAGACGGTAATCACCCCGCACATACGTGTGAAAACCTGACATGCACAAAGGAGATGGATTATGGCCCTTGCGAATGGAAACTTCCCCGACAAAAACGATCGCCGCTATATCTCCGCCGCCATGGATGCCCCGATGCTGGAGCGGGAATACGAGGCAGAACTCGCCCGCCGTTGGAGAGACGACGAAGACGCGGACGCACTGCACGAGATCATCGAGGCTCATATTCGCCTCGTCGTGCGGATCGCATCAAAATTCAAGGGGTACGGCCTTCCAATCGGCGACCTTATTCAGGAAGGCAACCGCGGTCTTCTCGAAGCGGCAAATCGCTTCGATCCGGAACGTAATGTAAGATATTCGACCTACGCCACCTGGTGGATCCTGGCCGCGATGCAGGAATATATTGTGCGTAATTCGTCGCTCGTCCGGATCGGGACAACACCTGCACAGAAAAGCCTGTTCTTCAATCTTCGCAAACTGAGGGCCCGCCTGACGGATAACACGGCCGCACGTATGACCGAAGACGAACGCCAGATGATCGCCACCGAACTCGGCGTACCTCTAGCGGCGGTCGAGCGCATGGAATCGCATTTTTCGCGGCCCGACCAGTCGCTCAACGCAACCGTCGGCGAAAGCGATTCTGACGAATTTATGGATCTCCTCGCAGACGATTCCCCTTCCCCCGAAGCTATTGTCGGCGCCATGATTGACGGTGAAACGCGCTCGAAATGGATCACGGATGCGATGGAGCACCTGACAGCCCGGGAACGCGAAGTGATCACACGCCGTTTTCTGAAGGACGACAAGATCACGCTTGCCGAGATCGGTGAGACGTTCGGCGTCACCAAGGAGCGCATTCGCCAGATTGAAGGCAAGGCGCTCACAAAACTGCGCGAAGCTCTCCAGGACCGGGTGACCGATGGCGCGCTATTGAACTGACGACCTATATTTCGGAAAACAAAAAACGGCGCTCGAAAGAGCGCCGTTATTTTTTGCTTGATGGACGTCGTTTAACTAAAAGCGGAATTCGCCGCCGGAGCCTGACGGGCGCCGTAGCGGAGATCTTCTGCCCAGAACCGTTCGAGTGACGTCAACGAGGCATTGACCCCTGCCAGTTCGCTGGCAAGCGGGCTGTCGGCGAGCTGGGTGATATGGCGCTCATGCAGCCCGGCGATGAGTTCGCAGACTTCCAGCCCCTTCTGGGAGACCCTGACGCGAACAGACCGACGGTCATGCGGAGACCGTTCCTGTTCGAGATAGCCGTTCTCGAACAAACTTATTTTTTCGCGTTATAGGATACGTTGGAACCAAGGTAGTAAACCCGGTTCGTCAGTTCGCCGACGGTCAGTTCTTCTTTGCCGATATTGGACAGGATCAGCGCCTGGATATTATTGATGTCCACGACGCCGGTACGGTCCAACTCTACCTTAACAACCTCGAGAAACTGGCGATGCAGCCGCTCGATCAGGCGAATAGTTTCGAAATATGATTCTTTCACCGGTTCAATCCTTTGGAACAGGCACATTGGGACAAATGCTCAATGCTATAATGGCAAACAAGACTTAATATTTGTTTAATCCTGTATAGCTGCCACGGCCCTACTGCACCTGTTGTCCCGGAAAAAATGGGGGGTTGCGCCGCGGTCTTCTGCATAAGACATTGCACAACATACACGCACCGGGGACGGGTCGCGGGAACACAGCCGCTAAGGCGTTGCGGCGATTGAAAGGAAATACGATGGGCACCGACAGCAGACACCCAGAAACGATTGCACTCCACGCAGGCTGGCGGCGCGACGAAGCGACGAATTCAGTTGCCGTTCCTATCTATCAGACAACGGCTTATCAGTTCGACAGTACGGAGCACGCCGCGAACCTGTTCGGCCTCGCCGAGATGGGCAATATTTACACGCGCATCATGAACCCTACGAACGATGTGCTGGAACAGCGTATTGCCGCACTCGAAGGCGGCGCCGCAGCGCTCGCGGTGGCATCGGGCCAGTCCGCATCCGCAATGTCGATACAGAACATCGCGCGCGCCGGCGACAACTTCGTGGCATCGACCGATTTGTACGGTGGAACATGGAACCTGTTCGCCAACACGATGAAGGATATGGGCATCGAATGCCGTTTCGTCGATCCCGGCGATCCTGAGGCGTTTGCGAACGCAACCGATGACCGTACACGGTGCTACTACGCCGAAACGCTTCCCAACCCGAAACTAAGAGTGTTTCCGATCAAGGAAGTCGCCGAGATCGGCCGCAAGCTCGGTGTGCCGCTGATCATGGACAATACGGCAGCGCCGGTGCTTTGCCGCCCGTTCGACCACGGCGCTGCTGTGGTCATTTATTCCACCACCAAATATATCGGCGGCCATGGCACGTCGATCGGCGGCATGATCGTCGATGGCGGTAATTTCGACTGGGAGGCCCACAAGGACCGCTACCCGATGCTCAACGAACCGGACCCGAGCTACCATGGCGCGATCTGGACCGAGGCTGTCAAACCGATGGGCCCCGTCGCCTATATCATCAAGGCGCGGGTCACCCTGCTGCGGGATCTCGGCTCGGCAATGAGCCCCTTTAATGCGTTCCAGTTCATCCAGGGGATGGAAACGCTACCGCTCCGGATGCGCGCCCATTGCGAAAACGCCAATGCCGTTGCGACCTATCTGTCAGCACACGACAAGGTGGGGCTAGTCATTCATCCCAGCGTGATGGATGGCGAAGACAAACGGCGGGCGGATGCGGTGATGTCGGGCGGCTATGGCGGGCTCTTGGGCTTCGAGATCAAGGAGGGCGGCAAGGAAGCCGGCCAGAAGTTCATCGATGCCCTCAAGATGTTCTATCACGTCGCCAATATCGGGGATTCCCGCAGCCTCGCCATTCATCCGGCAACGACCACGCATTCGCAGCTTTCGGCTGAAGAACAGGCCCAGACCGGCGTTAACGATCGTTATATCCGGCTGTCTGTCGGTATCGAGCACATCGACGATATCATCGCTGATCTCGATCAGGCACTGGCAGCGGTATAGGACGAATTCGAGATGACAGGCGGCGATTACAGCCTCGGGAAGTTCCCGGTCACCCGGATGCGTCGAAACCGCCGGGATGACTGGAACAGGCGGCTGGTGGCGGAGAATTCGCTCACCCCGTCTGATTTTATCTGGCCCGTGTTCGTAAAGGATACAGATCAAGCCTATACTGACATCCCGTCCCTGCCCGGTATCCACCGACATTCGATCAGTGCGCTTGTCGATGAGGCCGGCAAAGCGCAGGACCTCGGCATTCCGCTGATCGCCGTTTTCCCTGCCACCGAACCGGCCCTCAAAGACGCGGAAGGGTCTGAATCCGTAAATCCTGACAACCTCGTCTGCCGTGCGGTCCGCGCGGTGAAGGAAGCGCATCCCGATCTCGGTGTGATGTGCGACGTCGCACTGGATCCGTTCACCGATCATGGCCACGACGGTTTGCTCCGCGACGGCTATGTCGTGAATGACGAGACGCTCGACGTTCTCGCCCGTCAGGCGGTCATTCAGGCGGATGCGGGCTGCGATGTTATCTCGCCGTCAGATATGATGGATGGCCGTGTCGATGCGATCCGAACGGCCCTCGATGGGGCCGGTCACGATGCGGTGCGAATACTGGCCTATAGCGCAAAATACGCATCCGCTCTCTACGGTCCATTCCGCGATGCCGTCGGATCGGCACCGAATCTCGCCGGCGGCGACAAAAAAACCTATCAGATGGATCCGGCCAATACCGACGAAGCGCTGCGCGAGGTCGCGATGGATATCGCGGAGGGTGCCGATATGGTGATGGTAAAACCGGGACTGTTCTATCTCGACATCATCCGGCGGGTTAAAGACCAGTTCGGCATGCCCACCTTCGCCTACCAGGTGTCAGGCGAATACGCCATGATGAAGGGTGCGGCTTTAAACGGCTGGCTGGATTGGGACCGTGTCATTGTCGAGAGCCTGCTCGCATTCAAACGCGCGGGCGCCGACGGCGTGCTGTCCTACGCCGCGATCGAAGTCTCAGAACGGCTTAGAGCCGGCTGATTTGCCGGTTACGACCGCTCCATCAGGATGCGGTCGTATTCGTCCAACCTGGCAGCCACTCTGCCGAACACGCTGTCCGCGGGATATACGCTGGCGGCATCCGGTGCGCCGGCGGGCATGTCCATAAACAGTTCGACCGCATCCTCGATCGTCTCCAGGCTGTAAACGGCAAATTTGCCGTCCCGCACAGCCTCTGCGACATCGCCGCGCAAAACGAGGTTCTTTTCGTTGGATGTCGGAACGGCCACGCCCTGTCCGCCGCCAAGCGTACCGGCTTCGGTGCAGGAACGGAAAAACCCTTCGATCTTGTGATGCGCGCCGCCAATCGCCTGGGCATCCCCGTGCTGGTTGACCGACCCGGTGATCGCAAGATCCTGGCGCACCGGCACGCCGGAGATATCAGACAGGATCGCCACTAGTTCGGCGAGCGAGGCGCTATCACCGTCAACACCGCCATAGGACTGTTCGAACGTGATCGACACGTTGAACGACAGTGGGTAGCTGCGCGCAAAGGTGCCCGATAACCAACCCTGCAGCACCAGCGCGCCCTTCTGCTGTAACGGCCCGCCAAGACCGACATCGCGTTCGATATTGAGCACGCCCCGGCGGCCAACCGACGCACGCGCCGTCACCCGGCTCGGGGTGCCGAACGAATGATCGCCAACACTTCTGACCGTCAGCGCATTTACCTGACCGACGACCTTACCGGTTGTGGCAATCAGCACGGCCTTTTCGGCAATACCGTCCTGTATCCGGTCTTCTATTCGCGCATTGCGGCGACGGTGATTCTCGATAACGGTTTCAATAGTCTCTACCGTGATTTCTTTGGCATCTGTGCTCGCGGAGAGATTTCGCGCTTCGGAAATCACATCCGCGACGCGCTCGAATTGCGACGACACTTTTGTCCGGTCTGCGGACCACCGCGACGCTTCTCCAAGCAGCCGAGCGATGGCAGCGCTGTCGCAGGGCAGTCCTCCGTCGGTGCGCGCC
>Ga0315331_10001154_pt1 | contig 19579 bp, 19 predicted proteins | sample M160m34915metaG_FD_203456 | JGI IMG/M metagenome (GOLD analysis project Ga0315331, IMG submission 203456) | Ammonia-oxidizing marine archaeal communities from Monterey Bay, California, United States - M1 60m 34915 | ecosystem: Environmental > Aquatic > Marine > Intertidal zone | place: USA...
GCCAGAGTGGGTCTGGGATCGGGGACCCTGCTTTAGCCGCATCCTTTACTTTTCTGTTAAAGCCGCCGACATTTCGTACACCCATCGCCGCCATCAGACGGTAACGCCGCTCCATCTCGGCAACACACCAGCGCAGCGCGTTCGCCGCATCTTTCATATCCGTAACCACAGGGGTTAACAGGTGCGGAATCCCTTCATACACAGCAAGCTCGAGCATCTTTGGGTCGACCATGATCAAGCGGACCTCGTCCGGAGAAGCTTTGAACAAGAGCGACAAAATCATGGCATTAATGCCCACGGACTTGCCCGAGCCCGTTGTACCGGCAACCAGCAAGTGCGGCATTTTTCCAAGATCAACGACGACTGGCTCACCCGCAATATCATGCCCCAATGCCAGGGATAAAGGAGACGCAGATTCATCATAAGCGCGAGAGGTAAGCACTTGACTCAGTCTGACGATCTCTCGATCTTCGTTCGGGATCTCAATCCCAACGACCGGCTTACCCGGAATCACCTCAACCACCCGGACACTGATTACCGCCAAGGACCGAGCCAAATCTTTAGCTAACCCTGAAATCCGACTCACTTTTACCCCAGCGGCCGGCTGAATTTCGAATCGAGTAATGACTGGCCCGGGGAATACCGCCACAACTTCAGCATCCACCCCATAATCCTTGAGTTTTAGCTCGAGCAAACGAGAAAGCGCCTCAAGATCGTGCTCTGAATAGCCACGATTCCCTCGAATTTCCCGAGCATCTAAAATGCTGAGCGCTGGCAAACCCTCAATGGCCTCAGTCTTAAAGAGATTACCCTGCTTTTCACGTGCAGCGCGCTCACTGATCTCGGGCACCTTCTCGACGCGCTTGGTAATCTTGACGGGCTTTCTCAACAGAGTCTTCTCAGCCAGCTGTTCCCGAGCGATCCGTCGCGCTTTCGAAGATTCATCGATTTGATTAACCCGCTCACGGTGTTGGCGGTACTGGTTTACTCGTTGACCCAGTAGCTCGCCACTGTTGGCGGTCCAATGGCCGACTCGATCAATCACTGAAAGCCAGGAGATTTCAATCATTAACGTAACGCCTAATAACAAAAGGGCCAAGCTGAGCAGTGTTGAACCGACATAGCTTACAGAAGGTAACAAAACTGCACTCAAGCTTTGTCCAAGAACCCCACCGCTACCCTCTCGGAGCCCCGCTGCAAGCTGGTAGAAATGGAGATCTGAAAGCACGGTACAGGCAGCGACCGTCACCATCAACCCAACCCCTTGGACCATCAGCAGAGCCGGAACCGAGGGCTCGTCACTCTTGTTAGCAAATCGCTTAGCAACAGGAATGAGTAGAAGTAGGGGAAAGCAAAAGGCGGTAATACCAAAAATCACCAGCAGCACATCGGCCAGCCAAGCACCCGCAGAGCCTACCCAGTTTGTCGGCTCCGCGGAGGAGCCTGTGTAGGTCCAGCCAGGGTCTGCTGGGTTAAAGCTATATAACGATGCCGCCAGAAGAATCGCTAGCAACAGCTGAAGGATAATCATCGATTCCTTCAATCGCGGCGTTAAAATATCCAAAAACCCGGATGGGTTGTCAGCGTCATTTCGGTTATTTTTGGTTTGCGCCACACCCTCACCTTTTTGGCATTTAGTTTTTTGCGTTAAGACCCATTTCGTCTCAACATTTTAAAGCGCCTAACGACCTTCCTGGTATCCACGGATCGTTAAAGTTCGACCTTTAAGCGCTAATCACCTTGCGTCAAGGGATGCTTCTCGCGCTTATTTGGCTTTCGTCTGACGCCGAAACCTCTGAATACAGCGATGACAAACCTAGTCTCGAACGCCCCGGTCCCAGCGCCCCTCAGCAAGTCTGCGCCAGTTTCTAAAAGTCGGATCCATCTCGCGGCCCCTTCGCTTTAAAAGCGTGCTCGCCACTTTCAATTTTAAACAAAAATCAACCAGAACCCTAAAAACAACGACTAGCGCGCCTAATCGGTGACTACAGCCTTTTAACTTACCGTAGAACCCCTGATCACCATCTTAGCCGAGGCCCCCGCAGAAAGTCACCCGGGTCCAACCGCCCTTTGAGTCAAAATAATCCTTCAAAAACACCCGTGGTGACTCGTCCGGCTACCGGAACCGTCTGGATTGGTTTACCATGAGTCTAGTACGTGGCCCCTACAGTAAGGCCCCACAGGGCAGGTTCTATTTTCGGTTACGCTGCCCTGATCCGAAAAACCGCGCTGGGCAAAACTGACCCAGTGTCATTATTTTGACCTTGAGCTGAACCGAACTGAATGTTGCATCACTTCACACAATCCCTGGTCCCCAGCTCATCCACTGCGTACGGCAATATTCCCACAGCCTATGCTCACCTTTTCAATACACACCTCAAATGCGTCCGCTCATCAGTCGGCAGAGGAGCATGCTTTAGAGGCTTTACGAGGCTTAATCCGGGTCAATTTCTAAATCATGTTGTCACAGAGATCATAAGCCATTCACGCGCTTCACGTAATCCAGAGCGGCCCAAGCTCCAAACTGAATCTGAGTGCCGACGGACGATCCTGTCCGAGGCCAAAACCATCGCGGGGTGCAACAGCGCACATCGCATTAAGCCACACTAAGATTTGAGGAAACCATCCACTATGGAATCGCGTCATCAGAAACTACTCATTCTCGGATCCGGGCCAGCGGGATTTACAGCCGCAGTTTACGCCGCTCGAGCGAATTTGAACCCTGTCGTGATCACCGGCATCGAAACCGGTGGGCAATTGACCACAACGACAGATGTTGATAACTGGCCCGGAGATGTCGAGGGCTTGCAAGGACCCGACCTGATGCAGCGCATGCAGGCGCACGCCGAACGCTTTGAGGCTGAAATCATTTATGACCATATCCACACCTGTGATCTGAGCCAAAAACCCTTTGTCTTTAAGGGGGATCAAGCGACCTATACTTGTGATGCAGCCATCATTACCACGGGAGCCTCTGCCCAGTACCTCGGACTTGATTCCGAAGAGGCTTTTAAAGGCCGGGGCGTCAGCGCTTGCGCCACCTGTGATGGTTTTTTCTATCGCCAGCAGCGGGTTGCCGTGATCGGTGGCGGCAATACAGCACTCGAGGAAGCTCTTTATCTGTCCAATATCGCCGAAAAAGTTTATCTAATACATCGCCGGGACAAATTCAGAGGCGAAAAAATACTGCAAAACCGGGTCCTTGAAAAAGACAACATCGAAGTAATTTGGAATGCCACCCTTGATGAAGTGCTCGGCGATGACATGGGCGTTACAGGTATTGCTGTTAATCATCTGATAGAGAAAACCAAAACTTCGATCGATTTACAGGGCGTTTTTATTGCGATTGGTCATACGCCGAATACGCAATTGTTCGATGGCCAGCTCGATATGACCCATGGCTATATCCAAATCTCTAGCGGGCTAATCGGTGGCGCGACTGCGACAAGCGTTCCAGGCATTTTCGCGGCGGGTGATGTTGCAGACCAAATTTATCGACAAGCGGTGACTTCGGCTGGCTTTGGCTGTATGGCGGCACTCGACGCTGAAAAATACCTCGACGAGCTCGCGTAACCCCGCGTCCTCATGTCCAATCAACTCGTGCAGCTTGACCATCGACTCTGGTTTCCAGACCCTCAAGCTGCTCTTGACGAACCCGAAGGCCTGCTGGCGATCGGAGGAGACCTTCGCCCCGAGCGATTGCTACTGGCATATCAGATGGGCATTTTCCCTTGGTTCGAGGCCGACCAGCCGATCTTGTGGTGGTCACCCCCAGAGCGCGCTGTTGTCGAGCCGGACACCTTTAAAGCATCTAAAAGTCTCGAGCGAATACTACGAAAAAATGATTTCTCGGTGGCACTGGATCTGCATTTTGACGAGGTCATTATGCTATGTCAGCGTAGCCGGACGTCCCAAGGGCAAGGCACGTGGATCACCGATGACATGATTGAGGCTTACACGCTTCTTTTTGAGGCGGATAAAGCCCACTGCATCGCTTGCTTTGAGAATACTGAATTGGTCGGAGGACTTTATGGGGTATCCCTCGATGGTATTTTTTGCGGAGAATCGATGTTTTCGCTGGTCAGCAACGCATCAAAAGTCGCTTTCGCTTACTTAGCGCGACTCTGTCAGGATCTGGGCGTCGGGATCATCGATTGTCAGATGCCGAACCCGCATTTAATGCGTCTTGGCGCGAAACCCATCCCGCGTAGCGCCTTCCAAACAATGCTTAGGGAACCCCATCGAGCCAAGCCTTGGTCATCCCTCAAAGGATGGCTTCCCTCGTGGCAAACGAGCCACCCTTGGACCGCACAATGAGCGGACTAGAAAACCTGAAGTTTTTTCAGGCGCCGGACCACGACTGCAGCTACCTCCCTGATCGCAGCGCAACCACCGTGTTTGCCGACCCTTCGATAAAGATCGACACAAGATCCTATACCTTGCTCTCGCAAATTGGTTTTAGGCGGAGCGGTCCGCACATCTACAAACCTATGTGTGCCGCATGCAATGCTTGCGTTCCGGTCAGAGTCCTTACGAGGCTATTCGCCCCCAGACGCCGTCATCGACGCTTACAAAAGCACAATCAAGATCTCACAACCTTGGTGACCCAACCCAATAACAATGATGAGGTATGGGCTCTCTATGCACGATACATTACGCTCCGGCATTTTGATGGCGACATGTACCCACCTTCACGGGATCAATTCGTAAATTTTCTTGTTGAGGGTCGGGAAGAGGCGCGGTTCATCGAATATCGTCTTCGCGGCCGGTTAGCTGCCGTTGCGGTGGTTGATCAACTACAAGACAGTTTGTCCGCGATCTACACTTTTTTTGATCCAGACCTCGAAGCGCGCTCATTGGGGTCTTATGCCATTATCGACATCATTCAGCGCGCTGCGGAAGCGGAGCTGCCTTATGTGTATTTAGGTTACTGGATCGGAGACAGCGCGAAAATGCGTTACAAGGCAGAGTTTTTGCCTCAGCAGCGATTAATTGATAATGCTTGGCGCACCCTCGAGCAATGAGGCAAGTGGGAACAAGCAACTGACCAAAGGAAATGAGACGCTTTGCCTTGCTTTAGCAATTAGTGCACAATGCGCTCACTTTCAAACAGGCAAAAAAGAGCGCTATGGCGAAGGAAGAACAAATACAGCTTTCGGGCACTGTCGTGGATACTCTGCCCAACACCATGTTCAGAGTGGAGCTTGAAAATGGCCATGTAGTAATGGCTCACATTTCCGGCAAGATGCGCAAAAACTACATCCGCATTCTTACGGGCGACAAAGTTAAAGTCGAAGTCAGCCCCTACGATTTGTCCAAAGGTCGCATCACCTTCAGAGAATAGGCATCAGGACTGACTTCCTGTCAGGCGCTGAACTGGCTTAGACCAGTGCTTCTTCCTCGATCAGGAGCACTAACTCATCCTCATCAACATCTACTCGCACTACCCCACCTTTTGACAATTTCCCGAACAAGATATCTTCAGCTAAGGGTTTTTTGATCTTATCTTGAATCAGCCGCTGCATGGGCCGAGCGCCCAACATCTCATCGTACCCTCGCTCGCCCAGCCAAACCCGAGCAGCGTCGGTGACATCAAGCAGGACTTTTTTCTCATCAAGTTGTACCTGTATTTCGACCAAAAACTTGTCGACCACGGTTTTTATGACGGTTCGATCGAGCGGACCGAAAGGAATAATGCCGTCTAATCGATTCCTGAATTCCGGGGTAAACATTTTCTTGAGAACCTCAAGCCCATCAGTCGAATGATCTTGAGTCTGAAAGCCAATAGAGCTACGAGACATTTCCTGGGCGCCCGCGTTGGTCGTCATCACCAAGACCACATTTTTGAAGTCCGCTTTGCGCCCATTGTTGTCGGTCAGGGAACCGTGATCCATAACCTGGAGTAACAAATTGAAAACATCTGGGTGCGCTTTCTCAATCTCATCGAGCAACAGCACGCAATGCGGTTGCTTTGTGATCGATTCGGTCAGTAGCCCACCTTGATCAAAACCGACGTACCCTGGTGGGGCACCGATTAAGCGTGAAACAGTATGACGCTCCATGTATTCTGACATGTCAAAACGCACCAGCTCTACTCCCATAATCCTTGCTAACTGACGACATACCTCGGTCTTGCCAACACCGGTTGGGCCAGAAAACAAGAAGGACCCGATGGGTTTCTCTCCATCTCTAAGCCCCGCACGCGCTAACTTGATTGCGCTCGCGAGGGAATCGATGGCGGCGTCCTGTCCAAAGATGACCATCTTCAGGTTCGCCTCCAAATCTTTCAACGACTCTTTCTCATCAGAGGAGACACTGGCAGAAGGGATTCGAGCGATCTTAGCCACCATACGCTCTACGTCCCCGACGCTGATTTGTTTCTTCCGACGGCTTGCCGGCTGTAGTTGCTGATAGGCACCGACCTCATCAATTACATCAATAGCTTTGTCCGGCAAAAATCGATCGTTGATAAACTTTTGAGCGAGTTCCGCGGCAACTCTCAAACTGCGATCGGTGTACTTAAGCTGGTGGTGCTCTTCGTATTTAGCTTTGAGCCCTTTCAAAATCTGATAAGTATCGTCAACACTGGGCTCCGTCACGTCAACTTTCTGAAACCGTCTCGAGAGCGCGCGATCCTTATCGAAGATACCGCGATACTCCTGATAGGTCGTACTCCCCATACACCGTATTTCTCCAGAAGCCAGAAGCGGCTTGAGCAAATTCGATGCGTCCATCACCCCACCGGATGCTGCACCCGCGCCGATGATGGTATGAATTTCGTCGATAAAAAGGATCTGACTCTTCGAAGCTTTAAGCTCGTTCAAGAGCCCTTTCAGTCGCTTCTCAAAATCGCCTCGGTATTTGGTTCCCGCAAGTAAAGCGCCCAGATCCAAACTGTACACGGTACTGTCCTGAATGACTTCTGGAACCTTGCCATCGACGATTAATTTTGCCAGTCCTTCGGCAATCGCAGTTTTGCCGACTCCAGACTCACCGACCAGCAGTGGGTTATTTTTTCTCCGACGAGACAAGGTCTGAACCACTCGCTCAACTTCTTCCCCCCGACCAATCAGCGGGTCAATGAGGCCCGACCGGGCTAATTCATTAAGGTTGGTGGCGTAGGCCTCAAGTGGGCTCGGGGCCTTCTCTTCCTCCTGCCCTTCAGCGGTCTCCTCACTTACAGATTCTGGCTCTTCCATCCCATCTTTTCGGGTGCCGTGGGCTATATAGTTCACAACATCGATGCGATTAACATCCTGATCCTTGAGCAGATAGACCGCATGGCTTTCGGACTCCGCGAAGATAGCGACCATGACATGTCCACCCGACACCTCTTTTTTACCAGAACTTTGAACATGGAAAACAGCGCGCTGGAGAACACGTTGAAAACCTAAAGTGGGTTGGGTTTCTCTGCCTTCCTGGTCTTCGGGAATGATGGGCGTCGTTTCATCAATAAACGTCGAAAGTTCTTGTCTCAACTTTTCAAGCTGCGCGTTACAAGCCCTGAGAACATTCACCGCTGCCTCATTGTCCAAAAGTGCGAGCAACAAATGCTCAACGCTCATGAGTTCGTGACGATTGGCTCTCGCATCCTTGAAAGCCAAATTGAGCGTAACTTCTAATTCACGACTTAACATCTTAATCACCTTATCACTGAATGATTAATCCGCGGGCTCAATTTCAGAGACCAACGGATGTTGATTTTCTTGCGCGTATTGATTCACTTGCGCACATTTGGTTTCGGCGATATCTCTTGCGTAGATACCGCAGGTTCCTTTTCCCGTTTGATGCACCGCCAACATAATTTGCGTCGCCTTCTCTCCGGTCATGCCGAAGAAAATCTGCAAGACCTCTACCACAAATTCCATCGGCGTATAGTCATCGTTTAACATAACGACTTTCCACAACGGCGGCTTTGCGAGCTTGGGCTTCTCCGGCGCGGTAATCACGCCGATACTTTGATCTCCATCAGAATCTTGATCTGTACTCATGTTTATATCTTCGTTATTCATCGCTGACTGGATCTTCCGCACTACTTTTTCTGCATGACCTTTCGTCTACGTCGAGCCGTGCCTTTCTACGAGATGCGAGGGCTCATCCCGGGAGACGACCCTCCTCTTCCCTCGACAACCCTTGTTATGGGGCCTCTTGGCTCGATTTAAAGGGCCCTCAACTTTACGGCGGCAATCGCAGCCTAGCCTTCTTCGAACACCAGCAACATGCTATCAACCACTGATGGCTCTTTACTCCCCGCTGAGGGCTCTTTACCCGCCGCTGAGGGCGCTTCAGCCGCTGATGGCTCTTCACAACGCTCTATCACTAAAGTAAGCCACGAGCCTTGAGTATCAGATGTGGAAACCCTCAAGTGTCAAGACCACGCCTCAGCCCTCACCGGGGCTCCTAAGCTGCGGTTTTTTCACTGCTGATCCATGCCGCCATGTTCACTCAACGGCGATGCAGAAACCTCAACCGAAAGACAAGTATGCGGGAAGCAAAAACAGAAGACCAATAGACACCCGATGAGAATTAACGCAGACTCAAAGGCGGGGAGATCTCCAAACTTTGAAGTCCAAAAACCTCATCCTGTTTCACAAGCCCTACGGCGTTCTCTGCCAGTTTTCGGGCTCGACGCCGAATCTTGGAAACTTTATCCCGACCAAGGGCTTTTACGCTGCCGGTCGATTGGATAAGGACTCCGAAGGATTACTCGTGCTCACGAACTCTGGCTTACTTCAAGCTCGCATCACCGAGCCCCGACACAAAATGTCAAAATCCTATTGGGTCGAGGTTGAAGGAGAATGCTCCACAGAGGCCCTAAATGCACTCAGATCTGGGCTAAGGCTCAAAGATGGAATAACCCGGCCACTTCGAGCCGACGTCATCGAGGCGCCTCTGCCCGAAAGAGATCCACCAGTCAGGGTCAGGAAAACCCAACCGACGAGCTGGCTTAACATCACGCTCAAAGAGGGTAAAAATCGGCAGATCAGAAGAATGACAGCACACATAGGGCATCCCACCTTGCGGCTATTTCGACATCAGATTGGTCCCTGGAACATCGATCAGCTTAGACCCGGAGCGTGGAGCGAGCACGCTGTCAACTTGCCCCAGCAATCTAGTTGGAGGCGTCGCCCCAAGCAGCTTCTTTAGACAGATCCGACCCACGGGCTGCAACCCAGCGATCGCCTCCTGAGGTGCTTTCCTTCTTCCAAAAGGTTGCCTGGGTTTTTAAATAATCCATGATCATTTCGCAGGCAGAAAATGCTTCCCCGCGATGACCCGCCGCCACAGCTACCAGCACAATATTATCTCCAGCCAAAAGCGAGCCGATTCGATGAACAACAACCGCGCCCAATAATCCAAATCTCGACTCCGCTTGATCAAGAATTCGGTGCAGCTGTTTTTCGGTCATTCCCGGATAATGCTCAAGGTACAGCGACTCAATCGATTCATCGTCATTCAAGTCTCGAACCACGCCGGCAAAAAAACAGAAGCCTCCCGCCGCGCTGGTCTGGGACTTCAAGGACTCCAGAACTGCATCGATCCCGAAGTCCTCGAGTTGAATCTGAATTTTCCGATACATATCAACCGCCTGTTACGGGAGGGAAAAAAGCCACCTCATCATTGGCGTTTAGCGGCGCATCGCCATCAACCATTTGCTGGTTGACCGCAAGCAACAGAGACTCAGTCTCTGCATAGCTGGCCAAGCTCTGCCCATCCGGCAGAAAAATCTGCGCCATGAGCGCCTTAACTGTCTCCGGTTGATCCGAAGTCAACACCATTTCAGAGCATGCCATGGTCTCCCTAAGCGAGGCGAAAAACAAAACTTTCACGATGCCTCGCTCCAATCACCTGATTGCCCACCGGATTTCTGAAGTAATTTGACAGCTGAGATGACCATTGATCGATCAACGGCCTTACACATGTCGTAGACCGTTAACCCCGCCACACAGACAGCAGTCAGCGCCTCCATCTCAACACCCGTGCTGCCTGTCAATCGACACTCCGCCTCAATATTCACTCTCGATTGCGCCTCATCGATCTCAAACTCAACATCAATGCCCGTAAGGCCCAGTGGATGACACAGAGGAATCAGCTCCGAACATCGCTTAGCGGCCTGAATGCCAGCAATCTTTGCAACGGTCAAAACGTCCCCCTTCTTGTGGGTTGCATCAATGATCATTGTCAACGTCGCAGGCTGCATCTGCACATAGCCACTGGCGCGCGCTGCGCGGAAACTCTCGGCCTTGCGGCTCACATCCACCATCGTCGCAGCACCATTGGCGTCAATGTGCGTTAAAACTTTTTCGGGCATAATAGGACTCTCATCTCGCTGTTCATTAGGAAGGCACTTTGCGCTGGCCACCAGAAATCACCGTTGCCGCTATTGTACCTCGGAATCAGGACTTCCTCATGGTTGAAGAATTGTCCCAGGGCAAAACCGTGATCAATCAGCCCGCCGGCCATCTCGAACCCAACGAATCTTTAATCGAAGCGGTCATCCGAGAAGTCCTGGAGGAGACCACCTATCTTACGCGCCCTGAAGCGATTATCGGCCTATATCAGCACCCATCAGAATCCGCAGATATCCTTTATTTTAGGATTTGCTTTTTATGCCGAGTCATTGAGAAAACCAACCGTCCCCTTGATCCGGATATCCAAGCAGCGCTTTGGCTCCCCGTCGAGCAAATTGAAGAGCGACCCCATCGAAGCCCATTGGTGCGGCGCTGCCTCTCAGATTATCTCGCAGGTCAGCAATTCCCACTCACGCTTTACCAGGAGATTCTCGCTTGAGATATCTAAGCGACCTTTCGCCTCCCCGGGGCGGGCATGGCGATGCCTAGCTCACCCCTTGTTATCGTTGGGCTCTCAGGCGGCGTCGACTCTTCCGTCAGTGCACTGTTACTGCTCAAAGCGGGCTACCGGGTTGCCGGCCTCTTTATGAAAAATTGGGAAGAAGATGATGGCAGTGAGTATTGCACAGCCAAACAGGATCTCAGTGATGCGCAAGCGGTGGCTGATCAACTCGGGATCGAACTCCATCAAGCAAATTTCGCAGCGGAATACTGGGACAATGTCTTTTCACATTTCTTAACCGAGTATGAAGCAGGCAGAACCCCTAATCCGGATGTATTATGCAACCGCGAAATCAAGTTCAAAGTTTTTCTAGATTATGCTCGTTTTTTAGGCGCTGATTTTATTGCGACCGGTCATTACGCGAGGTTGCGGCGGTCAGAGACCGGTGAGGTCGAACTCCTCAGGGGTATTGACACCAACAAAGATCAATCTTATTTCCTACAGTCGGTCTCCGGGGCCCAATTTGAAAACTGCCTCTTCCCTGTTGGCGCGCTCACCAAACCTGAAGTAAGGGCTCTAGCAGAAGACGCAGGACTTCAAACCTTTGACAAGAAAGATTCCACTGGCATTTGTTTTATTGGGGAGCGTAGGTTTAGCGACTTCCTGAGCACTTACCTTGCGGCTCAACCCGGCAGGATTCGTTCACCGGAAGGCATAACCCTGGGGCAGCATCAGGGACTGATCTATCATACCCTTGGACAGCGTCAGGGTCTGGGTATCGGCGGTGTACAGGGCGGTCTCGATGCCCCTTGGTACGTCGCTGCAAAAGACCTAGGGTCCAACGAGCTGATCGTTTGCCAGGGCAAGGACCACCCTGCGCTCTACTCGACCACCATCGAAGTGCATCAGCTGCATTGGGTCAATCACCCCATCCAGCCTGGCCCAATCTCCGCCAAACTCCGTTATCGCCAGGCAGACCAGACAGGCACGATTACAGCCCACAACCTGGAGCAAAACACCCTCACCCTGACCTTCGAGGTTCCCCAAAGAGCTGCAACGCCGGGTCAGTGGGCCTGCTTTTATCAGCAAGATGTTTGCGTTGGCGGCGGCATCATCCAATCGACTAACGCGCGGATCAATTAATGGCAGCACACACCCAAAACGTCCAAGGGAGAGTGCTTGCACTTGCGGGGCTCGTTCAGGCCAGTTCGCTTTGCTTGAGCATCGCCAATTCAGGACTGGCGTCCTCGGATGCGGCTCAGGCCTGTCGAGGGAGCCTGTTTAAATTCGACGCTGATACAGTGTTTGATATCTATGAAGATGGCGACCTCCTCACCTTGGGCAAGAAAAACCTTATCCGTCTGCTGAGCGGTCCATCTGAGACCGACCGAGCATTAATCAGCATCAGTGGTGGAATGCTAAGACTCGCAAGACGTTTGAGCGCCAACGATACAGCGCAGCGTCAATTAAAAGCCGGCCTATTTGCGATTATTGAAGACACCCAACAGCTACATGAACCGGCCGCTCGACATTCTGCGATCGACCAACGCTGCGCCGCTTTATATCAGGAACACATCAGCCCGCTTGCACAACGAATTGTCATCCATGGCGGTGAAGCGCATTTAAGTCGTTCAGAAAATACAGATCGCATCCGAGCCCTGCTGCTCGCAGGAACACGGGCCGGATTTCTGTTCTATCAAATGGGAGGCTCACGCTGGCAATTAATCTTTCAGCGACAACAAATCCGCCATCAATTAAACTTTATCTAACCCTGCGCTAAGAGAAACACCATGGACCTAAGCTCCCTAACCGCCATCTCTCCCCTCGATGGCCGTTACGCGTCGAAGACCGCACCCCTGCGCGGCTTGGTCAGCGAGTACGGACTCATCAAAGCCCGCACAACCGTTGAAATCAAGTGGCTCATTTTTCTTGCTAACACCGCAGCACTGCCAGAATTGAAAGCTATCGGTCCTTCCCAGGTGGGGATTTTAGAATCGATTCTGAGTGATTTTGGTCCATCTGAAGCGGCTCAAATTAAAGCCATCGAAGCCCAAACCAATCATGATGTTAAGGCTGTAGAATACTTCATTAAAAATTGTATAAATGATTCTCAAGATCCTGATTTAATTAGTATTATAGAATTTGTTCATTTTGCTTGTACCTCAGAGGATATCAATAATCTAGCCCATGCGATGATGCTCAAAGAGGCGATGATGACGATCATCCTGCCGAGTTTAGACCGCCTTGATCAAGCGCTTGAGAGACTGGCCGAGCAAACTATCGATCAACCGATGCTTGCCCGAACACACGGTCAGACAGCCTCTCCAACGACCGTTGGTAAAGAGATCGTCAACGTCGCGGCCAGGCTCAAACGACAGCGCGAACAACTCAACCGTCAACACTACATGGGAAAAATAAACGGCGCAGTGGGCAACTTTAATGCCCATGTTGCAGCCTACCCAGAAACCCCCTGGCCTGAACTCAGCCGACAATTTGTAGAATCTCTGGACCTCACTTGGAATGCCTATACCACCCAGATCGAACCCCATGACTATATGGCCGAACTCTTCCAGAACATTGGACGGATCAACACAGTTCTGATCGATTTCAACCGCGACATTTGGTCCTACATCTCTGTTGGCTACTTCAAACAGCGCGCAATCGCTGGCGAGACAGGTTCATCAACGATGCCCCACAAAGTCAATCCAATCGATTTTGAAAATTCGGAGGGCAACCTCGGAATCGCCAACGCACTGCTGCATCATCTCGCCGAGAAACTCCCAATCTCAAGATGGCAACGTGACCTGAGCGATTCGACTGTGCTCAGAAATTTGGGTGCAGGCCTGGCTTATAGCCTCATCGCTTATGAATCCACCCTAAAAGGAATGGGCAAACTTGAACTCAACCGCACCGCACTCAGCGCTGATCTTGAGCAAGCTTGGGAGGTCTTAGGCGAAGCAGCCCAAACCGTGATGCGCAAGCACGGCATCTCAAACCCCTACGAACTCATCAAAGAAAAGACCCGAGGCCAAGCCCTGGATGCATCGGGTTGGAAGCACCTCGTCGATGCGCTAGACCTTCCCGATTCAGCAAAAGAGCCGCTCTTAAAATTACGCCCAGCGGACTATACCGGCCTTGCCAAAGCGCTCAGCACAAGCTATCGAACAACGGCAACCGATGGCTGATCCCGAGCTCAGGGGCGCCGATATAGTTGCCGTTCATTGGCAAGACGCCATTGACGCGCTCACAGACATTCGAACCCAAGTCTTCATAGAAGAACAAAAAGTACCGGTTCAAGATGAATGGGACAGCTTAGATGCCATCAGTTGGCACTACCTGGCTCAAGAAACCTCAAGTGTGCCTGTTGGCTGCCTACGATTGACCCCCGACGGCCAAGTCACGCGGCTGGCTGTGCTGAAGCCCTATCGCGGGCGGGGCATTGCAAAGGACTTGATGGAACGCGTCATCAAAGATGCCGCTGAGCGGCAATTCAGTGGATTGTTTCTACATGCACAATTGCCCGTGATTGGCTTTTACGAAGCGCTCGGGTTCTCTGTATCCGGGCCCGTCTTTTCCGATGCTGGAATCTTACACAGACCCATGACGCTGGCTCTGAACGCACAACCGGTCGGACGATCTACGCCAGCGGTCAGCGCGCTCATCAGGGATCCAAACTTGATCGTGGAGGAGATCTCAGCCGAGGAGTTTCAGCATGCCCGAGAGGGATTTGTAGGGAAGTCAAACAATTCCATAGACGAGACCGCCCTATCGAGTCATATCGAATACTTCTCGGCATCGGTTGACCAAAAGATATTGGGCCTAGCCGCGCTCGAGGATTCGCAGTCAATCAAGGCATTCTTTTCTAATCAGATGCACCACCCAGCAGTTGTCCTCGCACTGATCGATGCACTGAAGAGTAAAGCCGCGCGCTATCGATCGCCTTCATTATCAATTCCTAAGGGACTCCTAGGGGACAAAGAACTTTTGGGTCTTGGCTTTACGCGAGAGGCCAACGATTATCGAGCGCTACTGCCGCAGCAGGACAACAGACCGGAACCGGCTTTCGCGGAAAACATTACCATCAGCCAAGCGGTCCTAGGAACCACTAGAAACCGTTATCCGTTTCGCACCTTCAAACAGTGCCGGGAACTTGTCGACCTTTTAACAACGCAGGCTTTGCGACGTATTCGAATTTGGTCGCCACAACTCGATCAAGACTTATTCAGTCGATTGGACCTCGCAAGTTGCTGCTCAAAACTTGCGAGAAAGAATGCGCATACGCGTATCGAGATTCTAATTCACGATAGTCATACCCTGGTGCATCACGGTCATCATCTGCTCGAACTCAGCAGAAGACTTCCCTCGAGCATCAAAATCAAACGCGCCGATGAGGAAACCCGACAGAGTCGCCAGGAACTGGTTCTGGCAGATGATCGGGGTTTGATGGTTCGCCCAACAGAGGAACACTATCAGGGATGGGCCAATTTCAATGACATTCCAGCATGCCAACGTTTTCACAAGCAATTCGAGCGCGCTTGGCGCGCGGCCAGTGAGGACCCCAAGCTTCGAGTCTTAAATCTCTAGCAGCCAGCACCATCAAGCAACAAGCGGTTCAGTGGCGGCAGCATGATCACACCGCCTCGATGGCTTGCTGAATGTCTCTAAGTCAATGCGCTCGGGGCTGCTAGGACGCCGTTATTATCCGCATAGAGGTAATGCCCAGGGACCCACTCTACACCTGCGAAGAAAAGTTTTTCATCGGTACGGCCAATACCCCTTTTCACGCTTTTCATCGGATGAGCGGCAAGCGCCATGACCCCAATCGGCAGTTTGCTGATGATATCCACATCACGAATGCACCCAAAAATAACCAAGCCTGACCAACCGTGATCACACGCTTTCTGCGCCAAGTTATCACCCAGCATTCCGCACCGCATCGAGCCACCGGCATCGACTACCAATACCCGGCCTTGCCCCGGGGCATCGACCCCGCTGGCAATCAGAGAGTTGTCTTCAAAACAGCTGATGGTTGTTATTTCTCCGGAAAAACAATCGTTTCCCCCGAAACTACGAAACATCGGATCCGCCACGTGAACGAGGTCGGGATAGGCGTCGCACAAGTCGGGTAACGCGTGTCTTGTCATAACGCGCTCAGCACCCTATTCCCACAGTTTCGTCTACCCTCGTTAAACATCGCGACGGAGTCACCGCTGATCAAGGGGTTGAAACGGACGTATGTCTGGTCCGATGTAATCAGCACTTGGACGAATCAATCGATTATTTGAACGCTGCTCCATGACATGGGCAGCCCAGCCGGTCAATCGCGACATCACAAAGATTGGTGTAAAAATCTTTGTCGGGATACCCATGTAGTTATAGGCAGAAGCATGGAAAAAATCCGCGTTGGGAAATAATTCTTTGGTCTGCCACATCGTGTCGGCGATGACGCAGGAAATATCATAAAGGGTGCTATCGCCATTTTCTTCCGCCAGTTTACTGGCCCAAGCTTTGATGATGGCGTTGCGAGGATCGGAAGTTCGGTAGATCGCATGTCCGAAACCCATAATCAGGTCCTTTCGTTCCAACATGGCCAATACTTCGGCCTCAACGCCATCAACTGCATCGAACTTCTCGATCAGCTCCATCGCCGCTTCATTGGCACCTCCGTGAAGTGGACCCCGGAGTGAACCAATCGCGCCCGTGATACACGAATACATATCCGAAAGTGTGGCTGCACAGACCCTGGCAGTGAAGGTACTTGCATTGAATTCGTGCTCAGCGTAGAGAATGAGCGATGAATTCATAACCTCGCGATGCAGGTCGCTCGGCGTCTTATCCAGTAACATTTTGAGGAAATGCCCGCCAATGGAATCTTCCTGGGTCTCGGTACTAATGCGCACGCCGTCGTGGCTAAATCGATACCAGTAACAAATAATCCCTGGTAACGTCGCCAGAAGGCGGTCAGCGGCTTCCTGCTGCTGCTCAAACTCAGTTTCGGGCTCGAGATTACCCAACATCGAGCAGCCTGTTCGCATCACATCCATCGGGTGGGTTTCTTTGGGAATCGATTCAAGAACTTGCTTTAGGGAATCAGGCAAATCCCGGAGTCCAATCAATCGGGCTTCGTAATCCGCTAACTCAACCCGGGTCGGCAAAGCCCCGTAAAGTAACATGTAGGCGACCTCCTCGAAGCGAGCATTGGCCGCCAAATCTTCAATGGTATAGCCGCGATAGGTCAATCCCGCACCTTCTTTACCGACGGTGCAAAGCGCTGTTTCTCCCGCAGACTGCCCTCTTAGCCCTGCTCCCCCTAGCTTTTTATCGACCATTTAGATCTCCTTAAAAGTGTCATTTTCTGTCGAACCCAATCCGTTCAGTTTATCCTACAAGCTTCCTTCGGTCAGGACTCGGTTTGAGCCACAAACGCTTCCAGGCCCTTAACGGCGCTTGTTAAAGTTTTTTTTCAGTTTGCTCCGAAAACAGGGCATCGAGTTTCTGTTCATATTCGTGATAGCCCAAGAAATCGTAAAGATCGGCTCGGGTCTGCATTTGATCCACCAAATGGCTTTGGGTTCCCGCTTCACGAAGGCCTCGATACACATTGAGCGCCGCCTGGTTCATCGCCCGAAAAGCCGATAAAGGATAAAGGGCCATATCGATTCCAGCAGAGGCTAATTCCTCAGTGGTAAAAAGCGGTGTCGATCCAAATTCGGTGATATTGGCTAGCACCGGGATGTTGACCGCTTGGGTCACCGACTCATACATCGAAAGGTCTGTCATGGCTTCGGCAAAAATCGCGTCAGCACCTGCGGCCTCGCAAAGCTGGGCTCTGGCAATCACCTCGTCAAGACCAACCACCGCAAGGGCGTCGGTTCGCGCCATCACCATAAAGTCTGGATCTGTTTTTGCGTCAACGGAGGCTTTGATACGATCGGCCATCTCAGATCTCGAGACAATTTCTTTATTCGGACGGTGGCCGCAGCGCTTCTGAGAGACCTGATCTTCGATATGCATTCCAGCCGCGCCGGCTTTGATCAACTCTTTAACCGTTCGTCCAATATTGAATGCGCCGCCCCAACCAGTATCGACATCAACCAAGAGCGGCAACTCTGAAGCGGCTGTGATTCGACGAACATCCTCTAGCACGTCGTTCAATGATGTCATTCCGAGGTCGGGCAGTCCAAACGAAGCATTCGCCACGCCCGCGCCCGAAAGATAGATGGCCCGATAACCCACCGACTCAGCCATGATCGCCGTGTAAGCGTTGATGGTTCCAACCACCTGCAGCGGGGCCTCCTCTTTTAGGGCCCGCTGTAAACGTCCACCTGCACTCTCCATGATCTTTCCCTTGATTTTCTTTGCTTAACCCGGCCAATGGTTTCATTGACTCTCAGTGTATCGTTTCATGCTGAAACCCAAATATACCCAGCCCCTATATTTCAATGCTGCAAAATTTAGATGCTGCAAACTTTCTCAGCGTTCTGGACCCCAATCAATCATCTAAGCTTAATGCTCCTGAATCCGTTGCGGCGCCAGGATCCGCCGCTCGATCAAGCCTCGGCCCCGCACTTCGTGACCACGTAGTGATGGCTGAAATACCCTTCGATCAAGCTCGAGCAGGATACCACAGTTACGGGTACCTCGAGCCGAACCTTAATCACCCGCCCGCCCATTTTAGCCTTCAGCAGCGGCGTCAATATAAGATCGTAAGACATCATAATCATCGGTCGACTTAAACTGCGGAAATTCAGCCGTCACATTGGCCGGCGCCTTGAACAAAAACCCTGCGTCCGCTGCCGCTAGCATGGTCGTGTCATTGTAGGAGTCTCCAGCCGCAAATATCCGATAATTCAGGTTTTTGAAGGCCTTAACAGCCTGTCGCTTAGGATCGGCCTGCCGCAACACGTAATCGGTAATTTTATCGTTGGCGTCGGTTGTCAAACGGTGACATAGCAATGTAGGCCAACCCAATTGACGCATCATGGGCAATGCGAATTCATAGAAAGTATCCGAAAGGATGACCACCTGGTAATCCTCTCGTAAAGACCTTAAAAAATTTTGGGCCCCAGGTATCGGTTCCAACCCCTCAATCACCTTCTGGATCTGACCCAAGGTCAATCCATGCTGGTCCAGCAGGCCGAGGCGCTGCCGCATCAGATCGTCATAGTTTGGAATGTCCCGAGTGGTCGCACGCAGCGCATCGATGCCCGTCGTCTCGGCAAAAGCAATCCATATTTCTGGAATTAAAACCCCTTCAAGATCTAAACACACTAAGTCCATGGGTCCTTTCTCCTCCTGATAGCGGCCACATTGTTTCATGGGCTGCTTTTCTCAGCAAACCAACCTAAGGTGTGTTCCCTCGGGAGATGATCAATACAGCTGAGTCCAGCCATCAATAAAGCCTCTGCAGAGCGTCTCGCCTTTGGTTGAGACGAGCGCAGATCAACAATGTGTGAAATATTCTAAGAACAGCAATACGTGCCTTGCACCGGAAGGTGCTGATCCACCTGCAGGCTTAGGCCATAGCGCGCGCTGAAAATCATGCGGGCTAACTCAGCGCGATGGCAACCCATTAACGTCAAACAAGCGATCAACCTCGGACTGATGGGTCGCTTCAAAGGCTGCGTCCACTCGTTCCCGGGTCAGGTGGGGCGCGAACAGCCGCATAAATTCATACATATAACCGCGCAAAAAGGTCCCTCTACGGCATCCAATCATCGTCACAGAATGTTCAAAGAGATGATCAGCATCAATTGCGACCAAGTCTCTATCCTGCACATCATCA